>Ga0196970_1002345_pt1 | contig 10014 bp, 8 predicted proteins | sample S1v_513CmetaG_FD_148672 | JGI IMG/M metagenome (GOLD analysis project Ga0196970, IMG submission 148672) | Soil microbial communities from Anza Borrego desert, Southern California, United States - S1+v_5-13C | ecosystem: Environmental > Terrestrial > Soil > Desert | place: USA: California... | reverse complement strand
GCTGCACAAAGTCCCTCAATGACGGGCGTTGATAGTAAATGTAAGCGACCTGCCAGATGAGCCTCGTCTGCGCGGCTAGCACCACCAGCACATCGAGCCGGCCGCTCTGAAGAACGGCCGTGCTCAGAAACACAGCCGAAGCCGTTGATGTGACCGCGTCATCCGCTTGCTTGTCGAGTATCTGAAGCGCGGCAACGATGTCTTCCGGTGTCTCGAGCGGACAGCCACGAAGCCGCGTGTTCCGCGACAACCGCCTCTTGAAATCGGCGATGAAGCGGTCGTACTCGAGGCCTTCGGTCGATGCTGGCGGAAGCATCCGCTTCGGCAACCGGAACCATAGAACAGCGGGGGCGATGAGCAGCAAGGCATACGTGAATATGAGGCCCCACTTCACCGCCTCCCCGAACAACGGATGAACAGCCTTCGCAGACTGAACGATCTGAACCGTCTGGTTGAAGACGAAGACCGCAAACACGATGAGAATGAACAACGCGACGAGCAGCGCAATTCTCTTGACCGTCGTGGACATGGGACGACTCCAGTGCGGTCTAGTATCCTCCAAATGACCAAAACCGTGCGGGATGAGCCCCAGCTGTGCTCAGATGAGCTATTGGCCGAGTATCCCCTTTTTCAGACTGGCATTCGGAGGTTTTGGCCCGAGCCAAATGGAGAAGAGCACTGGGGCGAACGCCGGACCGGCAATGGTCAACTTGTCCTTGCCGCCTATCATCATGGTCGTGCCTGTGCCCGGCACATAGGTGAAGATCATCTCCTGACCTTCCTTCAGCGGTTCGAGCGCGTTCAGCAACCGGTCAATGTCGGCCTTCATCGCTTTTTTCGCGTCTGGCGCATTGTTGTCGAATGACTCGTTGAAGGCATCCGCCATCTGCTCTTTGCTGACGTCGCGCAGGAAGTGCATGACCAGTCGCTTGGGTGAATCCGCCTTGAGAATAGCGTTTGCATCCGACGACTTCTGTTCAAGGTAAAGTCCGGCCACGTAAACCTTCACAACGAATTTCGTTCGCAGTCCCAGGCCATTGAGCACCAGCGTTTTGCCTCCGGCTTGTACGGCGTCTGGCAGTGTCACTCCTGCCGCACTGGCCGCAAATACATCCGACATTGGCGCTACAACGATCATGAGAATGGAAAGCAGCGTGACGGTAGTTCGCATAAGAGCTCCTCAGGAAAGGATGCGACGCGGGATCAAGCACAAGCACCACTGTGCTATCAAACGGGAAATGCTGAACCATGGCAATTCTCGTGCTTTTGCTCCTCGTCGGCTACTTAAACTTGCACCGAAAAGGCGAACTTTCCCACGTCGGGAACGCTTCGACACAAATCGGAGTTGCTGGAGAGCATCTCACTTCGGGGATCCGATCTCGGGAGCATTGCTGACCGCGATAAGTTCTGAAGTTGTAGGAGCACGTATGTTCATGCCGGATTTGCTCAAGGAAAAGCGGATTCTGATCACCGGAGGCGGCACTGGGCTTGGTCGGGCTATGGCCGAGCGCTTCCTGCAACTCGGAGCCGCCGTGTACATATGCGGGCGGCGTGCAGAGGTTGTGGAGCAAACGGCTGGTGAACTCGCCCGAATTGGCTCGGGCCAGATAAGCGGCTTCGGATGCGACGTCCGCGACATGGCGTCGGTCGAAGCGATGCTCGACGCGATCTGGAGCGAGGGGCCGCTGAATGTACTGGTGAACAATGCTGCGGGCAATATTCTTGCTCGAACCGAGGACCTCTCACTGCGCGCCTGGGAAGCTGTGGTCGGAATAGTGCTCAACGGCACAATCAACATGACCGTGGCATGCGGACGACGCTGGCTCGCTGCCCGCCAATCGGCCACCGTCCTCAATGTCTCAACAACATATGCTGCCAGCGGATCGGGTTCAGCATACGTCGTACCCTCGGCCGTTGCTAAAGCCGGAGTCATGGCACTTACAAGGAGCCTTGCTGTGGAATGGGGCCCGCGCGGGATCAGGCTGAACGGCATTGCCCCGGGCCCGATTCCGACAGAAGGCGCTTTCTCACGCCTTCTTCCCAGCAAAGACTTCGAAGAACTCGCGAAAGGTCGGAATCCGGTGCGCCGGTTCGGTACAACCGAAGAGTTTGCAAATGTCGCCGCTTTTCTGGTTAGCGATGGATGTACGTACATCAACGGCGAGATCGTCGTGATGGACGGCGGCGAGTGGCTACAGGGTGCTGGAGAATTCAGCTATGTCGGCCAGCAACTGACAGAAGAACAGTGGGAAGCGATGAGGCCGAAGAAGAAAGCGCCGACGTCCAACTCACCAAGATTGCCGTGACAAACATCTGAAACATGGGCTTCTCAGTGCGCCCGCCGGCTCTTATTCGAGCGGGCGCACTGGCGATCTGCTGGAAAGCTCTAGGCAGCGACTTCCTTCTTGATGTCCGAGCTGAGCGCTTCGGCAAGCTTCTGGGAAGCAAGCATCACGGTCGCCCTGGTGGCGGGAGTGTCGGCGAGCGCATTCAGAAGAGCGAAATCGTGGTGAGTCGCGAGAACGCGAACGGCCGTTACCTCAACGCCTGCTTCTATGAGCTTTCTGGCGTAGGCCTCGCCTTCATCACGGAGCACGTCATATTCGTCAACGATCACGAGGGCGGGTGGCAAGTCTCTCAGTTGCTCGATTGTGGCGGCTAGTGGAGACGCCGTTGTCTTTTTGCGGTCTTCCCGGTTCGGAGCGTAGGCGTCCCAAAACCACTCCATCGCAGCTTTCGTCAACCATGGTCCATCGGCGAACTCCCGATATGTTTCCTGAGTGAGACTTGAGTCCGTCACCGGGTACATCAGCACCTGATAGCTGATCGTCGGTCCCTTTCGTTCTTTGGCCAGGTGTGTCACAACAGCCGCCATATTGCCGCCGACGCTGTCACCGGCAACTGCCATCCGCGTTGCATCAAGCCCCAGTTCTGCGCCGTGCTGCCCAATGTACTCTGTTGCCGCGTAAGCCTGCTCGATCGGCACAGGGAACTGCGCCTCCGGTGAGGGGGTATAGTTCACGAATACGAATGCGGCCCTGGTATTGGCCAGCAAGTCGCGTAGCAGCCTATCGTGTGTATTCTTGCTGCCAAGCACCCAGCCGCCACCGTGAAAATACATCACGACCGGCAGGGTGCCTTTGCTGCCCTTCGGGCGATAGATTCGGATTGAAACCTCTCCTGTCGGACCGCCTGGAAGGGTCCTGTCTTCGATTTCTGCCGGTTCCTTTCTTACCTGCATAGCCTGTGCGTCTTCGAGTACCTGTCGTGCGTCTTTGTACGAAAGCTGATAGATGGGCTTGCCGCCTTGGGCATTGAGTGCGTCTACGAAAGCCTGTGTTTTTGGTTCGAGGAGAAGCGTTCTGCGATCTGGCATGGGATCTCGTCTCCTTTCATGTGGCATCAGTAGATTCCATGTGACCGCTCCCGGATGTGGAGCTGCACCTGCTTTGTAGTATGCACAACCCTTTACGGTGGACGACGGCCAACTCCTCTGTTCCGCCCTGCATCTCCAACCGCGGTACGCCGACGTTCGCTATTGTTTGTGATCACTTCTGCGGTTCCCACCCGGTCGAATCGGCGTGCGTCCAGGAGGTTTCCATGCGCCGGATTGTAGGACTTCTGATCGCGGTCACTTTCACAACAGTGATGGCCATAGCCGATGAAGGGCACCAACATGTGCTGACGGCCGAAGAGATTGGATCCGTCAACTTCAAGACTTCCTGCGCGAAAACGGTGACGGAGGATTTCAACCGTGCGGTGGCGCTGCTGCATTCGTTCCAGTACGAGCAGGCGGGGCAGGAGTTCTCGAAGATCGCCTCGAAGGATGCTCAATGCGCGATGGCGCATTGGGGCGTCGCGATGTCGAACTATCACGCTCTGTGGGAAAACAGTGACTTCGAAAAAGGCGGCGCCGCAATAGCGAAGGCGCGCGAACTCGCCGCCAAGTCCGAGCGGATCACTGCGCGCGAGAAGGCTTATATCGAAGCGCTGGGCGAAATATACCGGCAGGACGGGAAGGACCTCAGTGCACACGCGCAGGCCTACGAGAAGAGAATGGCGGCCTTGCAATCGACGTACACCGACGACACGGAAGCCGCAGTTTTCCATGCGCTAAGCCTGGCGGCTACTGCACCGAAGACGGATAAGACGTTTGCTAACCAGCGGAAGTGCGGTGAAATTCTTGAGCCTGTTTTCCAAAAGCAACCACACCACCCCGGAGTCGCGCATTACCTGATCCACTGCTACGACAACCCGGTTCTGGCGCAGAAGGCTCTGCCCGCTTCCCGAGTGTACGCGAAGATTGCACCGGCATCAGCGCATGCGCATCACATGCCGTCACATATCTTCACGCGCGTGGGCTATTGGGACGAGTCCATCACGTCGAACAAGAACTCAGCCCTGGTAGCGGCCAAAGCCGAGCAAACCTCAAAGACCGGCGAGGCGCGTGACCAGCGCCTGCACGCGATGGACTACATGGAATATGCGTATCTCCAGAGCGGCCGTGTGAGAGAAGCTAAGCGTGTTCTTGACGAGATGAACGCCTTGCAGCCTGTTCCCGGACTCACCCTGACGGGCAACTACGCTACTGCTGCCATTCCGGCCCGTTACGCGCTGGAACTTGGTAAGTGGAAAGACGCCAGCGCACTGCAAGTGGACAAGACGGGTGTGCCGTGGGCGCAGGCGATCACGTGGATGGCTGTAGGTGTTGGCAGCGCGCGTTCGGGCAACCTCGAACGGGCGAAGCAGGCAGAGCAGACGCTCGTTTCTATACGCGACCAACTGGCCGCGAAGAAGAACGATTACTGGTCCAAGCAGGTCGAGGTTCAGCGGCGTGAAGTTGCGGCGTTGATTGCGGAACAGTCGGGAAATCGCGAGCTTGCTTTGAAAACCATGCGCGAGGCAGCCGAATTGGAAGAGAGCATGGAGAAGAGTCCAATGACGCCGGGCGCCGTCATTCCGGCGCGCGAAATGCTGGCCGAAATGCTGCGGCGCGATCAACCTAAACTCGCACTGGCCGAATATGAAGTTGTGCTGAAGACCGCACCCAATCGCTTTAACGCGATTTATGGCGCAGCGATTGCCGCTGATTCGGCGGGTGATGCGCAGACAGCGAGTAAGTATTTCAAGAAGCTGACTGAGATCGCCGTGGGCGAGGAGCGGCCAGAGTTAGCGACTGCGCGCGAGAAGTTGACGGTTGCGATGCGATAGCTGCATTGCGCAATAGGCGTCTGGCTGCGGCTACGCACGCGGTCGTGACTGTAAGTGACGCATGCCGACCACCAGCATCGCGACCACGCCCGTGAGCACTAGACCTCCCCCGAAGGTCAGGTTGTTTCGTGCTCAGGTTGGCCCAGCGCAAGGGATGAAGTGCGTCAACACGCCGATCACCATAAGCGCCCCGGAAGGAAGTAGCGCGGCACTACCGATCCACACCGGCAAACCGCTTCGCCCGAGCGAGACCAGCAGCCACAGGCCGGAGGCCAGGATGAGTGGGCCGGAAATGGTCCAGACGACGAGGGTCAGCTTGAGGCTGGCTTGAAGCGCTTCCCATTCCACAAGGGCAGGCAGAGCAAATAGAGTCAGGACTGCACCGAGCAGGATCATGACGAACCCGATCAAAACGGAAGCGATCCTCAACAGAATGTTGCGAGCTGCTTCAAGCTTTCGAGTGCTTTCCGTTGGCTCGAGTTGAGTGCTGGGCTGCATGAGCTACGGATTGTACACCCGCTCTGCTCAGGAGTATGCACTCGAGTATGCATTCAATGTCGCAGGTGAGCCGCGGGGGCGATCTGCCCGGCTTTGGATCAATCAGCGGACGTATATTGCGGAGCGGACCTGAGTGGCTGCAAGCTTGCATTCTCGATCTGCCAGAAATCAGGCCCGCGTCCACCGGGTGGTGCATAGCGAAAGAAGCGCGGCTTTCCCTTGGATTTCCAATATCGCGAGTCGTATTGCGCGATTTTCACTCCGGTGCGCAGCGCGCTGATGAAGCTATGCTTGGCGGGGTCGACGACGATGCCGACGTGGCCTCGCCAGACGATGAGGTCTCCGGCCCTCGGATTAAATACGCGATCAAAACCGCTGACGCCTTCGTAAAGTTTGCGCGATTCCGCATAGGTGTACGGCAGCCCGACGCGATTGAACAATTGATGCACAAGATGGGAGCAGTCGAGAGAGGTCTTACGTATCTGCATCGCCGACTGCACGAGCAGATGACTGACGGTCGTGTCGCCTCGGTGACTTACCACGTTCGACGTGGATAACTTCTCAGCATCCGTGCCGAGACCGCGGCTGCAAAGTGTCAGAACGGCAAAGCACAACAGAGGCACCTTTGCTTTGTGCTGCAATCAGAACTCCCTCTCGCTTGTTGATTTGCTCTGTGGTTCGATGCCGTCGCGAGCGGATGGGGAGTAGCTGGTGGGTTCTGACGGGCACAGCCCGCCCGTGCACCTGAAGTCCGGCTAGTGAGAGGCTGCCGATGAACTGCCGTGGACGGGGTAGCTCTGTGGGGTCGCTGGTGCAGCGGCGCGCTTCAACTCGGGCCGCGAACGGCGGGCGGCACTCTTGAAGTACTCAGCAACACCCTTGAACAGGGCGGCGGCGACGGTGTCGCGAGCGGGCGAGAAGAGGAGGTTGCGTTCGTCAGCAGGGCTGCTCAAGAACGCTATTTCGGTAAGAACCGCGGGTACTTGGGCGTTGGTCAGCAATACGAACGGAGCCTGCTTCACTCCGCGATCGCGTATTTGCGCGTCCTCACGCCTGAGTGCTCGATAGAGATCGCGTTGTACGAACGCGGCAAGACGCCGGGTAGCTGCGTCGTTGAAACCCAGAGGTGAGATGTCTAGTCCGGCAGCGGCAGCCTGCTCCTCAATTGGGAAGAAATACGTCTCGACGCCACGAGCCATGGGATCGCTGCTCGAATTCGCGTGAATGGACAAGAAGAGATCGGCGCGAGCATCATTTGCCGTCTTGCTGCGCGTTTCGAGCGAGACGAACTGGTCGTCGGTTCGCGTGTAGAGCACCTCGGCACCCAGGAACTCCTCAAGCAGCTTGCCAAGGCGCTGCGCTACGTCGAGTGCGAGGTCCTTCTCCTGCAATCCGTTCGCGCCCACCGTGCCCAGGTCCCATCCACCATGCCCGGGATCGAGGACGACCACCATGCGTGCCGGAAGCAGAGCCGGTGAGACTGGAGCGACGATGTCAGCAGCGGAGACTTCGAGCCCGGTGCGCCTTGGACCTGCTGACGGCTGCTGAACGACGATCGACAAATCGAAAGGCGCACGCTCCGGCAGTAAAGCCGAGTAATCACACTCGCAGTTCAGGTCAAGAACGATGCGGGTGACGTTCTCGTTCTGATCGGCTGACGGAGAGCGGAGGGCCTTCTTCGTTTGCGATACGCGAATGCGAGATATGAACCGGTCGTTAACACCGATGCTGGCGTAATCGCCTCGAGCGGCGAGAGCGCCGCCAAGTTGAGTATTTGGAAGATCAAAGTAGACGCGTTCCGGATTGTGCAGGCGCTCGGGTTTGAACAAAACGTGGCGTTCCAGCTTGATCTTGATTGCCGTGAAGTCACCGTGCGAGTGAAATTGGATGTCGCTGATGATCGCGGGAGCAACCGGTTCCGGTGAGGCGGTCGGCAGGTTTCCGGCAGACGCGGGGCTCGCGGCCTTACCGTTGTTCTGAGCCGTGCGCGTTCGGGAGTATCTACCCAAAATGAGGACGCTGGCAGCAATGATCATTAGTGCTGCAGCCGTGATCGCGAAGATTCGAAGTCGGCCAGGGCTTTCGGGCTGCGGAGCCAGGCTGAAGGTCGCAAGAGAGCTGTCAGGAATGGAAGCGGGAGTTTCGAACGGTTCTTTCGATGTGACAGGCGTTAACAACTCGGGCAGTTCCGTCGGTTCTTCCTGAGCGACGGCTAAAGCGGCGGCCGCTTGCGAACCTGCAATGTCTCTGTGTTGCTGAATGTAGCCCGGTTGCAGGTCAGCCTTGATCGCGTCTGAACTGGTGTCGCTAACCGCACGATCGCTGCAGTATTCTTCCTGGCTGCTGGACTGCGGTCGGGCGGCAAGGCCCGTCGCGGCGGCAGGTTCGTCCCTATCAAGCGCGTGCGTGACCAGCGAGGAGAGTAACAGCAGCGTACTTGTCTCCTGCTCGCCGAAAGCATTCGGGCGATCCGAACAGACTTCCAGAAGTCCCACGACGCCTAGCGCGTCAGATATCGGAACAGCAAGCATTGAGCGGACGTTCAGCTTTCGGCAAGCTGCGGCATTCACACGCGGGTCAGTTCGAGTTTCATCGCAGCGCAGAACGGCGCCGTTTCGGACGCACTCGCCAGAGATGCCGACGTTCGGGTTCAGGCGGGCACCCAACTCCGGCACGTTGAGGCCCGAACGGGCGCAGCAGACGAAGTGCTCTCCCCGGCGGAGCGCGATGACGGACCCCGATGCTTCTGCAGCACAGCGCGCAGCCTCCACAACCGAGGCGAGCGTCTGGTCAAGATCGGAGCGGCCGGTTGCGACTTTGTAGAGTGCCGCGATGATCGAGCTGAGTTGTGCCGCTTTGGCGTCGTTCTTCTGCTCGGCTTCGCAACGGAGCTGTTGGTTCAGGTATACGAGGGCGAGGAGAGTCTGCAGCGGCGTTTCGCCTGCTGTCCTGGCATTCGGATAGTACACGCGGTGGCTCCGCTGCCATGCCGCCGCCTCGCGATTCGGATCTCCCCCCATCAACTCCGAGTGTGAAAAGGAACAGCGGCAAAGTCAAGCGTTGTCCGGCAAATTAGCTGTGGCGGGACTATCTAGGCGGGACTATCTAAAGGACGTGACCGGACATAGAAAGAGCCCCGCTCATACTTGGACGGGGCTCTATCTTCGTTACATTGATACTCGCTTATTGCAGTGACAGTGGCTGATCGAGTTTGAATGTCAGCAGCGATTCGGCTGGCACCTTGACCTGATCCCCCTTGGTGAGCACCTGGGCAGCGGCACCGCCACCAGCACCGATCAATGCACCGATGGCCGCGCCCTTACCGCCGCCCGCCATGGCTCCTACCAGGGTCCCGAGCAGCGCGCCACCACCGGTCATTACAGCCGTGCGCTTGTTGGCACCGATGCCCCGGTCGTTAGAGGCAGACTGGTCACCGGCCTGCACGTCCACCCTCTGGCCGTTCACGCTGACGGCCTGCAGAGCGAGAGCGACCTCGTTGGACTGAAGTCCGGCAGTGCCGCTGCTGACATTAGCGACCGTCAGTACCGCGGGCGACCCTTTTGGGATCAGCACTTGGCCGTTCTGGCCCACTACATCGCTCGCGATCTCCGCTGCGAACTCCCGGCCGACCGCCGCTTTGTCGGCGACAATGTTTTCATTCGTTCGAATCTGCAGCTCGGCACCGGCTGGAACGAGACCGCTCTGAATGCCAGCAGCCTGCGAGCCCTGCATGGGTGAAGCGACCTGCGGTTGCTGGTCCTGCGCCACGGTTCCCGGATAGCTCTGCGCCAGTCCGGTTACGTTGCCCAAAGCGAGCATGGCCACAAGCGTAAGTAGATACCTCATCGATACCCTCACTCTCTGATCTGATTGGAAGTGGCGCTAAAGGATTGGAAAGCGATCGTCTCGCAAAGGTGGCCTCGTCAGCGCCTTGCTGCTCAGTGGTTTGCGGGCAACCTCTGGCGTGAACGAGGTGCAGAGCTTTGAGTTCCGAATTCGGTAAGCGCGCCAGCGACCCTGAGCGGGCACAAAACCCACGCGAATGGGAGCATCCGACAAATGAATTGCCATTCATGTTTCAGGCGAATAATCTGAGACACTCACGTAATAACATAATGGTGTCGTCACCACGGCAGTCGCTTCGTGGCGAGTATTCGCGAATGGTCTTGCGCTTCTTCAAGCTGTTGCGGCTTGCAGTCTGGCGTGCTTTCAATCACGACGCCTTTGGTGTGGCCAAAGGAGCGGCATATTCTTCAATCATCTCGCTGTTCCCGGCGTTGCTCGTGATTGCCTCCACGCTGGCGG
>Ga0196970_1002344_pt1 | contig 10017 bp, 12 predicted proteins | sample S1v_513CmetaG_FD_148672 | JGI IMG/M metagenome (GOLD analysis project Ga0196970, IMG submission 148672) | Soil microbial communities from Anza Borrego desert, Southern California, United States - S1+v_5-13C | ecosystem: Environmental > Terrestrial > Soil > Desert | place: USA: California... | reverse complement strand
CCCACGGTGATGGCCGGCAGATCGACCTCGCACTGTTCTACGCGGACGACGCCGGACGTCCGCTGGAACGGCCGCCCACGAAGTCGGGCTACCGCGCCAGTGAACCGCCCCGGCGGGAGAGCGAGCGCGTCTGCAAGGGGGTCCGGAGCGCGAAGAACGACTGGGCCGACCCCCCGGCCGATCGGCCGTGGCGCCTCGACGAAACCCGGACCCGCGACATGATCAGGGTGCTCTCGGCCGACCCCGCCGTCCGCCGCATCTTCCTCGAGCCGCACCTGAAGACCCGACTGGGCTTCGCCCGCGATCCCAAGGTCCGCTTCGCCGGTTGCCGGGCCGCCCGCCACGACGATCACATCCACGTGGACTTCCGGTAGTTTGCTCCTTCGCTCCGGAGGGGGAGAAGGATCGGCCCCGCGCACCGGGGCGCGTCAGCGCCGCAGGTCCCCGCGCCGCCGCATTACCAATCAGTAAGTCTTGAATCAGGACTTACCTGCCCTATATTCCCGAGACAGCCGGTTTCAAGTGGCGCCGCAAAGTCACGCTCCTGCCATTTCGCGGGAAGCGGAGCCTTAAAAGGGGCGAAACAAACACCTACTTGTCCGGTTGAGGGGTGAGGACGCCGTGCATCACGGTGGCGGCGTTCGAGGCGCCTGCTCGTTTATCGAAGGGGACACCACATGGCCGTCAAATCTCTGTCAGTGCTTTCGCCGGAAGGCGGCCTGTCGCGCTATCTCACGGAAATCCGCAAGTTTCCGATGCTCCCCAAGGATGAGGAGTTCATGCTGGCCAAGCGGTGGGCCGAGCACGGGGACACCGAGGCCGCCCACAAGATGGTCACCAGCCACCTGCGCCTCGTCGCAAAGATCGCCATGGGCTACCGCGGCTACGGCCTGCCGATCGGGGAAGTGATCTCCGAGGGCAACGTCGGGCTCATGCAGGCGGTCAAGAAATTCGATCCGGACAAGGGCTTCCGCCTGGCGACCTACGCCATGTGGTGGATCCGCGCCTCGATCCAGGAATACATCCTGCGCAGCTGGTCCCTCGTGAAGATGGGCACCACCGCGGCGCAGAAGAAGCTGTTCTTCAACCTGCGCAAGGCCAAGAGCCAGATCTCGGCCTTCGAGGAGGGCGACCTGCGCCCCGAACAGGTGGACTACATCGCCACGCGCCTGGGCGTGACCAACGACGAGGTCATCTCCATGAACCGGCGCCTGTCCGGCCCGGACGCCTCGCTGAACGCGCCCCTGCGCGCCGACGGCGAGAGCGAGTGGCAGGACTGGCTGGCCGACGACAACGCCGTCAGTCAGGAGACCCAGGTCGCCGAGTCCGAGGAGCGCCAGATCCGCATGGGCCTGCTCGAGGAAGCCATGCAGGAGCTGACCGACCGCGAGCGCCACATCCTGACCCAGCGCCGGCTGCAGGATAACCCGACCACGCTGGAAGAGCTGGCCAGCGAGTACGGCGTCAGCCGCGAACGGGTGCGCCAGATCGAGGTGCGAGCGTTCGAGAAGCTGCAGAAGGCCATGCAGGCCGCCGCCCAGGAGCGGAACCTGATCGACGCCTGATCGCCTCGCTCGAACAGCCGAATGACAGGGAGGCCGGCGTCGAGGGACGCCGGCCTTTTTCTCAGGCGACGTTCTGGACGGTTTCCTTGATGCCGCCGAAGGCCTGGATGACCTCGGCGCAGGAACTGGCCAGGGTCTCGCGCGACGGTGCGCCGGCCGACAGCGCCAGCTCAAGGCCGGCGACCGCCACGGCGGCGCCGGTGTTCGCATTGGCCACGGCGTGCTTCTTCAGCTGCTGCGACTGCTCGGCGATGGCGCGCACCGCCTGTTCGGGGTCTGTCGCGAAGTGGTGCACGGCCGAGCGGAGGATGCGCAGGCAACGGTCCATGGCGTCGGCCTGAACCTCGGCCTTGCTGGCCCCGGCGCCGGCGTCGGCGCGGCGCTTGCGCGGCCCGGCGTACTCTCCCGAGTTGAAGCGCCGCCGGTCGGGGCCGACGTACTGCACCGCCTCGATCCAGTCGCGCGGTTTAACCGCCACGATCTCGACCCGCTTCAGCAGGTCGCCCGCCGTGAAGGGCTTGCGCAGGAACTCGTGCACGCCGGCGTCGCGGGCGCCCTTGATCGAGCTGGCGGTGGCGTCGGCCGTGACCATGATCACCGGGGCCTTGCGGCAGGGATAGCTGCTGCGGCGCAGGCGCCGGGTGAGGGATTCACCGTCCAGACGGGGACCGGAGCGCTCGACGAAGACGATGCCCGGGTCCAGGTCGCGCGCCATTTCCAGGGCGCGGCGCTCCTCGGGCTCGAAGGCCAGCTGGCGGGCGCCCAGGCCCTTCAGCAGATCGCCGAGCATCCGCGCGGAGGCGGCGTTCGGATCGCAGATCAGCACGCGGCGGACCACCGGCTCGATGCGCTGAAGGGTCTTGGGGTCGGCTGCGAACACGCGAACAGGCTCCGTATCGGACGGAGAAAGCTACGGCGACAAGGTAAAGATCAGCTTGACGACGGGGCCTGGGCGCCACGGGCGGCGGCGGCCGTGGCGCGCGCCGTCACCTGCTTCAGACCGTCCAGCAGAACCTGGCTCTGCTCTTCGCTCAGCGCCTCGTTGCGCAGCAGCATCAGGGTGTCGGCGTGCACCTGCACCGCCATGCGGTCGCATCGGCCCGGGTCGGACCGGTCGAGCAGTTCGCACAGGCTGAACGCCGCCGCGCCCACCTTGGCGTAGCCGAAAACGCCGGCGACGCCGACGATCTGGTTGGCGTCGACATAGATGGCCTCGACCGCTTCGGGGCCGAGTTCGCCCCGGCCCGCGCGGAAGATGCTGGCGATGATCCGGTCGAGCTCCTGCAGCCCTTCGTCGCGCAGGGCGGCCACGTTGGCCTCGGCGTCCTGCAGGGCGTCGGCGATCCGCTTGCCGCCCGGCTTGCGGATCAGCTTGGCCAGCCGGTTCTGGTAGGGGATGTGCTTGACGACGGCGCTCATGCTGCTCCCCGCTCGGGCTCGGCCTGGGAGGCCGGGTCGGCCTCGGCGGTGCGGCCGTCATGGCGACGGCGCCCCCGCTTGGCTTCGGCCTCGACTTCCTTGAAGCGGCGGTCGGGACCGAGATAGCCGCCGACCTCGACGAAGGGGCGGCCGTCCTTCGCGACCCAGACGACCCGCTCGAGCAGGGTCTGGGCGCTCATCGGCTTGGCCACGACGAAGTTGGCGCCGCAGTCGCGCGCCGCCGCCACCTGCTTCTGGCGAGTGTGGCCGCTGACGATGATCACCGGCGTGAACGAATTGGGGTCCATGCCGGCGTGGCGCAGCTTGTTGACGAAGTCGTAGCCGCTCATGTCCGGCAGGGTGTCGTCGCAGACGATCAGGGTCAGTTCCGTGTGCCGGGCGAAGTCCAGCGCCTCGGCAGCCGTGCCGAAGCAGCGGAGGCTGCGGGCGCCCAGTCCCGAGAAGATCTGCTTGAGGATCTGCATCCCCAGCTCGGTCCCGTCGACGAGGGCGACGGTCGCCTGCCCCAGGTTGATCCAGGCCTTGGGATCGAGTCCCGCCATGCTTGTCCCCCGCCGGGTCGCAGACCCGCACCATGAGACGGTTGCGGCAGGGGCGTTGACGATTGCTTAAGCTTGCCGGAAAGCAACCTTTCTGTCGCAGGCTCAGCCCGCGAAGGGGTCCCGCATCAGGATGGTGTCGTCCCGCTCGGGCGAGGTGGACAGCAGGGCGACCGGCGCGCCGATCAGCTCCTCCAGCCGTTTGACGTACTTCACCGCCGCGGCGGGCAGGTCCTTCCACGATCGGGCGCCGGCGGTGGAGTCGCTCCAGCCGTCCATGGTCTCGTAGATCGGCTGGGCGGCCGCCTGGTCGCTCATGCCCGAAGGGAGATAGTCCAGCACGCGCTCGCCGATGCGGTACCCGGTGCAGATGCTGAGGCTGTCCAGCCCGTCCAGCACGTCCAGCTTGGTCAGGGCGACGCCGTCGATGCCGTTCACGGCGATGGACTGGCGCACCAGCACCGCGTCGAACCAGCCGCAGCGCCGCGCGCGGCCGGTGACCGTGCCGAACTCGCGGCCCTTCTCGCCGATGCGCTGGCCGACCGCGTCGAACAGTTCGGTCGGGAAGGGCCCCTCGCCCACCCGCGTGGTGTAGGCCTTGACGATGCCCAGCACGTAACCGACCGAGCGCGGCCCCTGGCCCGAACCGGCCGCGGCCTGGCCGGCCACCGTGTTGGACGAGGTGACGTAAGGATAGGTGCCGTGGTCGACGTCCAGCAGCGTGCCCTGGGCGCCCTCGAACAGGATGCGCGAGCCGGCGACGCGAGCCTTCTCCAGTTCGAGCCACACGGGCCGGGCGTAGGCCAGCACCCTGGGCGCGACCTCCATCAGCTGGTCGATCAGGTCCTGCGGCTTCACCTCGGGCAGGTTCAGGCCGCGGCGCAGGGCGCCGTGGTGGGCCAGCAGGCGCTCGATCTTGGCTGGCAGCACGGAGGGATCGGCCAGGTCGGCGACGCGGATGGCGCGCCGGCCGACCTTGTCCTCGTAGGCCGGCCCGATGCCACGGCCGGTGGTGCCGATCTTGCCGGCGCCGGCGGCGGCCTCGCGCGCCGCGTCCAGGTCGCGGTGCAGGGGCAGGATCAGGCAGGCGTTGTCCGCCAGCATCAGCAGGTCGGGCGAGATCGTCACGCCCTGGGCCTCGATGCGGCCGATCTCGTCCAGCAGGGCCCAGGGATCGACCACGACGCCGTTGCCGATCACCGAGGGCTTGCCCTGAACCACGCCGGAGGGGAGCAGGGAGAGCTTGTAGACCGTCTCGCCGACCACCAGGGTGTGGCCCGCGTTGTGGCCGCCCTGGAACCGCACGACCATGTCGGCCCGGTTCGACAGCCAGTCGACGATCTTGCCCTTGCCCTCGTCGCCCCACTGGGCGCCGACCACCGCGACGTTCGCCAAAGTCCTGATCCTTGCTGAAGCCGCGGAGCCTATAGCCCAGTCCGCCGCCCCTGTCGCCGGGCTCTCGTCAGGCGGCCTGAACTTCCGCCCGGGCGTGGGCGTAGGCCCAATCCAGCCAGGGGGTCAGGGCCTCCAGGTCCGCCGTCTCGACGGTGCAGCCGCACCAGATGCGCAGGCCGGGAGGAGCGGAGCGGTGGGCGTTGACGTCGTAGGCCACGTCCTCGCGCTCGAGGCTCGAGATCATGCGCGCCAACAGGGCGTGGCGCTCGGCCTCGAGCAGCCCGGCCACGGCCGGATCGCTGACCTCGAGGCAGACCGACGTCTCCGAACGGATCGCCCGGTCGCGGGCGACGAAGTCGATCCAGGGCGTGCGCTCGACCCACGCCTCCAGCGCTTCGTAGTTGGCCAGCGTCCGCCGCTTCAGCTCGGCCAGGCCGCCGATGCGCGAGGCCCAGCGCAGGGCGTCCATCCAGTCTTCGAGCGTCAGGAGGGAGAAGGTATTGATCAGCCCGCCGTCGAACAGGGCTTCGTCGGCCTTGCCGTCCGCCTGCAGCCGGATGACCTTGGGCAGGGGCCGCGGCGGCACGTAGGTGTTCAGCCGCTCGATGGCGCGGGGCGACAGCACCGCCATGCCCGCCCCCGCCTCGCCGCCGAGCGCCTTCTGGAACGAGAAGGTGACGACATCGAGCTTGTCCCAGTCCAGGTCCATGGCGAAAGCCGCCGAGGTGGCGTCGCAGATGGTGAGACCCTCGCGGTCGGCGGCGATGAAGTCGGCGTTCGGGACGCGCACGCCCGAGGTGGTGCCGTTCCAGACGAAGACCAGGTCGGCGGCAGGGTTGACCTGGTCGAGGCCGGGCAGCTGGCCGAAGGGCGCCGACAGCACCTCGGCGCCGACGCCGAGATGGTCCAGCAGGTCCGTCTTCCACAGCTTGCCGAAGTTCTCGTAGGCCATCACCTGCACCGGCCGGCAGCCCAGCAGGCCCCACATGGCCGCCTCCATCGCGCCCGTATCCGAGCCGGGGACCAGGACGATCCGGTGGCTGGGGGGAACCTCCAGGACCTCGCGCGTCATCTCCACCCCCTGGCGGAAACGCGCGAGCACGGCCGGCGCACGGATGTTCCGGCCGATCAGGGCTCCGGCGAGGTCCGACGTCTTCCAGCCCGGGCGCTTGGCGGTCGGGCCGGACGAGAACCAGGGACGTTCGGGGCGGCGGGAGGGCTTGGCGGGGAGGCTCATGAGCCTAAGCGGAACGCCGGGAGCGCGCGCGATGCAAGAAGAACTTGCGCTTCCACCGCAAGCTTCACAGTTTGGCCCTGTTCGCGCGCCATCACGCCGATCAGTGCAAGCGTAACCATAATCTTTGGCGCCATTTGCGTTCCGGCGCGTTAAGGGCGCCGGAGCCTTACAGCAAAGATGAACGGCGCCTGACGGGCGCGGTTCAGACGCGTGTCAGGACCGAGTGACTAGCTTCCCCCCATCGCCGCAGCCGCGGTGACACAAACACCAAGGAGCGATCCTATGAGAAAACATGTTCTCGCACTGCTGGCCGCGACCGCCCTGGCCGGGACCGCCGCTCCGGCGCTCGCCCAGAGCGTCAACGAGCGTCAGGCCAATATCGAACAGCGGATCAACACGGCGGCCCGCAACGGCGCCATCACCTCGACCGAAGCCGCCCGCCTGCGCGCCGAACTGCGCCAGATCGCGGACGTCGAGGCCCGCTATCGCCGCGACGGCCTGAGCGCGGCCGAGCGGATCGACCTCGACCGCCGCTTCGACGCCCTCAATCGCCAGATCCGCACCGAGCGCGCCGACAACAACGACCGCGGCGGCAACTTCACGGGCGCCTGGGAGCCCCTGCGCCAGCGCGAGCAGGACTTCAACCAGCGGGTCGATGCAGGCATGCGCGCCGGCAACCTGAACCGCAACGAGGCCGATGAGCTGCGGCGCAACTACACCGCGTTCGTCAACCTGGCGACCCGGTACCGGGCCGGCGGCTACAGCGCCGCCGAGCGTTCGGAGTTGCAGCGCCGCTACGACTTCCTGATCTCGCAGATCCGCTACGACCAGGCCGATTTCGAGCCCATCAGCCGCCGCATCCCGGCCCTGGAACAGCGCATCGAGATCGGCATCCGCAACGGCCAGCTGACCCGCGCCGAGGCGACCCAGCTGCGCCAGGACCTGCGTGAACTGGAGCGCCTGGAAGACAGCTACCGTCGCTCGGAGGGCCGCCTCGAGACCCGCGAGAAGGCTGACCTCGATCGTCGCTTCAACATCATCCGCACGCGCATCTTCAACGAGCGCACGGACAACGACACCCGCCCCGGCGGCGGCAACGCCTGGTGGGCCATCTCCGACCGGTCGGCCAACCTGGAGCGTCGCATCGACGCCGGCGTGCGCAACCGCACGATCACCCAGGCCGAGGCGGTGCGCCTGCGCAGCGAGTGGCGCTATCTGGTGCAGCTCGAGGCGAACTACCGCCGCGACGGCCTGAGCGCCAACGAGCGCGCGGACCTGCAGCGCCGGTTCGAGATCCTGGCGGCCAGGATCCGCTGGGAGCGCAACGACTGGCAGAACCGCCGCTAAGGCCGGTTCCGCCTGAACCGAAATGGCGGCGCGGTCCTTCGGGGCCGCGCCGTTTTCGTTTGTCCCGGAATCGTCGGTCCGCCGGTTCACGAACATGAACCAACCTGAATGCCCGCTTCAGCTTGGGGTCAGGCGCGGTTTGATTGAATGGCTCCATAGGCCGCTGCCCCGGCGGCCCGGAACGAAGGAGCAGGAAAGATGAAAAAGCTTATCGCCTCTGTGCTCGCGGTTTCGGCCATCGCCGTCGCCGCGCCCGCCAGCGCCCAGGCCTATTACGGCGGCGGCTATGGCGGCTGGCAGAACATCAACCAGCGGCAGGCCAACCTCGACCGGCGCATCGACATGGGCGTGCGTCGCGGCGACCTGACCCGCGCCGAAGCGGTCCGCCTGCGCGCCGAGTTCCGCCAGATCGCGCATCTGGAGAACCGCTACCGCTACTCGGGCGGCGGGCTGTCGCGCTGGGAACGCCAGGACCTCGACCGTCGTTTCGATCGCCTGGCCGCCCGCATCCGCTTCGAGCGGCACGACCGTCAGGACTATCGCCGCGGTTACTACCGCTACTAAGACCTCGCACGAGGCCGATGAAAGAGGGCGTGGCTTCCGTCAGGAAGCTGCGCCCTTCTTCTATGCACTCATCACTGCAAACAACTCAAAAATATTCGCAGATGTGCGACGGCATTGCCCAACTCAAGCGTTTCACTATCCGTCGCCCCCAGGGTGGCGCATCAACAACGGAGACCACGATGAAAAAGCTTATCGCCAGCGTGCTCGCGGTTTCGGCGATCGCCGTCGCCGCCCCCGCCTCGGCCCAGGCCTGGCAGAACATCAACCAGCGGCAGGCCCAGCTGGATCGCCGCATCGACCAGGGCGTCCGCACGGGCCAGCTGACCCGCGCAGAAGCCGCGGAGATGCGTCGCCAGTTCCGCGTCATCGCCAATCTCGAGACCAACTACCGGCGCAGCAACGGCCTCAGCCGCCGGGAGCGGCAGGACCTCGATCGCCGCTTCGATCACCTGAGCAACCGGATCCGCTACGAGCGCCGGGACCAGCAGGAACGCCGCCGCTACTGATCGGCGGGCGGATTCCAGGACCGCGAACAGCGCGGCCCCTCTCAAGGGGCCGCGTTTTTCGTGGGTTACAGGCGCAGCTCCGCCTCGACCGTCGTGACCGCGCGGCCGCGCAGAATCAGCCGCTCGCCGCGGTGTTCCGTCTCGATCTCGCCGCCGCGGCCCGGGTAGGCCTGCAGGAAGCGCACGACCGGGCGGCCCAGCTTCTGCGCATACAGCGGTCCGGCGATGCAATGGGCGGACCCCGTGGCCGGGTCCTCGGCGATCCCCGAGCCCGGCGCGAAGAACCGGTCCACCACGTCCACATCCGACCCGGCGTCGGCCAGCGCCGCGACCACCAGGTTGCCGCGCCCCCCGGTCGCCTCGCCCGAGATGCGGTGGATGGCGGCGATGTCGGGATCGAGCGCCCGCACGGTCGCCTCGCTGTCCAGGACCGCCACGAGGTAGGCGCCGGCCCAGACCTCGACCGGCTCGACGCCGAGCGCCTCGGCAAGGCCGTCGGGCACGCCGGTCCGGCGCGGCATGTCGGCGGGGAAGTCCATCTCGTAGCCGCCGGGCCCGCGCTCGACCATCAGCGGCCCTGACCGGGTTTCGAAGGTCAGCCGCGGCGCGTCCACGCCCAGTTCCGACAGCAGCACATGGGCCGCCGCCAGGGTGGCGTGGCCGCACAGGGGCACCTCCATGGTCGGGGTGCACCAGCGCAGCCCGTAACGCGCCGGGTCTTCGGTCTTCAGCAGAAAGGCCGTCTCGGCCTGGTTGTTCTCCATCGCCAGGGCCTGCATCCAGCCTGCGTCCGGCCAGGCGCCGAAGGGCTCGACCACACAGGCCGGATTGCCCCTGAAGGGTGCGGAGGCGAAGGCGTCGACGGTCCACTGGCGCATCGGATCGGAGGCTCCTAACAGGGGCTATCGGGAGGACGGCATGGCGTTCGAGACCACGCACGGCGACTACATCATCAGCGACGATCCGGCGAGGCTCGACCTGGAGCGCGCCCACCGCTGGATCGCGACGCAGTCCTACTGGGCCGAGGGCATTCCCCTGCCCGTGTTCGAGAAAGCCGTCCGCCACAGCCTGACCTTCGGCGCCTATGCCCGGGCCGGACCCATGGCCGGCTTCGGCCGGGTGGTCACGGACCGCGCCACCTTCGGCTGGCTTTGCGACGTGTTCGTGGACGAGGCCCATCGCGGCGGGGGCCTGGGCAAGGGCCTCATGGCCTGGGTCAAGGCGCATCCGGACCTGCAGGGCTTCCGCCGCATGCACCTCGCCACCCGCGACGCCCATGGCCTGTACCAACAGTTCGGCTTCGGCCCGCTGACCGCCGCCGACCGCTGGATGGAGATCCGCGATCCGGACGTCTACCGGCGTCAGGCCGGCTGAACGCCCGGCTCCACGATGGTGACCTCGGGCCAGCGCGCCGCGGCCGAGGA
>Ga0196970_1002343_pt1 | contig 10019 bp, 8 predicted proteins | sample S1v_513CmetaG_FD_148672 | JGI IMG/M metagenome (GOLD analysis project Ga0196970, IMG submission 148672) | Soil microbial communities from Anza Borrego desert, Southern California, United States - S1+v_5-13C | ecosystem: Environmental > Terrestrial > Soil > Desert | place: USA: California... | reverse complement strand
CGGGCGACGGCGCCGATGACGCGCGCCATCTCGGTGGTCGGGTGGATCAGGTCGCCGACCAGCGCGTTGAGGTTGGCCGCACAGGTCTCCCAGCCGCCCGACGCGTTCGACAGCTTGGCCCGCTGGCTGACCTTGCCCTCCTTGCCGACGCTGACGCTGAGCCGCCCGACCTCCCGGGTGAGGCTCTCGCTCAGCTCGACCACGTCGTTGAAGGCGGCGGCGATCTCGCCGTCCATGCCGGACAGTTCCAGCGGCAGCCGCGCCGAGAAGTCGCCCTTGCGGAACTGCCGCAGCGCCCGCAGCAGGAGTTGCGGGGTCAGCTGGTCGTGGGTGGCGGTCATGGTCATGATGCGATCCGTCCTGAATGGGCGAACGCCCCGAAAGGCCGCCGCTCGGAACGCGGCAGCCCGGGCTTGTCTTGGTTGGAAGGGAGGAAGGCCGGAGCGGCGGCTAAGGCCGCGCCGCGCCGCACGCCTCGGACTTCGGACCGATGCCGGACACCGGATCACGCAAACACCGTCGCATGGCTTCTCCCTCGCGCTTCTTATCGTCTTTCGCCGAGCGGCCGGCACAGCTAACACACCCGAAAAGACATCAGTAAGTGCTAAAAGGGAGACTACCACCATCGATAAGGATGATCCCGGTCACGGATCACAGTGCTTTCAGGAAAACTTTTAATACAGTTCGGCGTTTTTACGCCCGCCGCCAGCGCGACACCATGGCGGTGAGCCGCTCGAACCCGAGGTCGAGCACGAGGGCGAGCGCCGCGACCACCGCCGCCCCCTGGATGACATAGGCCTGGTTCGCCCCGTTCAGCCCGATGATGATCGGCAGCCCCAGGGTCTTGACCCCGACGGTGGAGGCGATGGCCGCGGTGCCGACGTTGATGACCACCGCGGTGCGCACGCCGGCGAGGATCACCGGGGCGGCCAGCGGCAGCTCCACCCGCCAGAGGATTTCGAAGGGCCGCATGCCGAGGCCCCGCGCGCTCTCCAGCACCGCGTCGGGCACGCCCTCCAGGCCGGCGACGGTGTTCTCGACGATGGGCAGCAGCGCGTAGAGCGTCAGCGCGATCAGCGCCGGCACCGGGCCGAACCCCATGGCCGGCACGGCGAGGGCGAGCACCGCCACCGGCGGGAAGGTCTGCCCCATGGTGGCGACCGCCTCGACCACGCCGCGGAACTCGGCGCCCGCCGGCCGCGTCACCAGGATGCCGGCGACGATGCCGGCGACCACCGCCGTCAGGCTCGACGCGCCGACCAGCGCCAGATGGTCGGCGGTCAGCGCCAGGAAGCTGTCGCCCTCGTAGAGCGGCCGCTCCAGCGCCGGGTAGAGCGCGGCGAACAGCGGCTTCAGCAGCGGCATGCCGAGCACCAGCGCCGCCAGCGCCAGCACCGCGACCGTCAGCCGAAGCCCGCCGCCCCTCACGGCCGCACCAGATCGCTGAGGTGGAGGACGCCGGCCGGTCGCCCCTGCCCGTCCACCACGGCCAGCCGGTCGGTGCCGCGGCTGACCATCTCCGACAGCGCCCGGCGCAGCGGCGTGTCGCCGGGCAGCGGCTCGCCGTCGGGCACGCTGCCGTTGAGCGGCCGGGCGCGCTCGCCGGCCGTCTCGACGGCGAGGCGCTTCAACCCCCACTCCTCGCGCCCGACGAGGTCGCGGACGAAGTCCCCGGCCGGATTGGCCAGGATGTCCCGCGGCGCGGCGTACTGGACCAGCCGGCCGTGATCCAGCACGGCGATGCGGTCGGCCAGCTTCAGCGCCTCGTCCATGTCGTGGGTGACGAACACGATGGTGGTGCCGGTCTGGCGGTGGATGGTCGCCAGCTCCGCCTGCAGCGTGCCGCGGGTGATGGGGTCGAGCGCGCTGAACGGCTCGTCCATCAGCAGGATGCGCGGCTCGGCCGCCAGCGCCCGCGCCACCCCGACGCGCTGCTGCTGCCCGCCCGAGAGCTGGTGCGGGAAGGCATTGCGGAACCGCTCCGGGTCGAGGTGCAGAAGCTCCATCAACTCGGTCACCCGGTCGCGCACGCGCGCCTTCGGCCAGCCCAGCAGAGCCGGTACGGTGGCAATGTTGCGCTCCACCGTCCAGTGCGGGAACAGCCCCACCGACTGGATGACGTAGCCCATGCGCCGGCGCAGCTCCTCCGGCGCCAGCGCGGCGATGTCCTCGCCGTCGACGCGGATGCTGCCGGCGTCGGGGACGACGAGCCGGTTGACCGTCTTCAGCAGCGTCGACTTGCCCGACCCGGACGGGCCGATCAGCACGCAGAACGCGCCGTCCTCCACCGTGAAGGACACGTCGTCCACGGCGACCCACGGGCCGAAGCGCTTGGTGACGCCCTCGAACGCGATCATGCCGGGCTCCTTCCCAGCAGCGCCACCGCCAGCCGCAGCGCGCCGTCGACGGCGACGGCCAGCAGGATCACCGGCACCGCGCCCAGCAGCACGAGGTCGAGGGCGTTGGCGAACAGCCCCTGGAACATGATGGCGCCGAGGCCGCCGGCGCCGATCAGCGCCGCCACCGCGGCCAGCCCCACCGCCTGCACCAGCGTGATGCGCAGCCCCGACAGGAAGACCGGCAGCGCCAGCGGCACGTCGACGCGCAGGAAGACCTGGGCCGGTGTCATGCCCATGCCGCGCGCCGCCTGCCGCACCGGCGCCGGCACGCCGTCCAGCCCGGCCGCGACGTTCCGCACGATGGGCAGCAGCGAATAGAGGGTCAGCGCGATCACCGCCGGCCACAGCCCGACGCCGCTGATCCCCAGCCCCGGCCACGCGCCGGCCAGCGCCGACAGCGGCGCCAGCAGCAGCCCGAACAGCGCGATGGAGGGGATCGTCTGCACGATGTTGAGCACCGGGAACACCACCCGCCCCACGGCGCGGCGGCGCTGCGCCAGCACGCCCAGCGGCACGCCGACGACCAGCGTCGGCACCAGCGCCGCCGCGACGATGACGCCGTGCCGCACCACCGCGTCGGCGAAGACATCGCGGCGGTTGGCGTATTCCTTGAGGATCGAGAGCTGGTCGAGCTGCCCGGCCAGCAGCGGCGCGGCCAGCAGCAGCGCCGCCCCCGCGCCTACGGCGATGCGCGGCGCCGGCGCCAGCTCCAGCCGGCGGATGCCGTCCAGCGCCGCCAGCAGCGCCGCCGCCTCCAGCACCCAGAACCCGCTGCCGAACGAGGTGCGCGCCGCCGGGGACGCCGACGACGCCAACTGCGCCGCATGATGCCCGGCCAGCACGAGCAGCCCGGAGGCCAGCAGCACCGCCGCGCCGACCGTCGCGAGCGCCACGCCCCGCCCCGGCCGCAGGAACGGCGCGGCGAGCAGCCAGACGCCGGGCAGCACGGCCAGCCCCCAGGGCGGGTCCAGCGCCGCCGACAGCGGGATGGGCCGGCCGGACAGCAGCCGGTTGGGCGCGAAGCCCAGGAACGGCAGCGCCGCCGCCGCAGCCACGGCGGCCACGGCCAGCGCGAACAGGACGCGGTTGCGGATCATCCGGTGGTTATTTCAGGAACCCCTTGGATTTCAGGTAGGCCGTGGCGACCTGCTTGACGTCCTGCCCCTCCACCGAGATGCGGGCGTTGAGGGTGCGCAGCGTCCCGGCGTCCAGCGAGGCGAAGACCGGCTCCAGCGCGTCCTTGATCTTCGGGTGCTTGTCCAGCACCGCGGCACGCACGGTGGGGGCCGGCTCGTACACCATCTGCGCCCCCTTGGTGTCGGCCATGACCACGAGGTCGAGGGCCGAGATGGCGCCGTCGGTGCCGTAGACCATGGCGGTGTTCACGCCCGAGGTGCCCTCGGCCGCCGCGCGGATGGTCGCCGCGGTGTCGCCGCCGGCCAGCACCAGGATCTGCTCCGGCTTCAGGGTGAAGCCGTAGGTGCCCTGGAAGGAGGGCAGCGCCGCCGGGCTCTCGACGAACTCGGCGGACGCGGCGATCTTCGCCTTGCCGCCGCCGGAGACCCACTTGGCGAAGTCCTCCATGCTTGCGAGGCCGTTGGGCGACGCCACGTCCTTGCGCACGGCGATGGCCCAGGTGTTGTTGGCGGGCGCCGGCTTCAGCCAGACCACGTTGTTCTTCTCGCGGTCGAGTTGGCGGACCTTCTCGTACCCGGCGCCGGCGTTCTTCCACACCGGGTCGCTGTCGATGTTGAAGAAGAAGGCGCCGTTGCCGGTATATTCCGGGTAGATGTCGATCTCGCCGGCCAGCAGCGCGCTGCGCACGATCTTGGTGGGCCCAAGCTGGATGCGGTTCTCGGTCGGGATGCCGTTGGCCTCCAGCATCTGCAGGATCATGGTGCCGAGCAGGCCGCTCTCGGAATCCAGCTTCGACCCGACGCGCACCGCATCGGCGGCCTGGGCGCCCCCGCCGGCCAGCAGCAGCCCGAGCATGAACGCGATCACCGTTCGCATAGCCATCCCCCGTCTTTTCCTGTTCGTGGATCGAAGATGGCCGTCCCTGCGCCCGGCAGCAAGCCGGGCTTTCCGCCGGGTTCGCCCCCACCACTCCGAGCAACCTTTTCACCGTCATCCCCGCACAGGCGCATGGGCGCTAACTTTAGCCTTCGGGCACGTCTCTGGTCTCGCCGCCGCCTCCTTTATCGTCATCCCCGCGAAGGCGGGGATGACGGAATGAGAAGGTGGTTGGGGCCGCTGGAGGTACTTGTGCACTTAAGTTAGCGCCTATGCGCCTTCGCGGGATGACGGGTTGGAAAGCGTGGCGTCACACCCAGCCCCCGTCGACGACGAAGGTCTGGCTGCTGCACATGGCGCTGTCGTCGGCGGCCAGGAACAGCGCCATGCGGGCGATGTCCGCCGGTTCCAGCAGGCGCTTCAGGCATTGCTGGTCGAGGATATGGCGCCGGTCGTCCTCGGTGATCCACAGCCGCAATTGCCGCTCGGTCATCACCGCGCCGGGCATCAGGCAGTTGACCCGGATGCCGAACGGGCCGAGGTCGCGGGCGAGGCTGCGGGTCAGGCCCTGCACCGCCGCCTTCGACGCGCTGTAGGCCACCATGCCGCCCTGCCCGACCACCCAGCTGATCGAGCCCAGGTTGACGATGGAGCCCCCGCCCGCCGCCTTCATCATCGGCGCCGCCGCCTGCGCGGCGAAGAACTGGTGGCGCAGGTTGACGGCGATGCGGTCGTCCCAGTACTCGGGCGTGACGTCCTCCCAGCGGTGGCGGTCGTCGCTGGCGGCGTTGTTGACCAGCACGCGGATCGGCCCGACGTCCGCCGCGGCGTGGGCGACGGCGGCGCGCAGCGCGGCCACGTCGCGCAGGTCGCAGGGGATGAACAGCGGCGCGCTGCCGTTGCCGCTGAGCCGCGCGACGAGGGCGCGGGACGGCTCCTCGGCGACGTCCAGGAAGGCGACGCGGCTGCCCTGGGCGCAGAAATGCTCGACCATCGCCGCGCCGATCCCGGTGCCGCCGCCGGTGACCAGGACCGGCCGGCCCTTCAGGCTGGGATAGACGGCATCATGGGTCATGATTCTCCCTCACCCGGCGACTCAGGCATCGTCGGCCGCCCGGAACGCCGCCTTCAGGTCGCCGTACAGGCGGCGGAACAGCCGGCGGCGCCCGGCCATGGCCTCGGCGAGCGCGGCGTCCGGCTCGACCGTGCGGCGGACCTCCAGCGGGCGGCAGACCGCGTCCGGGTCCTCGCCGGTGACGGCCAGCCGGGCCAGCCGGGCGGCGCCGAAGGCCGGGCCGACCTCGCCGCCCGCCGGGTAGTCGAGCGGCCGGCCGAGAGCGCTCGCCAGGATGCGGCCCCACAGCGCGCTGCGCGCGCCGCCGCCGATCACCAGCAGCCGGTCGACCCGGCCGCCGGCCTCCTCCAGCACCTCCAGCCCGTCGGCGAAGGCGAAGGCGACGCCCTCCAGCACCGCGCGGGCCAGCGCCCCGCGGCCGGTGTCGTGGGTCAGGCCGAAGACCACGCCCTTGGCGTGCGGGTCGTTGTGCGGCGTGCGCTCGCCCGACAGGTAGGGCAGGAAGACCAGCGCGCCGATGTCGCCCGCGTGCTCCTCCGCGTCGCGCAGCAGCGCCGCCTCGTCGGCGGCGCCGGTGAGGCGGGCGGCGAAGGTCAGGCAGCTGGCGGCGCTCAGCATCACCGACATCTGGTGCCAGCGGCCGGGCAGCGCGTGACAGAAGGCGTGCACGCCGCGCTCCGGGTTCGGCGCGAAGCGCTCGCCGCTGACGAAGATCACGCCCGACGTGCCCAGCGACAGGAAGGCGCTGCCCGGCGCCACCACGCCGACGCCGACCGCCCCGGCGGCGTTGTCGCCCGCCCCGGCGGCGACCGGGACGCCGGGCGGAACGCCCCACTCCGCCGCCACCGCCGCCCGCAACGCGCCGGTGGGCTGCGAGCCTTCGAAGAGGTGCGGCATGTGGGCTTCGGTCAGGCCGGTGGCGGCCAGCACCGCGGGCGACCACGCCCGCCGGCCGACGTCCAGCCACAGCGTGCCGGCGGAGTCCGACAGGTCGGATGCGTGGTCGCCGGTCATGCGCAGGCGCAGCCAGTCCTTGGGCAGCAGGACCTTGGCGGTGGCCGCGACGGTGTCCGGCTCGTGCGCCGCGACCCACAGCAGCTTGGGCGCGGTGAAGCCGGGCATGGCGCGGTTGCCGGTGATCGCCCGCAAGTCCGGCACGCGGCGTTCCAGTTCGGCGCATTCGGCCCCGCTGCGGCCGTCGTTCCACAGGATCGCCGGGCGCAGGACGCGGTCGGAACGGTCGAGCAGCGTGGCGCCGTGCATCTGGCCGGACAGGCCGACGCCGCGCACGGCGCGCATGGCGTCCGGGTGCGCGGCGCGCAGGCCGGCGACGGCGCTTTGGGTGGCGCTCCACCAGTCTTCCGGGTCCTGCTCCGACCACAGCGGGTGCGGGCGGCTGACTTCCAGCGGCGCGGTGGCCTGTCCGACGAGGCGCTGGTCCTCGTCCACCAGGACCGCCTTGACGCCGGAGGTGCCCAGGTCGATGCCGAGGTACATGGGCGAATCCCTTCTCTGCTCCCCTCTCCCCCTGGGGAGAGGGGCAGGGTGAGGGGGTCCGGCATTGCGGACGTCCGGCGTCCCCCGCGAACCCCCTCACCCGGCCCTGCGGGCCACCCTCTCCCCAGAGGGGAGAGGGGATCTTCAAACCAGCCGGTTCACCAAGTTCTCCAGCATCTCCTGCCGGCCCGACCGCGGCTTCGGATCAAGCCCGAGCCCAACGTCCGCCGCGCCGGCCAGATCCAGCCCACCCAACAACCGGCGGCCCAGGTCGCCGTCCCAGCCGGCGTAGCGCTCCCCAACGTGCCGCGCCAGCCGGCCGTCGGCGACGATCCGCTCGGCCGCCAGCAGGGCGCGGGCCAGCGTGTCGATGCCGCCGACATGCGCGTGCAGCAGGTCGTCCGGCTCGATGCTCTGGCGGCGGATCTTGGCGTCGAAGTTGAACCCGCCGGTGGTGAAGCCGCCGGCCGCCAGGATTCTCGCCATGGGCAGCGCCAGATCGACGTGGTCGTTGGGGAACTGGTCGGTGTCCCAGCCGTTCTGCGGGTCGCCGCGGTTCATGTCGATGGAGCCGAAGATCCCCAGCGCCAGCGCCGTCGCCACCTCGTGCTCGAAGCTGTGGCCGGCCAGCGTGGCGTGGTTCACCTCGATGTTGACGCGGACCTCGTCCTCCAGGCCGTAGCGCTTCAGGAAGCCGTACACCGTCGCCACGTCGTGGTCGTACTGGTGCTTGGTCGGCTCCATGGGCTTCGGCTCGATCAGGATGGTGCCCTTGAAGCCGATCTTGTGCTTGTGCTCCACCACCAGCGTCAGGAAGCGGCCGAGCTGGTCAAGCTCGTGCCCCAGGTCGGTGTTGAGCAGCGTGTCATAGCCTTCCCGCCCGCCCCACAGCACGTAGTTGACGCCGCCCAGCCGGTGCGTCGCCTCCAGCGCGTCGCGCACCTGCGCCGCGGCGCAGGCGAACACCTCCGGGTCCGGGTTGGTGGCGGCACCGGCCATGTAGCGCGGGTGCGAGAACAGGTTCGCCGTGCCCCACAGCAGCTTCACGCCGCTGCGCTCGATGCAGCCCTGCAGCCGCTCGGTCAGGCGGGCGAAGGTGGCCTGGGTTTCGCGCAGGCTTCCCATCTCCGGCGCCACGTCGCGGTCGTGGAAGGTGAAGAACGGCACGCCGAGCTTGGTGAACAGCTCGAACGCCACGTCCATCTTGGCTTCCGCCAGCGCCACCGGGTCGCCGGCGCGCATCCACGGCCGGTCGAGCGTGGCGGCGCCAAACGGGTCGGAGCCGCTCCAGCAGAAGCTGTGCCAGTAGCACACGGCGATGCGCAGATGCTCCGCCATGCGCTTGCCGAGCACCGTGCGGTCCGGGTCGTACCAGCGGTAGGCCAGCGGCTCGTCGCTGTCCGGCCCCCGGTAGCGGACCGTGTCGATGCCGGCGAAGAACGGTTCGGTCATGGCCGATCCTTTCAGATTTCAACCCAACGGACGCCGCGCCGGCTGGACTCGACGGCGGCGTGGATGAAGCGCACCCCGCGCACGCCGTCGCGCACGCCGGGAACCAGGGCCGCCTGCGGGTCCGGCTGCGGACCGCCCAGGCGGGCGACGATCAGGTCGGCGGCGTCGCGGTAGATCTGCGCGAAGCCCTCCAGGTAGCCCTCCGGATGGCCGGACGGGGTGCGGGTGGCGTGGCCGGCGGCCGGGTTCGAGCCGGGGCCGCCGCGGGTGATGGTGCGCGGCGGCTCGCCGAAGGGGGCGAAGCGCAGCGCGTTCGGCTGCTCCTGGAACCACTCCAGCCCGCCCTTGTCGCCGTAGACGCGCAGGCGCAGGCCGTTCTCGTTGCCGGGCGCCACCTGGCTGGCCCACAGCATGCCGCGCGCGCCGTTGTCGTAGCGCAAGAGCATGTGCGCGTTGTCGTCCAGCGGCCGGCCCTCGACGAAGGTCGTCAGGTCGGCGGCGACCTGGGTGCAGCGCAGGCCGGTGACGAATTCGGCGAGCTGAAAAGCGTGCGTGCCGATGTCGCCGACGCAGCCGGCGATGCCGCTGCGCGCCGGGTCGGTGCGCCATTCCGCCTGCTTCTGCCCGGTGGCCTCCAGCCGGGTGGTCAGCCAGTCCTGCGGGTACTCCACCTGTACGACGCGGATAGTCCCCAGCTCGCCGCCCGCGACCATGGCGCGGGCCTGCCGGATCATCGGGTAGCCGGTGTAGTTGTGCGTCAGCACGAAGACAAGGCCGGTGCGCTCCACCGTCGCCGCCAGATCCTCGGCGTCCTCCACCGAGGTGGTCAGCGGCTTGTCGCAGATGACGTGGATGCCGGCCTCCAGGAACGCCTTGGCGGCGTCGTGGTGCAGGTGGTTGGGCGTCACCACGCTGACCACGTCGATGCGGTCGGCGCGCGCCGCCTCCGCCCGCGCCATCTCTGCAAAGTCGGCGTAGCAGCGCTCCGGCGCCAGGAACAGGTCGGCGCCGCTGGCCTTCGCCCGCTCAGGCTCGGACGACAGCGCGCCGGCCACCAGCTCGTAGCGGTCGTCGAGGCGCGCGGCGATGCGGTGCACCGCGCCGATGAACGCGCCCCGCCCGCCGCCGACCATGCCGAGGCGCAGCCGGCGGTTCGGCCCCGTGGAGGCCGTCTTGCCTTCGATGGTCATGTCACCCTCCCGCTCAGCCGATGCCGAGCATCCGGCGGTTCGCCGCCTGGTCCGTCCCGGCGCCGGCAAAGTCGTCGAACGCCTTCTCGGTCACCCGGATGATGTGCGCCTCGATGAACTGCGCGCCCTCGGCGGCGCCCTGCTCGGGGTGCTTCATGCAGCACTCCCACTCCAGCACCGCCCAGCCGTCGAAGCCGTACTGGGTCAGCTTGGAGAAGATGCCGCCGAAATCGACCTGCCCGTCGCCCAGCGAGCGGAACCGCCCAGCCCGGCCGATCCAGGGCTGGTAGCCGGAATAGACGCCCTGCCGCGGGGACGGGTTGAACTCCGCGTCCTTGACGTGGAACATCTTGATCCGCTCGTGATAGACGTCGATGTAGCCGAGGTAGTCGA
>Ga0196970_1002342_pt1 | contig 10021 bp, 12 predicted proteins | sample S1v_513CmetaG_FD_148672 | JGI IMG/M metagenome (GOLD analysis project Ga0196970, IMG submission 148672) | Soil microbial communities from Anza Borrego desert, Southern California, United States - S1+v_5-13C | ecosystem: Environmental > Terrestrial > Soil > Desert | place: USA: California... | reverse complement strand
AAGAAACTATGATTTACCTGTTATATCTGAACATTTAATAAAGGAGGAGCTTGACCATTCTCACCGGTATGAGTTTCCTAATGGAATGAATATCAGACACCATTCACAAAAAGAAATATTAGCAAGACTAGAAGACTTCTTAAAAATTGTTAATGAAGGAAAATTAGATGAAATTTATGGTTAAACGAATACTACTCACAGGGGTCGCTGGGTTTATTGGTAGTCATACATTAGAACACTTACTTATCAATACTGATTGGGAAATAATAGGTGTTGCTTCATGGAAACATAAGGGAATGCCAGAGCGTATCCAAGAAACAGTTGAAAAATATAAGGAAAGAGTAACTATCATTACTCATGACCTTGAAACTCCTTTCACTGAACTTACAAAAAAACGAATTGGGCATATTGATTATATCCTAAATATTGCCTCTGAATCACATGTAGATAGAAGTATAGATACACCAGTTCCATTTGTAACAAACAATGTGAACTTGATGCTGAATATGTTGGAACTTGCACGAGAGGTTAAACCTGAAGTCTTTCTGCAAATCTCGACTGATGAAGTATATGGAGCAGCTCCTGAAGGGGTAGATTTTCCAGAGTGGTCAACCATACTTCCTAGTAACCCCTATAGTGCCTCTAAAGCGGCTCAGGAGGCAATAGCTATCTCATATTGGCGTACTTATGGTGTTCCTCTTGTTATTACAAATACCATGAATAACTTTGGAGAGCGACAAGACAAAGAGAAGTTTGTTGCTAAGGTCATTGATAAATGTTTGAAGGAAGAAGTCGTACCTGTTCATGGCAATGAAAAGCATATTGGTTCACGATTCTACTTACATGCACGTAACCATGCAGATGGACTACTCTTTATTCTCAAGAATTTGCCACCAAAAAAGTATGATGAAAAGGTAGATAGACCAGACAGATACAACATTGTTGGTGAAAAGGAATTGAGTAACTTAGAAATGGCAGAATTAGTTGCAAAACTTGTAGGTAAACCACTTAAATATGAACTTGTTGACTTTCATTCGACTCGCCCCGGCCATGATTCACGTTATGCCCTTGATGGTTCAAAACTTAAAGGATTGGGTTGGATTCCACCTTTCACAATTGAAGAATCGTTGAAGAAAACTATTGATTGGACATTAAATAATCCATTATGGCTGTAAGACTCTTTAGACCATATATCTCGTGGCGAGCTATATTCAATGTTGTACGTGTATTAATGGGCACACAACTCGCAGAAGGCCCTGAAGTTAAGAAATTTGAACATGAATTTGGGCAACACTTTGGTGTTAATAATGTGGTGGCTGTTAACTCTGGTACTAGCGCTCTTGAACTTGCTTATGAGTTGGCAGGAATCAAGCCTGGGGATGAAGTTATCACACCTGTCCTTACCTGTACTGCTACTAACCTTCCTTTGGTTAGACTTGGAGCAAAAATAGTATTCGCAGATATAGATTACGACCTTAATATCAACATTGAAGATGTCAAAGATAAAATCACTAACAAAACTAAAGCCATCGTATTTGTCCATTTCGGAGGGAACAATCGTGGACTTAGAGAGATTCTTGAACTTAAAAGAACGGGAGTTATTGCCCCTCATATTGCCATCATTGAAGATGCTGCTCAAGCCATTGGGTCAAACTTTTGGGGAAAAGCTGACTATTGTTGTGTCTCCTTGCAAGCAATCAAAACCCTTACAAGTGGAGATGGTGGTTTCCTTATCTGTAAAACCAAAGAAGACTACAATAGCGCCAAGAAACTTCGATGGTTTGGATACGATAGAGATGAAAAACAAAAAAAGGGGGATGTTGATTTGGAAATGGCGGGATATAAGTACCACATGAATGATATTACCGCTGCTATTGGTAGAGGAAACCTGAAGAATATCGACAAAATCCTAAATAAACGGAAGAAACTGGCCACTATATATAATGCGCATCCTGATATTGCCTGCCACCCATGGTTGTGTGTTTATTACCACGGCCTCGGTATTCCTATTAAAGAAATTCAAGGTACCACAACTTCTCAGCATCATTATCGAAATGATAAATACACTATCTTTAAGCAGTTCAAAAATGAATGTCCAATAATGGATAAGATAGAAAATAACTGGACACTCTTACCTTACCATCACGGAATATCAATTAACCAAGCTAATAAAATAGTTCATGCCTTACAGTAATACAAATATTGAAAGTTCATATCGTGAGAATGATATAGGGCGAACTCTTTACGATTTTATTATGGTACATGAACCTTTGAGAATTGTAGAGATTGGGGTACTTAATGGTTATTCAACAGTTGCAATTGCTCAAGCATTACGTGACCTTGAAAAAGGACATTTAACTGCATATGACCTATTTGAAGACTATGAATTTAAACATTCAACTCAAAATGATGTTGAGTCTACCTTGGCTAAACACGGCGTAGCTAGGTATGTAACTTTAAAGAAAGGGGACTTAAATGAATGGTTAAAAAATCCAGAACCATTTGATTTATTACATGTAGATGTTTCAAACACAGGTGAGACCTTAGAACAACTTTATGATGCCTTGGAACCAAATATTAAAGCTGGTGCATTAGTAATATTTGAAGGAGGAACATTACAGAGAGATAACGTGGAATGGATGAAGAAATTCAATAAAAAACCAATGCGGCATACTCAAATAAATTATAAAGTACTTAACTATAACTTTCCTGGACTCTCACAGATGTTAATAACTCACAAAATTCAAGATGACATGGAAAAAACAAATAAATAATAGAGAGGTTGAATTCTATTGTGATGATAATGCAGGTAAAAGTGAATTTTACACAATTGGTTGGAAAGATAATTCAGGAAGAGGACTATTTATGAAATTGAGTAAATTACTAACAAAGGTGGAAATAGAGAATCATTTAAAAGACCAAATATGAAAAAGATAGCAGTAGTAGCTAGCGGTTGGCATTATCCATACCAGTTCTTTGATGCAATAGCTCGACAAAAATTACCTAAAGGTTGGAAGATGGATATGTTTTGTATTTCACACCGTGACCCATCATTTGCTCAAGAAGAAAAGAAAGACAGAGTATTTGAGGGTAGCCGCGCTTTCCTCGATAAGAAATTGTATTCAAAGATTATTTCAGTAAAGGAGATGGAGCAATTAGGCTGGAAATATATTGAAGAACAAAACACAATAGGCGATTGGGGTAATTCAAACCAATGGTTAGAGAAAAATGACTTCAAAAAGTATGACTTATTATTATTTACGCATGATGATAATTTAATCCTCTCTCATAAGTGGTTTTACGACATTATTAAAGATGGCAATTTTCCTGAGTGGGAGATATTAGCTAATTCAGCAGGGGCTCCAGAAGGTTGGATTCGAGGTTCTTGTGAGTTCTTTAAACCTAGTCTGATTGAGAAATTAGGAGGAAAGTTTGACTTATCTGAAACAACTCTTACTCGGGAAGGTGAAACTACTGTAACTGAAGACATTCATGTATTAAATGATTGGAATACTACGGTAAATCCATTAATGAAATTTATTGAAAAAGAAAACATCAAAGTTGGGTATATGTCACCAGCGTATCGTGTTTCTGCTTATTGTATCGAAGGAGAAAGAGGTTATATATCGAATACACACGGCAGTAATACTGAACGAGAGGAAGATGGTTTAAATCACTTAAAACGCTATGGACTCATCTAATATTACGGTCGTAACTAGTATTACCGGTGACAAAGACCAGTTAATTGAGAAACAAGTAAGAGGTGGAGCAAACTTTATTGCCTTTATTGATAAACCTTACCCATCAAATACTTGGGGAATTAAAAAAGCCTATGATAAATTCCAAGACCCACGCCGCAATTCCCGTATTCATAAATTACTTATCCACCAATATGTTGATACCGAATATTCTATTTGGATTGATGGAAACATTAAGTTACTTATTCCACCCGAAGAGATTATAGAAAGGTACTTGAAGAATCATGATTTTGCTGTATTCAAGCATCCTACTAGAGATTGCATTTATGATGAAGCAATGGTGTGTGCAAAGTTAAGGCTTGATGACCCTGAGAATATAATAGAACAGGTAAAACAATATGAAGATTCTGGCTTTGCTAAGCATAAAGGGCTTTGTGAGTGTGGAATACTTATTCGACGCAATACAGCAAAAGTAGAAGCATTTAACAATGCTTGGTGGGGTGAATACACACGTTTCTCACGGCGTGACCAAATAAGCTTTATGTATGCAGTAGATAAGGTTGGGTTAAGAATCAATGTTATTAACGAACCTTTCATTAATCAACCTGATGGCAGTGCTATTAGGGATAACGCTTTTCAAGTAGTAGCGCATCAACATTTTGAAGGTAATTTTAATCAACAATGAAAATACTAATGAATTTTGCAGATTATCTGCATAATGAGGATAGGAAGAAGCTTAATACTTATGGAGGTATAGGTTATTACCGTATAGTTAAACCTTCTGAACAAATCAAAGGTCATGAAGTAAAAGTTATCGGTAAAGAGATATTGCACTTTGGGGATTCCTTAGAAGAACAATGGGACAATCTTTTTAAACAGTATGATGTATATTGGGTTTCATATTTCTCAAACGCACAAGCAGGAGCTGCAATGATATATCATGCTCAGAAACATAAAAAGAAAATCATTATTGATATTGATGATAACTATTTAGATGTACCTGAATCAAATCAGGTTTATGATAAATTCAGAAAAACAAAAAAGGATAGAGCATATCTTTCAACTATTCTTTCATTTGCAGATGCACTTACAGTCTCTACTGAACCTTTAAAGGAACGGCTGTTCAATCATATTAAGGAAGTGCACAATATAGAAAAACCTATTTTTGTAGTACCAAATATGAATGACGTAAAAGATTGGGATTATTCGCATGTAGAGAAAGATAAAGATAAATTTATTATTGGTTATTCTGGTTCGAACTCTCATAAGGACGACTTGCGCATGGTTATGCCGGCCATAGCTAAATTTATGAATAAACACAGCGATGTTTATTTTCAACTTATTGGAGCAATTGCGAAGACTGAAATTAAAGATTATTTTGCAGGTGCTGGGTTTACAGATTCATCATTAAATCGTATTCAATTACTTCCCGCAACTACCATCTTTAAAGACTACCCAAAATATCTTTCAGAACAAAAATGGGATATTGGTATTTGTCCACTTGTCGATACGGCATTCACACGTTCAAAATCTCACATCAAATGGATGGAATACTCTATGTATAAAATTCCAGTTATAGCTTCACGGGTTTATCCATATTTTATGGATATTGATGGAAAAGAAACCATAAAGCATGAAGAAACAGGTCTTCTATGTAAACCTAAAGAATGGTACGACGCACTAGAGAAACTATACTCAAATGAAAAACTAAGAAACGAACTTGGTACTAATGCTTACAACTTCATAAAAGATGAGTGGCAATACTCAAAATTAGACCTTTCACAAGTGTTGGATTTTATTGAGAAATAGCCTTATTTTAGGCCATAAATCATAATTTAGTGTTAATAATCAATCGATTTTTTTTAGCGTGCGTACACTTGCGGTATGACCTTTACTGCAATTTTAGACGAAGCACGTCGTATAACAAAAGCTAACTCTACTAGTTTTCCAACAGCTGAAATCACAACATCGGCAAATAAAGCTCTTGATAGAGCTGTTGCACTTATTCGCAATGCAGAGGGAAGATGGGAATTTGATGACTCTAATAACACAGACCTACCAATAGCTACAACTGGCCTTGTTGCGAGTCAACAAGATTATGGACTTGATAGTACTCACTATAAAATCCTACGAATTGAAGTTAAAGATGAAAATGGTGATTGGTCATTACTCACTCCCATTGACCAAGCTGATGTTTATGACCAGTCAATAACTGATTATTTAAATACAGCTGGACTTCCAAAATACTATGACAAGATAGGAAACTCAGTATTCCTCTATCCAAAACCTAGCTACACACAAGACGCCTCATTGAAGGTGTTCTATGAACGTGGCGCAAGTTATTTTACTACATCTGATACCACAAAGGCTCCAGGCATTAATCCGATGTTCCATAACTTAATTCCTATGTGGTGTGCATATGATTATGCCCTTATCAATTCATTACCTTTACAAAAAAATCTTCGAGAGGAAATAGCAGTGATGGAACAAGAATTAAAGGACTATTACTCCTCAAGGAATAAAGACGAGAGGGTGAGTTTAACAATAAGGAAAAAATCATTTAGATAATATGGCAACATTCACAAAATTTAATTCATTCGTAGAGGCATTAGCTGAGAAAACACATAATCTTGGCTCAGACACATTAAAGGTCGCACTTACTAATTCTGCACCATCTGCATCAAATACTGTCCTTGCTAACATTACAGAAATTACATATACAAACCTTTCATCAAGAACCATTTCTGTTTCAGCTTCTTCACAAACTTCAGGAACATATAAATTAGTTTGTACCGATTTAGTGCTCACTTCATCAAGTGGAACTACGGGGCCTTTTAGATATGTGGTCATTTACAACGATACTGCATCTAATGATGAACTTATTGGTTACTTTGATTACGGTTCAAGTATTACTTTACAGGATGGAGATACATTCACAGTAGATTTTGACGGAACTAATGGACTTCTACAAATAGCATAATATGGCAGTCACCATAGGAAATGTTTCAGATAATACCTCTCAAGGAACAAACTCATACTCCCATAACAATAATGGTGACGCTATTTTACTTTTTGCTCAGGGAACTACAGCTCCTACTGGCGCCACTTATAACGGTGTCGCTTTAACACAAGTTGGTACAAATCAGGCACATACAGCCTTCGGTCGAACCCTTAATCTATGGGAATTACACGGAGGGTCACTTGCTTCCGGTTCAAATACAATAGCTGTTTCAGGAGGTGCCAATGTCACGTTCGGTGTCGTCTCTTTTAGTGGAACTAATGCTACAACACCATTTTCAGGATTCGTAAAAAGCTCTGTAACTTCTTCTACACCTAGTCAAGCAGTAACTACTACAATAAATAATGCATATGTCTTCGCACATGCAATTATTCAGAACTTTTCTAGTATCGGGGCTAATACAACTGTTGTTAGTTCATTGAACGGGGATGCTAACGACAAAGTGATTCGTTCAACTAATGTAGTTGGAACTGCAGGAAGTTTCACTTTAAACATTAACTCGACAGGTGGTGAGACTGCATTCACCGCAGTGGGGGTGAACCCAGTTGCAGGAGTAGATTATCCAATAACTGCTGCACAAGGCTCCTTCTCCCTTACAGGACAGGTAGTAAATTTTCGTAAAGCATTGAAATTGGCACTTGCAGTAGGAACCTATTCACTGACAGGTATTGAAGCTACTTTCAAACTTGGGAAGGGAATTGTTGCAAGTACAGGCTCATTCATCCTTACGGGGATTGATGTGGCTCTGAGATTCGGAGGGTGGTCACCTATATCAAAGAACAGTTCTAATTACACAAATGTAAATAAGAACAACTCTATTTGGACTAATGAAGATTAATATGGAGCAAAATTCAAATCTACAACTCATAAAACGTATTGAGAAACTCGAAGAGATACTGAAATCCTTAACTTCAGCATCAACTATTCCATTAAACATTTCTAAATCATTACAATCTGCTGGATTTTCAAAAGGCAAAATTGACTCTATCAATCTACCAGATTCTAGTCGTCCCGACCCAACTTTATTCATTGATACTGATATATCGGCTGTATACGAGGGGATGAGTCTGCCTACATTCTGGCTCAAGGTAGAAGGAACAAACTATTACATACCTGTATATATAAAATCTGAATTTCTATGATTAAAATCCCTAATCCTGATAATAAAATTCTACTGCAAAATAATAGGTCAAAGATTTATCCCTTAGCAAACTTGTGGTCAACATGGAATATTGATTTACAAGATAATCCAGGAGCTATTCGTGTGGCAAACAAACTAATGCTTAACACTTCTACAGCAAGTGATGCAGATTTAGGGTGTCCAGTGGCTTTCAAGCATTTTGATGGATTGATGTGGGCACTTTGTGGAACACGAGTATTTAAAAGTTCAGCATCAAATCTTGTAACAGCATTTACGGAAGATGCTTCATCAAATGCACAAACTACATTTTCTCCAGATACCGGTGATATGGTTGTTGCTTTCGGTGACCTAGTGGCAACTACGCAAACAGATGTTTACAGTAAAGCATCAAACGGGTCGGGAACAGGAGCTTGGTTTGATAGAGCTAATTTAACTACGGGGCATATACACAAACTTCTATACTTTAAAAAGCTCGATACACTTTATGTAACTGATTTGAGTGCTGCTATTTATTCATTTTCTAATGATTGGACATACTCAACTTCCGGTGATTATACCCTTGACCTCTCTACAGTAACAGGTTCAATTTCTTGTCTTGAAGCTAGTTCAGAACGCATTTGGATAGGAATGGTAAACAAACCGATTACAGAAAACTTAAATCGACAAGTATCCGTTTTTGAATGGGATGGACTTTCGTCGGCGGTATCTTCAGAGTATAAAGTTGATGCAGAAGGTATTATGGCAATGCTTATAGATAATGATAGTCCAGTCATTATTGATAATAACGCAATCATTCGAGCATTTAATGGCAGTGGATTTGAGGAAATAGGGAGATTGCCATTAAGACGCGAGTTATTAACTAACTCTAATTCAACCACTGCTAATAATCGTTGGATTCATCCTAATGGTTTTATTAAGTCTAAGAATGGTACATATCTTCTAAATATTAATAATCTTGTTGCAGATAATGGTAATACTATTCTAGAAAATATGCCTTCTGGTGTGTGGGAGTTTGACCCAAAGACAGGAAGTCTTACCCATAAACACTCATTCTCATATATTCCAATTTCAAGCCCCTCAGTAACTGATTATGGTCAAAATCGCATTTCGCGCATTGGGGCGTTAACTAATGCAAATATCTACTCTACTTCGGCATCAGGTAGGGGAACTTTGATTGCCGGTGCAACAATTTATACAAACGCATCCTCAACTACTAGTGGAATTTTCGTTGACGCCCCACACCCTACAGATAATTCAACAACAACTGAAGGACAGAAATATGGATATTTTGTTACCCCATGGATTCATTCTAGAGACATAAAAGATAATTGGCAAAGTTGTGTTGTGAAGTACAGACAGCTGTTGGATAGTGGGGATAAAATTGATTTGAAATATCGACTTACAGAGGCTGCGCCAACAGAAATTTCTATTACTTGGGTGGATACAAATACATTTACTACTTCTACCAATGTTTCAGGAAAAGAAGACTATGAAGTTGAAGTAATCCAAGGTACTGGTAGTGGAAAGACAGCACATGTTTCAAGTATCTCAGAGAATGCTGGAACCTATACCGTAAATCTGGATGATACGTTCACTGGAGTTACAACAGGAACAGCTAAAGCACGCTTGCAAAACTGGGTAAAAGTACCAACTCTCATTAATGACCAAGAGTCGGAGTCTAAAGTTTTATCAATAGGTGAATCGAGTGAACGTATACAACTCAAATGCTGCATGCAGTTCACGGGTGATGATGAGTTATTTGAATTAAATCTGATTAATAAACCACAAGAATATATAAATTAAATATATGATAGATACAACTGCAATAGAACAAGCAAAGTTAGGTCAGACTCCGCAGCAGGTGACAAGAAATAGTCCCCCTATATCAGGGTTGACGGCAAATGATGTAATCTCTAACACTGAACAGAAGCTAAATCCTGCTCCAATTGCTAGTCCATACTCCTCAACAGTTTCAACTACTGTTGATGCTAGTAGACTTGGTCAGACTACACCATTAAAGATAGCTCCAAAGACTACTTCAACAGCAGCAGCTGGCCTTATGGGTGCAGTAGATGCAGTTACAGCTCAAGCACAAGACAATATCAAAGGGCTTGTTGACCAAACTGCCATTACAGAAGGTAAGGAAGTAAATAAAACTCTCTT
>Ga0196970_1002341_pt1 | contig 10021 bp, 8 predicted proteins | sample S1v_513CmetaG_FD_148672 | JGI IMG/M metagenome (GOLD analysis project Ga0196970, IMG submission 148672) | Soil microbial communities from Anza Borrego desert, Southern California, United States - S1+v_5-13C | ecosystem: Environmental > Terrestrial > Soil > Desert | place: USA: California... | reverse complement strand
ATCTCGCGCAGGGTCTCAGCCATGGGTGCTGTCTCCGGGATAGAACCCGCGCGGTGGCCAGTGCCGCCCGGGAATCCGTTTCGCCTTGGCAATTATTTCTCGCAGAGCCCTTCGCGTCGCCAAGCGGCCGTCGCCGGTGTTGACGACGAAATCGGCACGCCGGCGCTTCTCCGCGTCGGGCATCTGACGGGCGAGGATACCCGCGAACTTCTCCGGCGTCATGCCCGGCCGTGCCAGCACGCGGGCTTTCTGCACCATGAAGGGGGCAGTGACGACGATGGTGCGGTCGACCCGCCGCCCGCCGCCGGTTTCGAACAGCAACGGGATGTCGAGGCAGGCCACCTTGACGCCGCGCCTGGCCGCCTGCCGCAGGAAGTCGCGTTGCGCGGCCTGGACGCGCGGGTGCAGGATCGCCTCGAGCCGTTTCAGTGCCGCCGGGTTGCCGAACACCGCGGCGCCCAGCGCCCGGCGGTCCACAGCGCCGTCCTTGACCACACCGGGGAAGGCTGCATCGATGGCGGCCACCGCCGCCCCACCCTTGGCCAGCAGCCGGTGCACCACCGCATCGGAGTCGCACACGGGGACGCCCATACCCTTCAGCATGCGCCCCGCCGTGCTCTTGCCCATGCCGATGGAGCCGGTAAGGCCGAGGATGACCATGTCAGGTGTCCAGAACGAACCGCCGCAGCTCCTCGGTCACTTCGGGCTCGACGCCGAACCACGCCGCGAAGCCGGGACGCGCCTGGTGCAGCAGCATGCCGAGACCGTCCACCACGAGATTGCCGCGTTGCCGTGCTGCGTGGAGCAGAGGCGTGACCAGCGGCGTGTAGACGATGTCGGTCACCACCGCGGCCGGCGCCAGATGCTTGAGATCGAGGTCGAGCGGCGGCTGGCCGTGCATGCCCTGCGTCGTGGTGTTCACCACCAGTGCGGCCTCGGCCAGCAGTGCTTCACGTGAAACCCAGTCGAAGACGCGCACGCCCGCGCCGATGTCTGCCGCAAGCTGCTCGGCGCGTTCGCGCGTACGGTTGAGCAGCCAGACCTCCGGCGCGCCGTCGTCGACCAGCGCGGCGACGACCGCGCGCGCACCGCCGCCGGCACCGACCACCACGGCCGGCCCGGCCGAGGCCGCCCAGCCCGGAGCACCCGCCTTCAGGTTTTCCAGGAAGCCGAAGCCGTCGGTGTTGCGGCCCTCCAACGTGCCGTCTTCCAGCACGACGATGGTGTTCACCGCGCCGGCGCGCCGCGCGCTGTCGTCCAGGCGGTCGACGGTCGCGGCCGCCACCTCCTTGTGCGGGACGGTGACGTTGCAGCCGCGGAAGCCCAGGGCGGGCAGGGCGCGGATCGCCTCCGCCGCGCGCTCGGGCGGCACGCACAGCGGCACATAGGCGCCATCCACGCCATAGCGGTCCAGCCAGAACCCGTGCAGCCGCGGCGAGCGCGAATGCCCGACCGGCCAGCCCATGACGCCGGCCACCTTGGCCTTGCCGCTGATGATCATGCCCTAAGAACCCCCTGGCCGCGCAGGAACCCGAGCACCGGCAGCAGCGGCAGACCGAGGATGGTGAAGTAGTCCCCCTCGACCCGCTCGAACAGCTGCGCCCCCAGGCCTTCCAGATGATACACGCCGACGGAATGCAGCACGTCGTCCCCGGCCATGTCCAGATAGTGTTCGAGGAACGCGTCCCCGAACGGACGCATGGTGAGCGTCGCGGCGTCCACCGTGTCCCACAGCCGCTGGCCGTCGCGCACCACCACGGCAGCGCTGATCAGCCGATGCGTGCGGCCGCGCAGGATGGCGAGGTGCGCCGCGGCGCGCGCCCGGTCCTCCGGCTTGTCGAACCATACGCCGTCGCACTCCAGCATCTGGTCGGCACCCAGCACCAGCGCGCCGGGGTGGCGCAGAGAGACGGAATGCGCCTTGCGCTCGGCCAGCGTGTCGGCGGTCGCCTCGACGGTGGCGCCGGCGTCGCGGCAGTGGTGCTTGATCGTTTCCTCATCGACACTGGCAGGATCGCAGACGACCGATACGCCAGCGCGCTCCAGCATCGCCGCGCGGGCACGGGACGCAGAGGCGAGGATAAGGGCGTTCATGGGGCGCTCATACGGCCGGGCCCGCCTGACGGCGGGCGAGCAGCATCATGATCTCCGCCGCGGTTTCTTCGATGGACCGGCGCGACACGTCGATGACCGGCCAGCCGTTGCGGCTGTACAGGCGCCGCGCCTCGGTCACCTCCTGCCGCACCACCTCGGGGTCGACGTAGGTGGAGGTCTCGCCCTGGTTCAGCAGCTTCAGCCGGTTGCGGCGGATCTGGATGAGGCGGTCCGGATCCTTGGTCAGGCCGACGATCAGCGGACGGGTCAGCTTCGTCAGCTCCGGCGGCAGGGGGCAGCCGGGCACGATGGGGATGTTCGCCGCCTTGATGCCACGGTTCGCCAGGTAGATGCAGGTCGGCGTCTTGGAGGTGCGTGAGACGCCCAGCAGCACCACGTCCGCCTCGTGCAGGTCCCAACTCGACTGGCCGTCGTCGTGGGAGAGCGCGAAATCCATGGCATCCATGCGCCCGAAATATTCGGCGTCGAGCGCATGCTGGCGGCCGGGCTGGCGCTGCGATTCCAGACCGAGATAGGCGGCCAGCGCATTGATCAGCGGATCGAGGACCGGGATGCACGGGACCTGCACTTCGCGGCAGAAGTCCTGCAGCTTGCGCCGCAGCCCCTCGTCCACCAGCGTGAACATCACCAGGCCGGGGTTGGCCCGGACAGCCTCCTGCACCAGCTCGAGCTGACGCTCGGTGCGCACCAGGTTCCAGAAGTGCTCGATCGGGCGCACCTGATCGAACTGGATCACGCAGGCGCGCGCCACGCTGTTGATCGTCTCGCCCGTCGCGTCCGAGACCAGGTGTAGATGGAATTCCTTCATCATCCCCAACATTCTGTGGAGAACTGGGCCGGGTCCTGTGGACAGCGCACCGGTAGCCATTCCATCCCCATCCACGGGACTCACCGCCCCCGCAAAGGCTCCCATCGGGATAAAACGGCCGACCGGTTCGGAACCCGGGAACAGTCTCGCCGAGCGAGCAGTTTATCCCCACGACTCCCATGGTTCCAGTGCCAGCGTTCCCGCCATTCGAACGAGAAGTGGTCCGAGTCGTCCACAGCACCCCTCACAGACCGCCTGACGCCTGTGCAAACTGTGGATAAATCCGGGGCGAGCCGGGATTAAGGTTTTCCACAGGCATCCACACCTGCCTCATTTCTTCCAATAAGATTCTAAGTGATATAGAGGTGTCGCCTGACGACCCTCCTTCCGAAGGGAAAGCTTCCGGTGCCGGACGTTCGTAAGCCGATGCTCACCGCCCTCAAGGGCAAGACCTGCCAACACCCGCCGTTCTGGCTGATGCGCCAGGCTGGCCGTTACCTTCCCGAATACCGTGAGGTCCGCGCCAAGGCGGGGTCGTTCCTGGACCTCTGCTACAACCCGGAACTCGCCACCGAGGTGACGCTGCAGCCGATCCGGCGTTATGGCATGGATGCGGCGATCCTGTTCTCCGACATCCTGGTGGTGCCGCACGCGCTGGGCCAGAAGCTCGACTATCTGGAAGGCGAGGGGCCGAAGCTCGATCCGGTGCGCAGCGCCGACGCGCTGAAGCGGCTCTCCAGGGACACGTTCCACGAGGTCCTGGCTCCGGTCTATGAGACGGTCCGCCGCCTGTCCAAGGCGCTGCCGCCGGAAGTGACGCTGATCGGCTTTGCCGGGTCGCCTTGGACAGTCGCCAGCTACATGGTCGAGGGCGGCGGCACCAAGGAGTTCGCCCACATCAAGACCTGGGCCTACACCGACCCGGCGGGCTTCGGCGCGCTGATCGATCTGCTGGTCGAGGTCACCGCCGACTATCTCATCACCCAGATCGAGGCGGGGGCAGAGGCGGTGCAGCTCTTCGACAGTTGGGCCGGAGTGCTGCCGGCAGGCGCGTTCCGCCGCTACGTGATCGAGCCGACGCGCCGCATCGTGGCGCTAGTCAAGGCCAGGTATCCGAACGTGCCGGTGATCGGCTTTCCGCGCGGCGCCGGTCTCCTGTACGAGGATTACGTCAGTGAGAGCGGCGTCGACGCCGTCGGCCTCGACACCACGGTGCCGCCGGCCTGGGCGGCACGGAACCTCCAGACCCGGCTGCCGGTGCAGGGCAACCTGGACCCGATCCTGCTGGTTGCCGGTGGCGACGCCATGCGCACGGCTGTCGAGGAGATCCTGGAGGTGCTGGCCGGCCGGCCGTTCGTCTTCAACCTCGGCCACGGCATCACCCAGCAGACCCCTCCGGAGCATGTCGCCGAACTGGCCCGAATCCTGAAGACCTGGCCGGGGCGGGTTTGACGCCTGTAACGAATGGCGCCGGTTGTGCTCCTTGCCGAACGCTGCCGACGCCGTTACCTTAGGGAATGGTCGACGAACCCGAAAACCTGGCGCTGGTCTACCTGCGGCGCATCAATCGCCGCCTCGATCTCGTCGACATCACGCCAACCGCTTCTTAAGCCCTGGGGATCGACCATCCAGGGCTGGACGGCGCGCTGACGCGTTCCAGTTTCTCCCCCAATGCCGACCATGCCACATCCGACCCGCACCGCTGTCGTCTTGTTCAACCTCGGCGGGCCCGACGCGCCGGATGCCATACGGCCGTTCCTGTTCAACCTGTTCTACGATCCCTCCATTATCGGGTTGCCGACACCGCTGCGCTTCCTGCTGGCGAACGTCATCGCACGGCGGCGCGAGAAGCCGGCGCGGGAGATCTACGCGCAACTCGGCGGCAAGTCGCCGCTGCTCGAGAACACCCAGGCGCAGGCCGCAGCGCTGGAAGCGGCGCTGGCAGGCGGGGGGGAGGTGCGCACCTTCATCGCCATGCGATACTGGCATCCGATGAGCACCGAGACGGCCGCCGCGGTGAAGGAGTTCGCGCCGGACCTCGTCATCCTGCTGCCGCTGTACCCGCAGTGGTCGACGACCACGACGGCGTCAAGCCTGCGGGTCTGGCGCGAGGCGGCGGAGACGGTGGGGCTGAAGGCTGAGACCCGGGTGGTGTGCTGCTATCCGACCGAGCCGGGCTTCATCGTCGCCAGCGCGCGGCTGGTCCAGCAGGCCCATGCGGAGGCGACGCGGTACGGCCGGCCGCGCGTGCTGTTCTCCGCGCACGGGCTGCCCAAGCGGGTGGTCGCCGCCGGCGACCCTTACCAGTGGCAGTGCGAGCGCACCGCGCGGGCGATCGCTGACGCGCTCAACATCCCGAACCTGGACTGGGTGAACTGTTACCAGAGCCGCGTCGGCCCGCTGGAGTGGATCGGCCCGTCCACCGACGAGGAAATCCGCCGCGCCGGTCGCGACAAGGTGCCGGTCGTCGTGGTACCCATCGCCTTCGTATCGGAGCATTCCGAGACGCTGGTGGAGATCGAGGTCGAGTACCGCCATCTGGCGAAGGGACTGGGCGTGCCGTACTTCGCCCGCGTGCCGACGGTGGGCGTTGAGCCGGCGTTCATCGGCGGCCTGGTGCGGCTGGTGCGGCAGACTATGGACTGCGACCGCTTCATGTGTTCGCAGACCAAGGGGCGGCTATGTCCGTCGGGCTTTCCCGGCTGCCCGCAACGCGCTACTTAAGCCCAAGGTTCGAATCGAGGGGGAGGGGCCCGTGGGCTATCTCTGGGTCAAGGCGCTGCACGTCATCAGCATCATCGCCTGGATGGCGGGTCTGCTGTACTTGCCGCGGCTCTACGTCTACCACAGCGCGGTGAAGCCGGGGTCCGAGGCGTCGGAGACGTTCAAGGTGATGGAGCGCCGCCTGCTGCGCGCCATCATGAATCCGGCGATGATCGCCGCCTGGGTGTTCGGCATCGGCATGATCGTCATGGACCCGTCGGTGTTCCAGCAGGGCGGCTGGCTGCACGCCAAGCTGCTGTTCGTCGTCGGCCTGACCGCGGTGCACATGCTGCTGGCCCGCTGGCGCAAGGACTTCGAGGCTGACCGCAACACCCGCCCGCAGCGCTTCTTCCGCATCGTCAACGAGGTGCCGACGCTGCTGATGATCGGCATCGTGATCTTCGTGATCGTGAAGCCGTTCTGAAGAATACCCTCTCCCGTCCCGGGAGAGGGTGGCCGCGTAGCGGCCTCTCGCGCTGGCCATTGGCCAGCGCTGACGGCGACAGGCGGATGCCTCCGGCATCCGCTGAGAGCCGGGTGAGGGTACCGACAAGGATCCTTGAACTTACCCTCACCCTTCCGCTCGTTCCGAGCGGGCCCCTCCCTCTCCCGGGGCGGGAGAGGGATTGAGGCGCCGACGCGTCAGCGCCTTCTCCGCTTCGACCGCTAGGAAGATCACTACGCCTACGCCGGCCATGGCGGCCCATTCCGGCCAGCCGAAGGCTGCCGTCCCGAACAGGAACTGCATGGGCGGGGCGTAGGTGAAGGCGGCTTGCAGAAGCACGATCAGCGCGATCGACACCCAGACCGGACGGCTGCCCAACAGGCTGGCCGGCGCCAGGATGGCGCGGGCGTTCAGCAGGAAGAAGATCTCGCCGACGACCAGGGCGTTGACCGCCACTGTGCGCGCCACCTCGATGGCGTCGCCGCGCATCCGATGGACGTGGAAGAAGCCGAAGCTGGCAGCCACCAGAAGCGCCGTCACCAGCAGCATGCGCACCACCATGAACCCCCTCAGAATCGGCTCGCTCTGCGGACGGGGCGGGCGGTCCATGACGCCGGATTCCGGCCGTTCGAAGGCCAGAGCCAGACCCAAGGTCACCGCCGTCACCATGTTGACCCAGAGGATCTGCACCGGCGTGATCGGCAGCATGGTGCCGGTCAGCACCGCCGCCAGGATGACCAGTGCCTGCGCGCCGTTGGTCGGCAGCATGAACAGGATCGTCTTGCGCAGGTTGTCGTAGACCGTACGCCCCTCCTCGACCGCATGGACGATGGAGGCGAAGTTGTCATCGGCCAGCACCATGGATGCTGCTTCCTTGGCGGCCTCGGTGCCGTTGCGGCCCATCGCCACGCCGACATCGGCGCGTTTCAGGGCCGGCGCGTCGTTGACGCCGTCGCCGGTCATGGCGACGGTCCGGCCGGCCGCCTGCAAGGCCTGGACGAGACGAAGCTTGTGCTCGGGCGTGGTGCGGGCGAAGACGCCCTTGCTTTCGGCCGCGGCGGCGAAGGCCGCGTCGTCCATGCGGTCCAGCTCGGTGCCGTTGACCACCCCGCCGCCGAGGCCAAAGGTGCGGCCAATAGACTCCGCGGTGGCGGCGTGGTCGCCGGTGATCATCTTCACCTCGATGCCGGCCGCCTGGCACGCCTTCACCGCCTTCAGCGCCTCCTCGCGCGGCGGGTCGATCAGGCCGCACAGGCCCAGCAGAGTGAGCCCCTCGTCCTCCAGGTCGTCCATGTTCAGCTCCGACAGGACGAGCGGCGTGCGGCGTGCGGCCAACGCCAGGACGCGCTGACCCTGGCCGCCCAGCTCGGCGGCACGGGCAGTCCAGCGGTCGCGGTCAAGAGGGGCGGGGCCATCGGCCTGGCGTTCGGTCTGGCACCGTGCCAGCACCCGCTCGGGCGCGCCCTTGAGCAGGATCAGACCGTGGCTGTGGTGGTCGTGGTGCAGCGTCGCCATGAACTGCCGCTCGGACTCGAAGGGGATGACGTCGGTTCGCGGGTAGCGGCCGGACTCCTCCGCTGGGTCCAGACCGGCCTTCAGCGCCAGCGCCAGCAGCGCGCCGTCGGTCGGATCGCCGGCAAGGCGCCATTCGCCGGTCTCGTCATGGTGCAACGCTGCGTCATTGCACAGCAGGGATGCCCGCGCCAACTCTGCCAGCATCGGATCCTGCGCCGGGTCGATGAGGGCGCCGCCGCGGCGGATCTCGCCCTCCGGCCGGTAGCCGCTGCCGCCCACCGAGTAGGTGGCCTCGGCGGTGACGACGGTCTGCACCGTCAGCTCGTTGCATGTCAGCGTGCCGGTCTTGTCGGAACAGATGACGCCGACCGAGCCCAGCGTCTCCACCGCCGGCAGATGGCGGATGATGGCGTTGCGCCTGGCCATGCGGGTGACGCCTATGGCCAGCGTGATGGTTATCACTGCGGGCAGCCCCTCGGGGATGGCGGCCACCGCCAAGCCGATGGCGGCCAGCATCATGTCGTCCAACGGCTCGTGCAGCACCAGGCCGCCGTAAGCAAAAGTGATGGCGGCCAGCACCAGGATCAGGACGGTAAGCCAGCGCCCGAACCCCGCCATCTGCGCCAGCAAGGGGGTCGTCAGCGTTTCGACCGAGGCCAGCAGGTGACCGATGCGGCCGATCTCCGTCGCATCGCCGGTCGCCACCACGATGCCCATGCCCTGGCCCTGCGCCACCAGCGTGCCGGCGTAGGCCATGCCGGCGCGGTCGCCCAGCGCGGCGTCGGCCGCCACCGGTGCCGGTTGTTTGGCGACGGGAATGGACTCGCCGGTCAGCGCCGCCTCCTGTACGTGCAGCCCCCTGGCGCGCTCCAGGCGCAGGTCGGCCGGCACGCGGTCGCCCGAGGCCAGCAGCACGCGGTCGCCGGGCACCAAGTCCTCCGCGGGCAGGGTGACGGTCTCACCGCCGCGCAGCACAACGGCTTGCGGCGACAGCATACCGCGGATGGCATTCAGCGCCTGCTCCGCCTTGTCCTCCTGCACGAAGCCGATCAGCGCATTGATTATCACTACGCCGACGATCACGCCCGCGTCCGTCCAGTGCCCGAGCAGCAGCGCCACCGCGCCGGCGCCCAGCAGCACGTAGATCAGCACGTTGTCGAATTGCTTGAGGAAGCGCAGCCACGTCGGCGACCTCTTGGGCGGGGTCAGACGGTTCGGTCCGAAGCGGGCGCGTCGCTTGGCAGCCTCGCCGTCGGTCAGCCCGTCGGGCGGGCTGGAGAGCGAGGCGGCGACATCGGCGGCGCTGCGGGCGTGCCAGGGGGTGTCGGTGGCGGTAGGGACAGTGGACGGTGCATCGCTGACGGTCATGATGGGAGCTTTGCGGTGGCTGATCCTCTCCAACACGTCGTCACGCCCGATCGTCCGGACCAGATGGTGCGACAAGCTGTCTACATGAGCCTTCGGGGATAGGGAGCACGGTCCCGCTTTCGTTTGACTTGCGCCGCGCGATCCGATACCCATGTGAAGACCGCGGTGTTTACGCTCCGCAGGACCCATCTCCGTACCTGACCCGTACCTGACTGACGTCCCGGCCCCCGCCTTATTGCCGGGCGCGGCGAGCGAGGAAACCTCCTCCGTTCCCGCCGCGTTGCCCTTCCGATGCGCTATCGTCGGCGAGGGACCCTCAGCCGAACTCCCCACGCCTAATATGCCCATAGGCTTCCGATGAACCTCCAAGAGTTGAAGTGCAAGAGCCCCGCCGAGCTGCTGGCGTTCGCGGAGGAGCTCCAGATCGAGAACGCTTCCACCCTGCGCAAGCAGGACATGATGTTCGCCATTCTCAAGCAGTTGGCGGAAAACGACATTCCGATCTACGGCGACGGCGTGCTGGAGGTTCTGCAGGACGGCTTCGGCTTCCTGCGCTCGCCCGAGGCGAACTACCTGCCAGGCCCGGACGACATTTATGTCAGCCCCAGCCAGGTGCGCCGCTTCGGCCTGCGCACGGGCGACACGGTGGAAGGACAGATCCGCGCGCCCAAGGACGGCGAGCGGTACTTCGCTCTCCTTAAGGTCAACACGATCAATTTCGACGCGCCAGAGAAGGTGCGCCACCGCATCAACTTCGACAACCTGACGCCGCTCTACCCCGATGAGCGCCTGCGGATGGAGGTCGAGGATCCGACCAAGAAGAACTTTACCGGCCGCATCATCGACCTGGTGGCCCCGCTCGGCAAGGGCCAGCGCGGCCTGATCGTGGCGCCGCCGCGCACCGGCAAGACGGTGATGCTGCAGAACATCGCCCACTCCATCGCCACCAACCATCCCGAGGCCTACCTGATCGTGCTGCTCATCGACGAGCGGCCGGAAGAGGTGAC
>Ga0196970_1002340_pt1 | contig 10024 bp, 4 predicted proteins | sample S1v_513CmetaG_FD_148672 | JGI IMG/M metagenome (GOLD analysis project Ga0196970, IMG submission 148672) | Soil microbial communities from Anza Borrego desert, Southern California, United States - S1+v_5-13C | ecosystem: Environmental > Terrestrial > Soil > Desert | place: USA: California... | reverse complement strand
CATATCCCTGCTGCCCCATCATCGGCTGACCCGCAACCTGCTGCTGATTGGACTCGAAGGGCGGCATACCTACACCGGCGGGAATGCCAGGTGTATTTCCGAACGCGGGCTGCTGCGGCGGAATATGCTGCTGCGACGCGGCATACCCGGGCTGCGTCTGCGGTGGAACACCAGTGCCGGGCTGGCCCCACTGCCCCTGCGGCTCAGTCGGCTGCATCCCGAAGCTGCCAGGAGTCGGCTGACCAGGGAACGTCTGCGGCTGACCGGCATACGCGGGCGCCGGCTGACCAGGGGGCGTCTGCAGCTGGCCGTACGTCGCCGGGTACGGGTTGCCAGTCGGCTGCCCATAGCCAGGCTGGCCGTAACCAGGCTGACCCATCGGCTGACCCATCGGCTGGCCGTAACCAGGCTGACCCATCGGCTGACCGTAACCAGGCTGACCCATCGGCTGGCCGTAACCAGGCTGACCCAGCGGCTGCCCGAAAGCCTGCTGCCCGTAACCGGGCTGCTGGAAGGCCTGCGGAACCTGATGCGTCGTACGCTGCAATGCCCGCTCACGCACTTCGTCCGGGATCCACTCCGGATGGCTCTCGAACGCGTACATGATGACATCCGGCCGGAACCGCTTCGCCAGCAGATATGCCTGCTCCTGCGGCGTCGGGATATGGATCATCTGATCCCACCCCGAAGCAAGTTTGGCCTTGAGCGACGCATCGAACTCCGACAGATTCGGGGACAAGTGCTCCCACGACTCCATCAAGTCGATGGCGTACCCCTTCGGCTTCGGTTGATCCGCCGGGAAGACGATGCGATTGCGAGGATCTCCCATCTCGGCCTGGAACATCCGCAGGAAGACGCCCTGGTGGAGCGCAACCGGATCGACCCCACGCTGGTGCATGTACTCCAGGAACATGTCCTGCACCTTCTTCCCGGTCGCGCCGGGCAGCGGGAGCACCTGCATTGCGTGATCCTGACCGATACCCTTCGGCGGTCGGATTTCCTTGACCTTCGGGCGATCAGCACCCTGCTCAAAGACAGGTCCGCGGTAAGTCAGCACCCGCATGAAGGCCTGAGCCTCTGGGCGAGACAACGGGGCCCGGCCGAGCTTCTTGTCGAACGTAGTCAACTTGGCCCAGCCTCCGGGATCCGTGCCCTTCTTCAGCGCCATGGTGATGGCGTTGAACAGAACCTGCGGCGGGAACGCCTCGTCTGACTGCTGGCTATGAGGCGCCTTCAAGATGAAGGACACCGCATCCGGGTTGACATCGGGATCGCCGAGCTTGCTGGCCACGGGATAAAACCGGATCCATTCGCCAACCACCGCACGATCGTGCGGCAGGACCAACGGGTCCCACTCCAGCGGATTGTCGGGATTCAACGCCGGCAGCACACGGTAGACGAGGTCCGAAGAACCCCAGTCTTTGCCGGCGAACTCGACATGGACGTCCGAATTGAAAATCTCCATTCGACCGCTCGGCGCTCGCGCGGCGCTCTTGGCACCGCCGTAGCTATACACCTTGCGATTTGTCGATTCACGCATGAAACTGCTCCACACTGTTTGGAAAACGCAAAAAGCATGCGACGCATCCTCACGCCGCCTGCTTGTAAAGATGGACCCCGAGCTCCTTCAGGTCCGCATCGTGCAGCTCCTCGCCCCAACTGAGATAACACTCAGCAGACGACGAGAAGTAGTAGGGCTCAGTCACAGGTAGTGGCGAGCCATCCAGCTTGCACGGCCAGATCGGCACCAATTCCGACATACAGCGCGGAACCGCATAACGAATGAAGTCGGCCACCTCCCCAATCGGGACGGCAAACAGCAAAGCGTCATGGATCGGCAGTAGTATCCGGTAGTTGAGACCGAACGTCTTTCGCTCCTGCTCGAAATTGTACATAGCAGTGTACAAAGAATCAGCTACAAGAGCCTGGATGCCGAAATTCTGCGCTTCGCGCTGCATTTCGCCCAAGAGCGTCCGGTCATTCGTCGACTGAAATCGACGCAACCGTCCGAAGGGTGTGATAATCCAGCCAGGATCGATGACACGTCGACAGGCTTCCTCAAGGAAGCGGCTCGACGGTGCGTATTTCTCGTGCCAGAAATCAATCAGCGACTGCGCACGTTCGACATCAACGTCAGCGCCTTCTTCACGGCACTGCAGCATGATGGCCTTCGCCTGCCGACCATACGGAACTCCGAACCGCACGTTCTTGGCGGCCACGCGCAAGCCTGCACGGCCCATTGCCTGCAGCGCCTTCTTCGTAGGAGCGCAGTCCAGTCGGAAGGCGTCAACAGCCATTTGTGCGTGGATGTCGAGATAATCCGGATGATCTTCCGGTAAACACGACCGCCACACCTCGTGAATCAGCGTCTGGTCGCCAGCCAGCCACCCCAATCCGGCCACCTCGGCCACCTTGTAATCGGTTTCGACCAAGATGTGCCCTGGCGGGGCTTTAATGACTGACCGCAACGGATGCTTGTACAAGGGAGTCGTCAACAGCCGGGTGTAACGACCCTTGTGCTGCTGGGCGCCTTCCTTGTCAGTCTTCATGTACCCGAGAATCTCTCGATAGTCGTCCTCGCGACGCTTCGAAATATTCTGACAGTTCGGATCGGCTGACCCCATGCGACCCGTTTCCTTGAGGGTCGACAGCCGGGAGTGCACGTTACCGTCGCCGCAGATATACGAGCCGAAGCCCTTCTCGAAATCGAGTTCATCGAACTCCGAATCCTCCGTGATAACCACGCCGGAATCACCTGGCGGGCGTAGGAAGGTCGACAGCATGTGCCCGATGAACCGTAGATCTCGAAGTGCGCCCGCCAGCGGATGCTGATGCGACAGGATGCCCAGTGATTCGCGGTCGGTAGACGGATTGTACTTGTGCGACTCGTTGTCCTGGACAATCTGCTCCCAACTCTTGCGACAGTTGCCATCAGTCGACTTGATCGGCGACAAGCCCAGCAGAATCGCCCCGTCAGGGCTGACCCGCATCGCTCCGCCGTTCTTGTCTCGCAACACGTGATCACCGAACAGCAGAGCTGCCCGATGCCGGTCCGCGCGGGGATTGAAGTCTGGCCAGCGCACCTGTTGCCGGAAATCCGACAGCAGCGTGTCGTAGACCTTCTGGAACAATCCTGTCAGCTGCAGCAACCGCTGCACGTCCACCGTGAGTCCATGCGTCTCCATTTCAAGGATGGCAATGTTGGCACGATGAGAATTGAAGTACGGCCGCCAGCAGTCATTTCCAAAACGATCCGCGTCCAGCAACGGCGGCCCGTACTGATCGCCGAAGAAGCACCGGACAATCACCCGCCGTGCCACGTCGGCATCGTATGCGGAGTAGTTCATGTGATCGCCGTAGAGCACGTATTCGGGGCACATGCCATACCCCTCCAGGCTCTTCTTCTTGATCTTGTTGGTGGCGCAGTACAGATCGCGCCACAACTCGACCTGCTTGTCATACCGCGGCGCAGTCGTAAACCGGATGACCTGCTCTTCCAGCCCGTAAAGCGTCGACTCATTCACCGCATGCAGCGCGCATGTCGTCTCCCAACCACCAGTCGTGCGACACCCCTCCGGAGTATCTGCACAGCGGTAGCCAGGCCGCACGTCGATCCCCAGCGATGCCAGTCGGCGGGCGTCCGACCGTAATGCGTGGCCGCCAAGCCGTGGGATATATCCTGCGTCTTCATCGACCTCCAGCAGTCGTTTCAGCTGCGCGACGCCGTCCGCTAGGCAGGGCTTAAAGGCCGGGATTCCACCCTGGTGGTGTAAGACGACACAGTAGCCTTCCTTGTCACGACTGCTGAACTGGACCGTCCGCACGTAGGCCCCGGGATCAGATGGATCGTTCCCGTGCCATTCAGCGTCCACTCCGATGAGCCATCTGGACGGGTCAGCGCGGATCGCATCCACAATCCGCCGCAGCTCGTCGGCCTTGAAGATATTCTTGTGAACGATGTCGGCTTCGTGGTTGACCGCGTTGCCGCGGATCACACTCATCACGTAACCAAACTGCGTCACGTAATTCTCGTACTTGGCGCCTTCGCGATAGACATAGGCCGGGTGCATGACCGCAAAGACCTTGACCTCCCGCGGATTTCCCTGGGCGTCAAACGTCTTCAGGATCTCATGCCGACCGGTTGTACTTCCGCTTGGGGCACCCCGCCCGAGAACAGCACGCGTCGCGTCGTTTCCCAAGCAGATAATGAACTCGGGCTGAACCAGCCGGATTTCATTCTCCAGCAGAACCCTGTTGTCCTTGAGCCAGGCAGCCGGGAGATCTGACTTGAACTCCTCGGGCTGCCAATGCACCACGTTCGTGGCATACCAGTTGCCCCACTCTTCAGGCGCAACGCCGACGTCAGCCAGAACCTCGAACAGCTTCTGCGACGTCGGACCCACGAAGTTTCGCTTCCGATCAACCTCGTCGGAGCCCGGGTGTTTTCCGATCACCATCACCCGGGCTTCACGTGGTCCGCCACTCCCGTCCTGCGTGTCATCCCCGAGCAGATGCCCCGGGACCAGGTTGGCAGTGAACGTCGTCGGCCCTCGCCGGACCTGCATCTGGAACTGCTCATCGTACAACGCGCGCCGGTACAAATAGTCCAGGCACCGCTGCACGTCGAGCTGCGTACCGGCCATCCCGGCCGCGTACATCGTGAAGTTCTCGCCGGGTTGCGGCATACCAGGAGCGTTCCAGGGGATGACGGGATAAGCCTCGTCAATCTCCGGAGTCGACGCCCCAAACAGCAATGGCTGAAGATCAGCTGCCACTCTGGTACTCAAATCAGCACCTCCGCATTCCTTGCAGCATGTCGAAGCACACCCATGTTCGCGACCGGATCCAGATTGCCGGGATCCAGTTCCGCAGGTAAGCGGACGTTCACGACAGGAGCATCGTGCGTCGCCAAGGCTTGCACGATCTTTTCACTCTCATTCACAGCGCTTCCATCCAGGTAAACGAGAATCGGACGTCCAGCCCACGTTGAAAGCAGTAGCTGCTGCTGCCGCGCCGACATGGATTTGCCAAACAAGGCTACGGCATGCTGGCCGACGGCCCAGGCAGACGTCACGCCCTCTACAACAACCACGTACGGACGATTAGGGATCGAAGCCGCGCGGTCGTACTCATACAACAGCAGGGTCTTAGAAAGTCCGGGCAGGTTGTAATACTTCTGGATCCCGGCAGCCTTCCAGTCGATATCGCCAAGATATCGACCCTGCCAGCCCACCAGCCGACCCTCAAAGTAGAGCGGAATAATGGCCCGGCCGACTGCCCCACGCAACGGGGCGTCTACGCAGTAGTGCAGCTCGCGGTCGACCAAAGTCGAATGCGCCACGGGCCCCTGACGGCGCTGTGTAAAATACGCCACCATGGGATGATCTGGGCCAAGATGCCTGGCGTGGATGCAGCGCCCGGGGAGATTGCAGGACACCAGTACCCCTGCCGGTACAGCCGTCCCCTCCGAGACCTCCATCGTTGCGCCGCCATTGGTCCAGATCAACCACTCGGCTAACTGCTTGCGATTCTCCAGTTTGCGCTGGCAGTCCTCGTTGTAGCACCGCCACAGGAACGTACGAATCTCGCCCTGATGCTGCGGGCCAGCCGTTCCGTACGTGTAATTGACCGAGAGGCGTTGCCTGGAGTCTCTACAAAAGGGGCAGTTTACTGCGTAGGTCTCGCCGAACCCGCCCACCTTCAGACGAGATCGTCCCAGCACCGGATCCACCTCCAGACGCTCGGCATTGGCCACGCCAGAGTTCGTGATCTTTACTGTCCCGAACCGGCCGCGGAGCCGCGCGTACAGCGTCGGATTGAGCACCGGTAGCTGCGTCGCAGGGAGTACAACAGCGCCGGGAGGCAGTCCCAGGTCGCGACTCATACCCCAGCCCCCAAGACCCGTCGGGCGGCATGCGCTTCGACAATCGAGTTGGTGATCTGGTCCACTGTGAAACGATCAGTAACCTCGTCGAACTCAGCAATGTGCGAATTCGGCCTGAGCATGATCGGCGGGACCTGCTCGTCGCTCACTGCCCGGTGTTTCGACCAGTTGAACCGCCGCACGCCGGTCGCCGCGTCCGGATAGGACAGGACGCCGCAGAACGGCATGTGGATACAGAACGATTTGCACTCCATCGCGTCGGTATGCTTGTGCAGCTTGGCCGACGACGTGCTCAAATCCGACTTCAGCTGGTGCGTGATCCACACCGTGCAGCGGAACCGCTCGGCCACTTCACGACGCAACGCGTCGCCAAGCGCAGCCAGCTGGTTTCGCAGGAAATCCTGCTTGACGCGTTTCTCTTCCATGTTTCTTTCAACCATGGGCATCGCCCAGTCGATCACGACCGTGCGAATGCCGCGGCCGGTCTCGTTCTGGAGCTGATCGAGGGTCGCGACAACCTCCTTCACGCCGCCCGTTCCGTTCGTCGGGAAGTCTTCCGACCCCGACATGTCGAAGGCCCGGACCGTGTTGTTGAACCACCCGCGATGCTCTTCATACCGGTCCCGCTCGCAGCTATTCCATTGCCGCTCGTAGAAGCTGCGATTGTTCATCGTCGACAGCGTGTTCCAGTCAGTCAGCACTTCCAGCTTCGTCCGGTCGATTCGCATCGCACAGGACTGCAGCCGGGGCTCGATCTTCCGGAGCGGCTCTTCGTACGTGAACAAGGTCGACCAGCGGGCGTTGGGGCCCTCGTTCTGATTCGCGACCCGTCCGGACGAGACCACCAGCTGGCCCGAGAACAGCGACTTGCCGGCGCCCTGGAAGCCCAGGAACGCGTTGCAGTCACCTTCGCGCTGCCCGCGAATCTGCCGGTCAATCCAGTCAATGCCTGTCGGGTGATAGACGCTCGCCGGCGGCCGATTGGTCCCGAAGGCAGGCGCCGGCGGCCGCGTCGGCAGTCCCTGCACCGAGGAGATCCGCCGCTGCTGCAGGGACAGCTGCTCAATCACCGTCGTCAGCGACTCCTGCGTGAACGCCGCGCCGCCGACCTGTGAGGCCCGCCGCATCGGCCACAGCACAGACCGCTCGTGGAGAAACCGTTGCAGCAGATCCCGGCAATAGGGCAGCTGCAGGTTCTCCGGGTTCAGCATGAACGCGGCCGTAATCAGGCCATTCTCGCCCTGCGTCAGGACGTCTTCGGCCTGACCCTCCATCAGCGTGACCTGTCCGCTGTTGATCAGGTTGTAGGCCGCATGCAGGGCAGTCTCGACCGTGACGTACTGATACCGCTGGTACAGGTCACTCATCACCAGCCAGGTCACGAGGTACTGCCCCTCGCGATTCTGGTCGAAGTGTTCCGGACGCACGTACCTCGCAGATTCCCGGAAGAACCCCGGAAGGCGGAGCCAGGCAGCTGTCAGAAAATCCAGATCTGCAATGCTGATCTCAGCCATGCTGCGTCCTTAATCCAGCAAGCAGGCGTCCGTCCCAAATGCGGTCGTACGCCTGTCGGTTTTCCATGTATTGAACTTTCGCCATCGCGATGTACCGGGCGCAGATGTCCGGCATTTCGTATAGCGCACCGAAACAGAACCTGAACAAGGGAGTCGCCTTGTTGATGTCTTCATCCTCCAAGGCAATCCGCAGTGCGTCGGGGCCGTAGTACCGCGGCAGCTTCGTCCCCAACGACATCTGAAACTGAAGCAGGTCGACCTCGAACTCCCGCTCCGCCCGCTCCTGCATGAACCGCGGGCTGTGATGCTCGCGGAACGTCGCGAGCGCCTTCGCTGTCAAGAGCTGATTAGGAAGCGGAACAGCAGAGCTATGCGAGAACAGCCAGGGGATGTAGACGCCCGGGTCGAGTGTCAACGTCTCGAACCGCTCCGCAAGCTTGGGCCAGACACTCCTGCACCGGCGGCCCATGGGGGTCGTGCCGCCATCCCAGTGCGGGATCGGGCGAAATCCGTAATTCGGCTTGCCGGAATACTTGCGATACTCACGAAGATAGACTTCCCTGACTCTTTCAGGCTGAGGCACGGCGACCTCTCGTTCTATACGGCCATTGCTGCGCCCACCCCAATGCTTCGTAGTGGCAGTAACGCGCCAGCGAATGCTCCCACAGCCTGGGGTTAAACTTGTCAGCGCAGTCGATGATAATTGAACCCATCTTCCCGTCTGCGATCCGCGAAGCGCGTCCGGGCCACTGCTTATCCTTGACACCGCTCATGCCGCCGTCTGCCCGGATCATGACCGAGAGTCCGTCAAAGCTGACGCCGCGACTCCAGACAGACGTGGCGATCACGCGACGGATCTGGCCATCCGTAAACGCGTTTCGAAGTCGCTCCCGCGTCTCCCCGTCCAACGGCTGCCACTCCTGCGGCAGCAGGCCCCACGATTTGTACTTTGCGACCTTCTTCAGGTCCGCCGTGGCGTACGCCAGCTCGAACTCCGGAAGTAGTTGCTTGAGAAAAATGGCATGCTCAAACGTATCCACCGAAATCAGAATCTGCTCGTCCTGCTGGAAATTCTGCCGCACGTAATTGGCAATCGCCCGATTACGCACGCTGTTCCGCCAGATCCCTTTCCGCTTCCGTACGATCCCCCCGGCGCCCTGCGTCGGGTCGTCGTACAGATCAATAGGCAGCCAGATCACCTGCATCGGGACGACCAACCCAAGCTGGACACCTTCCTGGTAAGTCAGCCGGAAGATGACAGGTCCGCCGATCGGTTCCAGGCGCGCCTGCAGCCCATCCATGCGATCGTCAACTGACCCCGAAAACAGGAATGCACGCGCGTGTCGCAAATGCGACAGTTTGGCAACACGCCCCTCAGTGACCAGCTCATGCGCTTCGTCGCCAAAGAGGATGTCGATGTCGTTGTCACAGTGATGGAAGCTGTCGGCGGTGAAGACAGTCACCCGCCCCTTTCGCTTCCCCTTGCCAGTAACCTTGCCGACGCTCGAAATATGCCGCAGCAGGCCCCGGTAAATCTGCGGGACGATTTCAGCGCCCGCCACCACGATGGCCATCTTGGCCCGCGGATACAGCACAGCGGCCATTTGGAACAGGTGGGTGTTGTGCGTCACGGTATAACCGGACGTCACGTACAAGCCGTCCTCGTTAGCTACCGCAATGCACACACATTCGGCTTCTCCAGCCGGCTGGATGTCCCTAATCGCTTTGGAACGCCCCTGCATCTTCTCAGACTTCCACAACTCAGCTTTCCGCGGGAGTCTGAAGAGATTGACTTCTAGGTTCGTTCTGACACGGTAGCAAACGCCCACAGCCCGATGACTTGTCTGTACACGGGTGACCCCGCCCAGGCTTCTAACCAGCTCGCAGACATCTTCAGCCAATCGCAACGAAGCAACTGGGCCAAACTCGGCGTACCTTCGCGGATCATCGGACACCGTGCCGTCGGTATCCATGAGCCCCTGCAACAATCGCAAGCGAACGTCGACCGGCGCGTACTTGTACGCGTCAGGAACAAACTTCACATGTGATCCGAGACCGAACAGCCCGAGCTGACGTAACCCGCTCGTTACAGGATTCGGTGTGTTTTTGCGTCCATGCGTAATGGCGTAGTCGTATCCAGTAATGTGCCTCAGATAGAGGCCCATCGGGATCACCAGCTGCGACAGCTCGTCTAACAGCCACTGGTCGGCCGAAGTGACACGAGACCCCTGAGTAATTCCGCCATCGCCGAGCAGAACACCCAGCAAGTATGGATCCAGTGGACGTTCACCAGCATGCGCAAACGCAACAGGCTCAACTACCGGGACAAACCACTTCGAATAACCATTGGCGTATTCGAGATCCTCGCTGAGCTGCTCAGTCGTGAGCACCTTGCAGGGCCGTCCGTGATGGACTCCGTCAGGCGTACTGACCGCCCACAGATGCTCCCAGCAGCACAGGACACGGGACTCATCACTGAATCGCACTTCGGCGATCTGCTTACACCCCTGCGGGAACACGCCGAGCACAGCGGTCGCCTTCCCGTCGCTACCAATCACCAAATCCCCGAGACGAAGCTCGCCAATCGGCTTCCAACCAGTCGGAGTCAGCACGGGCTCGGTAACAG
>Ga0196970_1002339_pt1 | contig 10026 bp, 3 predicted proteins | sample S1v_513CmetaG_FD_148672 | JGI IMG/M metagenome (GOLD analysis project Ga0196970, IMG submission 148672) | Soil microbial communities from Anza Borrego desert, Southern California, United States - S1+v_5-13C | ecosystem: Environmental > Terrestrial > Soil > Desert | place: USA: California... | reverse complement strand
CGAGCTACAGCGTAGGCGGCACCACCGTGAACAACGTCGGCGATGCGCTCACCAAGTTGGGCGACACCATCAACAACGGCGAGATCGGTCTGGTGAAGCAGGATGCCACGACCCGGAACATCACCGTGGCCAAGGACACGGATGGCACGCAGGTCTCGTTCGCTGGCACTGCCGGCGATCGCGTGCTGAGCGGCGTCGCCAAGGGCGCAGTCAACCAGACCTCGACTGAGGCAGTGAACGGATCGCAGCTGTACGGCACCAACCAGTCGGTGGTCAATGCCCTGGGCGGCGGCTCGCAACTCAACCCGGACGGCACGATCACCGGCCCGACTTACAGCGTCGGCGGAACCAGCGTCAACAACGTCGGTGATGCGCTCAGCAACATCGATGGCCGGGTGACCAACAACAGCAACCGCATCACCGAGCTGGGCGACCAGATCAACAATGGCGGCCTGGGTTTGGTGCGGCAGGACACCGCCACCCGCGACATCACTGTAGCCGCTGCCACTAACGGCAGGCGTGTGAATTTCGCTGGCACGGCCGGTGATCGGGTTCTGAGTGGCGTGGCCAGGGGCATGGCGGACAACGACGGCGTCAACGTGTCCCAGCTCAAGGGCGCAGTGGATAGCCTGGGCGGCGGGGCCAAGGTCAATGCGGATGGCACGGTTACCGGTCCGACCTACGTCGTGGGCGGGACAACCGTAAACAATGTGGGCGATGCCATCAGCAACGTCGATGGGCGGGTAACCAACCTGGGTGACCAGATCAACAATGGCACTGTCGGCCTCGTGCAACAGGACGCCATCACCAAGACGATCACCGTGGCCAAGGATCGGGAAGGCAGTCGCGTGGACTTCACCGGCGGTGCTGGTGACCGCACGCTGGGCGGCGTGGCCAAGGGCGCGGCAGACAACGAAGGTGTCAACGTGTCGCAGCTCAAAGGTGCGGTGGATGGCTTCGGCGGCGGCGCCAAGGTAAACGCCGATGGCTCAGTCACGGGCCCGACCTACGTGGTCGATAATCGCTCGGTCAGCAACGTCGGTGACGCACTCAGCAACATCGATGGCCGGGTGACCAGCAACACCGAAGCGATCAAGGAACTGGTGAACGGCGGCGGGATGAAATATGTCAGCGTCAGGTCCACGGCTGCTGGTGCCAGTGCGACAGGTGCCGAGGCCGTGGCGATTGGGCCCCAAGCCAGCGCCACGGGTGATGGCGGCGTGGCCATGGGCAACGGGGCCAAGGCCCAAGCCGCCAACAGCGTTGCGCTGGGTGCCGGCTCGGTGGCGACCAGGGCCAACAACGTTTCAGTCGGCGGCGCCGGCAGCGAACGCAGCATCAGCAATGTGGCCGCGGGTACCGAGGACACCGATGCCGTCAACGTCAGCCAGCTCAAGCAGTCCCAGCAGGGCACCGCACGCTATGACAGCCAGGCGGGCGGGCAGGGCACCGACTACACCAGCCTGAGCCTGGGCGGCCCGGGTGGCGGGACCACCACCACGGTGCGTAACGTTCGTGCCGGTGTGGCGGGCACTGACGCGGTGAACGTGGACCAGCTGCAAGCCGGCATGGGACAGACGCTGAGCAGCGCTCGCCGCTACACCGACAGCCGCATCCAGCAAGTGCAGCAGGATGCCTGGGTCGCACGCCGTGAAGCGCGTGGCGGCACCGCCGCGGCGATGGCCATGGCCGGCATGCCGCAAGCCTACCTGCCCGGCAAGAGCATGCTGGCCGCGGCGGCGAGCAGCTTCCAAGGCGAGAGCGCACTGGCGATCGGCCTGTCAGGCGTCACCGATAGCGGCCGCTATGTCTACAAGGCCCAGACCAGTGCCAACACCCGCGGCGATTTCGGCGTGACCGTCGGCGCAGGCATCCAGTGGTAAGTCCGTGGTCCGGTGGCGGCGACGCCGCGGCCGGGCGCCTGCATCACAAATCCCAGGGAACTCCAATGAACAAAGCCAACAAGCAAGCCCTTATCTTGCTGATGCTCGCGCCGATGGTATTGGCGATGGGCTGCACGCGCCACGTCAGTCGCGGCCTGACCGACGAAGGCGAGGTCCAGGAAGTCGTATATCCAGATGAAAGCAAGCTCGTTCGCAAGGGCGGCAGCATACCGAACCTCGACAACCTGCGAATGCTCGGCGAAGGGCTCAACAAGGAGCAGCTGCGTGGGCTCATCGGCAGCCCGCACTTCCGCGAGGGTGTGGGTGCGCGCGAATGGGATTACCTGTTCCAGTTGCCGACCACCGCCAACCAGACCTTGCAGTGCCGCTTCAAGGTCATCTTCAACAGTCGCATGATGGCGAACAAGTTGTACTGGGCGCCGGAGCAATGTGCTGAACTGGTGGCTGCCTCCGCGTCGGTCGCAGCGAGTTCGGCGCCGGCCGCGCCGCAGATGCGGCAGTTCTCGCTGTCGACCGATATCCTGTTTCCCTTTGGCAAGGGGGCAGTGCAGGACATGAATGCCGCCGGCCGTGAGCGCGTAGTGCAGATCGCCGCGGATATCCGCGGCGCCGACGACCTGCAGGTGAGGGTACTTGGCTACACCGATCGCATCGGAAACGAGCAGTCGAATCTGTCGTTGTCGCAGCGGCGTGCAGATGCGGTGCGCGAGGTGCTGGTCGGCGCCGGTGTGCCAGCAGCGGCAGTGAGCGCGCGCGGCCTGGGTGAAACGCACTCTTCCGACTGCAGCAAGTATCTGCCGAACGCGGAACTGGCGGCCTGCCTGGCACCAGACAGGCGCGTGGAAATCCAGGTCAGCGGGACCACCTGACCGAGCAAACGCCAACCCACTTGAGAAAGGGAAAGCGCGATGGCGGCAACCGCAAGGTTGTCGCCATCTTTCTTTGCGGTTGGATGCATTGAATACGACGGCGACGGCCCCGTGACGCGCTGGCTGGACTGCACTACATCTGCATGACGCATGCAGAAGTTCAGTGCACTGAATCAAGATCAGAAAATATCCTGTAAGACAATCCAAACGTAACATCAAGTTTGTCAGCAACTTTGTCACTTCTTGCCAGGCAGGTGACGATGATGTCGCCTCTTTATCCAGGAGGTGCTGAACTATGAGCAAGAGCTGTCAGACCATGGGAGGTCGTGCGCGTGGTCCCGCCGTTGGTGCGTCGCGCGGAGGTGCGTCTGCGCTGCTTCTGCTGCCGCTTCTGCTCGCGACGCTCGGCAGCGAACTAGTCGAGGAAGCTGGCGCGGCGCCAAGTAGCACCAGCAGCGGTTGTGATTTCATTGGGAGCGCGGTTTCGGGACTGTCCCCCGAAGACAGCAGGGGTTCGGCAGCCCCGGCTGGCACCTATTCGGCCGTTACGGGATGCAATGCGGAGCGCGACGCAAGGCTGCTGTTCGGACCGTCCCGCGGCACCGGTCGCCCGGCCGCCACCGCGAAAAGCGGCAGCTCCCCCGGGGTGCCTGCCATTGCGCTTGCTACGCGAGCGATTCCGTATGAGGGATACAACGGAGCCACGTTCGGTTCAGGCGCGCTGGCGAGCGGAGATTACGCCGTTTCTGTGGGTGCCGAGTCTCGAGCCACCCAACAGTCCGCGGTGGCCTTGGGCGCGTGGGCCGCCGCGAGGGCGGATAACGCAATAGCAATCGGCTTCAATACCATCGCCACCGGAAACAACTCGATCATCGTGGGCTCGGAGTCGCAGGCAAAAGCCGCAGGATCACTCGTCCTTGGGCGGAAAGCCGTTGCGGAGACTGAACGTTCAGTGGCACTTGGCACCGATTCGGTGGCCAACCGCGGCAACGCGGTGTCAGTGGGCTCGGATAGCGTAAAGCGGCAGATCATCAACGTGGCGGCCGGCACGGCCGACACCGACGCGGTCAACGTCAAGCAACTCAAGGATGCCGGCTTCACCTTCGGCGGTGGGACGGCAGATAATCGCTGGGTTGTCTATGTGCCGGGCTCCATCGAGGCCGGTACGCCACGCCTCGAGCTGGCGACGGGCGCTGGCAACAGTGGCTATTTTGCCGATACGAACGGCGATGGGGTAGGTGAACGCGATGCCCCTCTGCCCCAGGGCACCCGCATCAGCAATGTCGCCAATGGCGTGCAGGATACCGATGCCGTCAACCTCGGCCAGCTGCGCGACATCTCGAACGCTACGTTCGACTCCAGGTCGCCGGTTTATGCGACCGCGGCTTCCGTCGCGGCGCGGCTTACGTCGCGCATGTCGGCAGCGCAACTGGTGGCGATGACTGCTTCGATTCCGGCTACCGGCAGCGGCGTGGACTCCCTCGCGCGTGAGCGCGCCAAGGCGATGAAGCAGAACAACTACTACCTCAAGGTCAATGGCCGGGGTGATGCGTCGGGCGACACGGTACCCGTGGACGAAGCCAGCTCCGATGGCGCCTTCGGCGGCATCGCGATCGGCTCGGACAGTGGCACCAGCGCCGACAATGGCATTGCCATCGGCGCGCTGGCCCGCGCAACGGCGAGGGACGCGGTAGCGCTTGGAGCCGGTTCGGTCGCAGACCAGGCGAACACCGTCTCGGTTGGCAGTGCTCAGGCCAACAGCTATGAGGCTTCCGCCAACGATGGCGTGACCAGGACGCAGCTGAGCAGCGCGGCCAATGCCCGCCGCGTCGTCAACATGGCCGCCGGCATGGGCGACACCGATGCGGTAAACGTCGATCAGCTCAAGCAGGTCACCCAGGCGCTGGGCGGTGGCGCAGGCCTCAACCCCGACGGCTCGTTCAACCCACCGTCGTACAACGTCACTGCTGGCAGTTACAACACCGTTGGCGATGCACTGAGCGCCCTCGATGGCAGGACAAGCGAGCACAGCACTCGCATCGCCCAACTGGACAGCCAGCTAAGCAGTTTTGGCCTGGGCCTGGTGCAGCAGGACCGCCGTAGCCGCGACATCAACGTCGCCATGAACACCGACGGCAGCCGCGTGACCTTCACCGGTACCGCGGGCGATCGCGTGTTGGCCGGCGTGGCCAAGGGCACCGTCAATTCGACCTCGGCCGACGCGGTCAATGGCGCGCAGCTATACGCGAGCAATGCCGCGCTGGCCGACGCACTCGGCGGCGGCGCCGCAGTCAGCGCGGACGGCCTGGTCAGTGCGCCAAGCTATAGCGTCGGCGGTCAGACGGTGAATACGGTCGGCGATGCGATCAGCAACGTGGACGGCCGCGTGAGCGGCAACGCCACCGCGATCAGCCAGCTTGGCGAGCAGATCAACCAGGGCACCGTCGGCCTGGTGCAGCAGGACGTGGCTACCCGGCAGATCAACATTGCCGGCAACACGGACGGTGTGCGAATGAACCTCGCCGGCATGGCCGGTGATCGCTCGCTTGGCGGTGTGGCCAGTGGCATGGCCGACAACGACGCCGCCAACATTGCACAGCTCAAGGTCGCTGTCGATGGCCTCGGGGGTGGCGCCGTGGTCAACGCCGATGGCACCATCAGCGGGCCGAGCTACGTGCTTGGCGGCAAGGCCGTGAGCAACGTGGGCGATGCCCTCACGGGTATGGACGGCCGGGTGGCCAGCAACACGGCCGCGATCAAGGAACTGGCCGCTGGCAGTGGAGCAAAGTACCTCAGCGTCAAGTCCACCGCTGCTGCCGCCAGTGCGACCGGTGCCGAGGCGGTTGCGGCAGGCTCGCAGTCCAGCGCGAGTGGCGCGGCCAGCGTGGCAATTGGCCACGGATCACAAGCCAGCGCGGACAATAGTCTGGCCCTCGGCGCAGGCTCGGTAGCCGCCAAACCCAACAGCGTCTCAATGGGCAGTGCTGGAAAGGAACGCAGCGTCACCAACCTCGCCGCCGGTACGGACGATACCGATGCAGTCAATGTGCGCCAGCTCAAGCAGTCGCAGGAAGGCGTCATCCGCTATGACAGTGGAGCTGGCGGCCAGGCCGTGGACTACAGCAGCATGAGCCTGGGTGGCCCCGGCGGCCAGACCACCACCACGCTGCGCAATGTGCGCGCTGGCGAAGCTGCTACCGATGCAGTCAACGTGGACCAGCTGCAGGGGAGCATGGGCCAGACGCTTGGCAAGGCGCGCACTTATACCGACAGCCGCATCCAGCAAGTGCAGCAGGACGCCTGGACGGCGCGGCGCGAAGCGCGCGGCGGCACCGCCGCGGCGATGGCGATGGCCGGGATGCCGCAAGCGTATCTGGCGGGCAGGAGCATGCTGGCTGCCGCGGCGAGCAGCTTCCAGGGCGAAAGCGCATTGGCCATCGGCCTGTCGGGCGTGTCCGGAAGCGGACGCTATGTCTACAAGGCGCAGAGCAGTGCCAATACGCGCGGGGACTTCGGCGTGACCGTCGGCGCCGGCATCCAGTGGTAAGTCCGTGGTTCGGTGGCGGCGACTACAAGGGTATTGCCATCTTCCCTGTCGTCAAACGGGTACGGCCCGTGGCTTGAGCTCTCTCTCATTCTTCATCGAGATTTGTCTTTCCCAAGTCACAAGCGTTGGATGAGAAAAACCATCCCCAAGCTGCGTTTGTACGTTACTGCACTCTTTCGTGCCGAATTGAGGGCCGATCATGCCGTGAGGTTTCCAAGAGATATACGGCATGAAAAGAAAGAAGTACGCGTCGGTCGAAATGCTTTGTGGTACCGCGGCTGCCGGCACCCTGGCTGTGCTCCTTATGCCGCTGGGAGCGGCTGCGGGCAACTTGGACGGCGGCGCTGGCTCAGAGTACCAAGTAGCATACGGACCGGGTGCTGACACTACGGCAGTCCCGTGGAATCTCAACGCCATCGCGATTGGCATCCAGGCTGAGGTTGCAAACGCGCAAGCAACCGATGCCATCGCAATCGGGTCGCAAATTCTCAGCAACGCCGCCAATTCGATCCTCATTGGCAACAACGGAGTGGAGTTGGATGCAGGGTCGGGCGGGGGAGTGGTGTTTGCACCTGGTGCCGCGACTGGACCCATGGGGACCAAATACCCGACACCGGTCAAGGGCTCGCCCAACACGTTCTCGTATATAAGCTCCCGGTCGAACAACCAGGTTTTCGATAGTGCCGGAGCTGTTGCCATCAGTGGCTCGGTCATGAATGCCGTGGATGGCGTCGCCATTGGCAGCGGCGCCATGGCGGCGGCCGCGGGCGGCGTAGCGCTGGGCCGAGGTGCAAGTGCCAAGAACAAAGGGTCCGTGGCCGTGGGCGCGGGCTCGGTTGCCGATCGCGACAATGTCGTGGCGGTCGGCTCCGTGAGCTTCCAACGCCAGGTCATCAACGTGGCCGCGGGCACAGCCGACACGGACGCGGTCAACGTCAAGCAGCTCAAGGATGCCGGCTTCACCTTCAGCGGCGGCGCGGTGCTCAATCGCGGGCTTACCTACGTCTCCGGCTCCATCGAAGCCGGTACGCCGCGCGTCGAGCTGGCCGCCGGCACCGGCAACAGCCGCTACTTCGCCGATACCAATGGCGATGGCATCGGTGAGCGCGACGCACCGCTGCCCAAGGGCACCCGCATCAGCAATGTGGCCGACGGCGTGCTGGATACCGACGCGGTCACCCTCGGCCAATTGCGCGACATATCCAATTCCACATTCGACTCAAGGACATCGGTGTTCGCGTCAGCAGCAACGGCAACGGCAGCAGCAGATGCGCCGCTGCGAGCGATGCCACGCATGTCCGCGAATGCAATGACCGCGATCACCACTTCCGTCGCGGCCACCGGCAGCGGCGTTGACTCGGCCTCTCGCCAGCGCACCACGGCGATGAAGCAGGCCAACTACTACTTGAAGGTCAATGGACGCGGCGATGCCGTCGGCAGCACCGCGCCCACCGACGATGCCAGCGCCGCCGGCGCCGGCAGTATCGCAATCGGCTCGGACAGCGGCAGCAGCGCCGACAACGGCATTGCCCTTGGCGCGCTGGCCCGCGTCACGGCCAGGGATGCGATCGCCCTGGGCACCGGCTCGGTCGCCGACCAGGAGAACACCGTTTCGGTCGGCAGTGCCAAGGTCAGCCGCTATGCGGCCTATGCCAACGATGGTGCGACCACTGCCCAGCTGACCAGCGCCGCCAACACCCGGCGCATCGTCAACATGGCCGCGGGCATTGGCGAGACCGACGCGGTCAACGTTGCCCAGCTGCGCCAGCTGACCCAAGGGTTGGGCGGCGGTGCGGACTTCAACCCCGACGGCTCGCTCAAGGCACCGATCTACAACGTGGCCGGTGGCAGCTACAGCAGTGTTGGTGCTGCGCTGGGCGGGCTGGATGCACGGCTGAATCAGGCCAGTGCGCGCATGGCCCAGGCGCGCAACAGTCAGGGTGATAGCGCAGGCGCGGGGCTGGTGCAGCAAGATGCATCTGGAGGCGCCATCAACGTGGCGTTGAACACCGACGGTACCCGGATCAACTTCGCCGGTATGGCGGGCGATCGCACCCTTGCCGGCGTGGGCAAGGGCAGGGCGGACAATGACGGGGCCAATGTTGCGCAGCTGCGAGGCGTCATCGACGGCCTGGGTGGCGGTGCGACAGTCAGCGCGGATGGCAGCATCAGCGGCCCAACGTATGTGGTGGGTGGCAGCACCGTGCGTAGTGCGGGCGAGGCCATCGGCAACCTCGACACGCGGGTGAGCAACAACAGTGCGGCGATCCAGGCACTGGGCATGGGCGGCGGAGTGAAGTATTTGAGCGTCAAGTCCACCGCTGCCGCTGCCACCGCAACAGGCGCCGAGGCGGTCGCCGTTGGCCCGCAGGCCAATGCGACTGGTGGGGCCAGCGTGGCGCTCGGCAGCGGCGCACAGGCCGGCGCCGATAACAGCGTCGCGATTGGCGCAGGCGCGAATGCGACCAAGGCCAACAGCGTCTCGGTCGGCAGTGCTGGCAAGGAGCGCAGCATCAGCAACGTGGCTGCTGGTACGGAAGATACCGATGCGGTCAATGTCAGCCAGCTCAAGCAGGCGCAGGAAGGTGTTGCCCGCTATGACCGCGGGACGGGCGGCGAGAGCAGTGACTACACCAGCCTCAGCCTCGGCGGTCCGGGCGGCATGACCACCACCACCGTGCGCAACGTGCGTGCCGGCGTGGCCGATACCGACGCGGTGAACGTGAGCCAACTGCAGGCCGGCATGGGGCAGACGCTGAGCGAGGCGCGCACCTATACCGACAGCCGCATCCAGCAAGTGCAGCAGGACGCCTGGACGGCGCGGCGCGAAGCGCGCGGCGGCACCGCCGCGGCCATGGCAATGGCCGGCATGCCGCAAGCCTACCTGCCCGGCAAGAGCATGCTGGCCGCCGCGGCGAGCAGCTTCCAGGGCGAAAGCGCGTTGGCGATCGGTCTGTCGGGCGTGTCCGAAAGCGGACGCTATGTCTACAAGGCACAGACCAGCGCCAACACGCGCGGGGACTTGGGTGTAACCGTTGGCGCTGGTTTCCAATGGTAGTTGTGCGAAATTCCTGATGAGATGATCCGTATTCAAGGGCCGATTTGTCTCCGACAACATCGCTGACCTTGTCATCGCTGCTCATGATCTCGCCACTTTTCCCCGGAGTGGCGAGCTATGAACGAAATGCATTGTGTGGACCGGGCTCACGAGTCGGGTGGGCGCGCGAAAGTGAATGTAGCGCCTATTCTGCTCGTACCCTTGGCGATTGCTGTGTCCTGTGGTTGGGTAGAGAGCGCGGACGCGTTCACGATCTCGACCAACATCAGGTGCACCAGCCCCGGCCTCAACAGCTCTGTTGCGGGCAGAGTATTCAAGGAACGAGTGACCCGTGAGCCTCGGGATGGAAATGGATCGTTCAGTACTGTCGCCGGGTGCGACTCCGATGGCGGATTCAAGACCGGTGTAGCCGTATACGGTGCGTATGCCGCTGCCGGGGGCGATGGTGCCTCGGTGTTCGGCTTTAACTCTGCTGCCGAAAGATGGGCATCTGCCGTCGGCGTGGATGTCTGGGCGAAGGGCGTCGGTTCGACCGCGATGGGCTTTGGCAGCCAGGCCGCGGGGCGCGGTGCGGTGTCCATCGGTTCCGCCGCCGGCGACGGCACCACGCCCCTGACAGCTGCCGATTCCACGACAGCCAATGGTGCC
>Ga0196970_1002338_pt1 | contig 10034 bp, 10 predicted proteins | sample S1v_513CmetaG_FD_148672 | JGI IMG/M metagenome (GOLD analysis project Ga0196970, IMG submission 148672) | Soil microbial communities from Anza Borrego desert, Southern California, United States - S1+v_5-13C | ecosystem: Environmental > Terrestrial > Soil > Desert | place: USA: California... | reverse complement strand
CGCGCATTCCCGAAGTGCTGCGCACGCCCACGGGCAAGATCGAGCTCGCCCCGGAGATGCTGCTGACCGACCTGCAACGACCCGCGGCGGAACTTGCACAGCCTGTTCCCGGCCTCGTCGTCATCGGCCGCCGCCATGTCCGCTCCTGCAACAGCTGGATGCACAACCTGCCGATCCTGGCCAAGGGGCCGTTCCGCTGCACTGCGCTGGTCAACCCGGCCGACGCGCAGCGCCTGGGCTTGCAGGATGGCGGCAAGGCCCGCATTGCGGGCAAGGGCACCGTGATTGAAGCGCAGGTGGAGGTGACCGACGAGATGATGCCGGGCGTGGTCAGCCTGCCGCACGGCTGGGGCCACGACTTGCCGGGCATGCGCATGGCGCTCGCGGCCGAGCGGCCGGGAGCGAATCTCAATGCCGTGCTGGACGAGGGCATGCGCGATCCGCTGTCCGGCAATGCCGTCCTGAACGGCATCCCGGTCAGCATGCAGCCGGCCTGAATGGCGGCGATCCCAGAAGCGGCGGCGGCCTGGGCGGAGAATGGCTACGCCGTTGTCCGCCAATGGATAGCTGCACCGGCGATCGACGCCCTTGCCCGCGAAGTCGAGCCTGTCTTCGCGCAATGGATGGCGGAGAACCGCGCAGCGTATGAACGGGAGCGGCTGGTCAACATGCATTCGCTGACCAGCCGGCGCTACTTCAGTGAGGGCAGGGCGCGCGCACGCCTGTTCGACATGCTGGCATCCGACAGCATGACCGCGCTGGTCGACGGCATGTTCGGGGCAGGCATCTACTTCCACAACACCCAGCTGTTCTTCAATCCGCACGAGAACCGTCGCCTTCCCTACTGGCACCGCGACATGCAGTACAGCCCGGTCGACGACGCCGAGCAGGCGCGCGAACAGCATCAGATGCTGAGCCTGCATGTGCGCATTCCCTTGCTGAAGGAGCAGGGCGTCGAACTCATTCCCGGCACGCATCGCAGGTGGGACACGCCGCTGGAGAGCGATGTGCGATGGGAAAGGAACGGACATCGCAACAGCGAGAACCTGCCCGGCGCAGTGCTGGTCGCGCTCGAACCGGGCGACGTCCTGGTGTTCGATTCCCAGATGATCCACCGCGGGAATTACGCATTGAACCGCGAGCGGAAAGCGCTCGACCTGTGCGTCGGCAGGCCGCACCCATTCACGGCGCGCTGGCTCGATCCGGAGGTGCTTCCCTCTGACGATGAGCTTGAACGCGTCAGTAACAAGGCCTGGTACCAGCGCGCGCGCCAAGTGGCGGGTGCATAAAAAAGAGGCAGGCTGAAACCTGCCTCCTCGCGTGCCTGGCCTGGCTTACTTCTTCGCAGCGTCGGCCTTTTCCTCGGCAGCTTCCTTCTTCGCTTCGGCGACTTTCTTGTCGGACTTCTTCTGTGCCTTGGCGGCTTTCTTCTCAGCCTTGGCATCGGCCTTTGCGGTATCGGCCTTCGCTTCCGAAGTTGCCTTCGCCGCTTTCTCTTCGGCCTTGGCGTCAGCCTTCGCAGCCTTCTCTTCTGCCTTCGGCGTTGCCGCGGGAGCGGTGGAAGTGGTGGAAGTGGTCTGTGCAAATGCGGTGCTTGCGAACAGGGCGGCCATCAGGGTTGCGATCAGAGTCTTCATTGATTTCCTCGTTGCTTGATTGTGGTTAGGAGTACTGCAAGCTTGAAAACGCGAGGCACGCGATTGCAGTTGACGATGAAGATGTAAGCATTTGTTATCGAGTTTGAAACAGATCATCCGTGCACGGGGATGTGCAATTGAGAAATATCAATCATCGGAACCGTTTCTCCCCACGCTTCGGTGCGGCACTGCAAAATCACGCAACAGTTTCAAGCGAGGAGACACATGAGAAGGAACACTGCAATCGTTCACCGTGCCGGATATACGCCGAACCACCTGCTCGATACCCTGATGGTGAAGCTGCACGTCAAGAGCGACGCCGCACTTGCCCGCGCACTGTGCGTACCGGCCTCCACCATCAGCAAGGTGAGGCACCGCCAGATGGCCGTCAATTCATCGCTGCTGCTGGCGGCGCATGAGGCGACCGAGATGAGCATCCGCGAGCTGCGCACGCTGCTCGGCGATACCGAGACCAAGTACTGGCTCGGCGACCTCGATCTGGACGGCGGTATCGACCGGATTCCCGCCTTCACCGAGCGCCCGCGCATCCCCGCGCAAGCGACGCACATGCAGGGACACGCGAGCCACGTGAATTAATTTCAACCGCATCCCCCCTTCGCAGCGTTTCCCCTCTTCAATTACACTAGCTGTAATCAATGAGGAGGAAACGCTGGCATGCCCACCATCACGAACATCGAAGATTTGCGCGTCCTGGCACAGAAGCGCGTGCCGCGCATGTTCTACGACTACGCGGATTCCGGCTCCTGGACCGAGTCGACCTACCGCGCCAACAGCACCGATTTCGAGAAGATCAAGTTCCGCCAGCGCGTGGCGGTCAACATGGACAACCGCACGCTGAAGACCACGATGGCCGGGCAGGAAGTATTCATGCCGGTCGCGCTGGCGCCCACCGGCCTGACGGGCATGCAGCACGCCGACGGCGAGATCCTCGCCGCGAAGGCTGCAGAGAAATTCGGCGTGCCCTTCACGCTGTCGACGATGAGCATCTGCTCCATCGAAGACATCGCCGCCCACACCACCAGCCCATTCTGGTTCCAGCTCTACGTGATGCGCGACCGCGACTTCATCCGGCGCCTGATCGAGCGCGCGAAAGCGGCGAAGTGTTCGGCGCTGGTGCTCACGCTCGACCTGCAGGTGCTCGGCCAGCGACACAAGGACATCAAGAACGGCCTGTCGGCCCCGCCCAAGCTCACCATTCCCAACATCATCAACATGATGACCAAGCCGCGCTGGTGTCTCGGCATGCTCGGCACCTCGCGCCGCACCTTCGGCAATATCGTCGGCCATGCCAGCAACGTGTCGGACATGTCTTCGCTGTCCTCCTGGACCGCGCAGCAGTTCGACCCGACGCTGTCCTGGGATGACGTGGAGTGGATCAAGAAGCTGTGGGGCGGCAAGCTGATCATCAAGGGCATCCTCGACGTGGAGGATGCGCGCCTCGCCGTGCGCAGCGGCGCCGACGCGCTCATCGTGTCCAATCACGGCGGCCGCCAGCTCGACGGCGCGCCCTCGTCGATCGCGGCGCTGCCGGCGATTGTCGATGCAGTGGGGGACCAGATCGAGGTGCACATCGACGGCGGCATCCGCTCCGGCCAGGATGTGATCAAGTCGCTCGCGCTTGGCGCGAAGGGCGCGTACATCGGCCGCGCATTCCTTTACGGACTGGGGGCGATGGGCGAGGCTGGCGTCACCAAGTGCCTCGAAATCATCCACAAGGAACTCGATCTCACGATGGCGTTCTGCGGCCTGACGGACGTGAAGAAGGTCGACAAGAAGATCCTCCTGCCCGGCACTTACTGAAGCGCGCAGGCAGTGCCCGTCGCGCCGGCACTGCAGCGCGTTTGCGATTTATCAGAAGTTCCTCCCCTGTTCCTCCCCTCGCCAGGCCCTCGGTGCACCCCGGCGGTGCACGCTTTCCTTTCTGTCTCGCAAGGGCAATGCTTTGGCTCGTTCGATCATCGCGCGGTGCTGTTTCCGCCGTTCATGTCAATTTAATATCGTTTCACGTTTTGTTGACATTAACCGTGAAAGATCATGCGCAATCACACCATTCCTCTTCTCTCCCTCCTGTTGGTTTCCCTCTCGGCCCACGCCGGTTATCCCGAAGGGCTCGCGGCCTACAACAAGAACGACTTCAACGCAGCACTGAATGAATGGCGGCCCATGGCCGACCAGGGCGACGCGCGCGCGCAGTACCAGCTCGGATGGATGTTCGAGCGCGGCGAAGGCGTGAAGCAGGATTACGCGCAGGCCGTGGCCTGGTACCGCAAGGCGGCGGAGCAGGGTTACGCGCACGCACAGATCAATCTCGCCAACCTGTACACGCTCGGCCATGGCGTCTCGCAGAATCACAAGCAGGCAGTGGCCTGGTACCGCAAGGCCGCCGACCAGGGCTACACGAGCGCGCCGGTGAATGCCGGCATCCGCTTCGAGAACGGCGATGTGGCGGAATCCGAGTACGACCTGCCGCGCTACCGCAGGCCGGTCGAGTCCGATCGCGTAGTGGTGCAGTTCAACCTCGCCAGCATCCTCTACAACAACGGCCACGGCGTTACGCAGGACTATGACCAGGCGGTGGCCTGGTACCGCCGCGCGGCCGAGCAGGGCCATGCGCTGGCGCAGATCAACCTCGGCAACATGTACAACAACGGACAGGGCGTACAGCAGAACCACAAGATGGCCCTGTACTGGTACCGCCGCGCCGCCGAGCAAGGCAATACCTACGCCCTCAACAACATCGGCAACATGTACCGTAAGGGGCTGGGCGTGAAACAGGACTTTGCGCAAGCGCTGCACTGGTACCGCAAGGCCGCCGAACTGGGCGACGCCGGCGCGCAGGTCAACCTCGGCCTCATGTACTACACCGGCGAAGGCGTGCGGCAGGATTTCAACGATGCCTTCCAGTGGTACAGCCGGGCCGCGCAACAGGGCGATGCCGGCGCCCAGTACAACCTCGGCCTGATGTACTTCCACGGCGAAGGCGTGGCGCAGGATTACCTCGAAGCCTCGGAGTGGTACCGCCGCGCGGCCGAGCAGGGCCATGCGCTGGCGCAGCACAACCTCGGCAACATGTACATGAAGGGCCTCGGCGTCGAGCAAGACTTCACGATGGCCGTGCAATGGCATCGCAAGTCGGGCTTCCAGGGCGACGCCCACGCGCAGAACAAGCTGGGCGACCTCCTGTTCGCCAACGGCCACGGCGCCCCGCAGGACTACGAGGAAGCCGCACAGTGGTACCTCAAGTCAGCCGAGCAAGGCTATGCCCCGGCGCAGTTCAACCTCGCCAACATGTACCGGCGCGGCATCGGCGTGAAGCAGGACTTCGGCAAGGCCGCCACGTGGTACCGCAAGGCGGCGGAGCAGGGCGACGTCAACTCGCAATACCTGCTGGGCATCATCTACAGCAACGGCGAAGGCGTGAAGCAGGACATGGCACAGGCTCTCGACTGGTACCGCCGCGCCGCCGAGCAGGGGCACGCCGGCGCGCAGTACAACCTCGGCATCATGTATGCGAAGGGACGCGGTACCCTCAGCATGCTCAGCCGCTGAACCGCCTTCCGCATGCCTTGATTTTGCGCAAGGGAAAAATTCCCTTGCGAATCATGGACATGCGGAAGCTTATACCGGGTTATCCACAGAATTGGCCACAGCAATTGTGGGCAAGTCGCGCTGGCTCGCACCTCGTCATTCCGTAGATTCCGGTCGTTCTCTATTGTCCCAATAATGGCCGAATCCAAATGCCTGCGATAACTGATCGCGGGCTACAATGTGCACGGTTTGGATGAACGGGCCTGGGGCGAGAGCTACAACATGACGATCACTAGTCTTTGCGAGCGGTATCAAGAGGCATTAGGAAGAAAGGACCTGGCGTTCGTCCTGGAACTGTTTACGGACCATGCCGTCATTCGCGCGCCGGTCTCAGGCACGGCAAATGTTAGAGATTTTCATGCCTACATTTTCTCTAATACGAAGAGAACGGCCATGCGGTTTCCTAATGTGATTCGCCAGAGAGCAGCGCCTCCGGCCATCACCATGCAGTTCAGCTATACGCTGGCGATTGAAGGCGGACAGATTGTCGTTCTCGATGGCGTCGCGAATTTCGAGATCGACGAACGTGCGATGAAATTCAAGAGCCTGACCTTTGTGTATGATCCCGCCGAGGTACGCCAGCTCATGGCCGAAGCGGGCATTGCGCCACCGGAGCATCCGGAACCGGCTTTCGCGCAACGCGTCCGTTAAGTGCCTGTCCGTGCCTGAACGGCAACGGAAAACAAAAAGCCCAGTCCGAAGACTGGGCTTTTTTATGTACTTGGGGTGGCCGATGGGACTCGAACCCACGACGACAGGAATCACAATCCTGGACTCTACCAACTGAGCTACGGCCACCACTGAAAGTCTTTGCCGGACTGCATGTCAGGCAAGCCCGTCATTATACAAACTTCTCTGCAAAGTGGCAAATTCTCTGTTTTCAGCCCGCCGCCCCGACCGGAGTGACCGGCGTGGAGAGGTGGAGCAATCGGGAAAATGCGGTCTTGAGCGCGGTTTCGCTGCCCGTCGTGAATGCCGCGATCTTGCCCGGGCCTTCCTGCCGCAGAAGCCCGCGCTCGGTGAGCAGCCGCACCAGTTGCCGCGCGATCGGCTCGCCGGTATCGACAATGGCGACCGGGCGGGAGGTGAGGTGGGCGACGGTTTCTTCGATCAGCGGCAGCACAAAGGGGTAATGCGTGCATCCGAGCACCAGGGTATCCGCTCCCTGCTCGATCAAGGGTTCGATGTAGCGGCGCAGCAGGATCGCCGTCTCGACCGATTGCAGCTCGCCTTTCTCCACCTGGTCGGCCAGGCCGATGCAGGCTTGCGGAAGAAACTGCACATTGGCGGCGGCGCTGATCTGCTCGCGCAGCAGGCGGAATTTTTCGCTCGCCAGCGTGCCCTTGGTCGCCAGCACGCCGACGCTCCCCGTCTTCGTCAGCGCCGCCGCCGGCTTGAGGCCGGGTTCGACGCCGACCAGCGGGATTTCCGGATAGTGCGCCCTTAAGGCCTTGATGGCCGCTGCGGTGGCCGTATTGCACGCGACCACCAGCGCCTTCGTCCCGTACTGCATCAGGAACTCGGCGATCGCCAGCGAGCGGGCCACGACCTCGTCTTCCGTCTTGCCGCCGTAGGGTGCGTAGCCGGAATCGGCGAAGTAAAGCAGCTGCTCATTGGGCAGGCTGGCATGAATGTACTTCAGCACCGACAGGCCGCCGATGCCCGAGTCGAAGATGCCGATGGGCTTGTCTGACATGGGAGTTGGAATTGCAGGGACGAGCAATTTTACACCGGGCAATGCCCGCGCATTGTCCGTTGAACCGCCGCCGGCATCGCCACTCCTATCGTCATGGTCGCTTGACCGTTTGTCATTAATGACTGGCAACCCAGGAGAACGAAGATGATCAGACTCGCAATCATTGTCGGAAGCACACGTCCCGGCCGCAAAGCGGAAGATGTTGCACGCTGGGTCTACGAGATCGCACGGCAGCGCAACGATGCGCAGGTGGAACTGGTGGATATCCAGGACTTCAATCTCCCGCTGCTGGACGAGCCGGTGCCGCCGTCGATGGGGCAGTACCAGAACGAGCATACGAAGGTATGGGCGGCGAAGATCGCTTCTTTCGATGCCTTCGTGTTCGTCACGCCGGAATACAACCACGGCACCTCGGGCGCGCTCAAGAATGCGATCGATTACCTGTACGCGGAATGGAACAACAAGGCCGCCGGCTTCGTCGGCTATGGCAGCGCGGGCGGGGCGCGCGCGGTGGAGCACCTGCGCCTGGTGATGGGCGAGCTGATGGTGGCGGACGTGCGCGCGCAGGTGATGCTGTCGCTCTTTACCGACTTTGAAAACTTCGCCACGTTCAAGCCGGCGCAGCATCATGAGAAATCGGTGACGGCGATGCTGGATCAGGTGATCAGCTGGGGGACGGCGTTGCGGAATGTGAGGAAGTAGATTTTGGGACTTTTCGCCGCACTTGACGCCGCTGGATTTCCGCTTTCGCGGGAACGAGGGGAGAGAGAGGAGCGTTTCGATGGCCGGCACCCGCATGCGGGCGCATCAGGCGGCGCAAGCCTTGCCCTACCCACGTCATTCCCGCGCAGGCGGGAATCCAGTGTCGTTCGTCGCGCAGGTTCAGACAAAAACAGGGCCGCATCGAGCGGCCCTTTCCATCAATTTACCTGCAACCGCAGCTTACTTCACCGCGACCGGGATGCCTCCGAGGCTGCCCGAGGCGATGCGCTCCGCCCACTCCTTCGGTCCGGTGTTATGCACCGAGATGCCGTTGGAATCGACCGCCACCGTCACCGGCATATCCTTCACCTCGAACTCGTAGATCGCTTCCATGCCGAGGTCTTCAAAGCCGAGCACCTTGGCGGACTTGATCGCCTTCGACACGAGGTAAGCCGAACCACCGACCGCCATCAGGTAGGCCGACTTGTGGTTCTTGATCGAGTCGATTGCCACGGGGCCGCGCTCGGCCTTGCCGATCATGGCGATCAGGCCGGTCTTTTCCAGCATCATGTCGGTGAACTTGTCCATGCGGGTCGCGGTGGTCGGGCCTGCCGGGCCGACCACTTCGTCGCGCACCGGGTCGACCGGGCCGACGTAGTAGATCACGCGGTTGGTGAAATCGACCGGCAGCTTTTCGCCCTTGGAGAGCATGTCCTGGATGCGCTTGTGCGCGGCGTCGCGGCCGGTCAGCATCTTGCCGTTCAGGAGCAGGGTCTGGCCCGGCTTCCAGGACGCCACTTCTTCCTTGGTCAGCGTGTTCAGGTCGACGCGCTTGGACTTCTCGGTATCGGGCGTCCAGCTCACGTCCGGCCACTCGGAGAGTGACGGCGGCTCGATGTAGGCGGGGCCGGAGCCGTCCAGCACGAAGTGCGCGTGGCGGGTCGCGGCGCAGTTCGGGATCATGGCGACCGGCTTGGAGGCGGCGTGCGTCGGATACATCTTGATCTTCACGTCGAGCACGGTGGTCAGGCCGCCCAGGCCCTGTGCGCCGATACCCAGCGCATTGATCTTCTCGCACAGCTCAAGGCGCAGTTCCTCGGTCTTGTTCTGCGGGCCGCGCTTCTTGAGCTCGTACATGTCGATGTCTTCCATCAACGATTCCTTCGCCATCAGCATCGCCTTCTCGGCGGTGCCGCCGATGCCGATGCCCAGCATGCCCGGCGGGCACCAGCCGGCGCCCATCAGCGGCACGGTCTTGAGGACCCAGTCGACCAGCGAGTCGGACGGGTTGAGCATGACGAACTTGGTCTTGTTCTCGGAGCCGCCGCCCTTGGCCGCGACCTGGACGTCCACCGTATTGCCCGGCACCAGTTCCATGTGCACGACGGCCGGCGTGTTGTCCTTCGTATTCTTGCGCTCGAACTGCGGATCGGCGACGACCGAGGCGCGCAGCACATTGTCCGGATGCAGATAACCGCGGCGCACGCCTTCATTCACCGCATCGGTGATCGAACCCTTGAAGCCCTCGAAGCGTACGTCCATGCCGATCTTCAGGAACACGTTGACGATGCCGGTATCCTGGCAGATCGGGCGGCGGCCTTCGGCGCACATGCGCGAGTTGGTCAGGATCTGCGCGATGGCGTCCTTCGCTGCCGGGCTCTGCTCGACCTCGTACGCGCGTGCGAGGTGCTGGATGTAATCCACCGGATGGTAGTAGCTGATGTACTGCAGCGCGGCGGCGACCGATTCGATGAGGTCTTCTTGCTTGATGATGGTCATGGATTTTTCCAAAATAACAACGAGTTGGCGTTCGTGTAAGGCGCTGGGCGGGCGGCGCGCACTCCAGCGGCAACCCGCTATTTTAGCCCGTAATGGTTTCGCGAGACTTACGCGCCAGGTCAAACTCGGGTGAATTGTTCCGGTGGGTTTCGCTGCGCTTTGCCCACCTCACGGTTCTTTGTAAAGGATTGTAGGGTGGGTAGAGCGAAGCGAAACCCACCATGCGATTCCAGAAAAACAAAAACCGCGACCAGCCCTCGTGAGCCGGTCGCGGTTCGCATTTGTTCAACGGATATCAGTGAGGTTTGCCGCCGTGCGCCGAGGGCACGTTCATCAGCCGGTCGCAATAGGCGATGGCCATTGCGGAGAGCAGGAAGGTGATGTGGATGCCGGTCTGCGCGAGCAGCGTCTTGGCATCGTAGGCGGCCGCATTGATGAAGGTCTTGAGCAGGTGGATCGACGAGATGCCGATGATCGCGGTGGCGAGCTTCACCTTCAGCACGGACGCGTTCACATGCGACAGCCACTCCGGCTGGTCGGGATGGTGCTCCAGGTGCATGCGCGATACGAAGGTCTCGTAGCCGCCGACGATCACCATGATGAGCAGGTTG
>Ga0196970_1002337_pt1 | contig 10036 bp, 9 predicted proteins | sample S1v_513CmetaG_FD_148672 | JGI IMG/M metagenome (GOLD analysis project Ga0196970, IMG submission 148672) | Soil microbial communities from Anza Borrego desert, Southern California, United States - S1+v_5-13C | ecosystem: Environmental > Terrestrial > Soil > Desert | place: USA: California... | reverse complement strand
TTACGCCGGCGCGATCGTGCTCTGCCCTCCCGGCGCGCTGCAAACGCCGTGGGTGCGGCGCTTTCCCGATCCGGTGACATCGGTGGCCTCGGGCTGGATGCGCATACGCGCGCGCGCGCGACAGCAAGGCGTGGAGCTGCCGCTGGTGATCTCCGATCATGCCGATTGGTGCGATCTACAGCGGACGATTCTGGACACCGGCGCCGGCGAAATCTGGATCACGCACGGCGAGGCGGATGCGCTGGCGCATTGGTGCGAGGGCCAAGGGCTGAAGGCTAAGGCGCTGCATCTTGTCGGCTATGGCGACGAGGAAGAGCCCGCGGGCGCCGCCGCATGAACCGATTTGCCGCGCTTCTCGACCGCTTGGCGTACGAGCCGCGCCGGCTCGGCAAGCTGGCGCTGCTGGAAGATTATTTCCGCACCACGCCCGATCCCGACCGCGGCTGGGCGCTGGCGGCGATGACAGGCGCGCTCTCGTTCAAAAACGCAAAGGCCGGCCTGATCCGCAATCTGGCGTCTGAGCGCACCGATCCAGTGCTGTTCGGGCTCTCGTACGATTTCGTCGGCGACTTGGCCGAAACGGTGGCGCTGATCTGGCCGGCGGACGAGACGCGCGCCAATGCGGAGCTGAGCATCACCGATGTGATCGAAGGTCTGCAGACAACGCTGAAGGAGAAGCTGCCGGAGACAGTCGCGCACTGGCTCGACCGGCTCGATGAGAATGGACGCTGGGCGCTCTTGAAGCTCATTACGGGCGCGCTGCGCATCGGCGTGTCGGCGCGCCTCGCACGCACGGCGCTCGGGCGACTCGGCGGCAAGGAGCCGGACGAGATCGAAGACGTCTGGCACGCCGATACGCCGCCCTATCCGCATCTCTTCGCCTGGCTCGAAGGCCGCGCCGAGGCGCCGAGCGCGGCGACCATGGTGCGCTATTATCCGCCGATGCTCTCGCACCCGATCGAGCCGGAGGAATTCGCCGCACTCTATCCGGCGGACTTCTACGCCGAATGGAAGTGGGACGGCATCCGCGTGCAAGCGGCGGCCGGCAAGGATGCAGGCGGCAAGCGCGCGGCGCGCCTCTTCTCGCGCACCGGCGAGGATACGTCCGGCGCGTTCCCGGACTTGGTCGCAGGGTTCGACTTCGAGGCTGTGCTCGACGGCGAATTGCTGATCCGGCGCGAAGGCCGGGTGCAGGATTTCAACACGCTACAGCAACGGCTCAACCGCAAAACCGTGACGCCGAAGCTGATGGCGGAGTTTCCCGCGTTCATCCGTGTCTATGACCTACTGGCGCTGGGCGACGAGGACTTGCGCGCGCTGCCGTTCGCTGCGCGGCGGGAGAAGCTGGAGGCGTTCGTGGCGCAGCATCCGTTCGCGCCGATCGATCTGTCGCCGATGATCCCGTTCAAGACCTGGGACGAACTCACCTTCGCCCGCGCCGAGCCCGCAAAATCCGGCGCCGGCGTCGATGCGGAGGCGGTGGAAGGCGTCATGATCAAGCGCCGCGACGCACCCTATCTCGCCGGCCGGCCGAAGGGCTATTGGTTCAAGTGGAAACGCGATCCGATGGAGATCGACGCGGTGCTGATGTACGCCCAGCGCGGCTCCGGCAAGCGCAGCTCGTTCTATAGCGATTACACCTTCGGCGTCTGGACCGAAGCCGGCGAACTGACGCCCGTCGGCAAGGCCTATTTCGGCTTCACCGACGAAGAGCTGATCGAACTCGACAAATTCGTCCGCAACAATACCGAGAACCGTTTTGGCCCGGTGCGCGAAGTCACGCACACGAAGACCAAGGGCCTCGTGCTCGAAGTCGCGTTCGAGGGCTTACAGCGTTCGACGCGGCACAAATCCGGAATCGCCATGCGCTTTCCGCGCATCTCCCGTATCCGCTGGGACAAACGCCCGAGCGACGCCGACACGCTGGAGGCGCTGGAAAAATTACTCCGCAGCGGCGAACCGGCGCAGCGTTGAGGCTTGCGAATACGCTGCAACGCATGCTCCACTCCGCACGGGAGGGACTGCATGCGCATCATCATCGCCGCCACGTTCGTCACGCTGCTTGCAGCTTGCGCTTCGTCCGGGGGCGATAATCCGCGGCGTTATAGCGGCGTCTATGCGGAGGGCATGGAAACGATGACGTTCCATCCTGAGGGCCGCGACGAGGCCTGGGCGGTTCGATCGGGTTATGAATCTCTGCAAGCCGCTGCGCCGCCGCGGGCCGATCCGAACGACGGTTTCCGCGTATGCGCCACGATCGAGGCACGCCTCAGCGAACGTGGCCGTTATGGCCATCTCGGCATGTTTCCGCGCGAGATCGAGATCACGCAAGTGATCGAAGCGCGGCCCTGCTAGCTAGCTTGCGCCGGCGCAAGCGTCACCCTTCGACAAGCTCAGGGCGACGCTCTCGGCAATGCTCGCCCCTCTGTAGCGTCGGCCTGAGCTTGTCGAAGGCCAGAGCGAAAGCGCGCGCCGCCGGATGTTATGACCTGCGCTTAAACAACCGGCGCAGCATCGCGAACAGCAGCCACAGCACGCCGATCAGCACCAGCGCGGCAATCGCCAGCACCCACCAATAGCGCTCCAGCTGCTTCTTCAGCGCATTGCGGGCGACTTGGCGCTGGACGTCGTAACCCGCCGGCATCTCCAGCACGCCGTTGGCGGCGGCGTATTCGGCGTAGGCCGCTTGCATGCTCGCCAGCACCGCTGGCTCCGCGCCCGAGAGATCGCGCGTCTCGCCCGGGTCGGCGACGATATTGAAGAGCCGCCACTCGCCGTCGCCATAGCGCGGCAGGTTGCGCACTAACTTATAGTCGCCGCGATAGAGCGCGGCGTTGCCGGAAACCTCGATGCCGATCGTCTCTTCCGGGGCGCGGATTGCCTCAGCTTCGCCGGCCAGCACCGCCGCCATGCTGCGGCCAGAGATCGGAACGCGCTGGTCGGCCGTCACCGCGACGCCTGCGCGTTCCAGCAAGGTCGGCGTGATGTCGGTGACGAAGGCGCGCGCATCGATACGGCGCGGCTGCACACCCGGCCCGGCCACGATCAGCGGCGCATGGACGCCGCCTTCGGCGGTGTAGAACTTGAATAACGCGCCCGGCGCGGCCGTCGCGCTGGCGAATTCCGGGCCGATGAACACATAGGAGCGCTGCTCACCCAGGTTTTCCAGCTCACGCGTATAGCCCTGCAGCGCCATCCATTGCGGGAAGCCGCGTTCGATCAGCGGGTTGCTGGGCTCGGGACCGTTATCCGAGGTCACGACGAAGATCGTGTTCTCGGCCAGTCCGCGCTGCTGCAAGTACGTCATCAGCCGGCCGATGTGATGATCCATCGAGTCCAGCATGCCCGCGTGCACAGCCATGCTGCGCGCATAGAGCGCCTGCTCCTCAGCGGAGATATCATCCCAGCCGCGCAAACTCGGATGCAGTGCGGCTTGCGGCGCGTCGGCGGGCACGAAGCCCAACTCCTGCGCCCGGCGCCAACGCTGTTCGCGCAACTCTTCCCAGCCGGCCTCGTACACGCCGGCATAGCGTTCCGTGTACTCGCGCGGCGCTTGGACGGGGATGTGGACAGCTTGAAACCCGACGTAAGCGAAGAACGGCTCGCTGCGATCGCGGTCGGTTTCGAGATAGTCGATCATGCGATCGACGATCAGCTCGCTGGAATAAAATTCCGTCGGCATTTCAGCGCGGGCGCCATCCTCGAACCACGGCGCATCCGCATAGTACGGCATGTACGAGCGCGGCTCCCAATTGTCCGCGCCGGACGCGTCGAGCACGAGCGAGCGGTCGAAGCCGTGATCGTTCGGCAAATCGCCGGGACCGTGACCCAGGTGCCATTTTCCGGTGATGTAAGTGCGATAGCCGCCCTCGCGCAGCCGCGCCGCCACAGTGGTGACGCCGGGCTCAAGCCGCATCGTATAGCCGGGCTGGCCGACATGCTCGGGCGGCAGCACTTCGGGGATGGTGGCGACGCCGGTGCGGTGGGCATCGACGCCGGTCAGCAGCATGGCTCGCGACGGGGCGCACAAGGGCGAGGTGTAATAGCGCGTGAACTGCGCGCCGCGCGCGGCAAGCGCATCGATGTTCGGTGTGCGCGCTTCGCCGCCATAGGCGCCGAGGTCGGTGAAGCCTGCATCGTCAATGACGATGACGACGAAATTTGGCCGCGGCGCCGCGGCTGTCTGCGCCGGCGCATCCGCGCTCAGCACCATTGCGAAGCAGGCCGCTGCGGCCACTGCCAATTTGCCAAATACCCGCATCGCAACCTCCCACTCCTCGGTAGGGCCACGACGCAACGTAAGTCAAAGCTTTAGGGAACTTCGTCACCTGCTTGCGCTTTCCCGCGCTGCAACATTTGGAGAGGCGCATGCGCTCATTCGGAAAAGCCGCCCTTGCTGTCGCCGCCGTGCTGGCGCTCGCCGCCTGCGGCGATCGCCAGGGACAAGTCGGCGAATTCTCCAACGATCTGCTCGGCAACGAGATCATGATCGAGGCGCTGCCCGACCCGGCGCTGCCGGGCGTCGTCTGCCACGTCGCCTATTTCGACCGCAGTTTCCTCGACCGTATGCGTCAGGGCAATTGGTTCGAGAACCCGTCCAACTCCGCCGTTTCCTGCCAGCGCATCGGCGCAATCGATCTGACCGGCTTGGATACGTCGCGCTCAGGCGAAGAGATTTTCAGCCAGCGCCAGAGCCTCTTTTTCAAGAACGTCGCGCTCCGCCGCATCGTCGATCTGCAGAACCGGTCAATCCTCTACGTGTCACACTCGCGTGAATTGGTCGAAGGCTCGGCCAAGCTCGATATCTCGACCATCGCGCTGACCGCGGACGAGGTTGCAGCGGTGTCGGGGAACTGATTGATCCGCCCGTGGCGTTGATCCGTACACAATTTGGCCAGGAACGTTCCGGACAAACACACCATGCGCACCACCCGCACCCTTATCGTTACCTTCGCCCTGCTCTGCGCCGGCGCCGCGCCGGCGGCCGCCGCGCCGACCGAAGTCACGCGCGCCATCAACGGCGCCCAACAGGTAGGCGAAGCGCGCTACCAGGTGCTCGGCGTTTCACTGTTCGAGGCCGAACTTTACACCGCCAGCGGCGATTTTGCTTGGACGACGCCGTTTGCGCTGTCGCTCACCTACGAGCGATCCGCCCGCGCCAGCACTTTGATCAACCGCTCGATCTCGGAAATGCGCGGCCGCGGCGCCGGTAGCGCACGAACGCTGGCGCCCCTGCGTGCGCAATTCGAGCGCTGCTTTCCGAACATCGCGCGCGGCGATCGCGTCACCGGCGTCAGCACCGGGCCGAATTCGGCGCGCTTCTACTATAATGGCGCGCATCGTTGCGATGTGGAATGGCCGAACTTCCGCCGCCACTTCTTCGGCATCTGGCTGGACGGACGCGACGGCGCCGCCGCGCGGATCAGCGCCCAGCTGCGCGGCGAAGCCTAGCCTCGGTGCGTCAGCGTCTGGCGCGAGAAGAAATCCCAGATCACTTCGCTGGCGTGGATGTCCATGTTGGTCGGGCCGAAATTTTCGGCCGGCAACAGGTCCGGCACGCCCGGCCAGGTGTGGCCGCCGCCATTGATCAGGAAGAATTCGAGCGGTGCGCCGGCGCATTCGTGCGGCACGAAGCGGACGACGTGCGTGCCGGGCGAGGCGCCGCGTTCGGCCAACGTCGAGCTGCGTCCGGCCATGCCGCAGCCATTGCGCCGCGCAAACAATGACACCGTGTCGATCACACGCAGAGTGATGCGGATTGGCTCGCCGCCTTCCGGATTGCCGACGGTGACGCCCTCGTAGGGAATGCTCGGGTCGGCCGAGCCATGCATCAGCAGGATCGGCGACGGCGGGCTGCGGCGGCAGACGTCGTTCATCTCAACATAGAGCGAAGAGCCGACCTCCGCGAAGCCGGCAAACGTATCCGAGGCTGAACAGGCCATCCGCATCGTCATGAAGCCGCCATTGGAGAAGCCGGCGACATACATGCGGGCGGGGTCGATGTTGAGATCGACGCGCAGGTCGTCGGCGAGGGTCTTGAGGAAGGCGACGTCGTCTTGCGGCAAGATCGAGCGGTTGCCTGTCAGCGAGGCCATGCTGCTCCGCGGCAGATCGAAATAGGCGTTCCATTCATTGTCGATCCCTTCGGGATAAACGACGATGAAGCCGTGCCGCGCCGCTACCGCGTTCATCTCGCTGATCGCCGCCATCGAGGCGGCGCTGCTCGGCCGCCCGTGTAACACCACGACCAACGGCGCCGCCCGCGCAGGATCATAGTTCGGCGGCACGTAGGTGATCCAGGCGCGCGAGCGATCGCCGGCGCGTGTCGCTGGCAAATCGAACGTAGCGGCGTCGAAGAAGAAGCTGTCGATCGTCTCGCCTGCGTCGAAGCGGTGACGATTGAGTTCGTAGCCCTCGCCGTCGCGGAACCATTCGTGCGCGCCGCGGGCGACGCCGACATAGGCGAGCGAGGCGCCGGACGGGCAGCGATAGAGCACGCCGTCATTGCTGGACGTCGCGCTGGCGCGTTCTGGACAGCCTAGGCGGCCGCGCCAGAAGGCGATCGTCTCATCAGCGCTCAGCCGCCGCGCATCGGTGCGTCCGTTTGCAATCACGCCGCCGCGGACGGGAAAATCCTCGTCGTCGCGGCCGTGCACGATCAGCATCGAGGTCGGCTGGGCATTTGGGCAAGCTTGCGCCGCATAATCCCACATCAGCGCGGAAACGATGGCCACACCCGCGAACCGGCGCGCGCCGCAGGCCAACCGAAACGCCATCGAGCCTCCGACATCGTGGCCGACGACGTAGATGCGCGTCTGATCGATCGCGCGCTCCGCGGCTAGCGCCATGATGGCCGCCTCGATGAAGCCGGCATCGTCCGCCGCCGTCTCGCGGCGCTGCAGCGCCGCGTGGCCGCCGTCGCTCCAGAATGCGTCGGCGGTTTCGGGATAGAGCAACACCGCACCGCGCGCTTCGGCGATGGCGGCGAGCCCGCTCATCGCGTGCAGCGCTTTGGCCGACGAAAAACGACCATGCAGCGCGATGATCAGCGGAGCGGGCCGCGTCGCGTCCGCACTCGCCGGAACGTAAACACCGTAAGAGCGGCTGACGCCGGCATGCGCGAGCGCACGCATCTCGATGTCGCGATCATAGACTTGCGCGGTGGCGACGCCGCCCAGCATCGCCGCCGCCAAACTCAACGCCGCCAGCAATAGTCTCATAGTGCGCTCCCGTCCCCGCGTTAAACCAAGAGCCGGGCGGCGCTACTCATTTTTGCGCGAGCGTCACGCGCCATGCGACGAACGACGCCGTCAGGACCGGATGAAGGGCGAGTTGACCGCCAAAGCTGCGGCGATCAGCAGGCAGAGCGGCGCGTAGTACAAGCGGTTGAGTTCGAAGAACGGCGTGCCCCGCGCATACTCGAACACCGGCGTGACGTACGCCCCCAAGCCGCGCAGCCCGAACACCAGGATCAGCGCGACGTAGCCGGCAAACACGATCCAAGCGAAGCTGCCGCTCATCATGGGCCCGTGCCGCATCCACACAGTGGCGGCCGCCGCGGACAATGCGCCGGCGACAGCGGCGCAAGCCCAGAACCCGTACATCGGCCCAGTCTTGACGCCGGCGACGATCAGGCGAAGCGAGTTCTCGTCCTGGCCAGGCCACCGCCCGCCCACACCCCAATACAAATGCAGCGCGGCCAGCGCTAACAGTACCGCGATCAGCGCGCCGCCGATGGCGCTCACGCCTTCGGTCCCATGGTGACGCCCGGCGGCAGCGGCGTGTTCTCCGGCACGAAGAAATCCGGCATCAAGGGCTTGGTCGCATCGACACGATATCTGTCGAAGTCGCGCTCGCCCTCGGCATAGAGCAACACGTCGTCGATGAAGAAATTGCCGGTGCACTGGCGCGCCGGCTTGTTGAAGATCGCATAGGCGGCGTCAGCGATAATGTCGGGCGTGCGGCAGTGGCGCATGCCCTCTTCGCCCGCCAGCGCAAACTCGATCGCGGCGGTGGCGATGCCGGTGCGCGGCCAGAGCGCGTTGAAGCCGACGCCCTGATCACGGAATTCTTCGGCCATGCCGAGCACGCACATGCTCATGCCGTACTTCGCCATCGTGTAGGCCACGTGCCCCCCAAACCAGCGCGGACTCATGTCGAGCGGCGGCGACAGCATCAGCACGTGCGGGTTTTCCGCTTTCAGCAGATGCGGAAGGCATGTGCGGGTGGTGACGAACGTGCCGCGGGTGTTGACCTGATGCATGAGGTCGTAGCGGCGATAATCGGTGGCGAGCGTGCCGGTGAGCTGGATCGCGCTCGCATTGTTGACGCAGATATCAATCCCGCCGAATTTATCCACAGCGGCGTCCACCGCCACTTTCACGCTGTCCGGCTCGCGCACATCGACGACGATCGGCAGCGCGTTACCGCCAGCTTTCTCGACCTCCTCGGCGGCCGAATAGATCGTGCCGGGCAGCTTCTTGTGCGGCTCGGCGGTCTTGGCGGCGATCACAATGTTGGCGCCGTCACGGGCGGCGCGGAGGCCAATGGCGAGGCCGATGCCGCGGCTCGCGCCTGTAATGAAGAGGGTTTTGCCGCGCAAATTCATACCGATCTCCCGAACTGAGGCGCCAGCTTAGGCCCTTCCGCGCCCGGTTCCACTCCCTCAAACCCTTGACGTGGGCCGCCAGGAGCGGTGAATCAGAACAAGGACGAGCTTTTGTGGAGGAAAGCTAATGCGCAAGCTTGCGCTCGCCGCTCTCGTTGGCGTGGGACTTGGTGTGGGTGTTGCCCACGCGGAACAATGGACGGACCCAAGCGGCCGCGTCACATTCGATAAGCCGTCGGGCTGGCAGGCCGAAACCGCCGGTTCGCAGGGCGCCCAAACGGTGGTGCTGCTCTTCAACGCCAGCAACGATTGTTACGTATTCGGCGTGCCGAACCCGGCCACGGCGACATCGTCAGCTGACGCGGCGCGCAACACGCGCGATCCGCTGGCGCCAACGGCCTGGACCACCGCAGCTTCGGCAGTGCGCGATTTCTTTCCCGCCGGCTCGGCGCCGACACTCGTTTCGCAAACCGTAGACACGAGCGGCTTCTGGCCAGTGCAGCGGGCGCAATTGCAGGGCCCATCGCGCACGGTGTTCGGCGCGGTGCAGGCGCGTCCTGGGTTCGAACTCCGCGCGTTCTGCTCATCGACCAGCGGCAGCGAATCGCCGGGCTTCGCTCAGATCTTCAACTCACTCGGCCACCCGAACGATGCGGCTTGGCAAGCCCAAGCGGAATCGCAGGTTTCCGATCGCGCGGCGCGTGAAACTGCGGCGGCTGCCGCGCAAGCGGCGCAAGCTGAGCAGCAAAGCAGCACGCAAGCGCAGCCGGAGGCTGACGGCGTGGATGACGGTGTGGCGCGCTCCAGCCGCGACCCGCGTGCGCGGCGCCGGCGTGACTAACGAAAGGTTACCGCGCCAATAGCGTAAATACTTGGTTATCTTCGTATTTACGCGCAATTCACGACGTTGGTTCACACACGTGAACCATGAAGGCGAGAATCTCTGACCACGCGGTGGCGCTCCACTCTGGAGCGCTCGCTCGCGTGAGTCTCGCACGCAGCGCGATGGCGCTCTTTGCAGCTTTGGCTGTCGGCGCCGCTGCGCTCGCTGCGCCGCCGATCGCGCTTCTGATGCTCGCGGCGCTTGGCGCCTTCGTGCTGATGCGCAGCGAGCAAGTGCACATTGATTTTGCAGCTTTGGTTGGCCCAGCCGTCGCCGCCGTTATCGTGGGCGCGTTCACGGGTCTTGCCGGCGGTATCGGCACGCTGTTCGTGTGGCGCATGTTCGCGGACACACAGTGGAGCGTGCGCGAAGCGGCGCGGCTCGCCGCAGCCGCGGGCCGCCCTGCCGAAACATCTTGGAAGTCGCTGGCGCACGCGTGGCTGACGCCGTTCTATGGCCTGGCGCTGGTCGCCTACACAGCGCCGCACATGATCGCGGGCCTGCCCCTTGACCTGCCGCACGTGCCGGTTTGGGTTCCGATGCTG
>Ga0196970_1002334_pt1 | contig 10047 bp, 9 predicted proteins | sample S1v_513CmetaG_FD_148672 | JGI IMG/M metagenome (GOLD analysis project Ga0196970, IMG submission 148672) | Soil microbial communities from Anza Borrego desert, Southern California, United States - S1+v_5-13C | ecosystem: Environmental > Terrestrial > Soil > Desert | place: USA: California... | reverse complement strand
ATGAAGCTATGCCTGGGACGGTAAAGGCAGTTGGGAGGATTTCAGGTTATGCAGCATGCCGAGCGTCGATTGCCGGGGGCCGATCGCCCTGAATGCGCCCCGGACCGAGACAATCTAGCGACCATTCTCTCCATGGCGATGTATGTCCACGACGCGCTCACCGGCGCGTCGGCCGAGCGCGTTGCGGCCAGGCAAGCGACGCTGCGCGACTGCATCGAGGCGTCGAAGCGCGCCGGCATGCTTTACCCGATTGTCGACCCGGCGATCGAGGATATGATCTCGGCCGTGGAGGCCGTTGCCCATCAGCGTGCGGATGCACGGTTTGACGCCGCCATCAGCGCATGTGTCGCCGGTGCCGCCGACGCGCTACGGCTCCCGAACGAGCCGCCCGAGAGCGTGCTGGCGGTCATCATGCGTGAAGGCGAAATGGCCGCTGATCGGGCTCGTGGCTTGTATGGTGCGCTGATCGGCGCTCTGGTCAAGGGAAGGTGATATGACCGGGCTTGTGCTGCCGGTTTCCGGTTCGATCGCCGAGGCACGAGGCTTGGCCTTGCCTCTGCCGTTTTGGCCGGCGGCTCCAGCCATTCTGACGCGCCGCTCGGGTGGCGACCGTGAGCCGCCGGACCCCACCGATATGCAGGCCGAGATCCACCGTCAGCCGCTTGCCGTGGCGCCGGATTGGCAGGCAGAAGCCGTGCGCCTGTGGCGTGAGCACCGAGATTTGGATCCTGTTTTCGTGGATCGGCTGGATGCGGCCGGCATCTTGGGGCGCTGTGTCGTGCTGTCGACCGATGACAATGGGCAGCTCGCCTTCCGGAGAATCGGGGAGCCGACGGTTCGGTTCTTCGGCCGCGACTGGGCAGCTGGACGACTGGGCAGGCCGCACATCGAAGATCCATTCAGCGTATTTGCGCAGCAGATCGACGCGGAGTATCGGGCGGCAATCGATGGTGGCGAGCCCGTGCTCAACCGCTTGGTCGTACACGGGCTCGCTCGCCCCTTCATCTACTCCCACCTGCTGCTCGGGTACGCGCGCCCGAGTGGCCGCAAGGCGGTGTTCGTGCTGGTGGACTACTAAGCGGCAGCGACCTTCGCGGCGGCGCTGGCGGCAAGCACGGCAAGGTCACCAAGAGCCTGTGCGCGGCTGAAGTGGAGGAAGCGCAGATCGAGCGCGCCGACACCCTCCTGGGCGTAGGTGATGGTGGGCTCGGCGTCGAGGTGGCGCGGGCCCATGGCGGCTTCGCTCCAGGCCTTGACGGCGTCGGGGTCGACCACGCCCCACAGCGCGTCCGGCTGCCAGCGTAGCCACGCTACCAGCCGCGACACGCGATGGAACACCGCAAACAGCCTGCGGCCGCGCAGATCCGGCCGAGTCCAGCCGGTGCAGGTAAGGACGGCACGGCCCGTCGTCGCCTCGGCCGCCGGCGAGCGGCAGTCGCACCATTCCCCGGCCGGCGCGCGGGTTGGGTCGTCGTAGAACACCGATAGATCGGCGAGGCGTCGGCCGATGCTGGTGCCGGTGCAGTCGTACAACACGGCCGCCTGCACGGTGACGACGTCGCCGGCCGGATCAGTGCCACGCAGCCAGAAGCCGTTGTCAGCATGGATGTGGCGGGCGGCTGGGTTGGTGGCGGGCAGCATGGGAAACCAGGTGCCGCGCGCGGTCTCTCGCTCGTTGATCTCAAGCAACTCGGCGAAGTCGATGCTGACTGCGATCTCCACACCCCGGGTGGCGGCGTCCTCGACGAGCTGGTCGCGGGCCGCGGTGAGCAGTCCAAACAGAGGGCCGGAGGGAATTGGTAGCGTGGCGAGCGGAGTAGTGCTCTTCGAAATGTACGTCATGCTTGTCTCCATGATTTTAGGCCCCCGGATGGGGTGCCTTAGGCATGGTGGCGAGCGCGCATGACGCGCGAAATAGTTGTTGTTACAAAGGATCGCGAGCAGGACTGGGCAGGCGTGAGACGAGGATGCGGGTGAAGACGCTGATTGCGGCGCTGGCGCTTGTGATGGCGGTGGGCAGCTTCGCCCAGGCCAAGGGTTGGAGAAAGGTCCGCATTGCCACCGAGGGCGCCTACGCCCCGTGGAACGCCACCGATGCGTCGGGCAAGCTGGTTGGCTTCGAGATCGACCTAGCCAACGACCTGTGCAAGCGCATGACGGTCGAATGCGAGTTCGTGGCGCAAGACTGGGATGGCATCATCCCGGCCCTCCAGCAGGGCAAGTACGACGCCATCTTGGCCGGCATGTCGATTACCGACGAACGCCTGCAGGTCATCGACTTCGCCGGGCCCTATGCCGCCGAGCCCGCGGTGTTTGCGACGTTGAAGGGGTCCCTCTTATTCACCATGGTCTTCCCAGTCGACCGAGTCGACCTCGATGCTGAGACGCCGGCCGGCAGGCAGGCCATCGAGGCAATGAAAGTGGCATTGCGGGGGAAGGTCGTGGGTGTGCAGATCTCGACGGCCCAGGCACGCCTGATGGAAACCCAATGGCCCGAGGTGAGGGTGGCAACCTACGACAAGGCGGATGCCGCGGTCCTTGATCTCGCGGCTGGTCGGATCGAAGCGCTGTTGGCCAATCGCTCGGCCGTGGAGGCGATCAACAAGGCGGGGGCGAAGGACGATGAGTTGGTTCTGTTCGGACCGGAGTTCACGCGCGGAGTGCTCGGCCGCGGTGTCGGCGTCGGCGTGCGCAAGCAGGACGCCGACCTGAAGGCGATGCTCGACAAGGCCATCAGAGAGGCTGTCGAGGACGGTACCATCGCCGAACTGTCCAACCAGCACATCGGGTTTGATGTCTCCCCCCATCGATGACTTCCACGGAAAATGCAGGGGGAGGGCGCCAGCGGCTCCATGAGCCGCCCGGCGAAGCGACGCACTGGAGCAGCCGCACCATGGCGGCGGCCAGCGGGGTGAGCGTCGGCGGCGTGCAACGGTTGGAGAAGCACCCGCGGTGGGTCTTCCACTCCACGCCGACCTCGGCGTCCTGGCTGAACGTGGTGGAGGGCTTCTTTGCCAAGCTGACGACCAAGCGCCTACGCCGGAGTAGCTTCCACGGCATTGTCGATCTCCAGACGGCCATTCACCGCTTCATCGCCGAGCACAACAGGATGGCCAAGCGCTTCGTCTGGACCGCCGATCCGGACCGCATCATCGAGAAAATCAACAAAGCGAAACGGGCGTCAGATCCGACCCACTAGCAGTCCCGGCAGCGAAAGCGCCGATACTACGCGGGCCACTGCGCAAGATTTTGCGCACCTCCCCGCCGCCTGCTCCTGCGGCCTGCCGGTGCCGCAATTGGCGGAGCCGGAATCTCCAGCATTCCAGCCGTTTCAGGCGCTTCGGGCCATGGTGGCATGCCGTTTGCTTTTTTAACGAGCAGGTTGATTGGCCCCCTTCTCCTCGTCGAGGGAAGGAGCGCAAGCCGGAGACATCCTCAACGGCTAATAGCGTTAATTCGATTTCGGAGATTGTGTCATGCGGCTGTCAGAGTTGCCCTTGCGGTGGCGTATTGGTTTCCTTGCCTCGTTGTCGATCATCGCGGCCGGGCTCGTGGCGGCGGTGGGCGGACATTTCGTCAACCGTGCGCTGGTCGAGCAGCGGATGAACAGCATCCGCTTCATTGCCGAGAGCGGCGGCAGCATCGCGGCCCGGTTCCACAAGCTGGCGCAGGATGGGGTGTTAAGCGAGGACGACGCCAAGGACCGTGCCAAGACCGCCATCGGCGCCATGCGCTACAACAATGGCGAATACCTGTGGATCTGGACGTCGCAGATCATCAGCGTGATGCACGGCAACCCGCAGCTCATCGGCAAGAGCGGCAGCGAGATCCGCGACCGCAACGGCGTCTACGTCATCCGTGAGGCGGTCCGCGGCGCACTCGCCCCGACGCCCGAGTTCGTGCGCTACGAATGGCCGCGGGCGAACGATCCGCAGGGGCCGACCTTCGAGAAGCTCAGCTATTCCGTCCACTTCAAACCTTGGGACTGGGTCATCGGGACGGGCGTCTATACCGACGACCTGAAGTCCGAATTCGCCGGCATGATGACGGTGTTCGGTCTGATCGTGGCCGGGCTCGGCTCGCTGGCCCTGTTGCTTGGCTGGGCCATCGCACGCAGCGTATCCGCGCCCTTGTCGCGGGTGCACACCGTCATGATGCGGCTTGCCGAGAATGATCTCGCCGCCGATGTGCCGGAGCGGGACCGCCGTGACGAGATCGGCGACATGGCCCGCACGGTCGAGGTGTTCAAGGCCAACCTCGTCCGGAACCGCCAGATGGAGCAGGAAGCCAGGGACGCCGAGGCCCGCGCCACCACCGAGAAGCGGGCGAGCATGCTCGATATGGCGGCCCGTTTCGAGACCAGAGTCGGCAGCATCGTCAATGCGGTGGGCAGCGCCGCGACCGAGCTTCAGGCCACTGCCTCGCAGCTTGCCGCCGCCGTCGAGGAGGTGAGTGCCCAATGCACCGCCGTTGCCGCCGCCTCCGGGCAGGCCAGCGCCAACGTGCAGACGGTCGCCTCGGCCTCCGAGGAGATGTCGGCGGCGATCAAGGAACTGTCCACGCGCGTCACGCGGGCTGCCGGACGCTCGAAGACGGCCGCCGAGGGTGCCAACCAGGCGCAGAAGGAACTGGACGCGCTGTCAGCGTCGATCGAGCAGGTGGACCAGATCGTTGCTGCCATCAACGCGGTGGCGTCGCAGACCAATCTGCTGGCCTTGAACGCCACCATCGAGGCGGCACGCGCCGGAGAGGCCGGCAAAGGCTTCGCCGTCGTCGCTTCGGAGGTGAAGAACCTCGCCAACCAGACGCACGCCATGACAGAGCAGATCGGCAACCAGATTGGTGCCGTGAAGAGTGCATCCGGCCGCACGGTGGAGGCCATGCGCACCATCATCGGCCAAGTGGAGGATATCGACCACTCGACCGCCGAGATGGCTGCCTCGGTGGAGCAGCAGAGCGCCGCCACCGGCGAGATCAGCCGCAACGCCCAGCAGGCGGCGGTCGGCACCGCCGAGGTCTCGCACAATGTGGTCGGCATCCAGCAGGCCGAGGGTGATACTAGCGCGGCCACTCACAACGTGAAGGTCGCCGCGGACAACCTCGCAGGACAGGCGTCCATGCTCAAGCAGGAGGTGGACGGCTTCCTCGCCGAGATCCGCGCCGCCTGATAGGCAGTCGCTCGCGTCCCGAAGCGAGGCGGGACGCGAGCCCGTCCTTTTTGAAACGCCCTTGCGGGAAGCCTTCGTGCGCCATTGATATGATGCCCCAAAATCCTGACGATCCCTGCCGGCCAGACACGGGACGCTCGCCTTCCTTGGCCCGGGAAGAGCAGATTGACGTTGCATCGTGCGGTGTCGGCAGGAGGAGGTGGCATGCGTGAATTCGGGTTTCTCCGCCGGTTTCTGCCCAGCACATTGCGCGGCAAACTGCTGCTGATGTTCCTGGTGGTGATTTCCGTTCCGATCGTCACGGCAGGCTACCTGCTGGAGCGGGAAGGGCGCCAAGCCCTCATGCGGGAAAAGCAGGAGAAGCTCTTCGGCTTGGCCCGGATTCTCGACGCCAATCTCGGCAACGGGTTCGAGGCACTCCTCGCCGAAGAACGGAGCGGGACCGAGGAGCGGAAGACGGCGATAGCGGCACTCAATGCACGCCTCGCGCCCTTTACGGACAGCGTGGCCGACGCCAACCCCGGCGTGGGCGTCGGCTACTACAGCAAGGCGCTGAACGCCATCATCACCTACGGCCCGAGCCGGGAATACGGTGATACGGTCGGCTCAGCCATTCCCGCCGGTCATCCCGGATGGAGGGTGCTCGAAAAGGGCGAAATGGCGGTGGAGACGGGGCCGCAGGTGCGTGGCCTCATCATGAACGCCATGTGGCCCATCGTGCGGGACGGGGCAGTGATCGGCTATATCTGGGCCAACGAGCTGTCCGACACCGTCGAGCGGCAGGCGACCGCCATGGACCACGCCATCCTTACGGTGAGCATCGCCGGCATCGTGCTGGGGCTGACCCTGACCCAGGTCATGTCCAATTGGCTGTCGCACGACATCAAGCGGATCACCGACGGTCTGGCCCACATGCGTTCGGATCTGCATCATTCGATCCGTCCGCCGCCCGGTGAGATCGGCGAGATCGCCATCGAGGTCAACGCCATGGCCAAGGCGTTGCTGGACGCCCGATCGCTAACGGAGAACATCCTGTACAGCATCGCCGACGGCATCATCGCCGTGGACAAGGTGGGGCGGATAACCTCGATCAACCCGGCAGCCCAACACATGATCGGGCTGGATGCCGCCGACGTTGTCGGCCACCCCTACCAATCCCTGTTCAAGCCGGAAGCCCATTTCTCGAGCGTGCTGCTCGACACACTGGAAACCGGGCAAGAGCACAACGGCGTCGCCCTCGATTACCCCTTGCCGAGCCATATTCTGCACGTGAGCGTCAGCACCAGTCGGCTGCGGGACTGTCACGGCAACACCATCGGCGCCGTGGCCGTGCTCAAGGACCTGACCGAGCAGCGTCGGCTGAAGACCCAGATCATGCGCGCCGACCGGCTGGCCGCGCTCGGAGAGCTGATGGCCGGTGTTGCCCATGAGATCCGCAACCCATTGACCTCCATCCGCGGCTTCATGCAGTTCCTCGAGACGTGCGACGACATCAAGGAATGGCAGAAATACGCCCCCTTGATCGTGCATCAGGTGGACAGCCTGAACCGGATCATCGGCGAACTCCTGGAGTTTGGCCGCTCCCGCCCACCATTCGTGCGACCCGTGCAGGTGAACGATCTGATCCGTGAGGTCACGCTGCTGGCGGGCAGCAAGTCGAACGCCCGGATGGACCTGGACCTGGCGCCCGAAATGCCCTTGATCGAAGCGGATGGCGAAGCCCTGAAGCAGGTGGTGCTGAACCTCGTCATCAACGCCATCCAGGCCATCCCGGAATCCGGGACGATCCGCATCGCCACCACAGCCAGTAGCACAGGGGATGCGATCATCACCGTGGCCGACGATGGCGTCGGGATCCCGCCGGAAAACCTGGAGAAAGTCTTCGACCCCTTCTTTTCCACCAAACCCAGCGGGACCGGGCTGGGGTTGGCGATGGTCCACCGGATCATTGACGCGCACCATGGCACCATTGCCATATCGAGCACACCCGGGGGCGGCACCGTGGTCATCCTGCAACTCCCCTTCGTTCACAACGCGCCGGCAACCTCATGACGATCCAATCCCCCCAAGCCCTGGCCCCCCAAGCCCTGGTCGTCGACGACGACGAAGGCATCCGCCAGATGCTGGCGGCGGTGCTCACCAAGGAAGGCTTCGACATCATCACCGCGGCCGACGGTGTGGAGGCCGTGGAGGTCTTCGGCGCCAAGCGGCCGGCGGTGGTGCTGATGGATATCCGCATGCCGCGGATGACCGGCCTGCAGGCCTTGTCGGAGATGCGCAAGATCGACCGTGCGGCCGCCGTCATCCTGATGACGGCCTTCGCCCAGGTCGAAACGGCGGTGCAGGCGATCAAGGAGGGGGCCTTCGATTACATCATCAAGCCATTCGACATTGCCGAGGTCTTGCTGCTGGTGGGGCGCGCCGTGCAGATGCGGGGCCTGCGCGACGACATCGCCGTTCTGCACCGCGAACTGTCGGCCACCTACCGCACCGACCGCATCCTGACCAACAGCCCGCGGATGCTGAACCTGCTCCAGACCATCGGCAAGGTCGCCAAGAGCAACGCCACCGTGCTGGTAACCGGAGAAAGCGGCACCGGCAAGGAACTGGTCGCAGCGTCCATCCACTACAACAGCCCGCGCAGCGCCGGACCGTTCGTGAAGGTCAATTGCGCCGCCGTTCCCGAGGGGCTGCTGGAGAGCGAGTTCTTCGGCCACGAGAAGGGGGCGTTCACGGGCGCCGTTGTGCGGCGGCGCGGCCGCTTCGAGCAGGCCGAGCACGGCACTCTGTTCCTCGACGAGATCGGCGACATCTCGCCCAGCCTCCAGGTCAAGCTGCTGCGCGTTCTCCAGGAACGCGAGTTCGAGCGGGTCGGCGGGACGGAGCCCATCCGCTCCGATGTCCGGGTGGTCGTGGCGACCAACAAGAACCTGGAAGAGATGGTGCGCCAGGGCCTGTTCCGTCAGGACCTGTATTTCCGGCTCAACGTGGTGACGCTGCGGACCATTCCGTTGCGCGAGCGGCCGGAGGACGTCCGGCTGCTGTCGAGCCATTTCCTGCAACGCTTCGCCGCCGAGAATCAGGTCGAGGTCAGCGGCTTCGACGAGCACGCGATGGATTGCCTGTTGCGCTATTCCTGGCCCGGCAACATCCGTGAACTCTCCAACGCCATCGAGCGCGCGGTCGTGATGAGCACCGGCCATTTGATCCTCCCCGAGGATCTTCCGGAACAGATCGCCGGCCGGGTGGCCGATCCCGAAGAGCCGGACGAGCCGGCGTCGCCTCCGGAAGGCCAGGATTCGGCGCGGCATTCGCTGCGCGAAATGATCAGCCAATACGAGGCGCGGGTGGTCGCCGAGGCTTTGAACCGCAACGACGGCAACCGGATGAAGACCGCCCAGGAATTGGGGATCAGCCGCCGCTCACTGCTCTACAAGCTCCAGGAATACGGCATCACCTGAGCGGGGGGAAAGGGTGGGGTAAGGTCTGTCCGAGAATCCTCGGCGTGTCGGGGTTCGGTTAAACACGAAGCAACAAAGATCTTTAAGATTCACAAAGCCAGTATTGTCCTGGTATCGGCTGGCGGGTGAGCGGTAGGATAAAACACAAAGACCAGAAGATCAAAAGATCAGAAGGCCGTGCGGCGAGGCCTCTTTTGATCTTATGATCTTTTGATCTTTGTGTTAGAAATTGGCACGCCAGCTGCCAGCCAACGCACTCTTTGCGAATCTTGAAGACCTTTGTTGCTTCGTGTTTAATTCAGGACCCGGAAAGCTGAGGATCCCCGGGAAATCCTTGCCCCACCTCCCCCTGCTCTCTAGAGTCGAAGGCACTGCGCAAATTCTTGCACAGCGTGCACAAAGCTGCGCACCCCGAGATCCACGGCATAGGTCCGCTCCGCCACCGCCCGACCCGTCGGACCGAGCATTTCCGGCCTTCCGACGGGGGTGGCGCCTTTCCCCCGCATTTGGCATGGCTATTGCTTGGTTGGCAGTAAGCTTGCTCCCAGATGCCGCCCGCCGCAAACAACGGGCGAAGGCCTGAGAGAAAGCATCAATAAATACACAACCAGAATGCGGTTGTTCCCATTCGTTGGCGTTCTGATGGTCCGTTGATCTTTACCGATACAATGGTCCTGTCCGGAACGCTCTCTCATCTGCTCCAAGCGACTAGGGGATCGCCCATGAGTAAAGTGCGAAAACTTGAAGACGCCGTCGCGTTGATTCCCGACGGCGCGGTTCTGATGATCGGAGGCTTCATGGGGGTAGGCACTCCCCCCCACCTGATCGACGAGCTGATCCGCCAAGGCAAGCGCGACCTGACGGTGATCGCCAACGACACGGCACGGCCGGCCGTGGGTATCGGCAAGCTGATCGCGGAGAAGCTGGTGCGGCGCGTCATCGCAAGCCACATCGGCACCAATCCCGAGACGCAGCGCCAGATGATCGCCGGCGAGACCGAGGTCGAACTGGTGCCGCAAGGCACACTGGCCGAGCGCGTGCGCGCCGGCGGCTTCGGCCTGGGCGGCGTGCTGACGCCGACCGGCGTCGGCACCGTGGTGGAGGAGGGCAAGCAGACCGTCGAGATCGACGGCCGCACCTTCCTGCTGGAGAAGCCGCTGAAGGCCGACTTCGCGCTGATCAACGCCAAGCGCGCCGACTACTACGGGAACCTGGAGTACGCGCTCACCGCGCGCAACTTCAACCCGCTGATGGCGATGGCGGCCGAGACGGTCATCGTCGAGGCCGAGGACATCGTGCCGGTGGGCGTCATCCCGCCCGATGCCGTCGTCACGCCCAACGTGCTGGTCGACTACCTCGTCGCCAAGGAGTGCCGCCATGGATGAGAAGACCCTGATCGCCAAGCGCGTCGCGCTCGA
>Ga0196970_1002332_pt1 | contig 10055 bp, 11 predicted proteins | sample S1v_513CmetaG_FD_148672 | JGI IMG/M metagenome (GOLD analysis project Ga0196970, IMG submission 148672) | Soil microbial communities from Anza Borrego desert, Southern California, United States - S1+v_5-13C | ecosystem: Environmental > Terrestrial > Soil > Desert | place: USA: California... | reverse complement strand
AGGTGTTCGGGGGCACGCGCGGCGCCCTGCTGCTTCAGTTCCTGGTAGAGGCCGTCGTCGTCAGCCTCATCGCCGGCCTGATCGCCGTGGCGCTGGTCGAGCTCAGCCTGCCGCTCGTGAACACGGCGCTCGGCGCGCCGCTGAAGCTGAACTACCTCGGCCCGGACAGCGTGCTGCCGCTCTTCGTCGGCATCACGGTGCTGGTGGGACTGGCCGCGGGAGTCTACCCGGCCCTGGTCATCTCGCGCTTCGAGCCTGCCGGCGTGCTGGCGGCCTCCCGCGCCCCCGGCGGCGGCAGGGCCGCGGCCATCGTGCGCGAGATCCTGGTCGTGGCGCAGTTCGCCGTGTCGATCGCCCTGCTGATCTGCACCGGCGTCGTGCTGGCCCAGTCGGATTTCGTGCGCAAGGCCGACCTCGGCTTCCAGCGCCAGCAGCTGATGCTGGTCAAGCAGTTGACCAGCGCCGGCGCCGGCGACCAGCGCAACGTCATCATCGACGCCTTCCGGCGCACGCCTGGCGTGGAGGCCGTGACCATTTCGAGCCGTTACCCCGGCCGCGGCGGCGTCGGCCGCAGCAGCGACTTCAACCGTCCCGGCATGCAGGCCCGCGCCGCCAACCTGGCTTTCGAGCCCATCGGCGAGCAGTACTTCGAGACGCTCGGCCTTCGCATGGCCGCCGGCCGCGCGTTCAACCGCGCCAACCGCCTCGACGACGCCGCCGGGCTCGACCTCGGAGAGGCCACCAAGCGCGGGCTCAACGTCGTCATCAACGAGACCGCCGCCAGGGGGCTCGAGTTCAAGCGGCCTTCCGACGCGGTGAACCAGATCATCCGCGAGGGCGGCGTGCAGGACTATCGCGTGGTGGGCGTGGTGCAGGACGCCCGCTACGGCTCGCCGCGCGATCCGGTGCCGCCTCTGCTCTACGTGCTGGACACCAGCACGAAGCCGCAGCTGGACGGCAATCCTTCGGTCATCGTGCGCTTCCGCGGCGAGCCGGAGGCGATGCGCCAGCGCCTCGAGACCGTCTGGCGCGGCATCGTCCCCAACGCGCCCTTCGAATCCGAGACGGCCGAGGCGGCGCTCGGCGCCTTCTACGAGCCGGAGGAACAGCGTGGCCGCCTCGTCACCCTGGGCGCCATCGTCGCCGCGGTGATCGGATGCCTCGGCCTCTACGGCCTGGCCGCCTTCGCCAGCGAGCGCCGGACCCGCGAGATCGGCGTGCGCAAGGTGCTGGGGGCCTCCACCTCGGACGTGTTCCGCCTGCTGGTGGGGCAGTTCCTGCGCCCCGTGGTGATCGCCAACGTCGTGGCCTGGCCGGTGGCCTTCCTGCTGATGCGCGAGTGGCTCAACAGCTTCGACCAGCGCATCGACCTCAGCCCCCTCTACTTCGCCGGCGCGACGGTGCTGGCGCTGGCGGTGGCCCTGGTCACGGTCACCGGTCAGGCGATGAAGGTCGCCCGCGCCGATCCGGGACAGGCGCTGCGCGATGAGTGAAACGGGAGACGGCCGCGTGATCAGATCATCCACCGCCGCCCTGGCGGCCCTGTTGCTGGCCAGCGCCGCCGGGCCCGCCCTCGCCCAGGGCAGCCCATCCGCCGCTGCCGCGCGAAGCGTGGTGAACGGACCTCTGGTCGATCACCACCAGCACCTGCTCAGCCCCACGGCGGCGCAGCGTCTGGCTCCGCCCGCGTTCGAGGCGGTGCAGCTTCCGCCCGAACTCGCGGCGGTGCTCAGCGAGAGGGCGCGCGTCTGGAACGATCCGGCGGCCCTGGAGCGCCTCTACACCGAGGACGCGATGCTGCGGCAGGAGCGCAACCCCAGCTGGATGCGCGGCCGCAAGGCGGTGGCGGACAACGTGGCGGCCCTGTTCGCCCGCGCCCACCGCATCACGCCGCTCTCCTTCGGGGCCACGGGCGACGCCGCCCACATCGAAGGCTTCATGAGCCGCGACCTGGAGGACGGCGGCGTCCGGCACTTCGGCTTCGTCCATCTGTCCCTGCGGCGCGGCGCCGACGGCGCGTGGCGCATCGCCGCCGAGAGCCTCGGCTTCCCCGGCCCCAGCGCCGAACCGCCCATCGACGCCGAACAGCTGATCCGGCACATCGACGCTGCCGGCATCCGGCGCGCCGTCGTGCTCTCGCTGGCCTACTGGTACGGCAGTCCGCTCGATGCGCCCGTGCCCGGCGAGATCCAGGCCGTGCGGGCCGAGAACGACTGGACGATCCAGCAGGCCGCCCGCTACCCGGACCGGCTCGTCGCCTTCTGCAGCTTCAACCCGCTGAAGGACTACGCCGTCGCCGAACTCGAGCGCTGCGCCGCCAGGGGCGTGCGGGGCGTCAAGCTGCACTTCGGCAACTCCGGCGTGGACCTGAAGAAGCCCGAGCACGTGGAGGCCGTCCGGACCGTGTTTCGTGCCGCCAACCGTCGCCGCCTGGCCATCGTCGCCCACCTGTGGACCCTGGACAAGGACTACGGGCGCAAGGAAGCCGAGGTGTTCCTCAGCGAGCTCCTGCCCGCAGCGCCGGACGTGGTGGTGCAGATCGCCCACTTCGCCGGCGGCGGACCCGGCTACACCGACGAGGCTCTGGCGGTCTACGCCGATGCGGTGGCCGCAGGGGATCCCCGCACGCGCAACCTCTACTTCGACATCGCCACGGTCGCGACCGACCAGTCGGACGAGGTGCTGGCCAGGTTCGCCGAGCGCATCCGCCAGATCGGCGTGGAGCGGATCCTGTATGGCTCGGACGCCGCTTTCGGCGGTCGCAACACGCCGCGCAAGGAGTGGGGCGCCTTCCGGGGCATGACGCCCCTTACCGACTCCGAGTTCGCCGCCATCGCCGACAACGTGGCGCCCTACCTCCGATGATCCCGCCGGCGCGGCGTCTGGCTGAAGGCGGTAACGGACAGGAAGGGGCCGCTTCCCACCGGAACGCGGCTCACCCATAGTGCCGGAGGAAACGGGGGGCCGCATGGGCGGACGGAACTGGCTCATCGCAGGCGCTCTCTTGAGCGCCCTGGCCGCCCTGCTGCACGTCGGCTGTATCATCGGCGGACCCGACTGGTACCGCTTCTTCGGCGCGGGGGAGGAGCTCGCCCGCGCCGCCGAGCGTGGCTCGCCCATGCCCGCCGTCATCACCGCCGGAATCGCCGCCGTCCTGGCGATCTGGTCTGCCTATGCCCTGTCCGGCGCCGGAGTCCTGCCCCGGCTGCCGTTGCTGCGTACGGCGCTGGTGGCGATCACGGCCGTCTACCTGCTGCGCGGCCTGGTGCTCGCGCCGCTGCTGGTCCTGCAGCCGCAGGCGGTCCACGGCTTCACGCTCTGGAGTTCGCTGATCGTGCTGGCCTACGGGCTGGTGCATGCGACGGGGACCGCCCTCGGCTGGCGGAGCATGGCGCCGAAGCCCCCGTTGGGCGCGGCAAGCGCCCGCTGACGGCCCGTCCTCCAGAGCTTACCCGCGCGCGTGCGGGCGGCTCCGCCTGCCGGGCGCCCGCCCTGCCGCCCGGACCTCTTCCGCCGGCGCGCGGGCGGAGCCTCTGCCGTCGGCGAGGCGCTGCCTACGTGCTGGGTTCGGACGCGGGAACCACCTTGAGCACCTCTTCCCGGGCAGCCCGGCGCGCTGCACGGACTTCGGCGGCTTTGGCCGCCTTCTCCGCACGGCGAGCCTCCCTCACGGCGTCGGCCTGTTGTCGCCTCTCGGCGCGGGCCGCCTCGACCCGTTGCTGCTTCTCCGCGCGCAGGGCCGCCTTCGCCTCCACCCCGCCGACCCGGGCCTCGCGCTGCGCATCCCTGGCTTTCCGGGCCTCGGCGGCGGCCGCCCGCCTCGACCGCTTCTCGGCGGCGATCTCGGCCAGCCGCTCGGCGCGCTCCGGAACCGCCTGCTTCAGCGGCTTCCGGTCCCGCATGTAGTCCTCCAGGGCCTCGATGGGGATCGGCGGCGCGTCGGCCGGGCGAGGAGGCAGCGGCAGGCCCCACTTCTCCATGGTCTCGTCGAGGTCAGAGCCGTGCTTGAGGAACACCGCGCGCGCCCAGTCGATGTCGGCCGCCGTCATCTCGGCTTCCCACTGCCGGTTGCGGCCGTTCCTCACGAACGGCGCCTTCAGGATGTTGCTCTTCTTCGACTCGTTCACCGTCTTGAACTTCGCCGCCTGGACGTCGTCGATCGTGCGCTCGAAGAGAGCCTGGTCGAGCGGCTGGCCGACGAAGCCGACCATGTCCGCGAAGATCTTGTGAGGGTCGGCGACGAGGTCCTCGTACTTCGCGAAGTAGACCCGGGCGTCGGACTCCATGAGACGGTCGAGTTGGTTGCGGGCGATCACCCAGCGCTGTGCATAGTCGACGACGACGCTCGACAGCGGCACCTTCTCGAGATCTTCGTCGATCCGCGACTTGTAGCGGTAGTGGTAGTTCGAGACGATGAAATCGAGTGGATTGCGCATCAAGGCGATGACCCAGCCCGGGAATTTCTCGAGCTTCGCGAAGCCGTGCTGCACGACGATGTCGCGAAGACCGGACGGCAGCGGGTCGGGCTTTATGTACGTCTGGTTCTGATCAAGAACGTAGTCGTACCGCCTGTTGGGATACGCCTTGTGCGCTTCGATGCTGAACAGCGTCTCCCCGTCCAGCCCGGCGAGCCGACGCAGGTAGTTCACGAGGAAGTGGTGCGTGTAGTGCGTGCCCGACTTGGGCAAGGTGGCCAAGCAGATAAAGTCAGTTTCGTCGATCATGGCCCGCGCCTCAGGTAACGCCGCTCTTATGCGCATTCTGGAGTGGCAAGTCTACGTTGCTTTCCGGGCCCTTACGGCGCGTGGCGCTTCTGTTGGAAGGACAGCCGCGGCGGGGGCTTCGCCGTCGGCTCGCCTCGGCTCCGAAAGCGGCAATCGTCCGCGCGGCGCCGCCGCCTCGCGGGACCGGCCTGCCCTCAGCCTCCGCCCACGAACTGCACGATCTCCACCCGGTCGCCCTCGCGGAGCGGCGTGAGCGCGTGCAGCGACTTCGGCACGATGGCCAGGTTGTGCTCGACGGCCACCTTGCGCGGATCGAGGTCCAGTTCGGCGACCAGGCCCGCGACGTCGCGGGCCTCGACCGAGCGTTCCTCGCCGTTGATAGTGATCCTCATGTCCGCCTCGCGCGCAGTCCCTGCAGGCGCCGCGGTTTCCCGGCGGCGCGTGACGCGCTTGTGACGCTACGTCACGGGCGATACAAGGGCGCCGGATTCGAACGGCGGGCGAATGGCCAAACCGATCTACGTGCTGAACGGCCCCAACCTGAACCTGTTGGGAACCCGCGAGCCGGCCGTTTACGGCAAGAGCAACCTGGAGCAGGTGCGCGGCCTCTGCGAGGCGGCGGCCGAAGCCTATGGGCGCAAGGCCGTATTCCGCCAGACCAATCACGAGGGCGAGCTGATCGACTGGGTGCAGGAGGCCCGCGAGCAGGCCTGCGCCCTGGTCATCAATCCCGCCGGCTACGGGCACACGTCGGTCGCGCTGCTGGACGCGCTCAGGACTCTGGCTATACCGGTCGTCGAATGCCACCTGTCGAACCCCGCGGCGCGTGAGCCGTTTCGCAGGCACTCCTACGTTTCGCTGGCCGCCGCCGGCGTGATCTCGGGCCTCGGCCCGCTCAGTTACGAACTGGCCGTCGATGCGGCGCTGCGCCTGGCTGGCGCGGTCCGCAAGGCCTGACACTCAAGGTAAGCCCCATGGCCGAACGCAAGACTCCCGCCGCTCCTGCCCCCGCCGCCGAGGCCATCGACGCGCGCCTGGTGCGCAAGCTGGCCGACATCCTCGGCGCCACCGGCCTGAGCGAGATCGAGGTCGAAAGCGAGACCCTGCGCATCCGGGTCACCCGCCAGGCCCAGACCGTGCAGGTTCAGGCCGCCGCGCCCACGACCTACGCCCCGGCCGCGGTCGCCGCGCCGGCCGCCGCCCCCGCCGCGCCCGCAGCCCCTGCCGCAGCCGAACCGCCCGCCCCGCGCGGCGATGCGGTGAAGTCGCCCATGGTCGGCACCGTCTACCTCGCGCCCCAGCCGGGCGCGGACAACTTCGTCAAGCCGGGCGACAAGGTGAAGGAAGGCCAGACCCTCCTCATCGTCGAGGCCATGAAGACCATGAACCCGATCCCGGCGCCCAAGGCCGGCACGATCGTGGAAGTGCTGGTCTCCGACGCCCAGCCCGTCGAGTTCGGCGAGCCGCTCGTCGTCATCGAGTAGGACGACGCCATGTTCGACAAGGTCCTCATCGCCAACCGCGGCGAGATCGCGCTCCGCGTCATCCGGGCGTGCAAGGAGATGGGCATCTCCACCGTGGCGGTGCACTCCACCGCCGACGCCTCCAGCATGCACGTGCGCCTGGCCGACGAGAGCGTCTGCATCGGCCCCGCCCCGGCCGCCAAGAGCTACCTCAACATCCCTTCGATCATCGCCGCCTGCGAGATCACGGGCGCCCAGGCGATCCACCCGGGGTACGGCTTCCTGTCCGAGAACGCCCGCTTCGCCGAGATCGTGAAGGCCCACGGCCTGACCTTCATCGGCCCGACGCCCGAGCACATCCGGGTCATGGGCGACAAGATCAGCGCCAAGCAGATGGTCAAGGACGCCGGCATCCCGGTGGTGCCCGGCTCCGACGGCGGAGTCGCCACCGTCGAGGAAGCCATGGCCGCGGCCGAGGACATCGGCTTCCCCGTCCTGATCAAGGCCGCCGCCGGCGGCGGCGGTCGCGGCATGAAGGTGGCCAAGGACCGCGACAGCCTGGCCGAAGCGGTCATGGCCGCCCAGCAGGAGGCGCTGGCCGCCTTCGGCGACGGCACGGTCTACATGGAGCGCTACCTCCAGAAGCCGCGCCACATCGAGATCCAGGTCATCGCCGACAGCCACGGCAACGTCTGCCACCTGGGCGAACGCGACTGCTCGCTGCAGCGCCGCCACCAGAAGGTGATGGAAGAAGCGCCCTCCCCTGCGCTGGACAGCGCCGGGCGCGACGCGATCGGCAAGACGGTCGTCGAGGCCATCGCCAAGATCGGCTACCTGGGCGTCGGCACCATCGAGTTCCTGTGGGAGGACGGCGAGTTCTTCTTCATCGAGATGAACACCCGCCTGCAGGTCGAGCACCCCGTCACCGAGGCCATCACCGGCATCGACCTGGTGCGCGAGCAGATCCGCATCGCCGCGGGCCTGCCCCTGTCGTTCCGCCAGGAAGAGGTCGTGTTCGAGGGCCACGCCATCGAGTGCCGCATCAATGCCGAGAACGCGCGCACCTTCACGCCCTCGCCCGGCATGGTCACCGACTTCCACGCGCCCGGCGGACTGGGCGTGCGCCTCGATAGCCACCTCTACACCGGCTATTCCATCCCCCCCTACTACGACAGCCTGGCGGGCAAGCTGATCGTGCACGGCCGCGACCGGGCCGAGTGTATCGCGCGGACCCGCCGCTGCCTGAACGAGATGGTCGTGGCCGGCATCGACACCACCATCCCCCTGTTCCAGGACCTGCTGGTGGAGCCGGACATCTTGTCGGGCGACTACGACATCCACTGGCTCGAGAAGTGGAACAAGGCCTAGGCAGGCCGGCCGTGGAGCCGGGATCGTGACCGCCTTCACCCTCGAGGACCTGATCGAGTGCTACGCCAACGGGATCTTCCCGATGGCGGAGGCGCGTGACGACGAGCGCGTCTTCCTGGTCGATCCGGAGAAGCGCGGCGTCCTGCCGCTCGACGCCTTCCACCTGCCCTCGCGGCTGGCCCGGACGGTGCGTTCGGACCGGTTCGAGGTGCGCATCGACAGCGCCTTCGCCCAGGTGGTGGACGCCTGCGCCACGCCGCGCCCGGGCCGCGAGGACACCTGGATCAACCAGTCGATCCGGGCCATGTACCTCGGCCTGTTCGCCCGCGGCATGGCCCACAGCGTCGAGGCCTGGCGCGGCGGCGCCTTGGTCGGCGGGCTGTACGGCGTGTCCCTGGGCGCCGCCTTTTTCGGCGAGAGCATGTTCTCGGACGAGCGCGACGCGTCCAAGGTGGCCCTGGCCCACCTCGTCGCGCGGCTGAGGGCCGGCGGCTACCGCCTGCTGGACGCCCAGTTCATGACCGGCCACCTGGCCCAGTTCGGCGCCGTGGAAATCCCGCGCGCGGAGTACCGGCGCCGGCTGGCGCACGCGCTCCAGGCCGAAGGGGACTTCTTCGCGCTTCAGCCGGCGGTGGCGGGCGCCGGCGCCTTGCAGGCGATCACCCAGGCGTCATAGACCGGGTGCTGCAGCGGGTTCAGGCCCGGCGAGCTGGCGAACATCCACCCCTTGAACACCTCGCGCGACACCTGGCTGGAGCTGAGCGTCCGCGGCTCGGCGCGGACCTGCAGGTAGGCGATGGAGTCCATCATCGGCTCGTCCGAAGCCGAGGTCTCGCAGGAACGCAGGGTGAAGACCAGGCCTCGGTACTTCACCGGCACGCCGACCTTGGCCTCGAAGCGGATGGTCTCGGCGGTGATCTTGTCCAGCGCCTGGATGACGGCGGCGCCGTGGCGGGTGCGCTTGCCTGGAGGGGTCGGCTTTTCGACCACCTTGGGGACCTCGACCACGTCGGTCTCCTCCTCCACCGGCTCGTCGGCCTGGGCGGTGACGGTGGGGGCGGAGTCGGAGGGGGTGCTCGGCGCCACCGGGACCGTGATCACCGGCGGCACGTCGCCGGGCGCCGGCGGCGGCTCTTCGACCGGCGGGCGGCTGGGGGTCGGCGCGACGGGCGGGTCGTCGAACACCAGCGGCGGCGGCTCGTCGTTCTCCTGGGCGTGCACGAAGCCCACGGCGGCGACCGCGGCCAGGGCCGCCCCGCCGGCCATCGCGATGAGGGCGCCGCGCTTCATCCGGTTACTCGGGCTTCCAGGCTTCGTAGTCGCCGGTGGCCGGGGCCCGCTCGCCGCCGCGGGCCAGCGAGCCCTTGGGCCGCCAGGCGAAGGGCGTGCCCGACAGGTTGGGCAGGTAGTCCTTTTCCCACTCGCGGCGCGGCACGGGAACGTCGCCCCGTTCGTCGGTGGTGTGGTGCAGCCAGCCGAACCAGCCCGGCGGCACCTTCGAGCCCTCCGCATAGCCGTTGAAGATCACCCAGCGGCGCTTGCGGCCGTCGTAGGAGTTCCTGTTGGTCTTGGCCTCGTAGTAGCGGTTGCCGAACTCGTCGGTCCCCACCTGCACGCCCGAGCGGCCGACGTTGAACAGGGTGCCGATGGTGGCGCCGTTCCACCAGGTGAAGATCTTGCTGAGCACGAAGCGGCCTGACTCTGGAATCACGTTGCGCCCGCCGGGAGGGCGGGGACGGAGCGGTTATACGCGGGAGCGGCGGCGGGCGTCTAGGAGCGGCGGGGGTGGTGAAGGTGAAGTTGGGCGATGAGCGACTCGGCGGCGGCGCGGTCCTTGGCCAGCCAGGCGCGGAAGCACGCCCGGACGGTCTCGGCGGGGGTCATGCTCCTGGCCGCTCCGTCCGTGCTTCATCCAGCCGCGTCAGGGCGATCGCTGCCCTCCGCCTGGTCGACGGGGTCGCCACCCGTGAACTCACCATCGCTGCCCGAAACTCCGCCATGCAGCGCGGCGGAGCCTTGTTCCTGCGCGCCTTGCAGGACCTCGCGGCGGTGTTTCCATGCGCCATATCTGCTTTGATATGATTGACTGTTTCACGTGAAACACGTCACGAACGGTCGTCTTCCGCCAACAGCCCCGCCAGCCGGTCCAGCCCGACCGCCGTCCCCTCCTCGCGCTCGGCGAGGGCGCCCTCCTCGAAGAAGGCGCCGTGTTCGTTGACCACCAGCCTTGCGCCGGCGCCCTCCTGGAAGACCTCCACCGTCATCAGCGAGACCGAGATCAGGCGCTCGCCGATGTGCAGGGTGAAGCTGAGGACGAAGCGCTCATTGGGGACGATGTGGTGGTACAGCCCCTGCATCACGTGGGGCGGGCGCCCGGGGGGCTTGAGGCGGTTCAGTTCGCGCCCGCCCTCGCGGAAGTCGAGCTCGACCTCGGCCTCCTCCAGCTCCCCGAAGCAGTTGAACCAGCGGGATTTCCCCTCCTTCGTCGAGAAGGCGGCGA
>Ga0196970_1002331_pt1 | contig 10059 bp, 7 predicted proteins | sample S1v_513CmetaG_FD_148672 | JGI IMG/M metagenome (GOLD analysis project Ga0196970, IMG submission 148672) | Soil microbial communities from Anza Borrego desert, Southern California, United States - S1+v_5-13C | ecosystem: Environmental > Terrestrial > Soil > Desert | place: USA: California... | reverse complement strand
TCGCCGCGCTCGCCGCCGCCGGCGACGTGGAGTGGCACGCCCGCGAGGTCGGCCGGGGGGACCTCGACGGCGTGTGGCTCGCCCACGCGGCGACCGGCACGCCCGCCGACGACGCCGTCGCGCGCTGGGCGGACGAGCGGCACCTGTGGTGCGTGGTCGCCTCACGGGCGGAGTCGGGCAGCGCCCGGACCGTCGACACGACGGACGCCGGTGAGGTGCGCGTCGGCGTGGTGTCCACCGGTTCACCGGACCCGGGCCGCAGCGCGGCCGTGCGGGACGCACTGGCGGACCTGCTGCCCACGCTCGACCTCCGCCGACGCCGCCCCGGCGGTGGCCGCGTGGTCCTCGTCGGCGGCGGCCCCGGCGCCCCCGACCTCCTGACGGTCCGCGGCCGCCGGGCGATCGCAGAGGCGGACGTCGTCGTCACGGACCGGCTCGGTCCCACCCCGGTCCTGGCCGACCTGCCACCGGACGTCGAGGTCGTCGACGTCGGCAAGACCGCGGGTCACCACCCGGTGCCCCAGGACGCCATCAACCGGCTGCTCGTCGAGCACGCCCGGCGCGGCCGCACGGTGGTGCGACTCAAGGGCGGCGACCCGTTCCTCTACGGCCGGGGCGGCGAGGAGGTGCTGGCGTGCCGGGCGGCCGGCGTGCCCGTGGAGGTCGTCCCCGGCATCTCCTCGGCGTTCGCCGCACCGCTCGCCGCGGGGATCCCGGTGACGCACCGCGGCACCACGGCGGCCGTGCACGTGGCGAACGGGCACGACGGCCTCGACACCGCGGCGCTGGCCGCGCTGCGCGACCGGTCGGCGACGGTCGTGGTCCTCATGGGGGTCGCCACCCTGCCCCGGCTCGTGACGAGCGCCCTTGCCGCCGGCGCGGCGCCCGACCTGCCCGTCGCCGTCGTCGAGCGGGCGAGCACGCCCGACCAGCGGGTGACGCGCGCCCCGCTCGCCCAGGTGGTCGCCCGGGCGGCGGAGGTGGGCGTCAGGTCGCCGGCGGTGGTCGTCCTCGGCGACGTGGCCCGCGCCGGGCTGCTCGAGCCGGTGGGCGTGCCCGCGGCGGAGCCCCCCACCGTCTCGACCGCTCCCCCGCGGCATGCCCGGAGCGGGCGGACCCTGGTGACGGCCGGATGACCGAACCGCTCGCCCAGACCCTCGCGGGCTGCGTCGTCGTCGTGACCGCGGACCGACGCTCCGGCGAGCTCGCCGCAGCCCTCGAGCGACGCGGCGCGACCGTGCGGCACGCCCCCGCGCTGAGCATGGTGCCGCACGCGCAGGACGCCGAGCTGGTGCAGCGGACGCGCGAGCTCATCGCCCATCCGCCGGACGTCGTCGTCGTGACCACCGGCATCGGGTTCCGCGGCTGGGTGGAGGCCGCCGACGCCGCCGGGCTGGCGGACGGCCTGCTGGAGGTGCTGGGCGGTGCCCGGCTCGTCGCGCGTGGCCCCAAGGCCCGTGGCGCCATCCAGGCGGCCGGGCTGCAGGCCGACTGGGTGGCGGAGTCGGAGACCTCCGCGGAGATCGCGACCGCGCTCCTCGACGACGGCGTCGGCGGGCTCCGCATCGCCGTGCAGCACCACGGCGCCGGTGCCGACGGCCTGGACGAGGCGTTCGCCGCGGCCGGCGCCGACGTGCACAGCCTCGTCGTGTACCGGTGGGGCCCGCCGCCCGACCCGGCAGCCGTCCGGGCGTCCGTCTGTGCCACCGCCGCGGGCGAGGTGGACGCCGTCGTCTTCACCTCGGCGCCCGGCGCACACGCCTGGCTGGCCGCCGCCGAGCACAGCGGCGTCGGGGCTGCCCTCACCGAGCGGTTCCGTTCGGGCGCGGCGGTGGCCGCCGCCGTGGGACCCGTGACCGCGCGCCCGCTCCTCGACCGCGGCATCACGCCCGTGGTGCCGGACCGGGGTCGTCTCGGGTCGCTGGTCCGCACGCTCGTGGGCCACTTCGGTGGGCTGCCGGCACTCCCCACCGCGGCCGGTCCGCTGCAGGTACGCGCCGGCGCCGCCGTGCTCGACGGCGCCCTGCTCCCGCTCCCGCCGTCCGGCCTCGCCGTCCTCCGACTGCTCGCCGCACGCGAGGGAGGCGTGGTCTCCCGGTCCGACGTGCTCGCGGCGCTCCCCGGCGACTCCGTCGACCCGCACGCGGCCGAGATGGCGGTCGCGCGGCTGCGCGAGGTGACCGGACGTGACCTCGTGCAGACCGTGGTCAAGCGGGGCTACCGGCTGCGCGTGGCGGACGGCCGCCACATCCACGACGTCGACGGGAGGCGCGCCCATGCCTGACCCGACCCGGAGCCCGGTGCTCGTCGGGTGCTCGCACGGGACGGACAGCGAGGTGGGCCGCGCCGTCGTCGCCGCCATCCTCGACGGCGTGCGTGACGCCCGACCGGGCCTCGAGGTGCGCGACGCCTTCGTCGACGTGCAGACGCCGGAGGTCGCCGACGTCGTCGCAGCGGCCGTGGTGGGCGGCGGCCGGGCCGTCGTCGTCCCCCTCCTGCTGTCCGCCGGCTTCCACGTGCACGTCGACATCGCCGAGGCCGCCGCCGTCCCGGGCGCCACCGCCGCCGGCGCGCTCGGCCCGGACGTCCGCCTCGTCGCGATCCTCGTTGACCGGCTCCGCGACGCCGGTGCCCGACCCGGGGACGCCGTCGTGCTCGCTGCGGCCGGGTCGAGCGACGCGCGGGCGACGACCGCGGTCGACGTCATGGCGGCAGAGCTGCAGCAGGCGTGGCCCCTCGGCCCGGTGTCCGTCGGCTACCTCTCGGCGGCGCGCCCCCCGGTGCCCGACGCCGTGGCCGCCGCGCGTTCCGCCGGCGCGCCCCGGGTCGTGGTCGCCTCGTACCTGCTGGCGCCCGGCTCCTTCGCCGACCGGCTCGCCGGGTGCGGCGCCGACGTCGTCACCGCCCCGCTCGCCCCGGACGCGAGGCTCGTCGACGTCGTGCTCGACCGGTACGACGGCGCCGCGGCGACGATGATCACGGCTCCGTCGTCAGCCCTGGGCTGAGCGGGACGACGGCGCCGGCCCGTGCCCCGGCGGCGCCGGCCGCGCACCTGGGACCTGCGCCTCATGTGGTCCTCCCTCACGGGTCGAGACAGTGGGGTCGAGACCTGGGGAAGGCGTTCCGCGAGGAGGGGGCATGACCGTTCCGGCGCTGCCGCCCGACGACGAGGCCGCGCTCGTCGCCGAGCTCACCCGAGGCGCGCTCGCGGAGTCGCTGCCGGAAGAGCTTGCCCTGTTCGAGGCCGAGACCGGCACGTTCCTGCGCGGGGAGCTGCCCGCCGGCGGACCGGGCGACGAGGTGCTCGGGTTCGGCACCGACGCCGTCCTGCTGCTCACCCCGTACGTCGTCGCCGCGGCGACCGCCGCCGTCCGGTACGTCGCCACGGTCTTCCTCGACACCGCGAAGGCGGAGGCCACGCCGGCTCTTGCAGCATGGATGCGCCGGGTGATGCACCGGGGCGCGGCGGGCGTACCCGCGGCTGCAGCGTCCGGACCACCGCCGCCACCGTCGCCGGACGGCCCCATGCTGACCGCCGCGATGATCGCCGAGGTGCACCAGGTGACCCTCGACGTGTGCCGACGGCTGGGGCTTGACCCTGTCGACGCCTCGCTCGTGTCCGACGCGGTGACCGGTCGGCTCGCGGTCGCCTCGGCCTGACGGCCGCGCGCGATGCTGCCCCCACCGGCTCCACCGGCGCCGCCGGGTCCGCCGGCGCGCGCTGCCGGCCCGCCGCCACCGCCGCCACCCGTGGCCGGCCCGCCGCCGCCTCCGCCACCGCCGCCGGGTCCGCCGCCGGCCCCCGCTGCCGGCCCGCCGCCACCGCCCCCGCCGCCACGACCGGCGAGCCCACCACCTGCGCAGGCCTCGGTCCCGCGCCCCTCGGGCGTAGCGGTCACGTTCGCCCTGCTCACGGCACTGATCGTGCTGAGCTCGGCGTTCGTCGGCCAGATGACGTTCCTCCTCACCTCCGACACCGCACAGCGGGCACCGCTCGCGTGGTCGTTGGGTGGGCCGTTGCTCGTCGTCGGGTTGACCGCCGCCGCCCTCGCGCTGCAGCCCGGCCTGGCCTTGCGCCGTCGGCACCTGGCGCCGGTTCCCGCGAACGCACCGGGGGCCGTCCGGTTCGCCGAGCACGCCGCGCGCATCGGGCTGCGTCGAGCCCCCGAGCTCGTGTGGGCCGCCGACGACGCCCGTGGGGGCGCACTCGCGTTCGGGCGGCCGGGGCGGTACTGCGTGGGCGTCTCCCCCGCGCTGCTGGGCGCGGCACGACGGCGACCGGCCGCCTTCGACGGCGTCGTCCTGCACGAGCTGGCCCACGTCCGCGGGCGGGACGTGGGCATGACGTACGCGGCGGTGTACGCGTGGTACGCCCTGGTACCGCTGCTGGCGCTGCCGCTCGTCGTCGCCCCCCTGGTGCGCGACCTGAGCCTGGTGCCGCAGTACCTCGGTCGCGTCGCCGTGCTCGCCTGCCTCGTCTACGCGGTGCGCGCGCACCTGCTCCGGCGTCGGGAGCACGACGCCGACGTGCGCGCCGCGGGATGGCTGGGAGCGCCGGACAGGTACGCGGCGCTCCTGACGGGCGGGCCACCGGCGCGTCGGCGGCCGGCGTGGCTCGCGAACCACCCCGGCGTCGAGCGCCGCAGGGCCGTGGTGCTGGATCCCGGCTCCCTCACCCGCCCCAGCTGGTTGACGCTCGGCTCGGCCGGCGCCGCCGTCGGTGCCGGGCTGCCGTTGCTGGCCGAGACGCTCGCCGCGCTGCCGGGGTGGGACTGGGTCGACGCGGAGCGGGCCGCCCGCGTCGCCCTGTGCGGGCTGCTCGGGGCGGTCGTCGCCGCGGAGGCGCTCCGGTGGGCGCGCGGCCGGCCCCGTCTGGGCGGCACCGCGCTGGTGGTGCCCGTGCTCGCCGTCGTGCTGGGCATGACGGCCGGGTCGCTCACCTCGATCGCCGGGACGGGGCTCGTCCGCGGGTCGGTCGACCGGGCCGTCAGCTCCGGCCTCACGGGACTCCTGGTCGCCGGCCTCGCGATCGTGCTCGCCGACCTGATGGCGGCCCTCGCCGACGCCGGTCGCCTGACGGCGCGTGCGATCGGGCCGTGCATCGCCATGGGTGCCGTCGCCGTCGCGGTCCTCGCCGACGCGGCGACGGCCGTCACGCAGCTCGTCGCGGCTGGGATCGTCGCGCTCGTCGGTCAGGAGGTCTTCGGCGTCCTCACGGCGACCCCGACGTGGGTGGCCGCCGCGACCCTGCTCGCCGTCTGCGCGGCGCCAGCGGTGACCCGCCGGCGCTGGCTGCCGACCGCCGTCGTCGGGCTGGGGGCAGGACTGGCGGGTGCGGGCGCAGCCCTGGCGCTGCGGGGCCGCACCGGGCCGCTGGGGGCGGACCCTGTCGAGTACGTCACGGCGGCGGTGTGGTTGACCGTGGCGGCGGCGGTGGTGGCCGGGGTCGCGCTCGCCCTCGCCGCCGACGCCGCCAGCGCCGTCCTCGGGGCGGGCCTCGGCGTGGTGCTCGGTGCGGCGGGTCTGGCGTGGGGCAACGGCGCCCTCGGCCGGGCGTTCCCGGTCGGCGGCATCCTCCAGATGGCCGTTCCGGCGGCGCTGGCCGTCGGGGTGCCGGCGCTGGCGGTCGCGATCACGACACGGTGGGCCGTCGGCGGACGCGCGCCCCGGGAGGTGCTGCGGTGGTCGGCGCCCGTCGTCGGCGCCGTCGGCGGCGTGGCGGTGGCGATGGCGGTGCTGGTCGTGCCGGTGGACGCGGGCGGGACCGGGGGCACGGGTGTCCCCGGCGGGCCGGACGGCGTTGCCGACGCCATGGCGGTGTACCTCGAGGTGGACCTGCCGCTGCTGCAGGTCGAGCGCGATGCGGCGCTGTTCTCGGGCCAGGAGGCGGAGTGGGCACCCAAGGTGTCGCTCGCCGACGACGTCCGGACCACCACGCTGCCCCTGTACGACGCGGCTCTGGCCGACGCCGAGGAGATCGGCGCCTACGACTACGTGAGCTCCGACCCGCAGGTGCGTGCCCTGCACGACGCCTACGTGCGCACCGTGACCGCCGAGCGTGCGGCGTTCGAGGCGGAGGCCGTGGCGTCCGAGAACCCGTCACCGGCGAACGACGCGGCGTTCGCGGCCGCGCGCGCGGAGGCGGAGGCGGCGTACGCCGAGTGGGTGGCGCTCCACGAGGCGGCAGCAGGCTGAGCGTTCAGCCTCCCGAGGCGGACCGCGCCAGCGCCGCGAACGTGGCGCGCAGGGCCGGGTAGAGGCCGGCGTAGGCGGCGTAGAGGGCGTCGTACGCGGCGGTGGACCCGGGGTCGGGCACGACGTCCCGGCCCGGGGGGTCGAGCGCCACGCCACCCGCGGCCCGACCTGCCAGGAACGCCTGGGCGAGCATCGCCGCGCCCGCCGCGCTCACCTCGCCCTCCGAGCACACGCGGACCGGCCGCCCCGTGACGTCGCTGACCACCTGCACCCACAGCGCACTGCGGGCGCCACCGCCGACGGCGCGGACGTGTGCCACGCGCCGTCCCGTGGCCGCCTCGAGGCGCTCGAGGTGGAGACGCAGCTCGAACGCCACGCCCTCCATGAGCGAGCGGTACAGGTGGGCGGGCGTGTGCCGGCCGTGCCAGCCGACCACGGCGCCGCGGGCGAGCGGGTCCCAGTGCGGCGTCTGCGCGGCGTTCCAGTACGGGAGGGTGAGCAGACCCTCGGCGCCGGGCGGGAGCGCGGCCGCGGCCGCCTCCAGGTCCTCGCGCGACGCGTCGCCGCCGAACCGCCTGAGCGCCCAGTCGGTCAGGTACGCCGCGGCGTTCAGCACGGTCTCGAGGGTGTACTCACCGGGCCGCACACCGGCGAGCGTGCGGAACGCCGGGTCCCACACGTAGCCGTCGGCGTGCACGCCGAGCACCATCGAGGTGCCCAGGTTGAGGTAGGCGACGCCCGGCACGGTGGCGCCGAGCGCCAGGCCCGCGGCCTGCCCGTCGCCCGTGCCGGCCACCAGGGGCACCGGGCCGGGCAGGCCGAGCGCCGCCGCGGCCTCGGCCGTCAGCGGCCGGATCTCCGCACCGACCGGCACCAGCGCGGGCAGTTGGTCCGGCCGGACGCCGGCGACCGCACACAGCTCCGGTGCCCACTCGAGTGTCCGCGCGTCCAGCAGGCCGAGCGTGTCCGCCGACGCCGTCGACGTGGCCCACCGCCCTGTGAGGCGCCACGCGAGGTAGCCGTGGACGTCGACGACGTGGGCGGCCTCCCCGAGGACGGTCGGCTCGTGCCGGGCGAGCCACGCCAGCTTGTAGATCGCGGGGGTCGTGTCCGGCGGCTTGCCGGACAGCTCGTGGACGCGCGCGGAGCCCAGCTCGGCGATCTCCGTGTGGGCGCGGCCGTCGAGCCACAGGATCGCGGGCCGCAGCGGCTCCCCCGCCGCGTCCAGGCAGACGAACGTCTCCCGCTGGTGCGTGAGGCAGATGGCGCCGACAGCCGTGGCGTCGACCCTCGCGACGACGTCGGCGACGGCATCCCTCGTCGCCGTCCACCAGTCGACGGCGTCCTGCTCGTGCCAGGCCGGGTGCGGCTGCTGCGTGGTGAACGGTCGGGACGCGTGCGCGCGGACCTGCCCGGCCTCGTCGGTGACGACGGCCTTCGCGGCGGTCGTCGAGCAGTCGACGGCGACGACGAGCCTCATGCGCCCGGCTCCACGACGACCTTGAGACCCACCCGGTCCTGCGCGACGGCGAAGGCGGCTGCGGCGTCGTCGAGGCCGAACCGGTGGCTGACCAGCGAGCCGACGTCGACGACGCCGTCGGCCACCAGCGGGATCGTGCGGCCGTACATCTCCCGCATCCGCCGCACCATCACCAGGCTCAGGCCCTTCCGGCGGGCGGTCGACGCCGGGAAGGTCGTCCAGTCCCGCTCGGGGATGCCCGCCAGCAGCACGCGCGCGCCGGGCCGGGCCGCCTCGACGGCGAGCGCGACGGCGTCGTCCGTGCCCACGACCTCGACGACGACGTCGGCGCCCCGCCCGGCCGTGGCGGCGTCCACCCCGGCGGTCGCCTCCGACGGGGTCAGGACGGTGTCGGCGCCCACAGCCGACGCCGTGGCACGGCGGTGCTCCAGCGGCTCCACGGCGATCACGTGCGCGGCGCCGGCCACGCGGGCGAGCTGGACCGCACAGAGCCCGATCGGTCCGCAGCCGACGACGGCGACCGTCGCCCCGATGCGCAGGTGCGCGAGATCCAGGGCGTGCAGCGCGACGCCGAGCGGCTCGAGCATCGCCCCCTCGGCGTCCGTGATCCCATCAGGGAGGGGGTGCAGGAGGCGGGTGGGCCAGGCGACGAGCTCCCGCAGGCCGCCGTCGTTGACCCCATGGCCGGCGAACCTGACGCGGGGGCACAGGTTCGGGTTGCCCTCCCGGCACTGCTCGCAGGTGCCGCACGAGTCCGACGGGTCGACGGCGACGCGGCGTCCTTCGAACGGGCCGTCGAGCGCGATGCCCGCGAGCTCGTGGCCGAGGACCAACGGAGCGCTGAGGGCCGCGTCGCCGATCGCACCCTCGGCGAACCAGTGCAGGTCCGAGCCGCACAGGCCGACGGCGGCGACCCGCACGAGGCTCTCGCCTTCTGCGGGGACGGGGTCCGGGGCCTCCCCCACCCGCACGTCGCGAACGCCGTGCAGCCGGGCCACTCGCATGTGCCGCTCCGATGGGGTGCCGGTCGGCCGCTCCGTGGACCGCGGCCTCGTCCTCGAGCCTAGACGAGCGTCGCAGGACGGTCCGCCGGGCGAGCCTGTGCCCGCCCGGCCGGACGTCAGAGCCAGAGCGGGGCGACCCAGCCGACGACAGTGGCGCCCACCAGCAGGGACCCCACCACGAGAGCCACGACACGCCAGCGGGCGATCACGAGCATCCCGGAGACCGCACCGATGCTCGTGCCCGCGCCCGTGATGAGGAACGCCAGCGCCGGGCCGGCACCCATCCCGCCATCCATCAGCGACGCCACCATCGGGAGGGAGCCGTCGGCGTTCAGGTACACCGGCACACCCAGGAGCGCGGCGAGCGGGACGGCCAGCGGCGAGTCGCTGCCCAGGTAGTTCGTGAGCACGTGGGTCGGGATCAGCTCGATGAGGAGGTAGCCCAGCGTCGCGAACCCGAGGAAGTAGATCGCCAGCCGCTTCCCGTTGTCCACGAGGGCGGCGCGGAAGGCGGGGAGGCGGGACGGGCGCGCGGGGCGCGCGACGGGCGCCGGCGTCGTCGCGGCCGGGGCGCAGCACGTGGGTGCCTCCAGCACCGCGACGGTCGTGCGTCCCTCGACGGCGAACGGGGCGGCGTCGGCCGGGCTACCGGAGAGGGCGGCGTCGTCGGCCGCGTCGCCGGACGTCCCGCTCGCGCAGGCGGCACCGCAGGTGGCCGTCTCGCCGTCACCGCAGCCGGCGCGAGCCGCCTCCGGCGCCGACATGCGCGCCTGTCCTGCGAGCCACCCGGTGCGTTCGATGAGGAACGTGACAGCGCCGGCGCCGAGCCCGATGACGATGGCGGCCACGAAGTACGTGGTGGCGAACCGCGGCCCGAACAGTCCGACCGACATCACGTACTCGCCGGGGCTGGTCAGGGGCGACGAGACCATGAAGGCGACCACCGGCGCCCACGGGACCGCCGACGCCATCGCGCCGAGCACGACGGCCGTCGTCCCGCAGGAGCAGAACGGCGTGAACGAGGCGACGAGCACTGCTGCGACGACGGCGACGACCGTCCGCCGTCGGAGCCAGCCCGCCAGGCGGTCCGTGCCGACGTAGACCTGCACAGCCGATGCGACCACCACGCTCGCCAGCAGGTACGGCCAGTTGTGGACGAGCGTCCCCCAGACGTCGCTCACCACGGCCCCGAGGATGTCGGTGACGGCGTCCATGGGATCCTCCTACATATCGATCGGTATCAATATATTGACGACGGTCGATAAGATAGACCCATATCGATGGGAGGCGCAAGATGCGAACGACGACGACCGCAGGGGTCAAGGGCCTCTGCTGCTCACCCGTGCTCTCCGCCGAGCTCCCGGAGGAGGAGTCCCAGGA
>Ga0196970_1002330_pt1 | contig 10059 bp, 7 predicted proteins | sample S1v_513CmetaG_FD_148672 | JGI IMG/M metagenome (GOLD analysis project Ga0196970, IMG submission 148672) | Soil microbial communities from Anza Borrego desert, Southern California, United States - S1+v_5-13C | ecosystem: Environmental > Terrestrial > Soil > Desert | place: USA: California... | reverse complement strand
GGTAGTCGAAGAACAGCGTCTCGGCGCAACGCTTGCCCTCGTCGTAGCAGGCGCGTGGGCCGATCGTGTTCACATTGCCCCAATAATCCTCGCGCTGCGGGTGGACCGTCGGATCGCCGTAGACCTCGGAGGTGGAGGCCTGAAAGATGCGGGCGTTCAGGCGCTTGGCCAGCCCCAGCATGTTGATGGCCCCGTGCACGCTGGTCTTGGTCGTCTGCACCGGGTCGTGCTGGTAGTGCACCGGCGAGGCCGGGCAGGCGAGATTATAGATCTCGTCCACTTCAACATAGAGCGGGAAGGTCACGTCATGGCGCATCAGCTCGAAGCGGGGATGCGCGAGCAGGTGCGTGACGTTCTCGCGCGAGCCCGTGAAGTAGTTGTCCACGCACAGCACTTCGCACCCGTCGGCCAGAAGCCGGTCGCACAGGTGCGATCCGAGAAAACCGGCGCCACCCGTCACCAGCACACGTTTATTGAAGCTTCGCACGCACGTCATCCCGCGTTGTCGTGAACTGTCCCGGTGGAACCCGAACGGCTCCCCGGCATGGAAGAGCTATCAGCCACGCCCATAGGAATCCTCGATGCGGACGATGTCGTCCTCACCGAGGTAGGATCCCGACTGCACCTCGATGATGCTGAGCGGCACCTTGCCGGGGTTCTCCAAGCGATGGACCGTGCCGATGGGCAGGTAGATGGATTCGTTTTCGTAGACGAAGAGCTGCTCGTCGCCGCGGGTCACCAATGCGGTTCCCTGGACCACAACCCAGTGCTCCGCCCGGTGATAGTGCTTCTGCAGCGAGAGGCGTGCGCCCGGCAGCACCGTCAGTTCCTTAACCTGGAAGCGCTCGCCCGCATGCAGCGAGTGGAACGAGCCCCAGGGGCGATGCACCTTGCGGTGGGACACCGGCTCGGACCGGCCAGCCTTCTTCAGGCGCTCAACCACCGCCTTCACATCCTGCACCCGGTCCTTGCCGGCGACCAGAACGGCGTCATCGGTGACCACCACCACCGCGTCGTCGATACCGACCAGGGCCGTCAGATGCCCCTCGGAACGGACATAGCAGCCGGAGGCGTCTTCGGTCACGACGTCGCCGATCATGACGTTGCCGTCGCCGTCCTTGGCGCCGACCTCCCACAGGGCCGACCAGGCGCCCACGTCGGTCCAGCCCAGGTCGCAGGGCACCACCACGGCGGCGTCCGTGCGCTCCATGACCGCCACGTCGATGGACACCGACGGGGCGGCGCCGAAGGCCTCGGCGTCCAGGCGCAGGAAATCGAGATCGATCCGGCCGGCCTGCAGGGCGGCGCGCGCGGCTTCCAGCACCGCCGGCGCGAAGCGCTCCAACTCCTCCAGCAGCTTGGCGGCGGGAAACAGGAACATTCCGCTGTTCCACACATGCTCGCCGCCGGCCACATAGCCCTCGGCCACGTCGCGCTCCGGCTTCTCCACGAACTGGGCCACGGCGAAGGCGCCGGCCAGCCCCGCCACGGGCTTGCCCCTACGAATGTAGCCGTAGCCGGTCTCCGGGGCGGTCGGGGTGATGCCGAAGGTGACCAACATTCCCTTGGCGGCGGCTTTGGCGGCCAGATCGACCGCCGTCAGGAAGGCCGGAACGTCGCGAATCAGGTGGTCGGCCGGCAGCACCAGAATCAGCGCGCCGGGATCGTTCTCAAGCGCCTTCAGCGCGGCCACCGCACAGGCGGCCGCGGTGTTGCGCGCCACAGGCTCCAGCACGATGGTGCCGGGAGCGATGCCGATCTGGCGCATCTGCTCGGCGATGACGAAGCGGTGTTCCTGGTTGCAGATCACCATCGGCGCGGCGAAGCGCCCGGCGCTGTCCGGCGTGTTCACGCGCCGAACCGTCTCCTGGAGCATGGACTGGTCCGAGCAGAGCGGCAGAAGCTGCTTGGGATAAAGCTCGCGCGACATCGGCCACAGGCGCGACCCCGACCCTCCGGACAACAGAACCGGAATCACCTTCTCTGTCGCGATCATGCCTTTTCCTCATCTCCGCTAAAGCGCTCGGCGAGCCATCGCCATATGCACGCAGAGCCGCACCGACATCAATTGAGAACTGACATCCTCTCCGCCCTGAAGGGCGGAGGTTCCGGTGAGCCGCATCATGCGGCCCTCCGGCTGGTTCCTGCTTCATCGGGCCGCTTGGTGCGGTGCCCCTCCACAGGCTTCAACGCGCCGTCCGCGCGCCGTAGAATGTTGATCGCTGCGTTGGTGTCGGCATTGGCCCTGTGGCCACAACGCACGCACACGAAGACGGCTTGGCTCGGCCGGTTGGACGCATCAACATGGCCGCAACAGGCGCAGGTCTGGCTGGTGTAGGCGGCGGGCACCTCGACCAGCCTGCCGCCGCGATCCGCCAGCTTGTAGGCCAGCAAGGTGCGAAACAGGTCCCATCCCTGATCGAGGATGGCCCGGTTCAGTCCCGCTTTCTGTCGAACCCGGCGGCCCGGATCTGCGACCGTGCCCTTCGCCGACGCGGACATGCTCCGCACCGGCAACGCCTCCACAACGACCACGCCGTGGTTCTGGGCGAGGATCGTGCTGTGCTTGTGGAGAAAGTCCTTGCGGGCGTTCGCCACCCGCTTCTGAAGGCGCGCGACCCGACGCACCGCTTTGCGGCGGTTGGCCGATCCCCACTTTTTCCGCGCCAAGGCCCGCTGAGCCTTGCGCAGCGCCCGTAGCGCCGTCTTTCCGTGGTTGGCCGGGGCGATGCTGGTGCCGTCGCTGAGTGCGGCGAACACCGCCACGCCCAGGTCGATCCCGACCGGCGGCAAGGTGGACGGGGCAGGTTCGGGTCTCTCGCGCTCGCACTGGACGGCGGCGAACCATTGCCCGGCCCGGCGGGACACCGTGATGTTGCAGATGGCGCCCGGCAGCGCCTTCCAGCCGCGCAGCCACACCCAGCCCAGCTTGGGCAGCTTCATTCGCCCAGACGAGGCGCCCGTGCGCTCGACCACCAGCGAAACGGGATCGGGGAAGCGGAAACGGTCGTTCCGTCCCTTCCGGCGCGGGGTCGGTGCCTGCGCGCGACCGGCCCACCAGTTCTGATACGCCCGGTCGAGATCGCGCAGCGCCTGTTGCAGAGTGTGGACCGGCACCGCCTTCAGCCACTCCACCTCGGCCCGCAACAGCGTGACCTCGCGGCATTGGCTGGCGAAAGTGAACTTCCGACCGGGGCGATACCAATCCCGGCGTTGCTCCAGCGCGAGGTTGTAGACGAACCGGCAGGCCCCCGCGATCTGCGCCATCTGAGCGGCTTGCTCGGGCGTCGGGTAGAGGCGGAACAGGACGGCCTTGCGTTCGAGCATGGGCGGCATGCATAACATTGGCCTATGACGGATGAAAGCGACTTCAGGCCGGGACGTCATTGCGTTTTCGCTATGCACGTTCATTTGGTCTTCGTGACCAAGTACCGCCGCCACGTGTTCACCAAGGCCGTGCTCGACGACGCCCGCACCATCTTCGCGTCGGTGTGCGCCGACTTTGGCGCCGAACTCATCAAGATGGACGGCGAGGACGACCATGTTCACCTCCTCGTGAACTATCCACCCAAGGTGGCGATCTCGACGCTGGTGAACAGCCTCAAGGGCGTGTCCAGCCGCCGCCTGCGCCAGAACCATCCGGCCTTGGTCCGCCGCTACTGGAAGGGCGTCCTGTGGTCGCCCAGCTACTTCGCTTCGTCCTGCGGCGGCGCCCCGATCAGCATCATCCGCCAGTACATCGAGCAACAGCGCACGCCCGGCTAAACCTCATGTCGGCGCGGACGCGCCTCTGCGCCTATCTCCGACCTGAACGCCGGAGCTTGCGGCGCTGAGATCCAGGGTCAAAAACCGGACGGAAACACCCCGCACTTATCCCCTTCGGCTCTCAGGGACATTCGAGGGGAGCCGGTATCATCCGAGACGACGGTCCGGACGGCCCCTAAGGAAAATACCGTTCAGCCCCGCGCCGGAACGGTCACCGGGCGAGGTCCCGGCAATTCTCCGGCGCGCCCGGCGTCTGAAGCAGATGCGCCCCAAAGGACGGCGAACGGGAGACGACGCAGACCGTCGGCAGCGGCGCGCCGTCCGGAATGTCGCCGTCAAAGGTCAAGGTCAGCTGGAAGCCGGCGTGCAGCAGCCGGGGATCGTTCAGGGCCGCCGCCACGTCCGGGCGCAGCATGGCCTTGGCCGATATGCCGGCGGGCGTGACGGAGGAGCGGATCATCAGCTCGCCGCCACGGTCCAGCAGGCCCCAGCCGCGCAGCGTGATCTCCCGTCCCGCGCCCTTCGCCACCTTGCCCGGGGAATCCAGGAACCCACCGTAGGGGTGGCGTCCGATCGTCTCCGTCCCCGCCTGGACCACCGGAACCGGCCGCTCCCGGAAGAGGAAGGCGGAAGCCGGCACATCGACGGAATCGGGCTGCGGCACGGTGGGCACCGCGACCGCCGTCACGTTCACCCGGGCGTAGCGGTTGAAAACCTCCTGAAAGGACGCTTCGTCCATGGCGGGGAAGCGTTCGCGGAAGAAGTCCAGCCGAGGCGCGATGGTGACGTGGGAGATGGCCGGGTAGCCCCAGCCGTTCAGGGTCGCCCCGGGGAAGCCGGGGATCACCAGCCAACCGCGCGGATGCTCCGCCACCATGCGGTCCAACTCCTCCGTGATCGCCGTCCGCGAACGGTGGAAAATCGGGTCGGCCGATTGGATCGGGTTGAAGTCCGCCGTCGCGACGATGTTGGCCAATGCGGCGGCGCCGACCAGCCCCGTGGCGGACTGGCGCAGCCGTGGAACGGCCAGCAGGGCGGCGAGCGGCACCAGCACCACGAAGTCCCGCCAGTCGGCGGAGATGACGCTGAGCAGCGGGGCTGCCTTGAACAGGGCCCAAGCGCCCAGCGTGACGAGGGCGGCGACCAGCACCCGCACCAGCGTGATCCGCACCGGCGCCGCCGCCAGCAGCGTGAAGGCGATCAGCAGCAGCAGAATGCCGTTCGCGAACACCACCCGGCCCGGCGGCACGCGGTCGAGCAGCAAGAAGCGCCCGATGGAGACCGGCACCGGAGCCAGCATCCACAAGGTGAAGATGGTCGCCCCAGCCAGCAGCACGCCCAGCGTCCAGCGCAGGCGCCGGCCCTCCGACGAACGCTGGACGAGCCGCGCCGCCAGCGCCTTATGATCGGTGAAGAGCAGCACCAGGACCAGCAGATAGCTGCCTCCGGTCGCCGCCTCGCACACGTTCAGGATGGGAAGCAGCGACTCGTGCGCCCGCGTGACCAGCAGCGGGAAGAACTGAGCAACCCAGCGCAGCGGCTCCATGGTGCCGCCCACGCTCTCACGGTGGCCGGGGTAGATGGTCTTGGCCATCGCTGCCGCGGGTTCGTGCAGATACAGGAACGCGAGGCCCACGCCCACCGCCGCCCCCGCGCCGAGCGTCAGGAGATTGGCGGGCCGCAGCACCTCCGGCCGGAAGGCAACGAGCGCCACCGCCCCGGTGATGCCCAGCGATATGACGATCGGCGGGTAGGTGTGGGACAGCAGCCAGAAAGCCGCCAGATAGGCCGTCAGCGGCGCCTTGACCACGGGGCGCAGGGGAGCGGCGGCGACCACCAGCAGCCAGGGAAAGATGGCGAGCAGCGGCCCCGTCGTCGTCCACCAATATTGCGCGTAGGTCGTGAAGAACAGGATCAGGCTGCCCCCGGCCGCCCAGGCTCCGGGGAATCCCAGCACCCGGAACAGCACGGCATAGCCGACGAGGCAGAGCCCGATGAAGATCGCGTGCGAGAAGGAGAAGGCCAACGCCGGATCGGCGAAGAAGAAGGGCCAATACTGCGGCTTGAACGGCAGCGCCCAGTCGAGCAGCGGCACGGCGTTGAAGTTGCGCAGATCTTCCCGGTAGGGGGAGGTCTCGTTGACGCGTCGGAAATCGTTGTTCACCGCGGTCTGGACGAAGGGGGTCCAGACGACCCATTCGTCGGAACGGATGGGCCGCGGCTTGCCGGCGACGAGGCCCGTCTCGCTCACGCCGAACTGCTTCAAGGCAAGCGCGTAGGAGGTCGGGGTCCAGCGCAATCCAGTGTAGACCGCGCACAGCACCACAACCAGGGCGATGAACCATGACAGCGTGGAGGGCAGGCGCGGCGTGGTGATCACGTCAAACCGCCGCACGGTTCGTGGGGCCGGAAGAGACCGGAGCCGAGCCCGGCGCCGGGATGGCGAGATAGCGCATGTGCTTCATTTCCCGCCGCCCGAGCGTTACCGTGTCCAGAATGAGCCCGCAGGTGAGACTGAGGAAGCCGAGCAGCACCAGCCCCGTCGCCAGCAGCGCCGTGGGCAGGCGGGGCACCAGCCCGGTCGCCATGAAGTCGAGGATCACCGGCCCGCCCAGCAGGATCGCTGCCAGCACGAGCAGGCCGAACAGGGCGGAGAAGAAGGGAAGTGGCCGCTCCTCCTTCACCAGGCACACGATGGTCTTCAGGATGCGGATGCCGTCACGGATGGTGTTCAGCTTGCTCACGGATCCCTCCGGTCGGTCCTTGTAGGGCGTTTTGACTTCGGCAATGGGCATGCGCAGCTCCAGTGCGTGCACCGTCAGCTCCGTCTCCGTCTCGAAACCTTGGGCGAGCGCCGGGACGCTCTTGACGTAGCGGCGGGAAAAGACCCGATAGCCCGACAGCATGTCGTTGATCCGCTGCCCGAACACGCCCGCCACCAGCCCGGTCAGCAGCTTGTTGCCGAAGCGGTGGCCGGGCCGGTAAGCCTTGACGATGTCCATCACGCGGGCGCCGTTGACCATGTCCAGCCGCTCGTCGAGCAAGCGCTTGACCAGCAGCGGCGCGCTCGGCGCGTGATAGGTGTCGTCACCGTCCACCATCACGTACACGTCCGCTTCGATGTCCGCGAACATGCGGCGCACCACGTTGCCCTTGCCCTGCAACGGCTCGTGCCGGACCACGGCGCCGGCCGCCTTCGCCTTTTCCACCGTCCGGTCGGAGGAGTTGTTGTCGTAGACATAGACGGTCGCGTCGGGCAGGGCGGCGCGGAAGTCCTCCACCACCGTCGCGATCGTGCTTTCCTCGTTGTAGCAGGGAATGAGCACGGCCACGGCGGGAACAGCTGACACGCTCCTGACAGGCGCGGGGGACGCGGAAAGCGCGATCGAAGCCATGCTCGACAAGCCTCGGGTTGAAGAACGGCGGAGTGCAGGACAGCCGTTTGAAAGGCTCTATACTCGACCAAAGGGCGGGGATCAAATGGCGTTGGCCCGCCCCCCGGTTGGCCCATCCTACGCCGGCCGTCCCGCCACCGCCGCGAGCGGCGCCCGGACACGGGCGCGCCAATAACCCATCATCAGGGGTGCGAGGCGACGGGGCATGGCCTGGATCCTCTCGTACTCGCGCTCCAGGAACGCCTCATCGATGCTATCCCAACGATCCACCGCGATGATCGGCAGGTCCGCGAAGGAGTGCATCCAGACACCTTTCTGCACAACCGGAATAACCCCGAGATAGAGCGCCTCCCAGGTCCGGTGGCAGTCCGGCCCGTTGCCGAGCGGGGAAGCGCAGAAGCGGAAGCCGGCCATCTCCTCCAGATACGCGCGGTAGGGCTTTGGATCGGCCACGGTGGCGAAGCCCTTGCCGGCCAGAAGGTCGCGCAGGGGCGCACGTTGCGGTGGGTTCGTCCGGACGTCGAAATTGGCGTAAAGCAGGCCGGTCTTCGGCCGCCCTTGCCGGGCCATCTCGGCCAGAGCCTTGGTGTCCCCATGCTGCCATTGGGCATTGGCGAGCCCGATGGGCAGGGCCGTCAGCTTCGGATGCTCGACGTCAACGTTCTGCGCGAACCAGTGGACCAGACGGACATCGCCCAGGAACGGACGGTAGCGGCTTCCCACCCGGTGGTCGCTGCTGTGGCTGACCAGCACGAAGCGCTGCGTCAGGTGGGGCAGCACATGCTGGACGAAGCTGTCGAGCAGGTGGGTGTAGACGAAAATCACGCGGGCGCACTGCAGTTCGCGCAGTTGGCCCGGCCCCTCGATAGCCAGATGGTCGCGGGTTCCTCGAAAGCGGCACAGCCGGATGTCCGGACAGGCGCGCAGGCTGCGGTGAAAGGCCGCGGTCCCCTCGTCGGCCACCGAGATGTCGGCGAGCGCCTGAAGCCGCTCGCCCGTAACGATCTCGGGCTCCGGGATGGCCGCCACGTCCTCTGGCGCGCGGGGTGCGGCCGGCACGGCGACGCGCTCCGGGCGGGACCGGAAGGCGGCGAGGTTCTTGGAATGAACGTGCAGGTTGGCGAGCGGCCAGCTTCGCCCGTCTGTCCCGTACAGATGCGGGATCCGCCGCCCCTCGGCGTCGGGAACGAGGCGGAAACGATAGCGCGAGGCCTGGAAGACCGCGCTCTCGTTCAGGAAGCCCAGCGTCGGCCGGCCCCGCACGTTGCGCGGATCGACACCGCCCAGATACTGGCCGAAAGCGCCGGGATCGAAGATCATCCCCAGCGCCTCCGCATGCCGGGCGTAGAGCGCCGGGTCGGCCGGGGCCTCGCCGGTCAGGCTGCGCGCGGCATCGCCGGCGGCGGGCACCACCGGCAGCGCATCGGCCGCCGCCGGCCCCAGCCGTTGCCGGAACAGCCCCAAGAGACTCATGTCGTTGGCCCGGACCCCGGGGTTGCGGGCAAAGAAGCTGGCCACGAAGCGCGTGAAGCGGCCCGCCGCCGCCGCGTCACGGAGATACATCAGCCCGGCGATTCCCCGGCGGTCGCCATCGAAGGGAAGGGCGGTCCCGGGGTAAAGGGTCGCCAGCTTCGGGCACAAAGCGTCAAGGTCGGCGTAGAGCAGGTTGTCGGTCTCCAGATGGACGACATTCTCCAGCCCAAAGACGGCCATCGCCGTTTCGATGTGGAAGAACCGCTCGATAACGTAGGTCCAGAAGCCGAAGCGGAACGCACGGTCAATCTTGGCTGCCACGCGGAATGCCGCCAGCTGGGGCGAGACCGGCAGGTCCTCGACTGGCACCGCGCGGACGCACAGCCCCGGATCGGGCGGCGCAGCGGCGAGCGCCGCAGCGTTGGCGAGCAGCAGGATGTCGCAGCCGTTGAACAGCCGCGCCTGAGCGAGCGCGTCCTCCAGATACGGCGGCAGTGCTTCTCCCAGATGGACGAAGAGGATGGCGTGGGGCATGGCGGACTTACGAACAGGATCAGCGGGCAGGCGAGCCGAGGCGGGGCGGCACGAGCCGCGCCGCGCGGGCGTGCGCCTCGTCCACGTCGAAGCCGAGGTCAAGGTCGAGCGCGCCGTCCACCCCCCTCCGCCAGCTCGGTCGGGCTGGCCGGGGAGCGAGCGACGGATCGAGAACCGCCGCTTGATGGAAGCAGGGCAGAGCCTCCTCCAGACGCCCCAACCCTGTCAGGATGACTCCGGCGTTGTGGTAGAGGTCCGCAGACAGGGAAGCCCTGGCAATGGCGCGGCGCACCAGCCCGAGCGCCTCCTCGCCGTCCCCCCGGCTCTGCGCGGTCATAGCCAGCACGGCCAGCACCGCCGGGTGGCCGGGCTGGCCGGCCAGCATGTCTCGACCGATCCGCTCCGCCTCCGGGAGGTTGCCGGCCTCCCATTGGCGCAGGGCCTCACGGAGGTGATCGACAAGGCTCATCGGAACGGCGCCTTGACGTGGACTGTGAACTCGATGGGCGCGTAGTCGTGCAGCAGCACGACGTTGCCGCCAATCTCGCGCAGGCAAAAATCGATCATCGCCGCCGGGTCGGCATAGAACAGGCCGGGCGTCTGCTCCGCGACGTGGCGGCTCAGCATGTTGAAGGCGAGTCCCCGGCGGGTTATGCGGGCGAGCGAGCGGAGGCTTTCCTTGACAAGGTTGAACCACGCGTCCGCATCAGCGGTGAGACAAAGATTGTAGGTTCCCGCTACAATTGAATAATCCGCCACCTCGGTTGCCCGGTAGCTTTGCAGGAAGTGGGCGCGGGGGTCGCGGATGGTGGCGCGGGCAGCCTCGATCATCTCGCGGCTGATGTCGTAGCCGATGTAGCGCCCGCCCGTGAGCGCCGGCCCGTCCTTGAGG
>Ga0196970_1002329_pt1 | contig 10062 bp, 9 predicted proteins | sample S1v_513CmetaG_FD_148672 | JGI IMG/M metagenome (GOLD analysis project Ga0196970, IMG submission 148672) | Soil microbial communities from Anza Borrego desert, Southern California, United States - S1+v_5-13C | ecosystem: Environmental > Terrestrial > Soil > Desert | place: USA: California... | reverse complement strand
AACCAAAGTTCCCTATAAATTCCGGAATTGGACTTCGATAATCTGAGGGGGATGAGGGCGAAGGCCGATACAGGGTAGTTTAATGAGGAGAGGGTTATTCTTCGTAGCGGGCAGGGGAAGCAATCACTAAGTTGACAACGGTGTCGGAAGGGCATTGTTGCATGTTAGTGTTTTCTTGTCTTTAAGAGTTTATTTGAATATATTCGATTATTCTCGATGTGGCACGATGGCTATGTTATAATAATCATGCCGTGTAGGCAGTGGCACACGTGAGGTGTATTCCATGAGCGTGGTGTATCTTGCAGCTGCTGCCATGTACCTGTGCGGCACCGCCTACTACATTGTGTCCCTAGTCATGCTGGCTAAGGGCGCCGGGAAGCTTCACAAGTAGTGTCTGCAGTAACTAGCCAGTGGAATCACATGTCTGGCAGTTGGAATTCCGCGATGCCCGCCGCAGACCGCCATCTCGCGGGCATGAACAGACCAATTTTGCCATTGTCCGAATCACGGCCGTGGCACCAAGTCAGCCAGAAAACGTGACCATTGGCGAACAGCAGGGCGACGGACACAGTCCGTCGCCCTGCTGCATGTGTAACTGACTCTACAAAAGAAAAACTCCTGGACCGCCATCCAAGAGTTCTTCCCCCAAGCAACTTGTTGGATCGTTACGCCATCCGACTCATCGCTTACCTGAACCAGGCGGCCTCGAAGTGAGGCTGGGATTCACCCACACTACACTGAACCGATTGAGGCTACGTGGCTTACCCGGAATCAAAGTAGATTCCCGACAACGGTAGCAATTCCATCACCTCCAGGGAATTACCCCTGAATGCACAGAGTTGCCTGGGTAGGTTCGGCTTGACCACCACACTGACCACACGTAACGTGATCCATGAGCTGCAGGCATATATCCTGCACGCATATTGTATCACTAATATTCAGTGTAGTCATCAATTGTCGATTCCAAACCAGAAGGTCCCGCCACCTGTCACCATGGATGCGGGGCTTTCCGTTCTGTACTCCGCGGAAAACAGGCACAACGTGGTAAACAAAGGACGACTGCGGCATACGGCAGGCTGGCGCCAACGAGCGCCGTTAGTAACACGTTCCATTGGGGGTCATTACAAAAACTTCTTCCCAATGGACTTCCCGTAAACACCCCTTATTTGGTATAATATGTATTGAGGTGGTCGGGGTTGGCTAAGGCGGCGATTTACATCAGGTGGTCCACGGAGGACCAGGCGTTGGGGACGACCCTGCAGGTGCAACGTTCGTCGTGTTTCGCTTACTGTGACAGGGAAGGGCTCTACGTGCCCGAGGACCTCGTTTTTGTGGATGAGGGGTGGTCCGGGGGGAACCTTGCCCGGCCGGCTATGGATCGGTTGCGGGCTGCGGTTCGTGCTGGTTTGGTGGATATGGTGGTGGTCTACCGGCTGGATAGGCTGTCCCGTGACCTGGCCGATGCTACGGGGCTGGTGGGCAAGGAGTGGAAGGGGAAGGCTCTGGTGCGGTCCGCCACGGAGGATGTTTGCCCTGAGGCGGACGAGGGGTGGCTGAACTACAGCTTCCGGGCTACCTTTGCTGACTACGAGCGGCGGGTGATCAAGCAGCGTACATACGCCGGGAAGGTCCGGCGGCTCCAGGAAGGGCTGAAGGTGGCGGGGGGCGCCCCTTATGGGTATAATCGCACGGCGAAGCCCGGGGTGTTTGAGGTGGATGAGGAGCAGGCTGAGGTGGTCAGGGCGATTTTCTATAAGTGCGCTCGCGAGAATGTTGGGCTGATCACCCTGGCGAAGTGGCTCAACGAGATGGGGTACAAGCCGCCCAGGGCGGCGCTGTGGGGGGCGCCCACGGTGCGGCTGATGCTCTTGAACCCGGTGTACAAGGGGCATATCGTCTTTGGGCGGCAGAAGTTCCTCAAGCGTTCGTCCGGTGAGGAGGGGCCCTGGCGGAAGATGCAGGAGCCTGTGGTGTCGGTTGCGGCCGCTCCGGGTACCTTGCCGGCCCTGGTGTCGGAGGAGCTGTGGGAGCAGGCCCAGGGGGCCATCGCCCGCCGACGGAGTTGGATGGAGCAGACGTCCGGTCGGAGCCTGGGCAGTGACCGGCTGCTGACGGGCCTGATCTACTGCCGGTGCGGGGCGCGGCTCTGCATTAAGCAGCGGCAGGAGCGGCGGAAGGATGTGTTCCGGTGTCTGGCCAACGATACCATGGGGGTGTGTACGCACAAGCCTGCTTACATCCCGGTGCCGCTGTTGGATGAGATCGTGGTGCAGCAGTTGTTGGGGCGGCTCAAGTCTGAGGCGTTCCAGGAGCGCCTGGGGCAGGCTGTGGATGTGAAGGTGCGCAATGAGATGGCTGCGTTGGCGCAGCGGCGTGATGGGCTTGATAGCGAGGTTGAGGGGCTGTCTGGGGAGCTTCGTTTTTTGGATGCCGAGTATCGTAAGCAGCGCATCACCATTGAGGAGGCCCGCCGGCTGCGGGGGCAGGTGGAGGAGGAGAGGGCGGGGCTGCTGCGGCAACTGGCCGAGGTGGAGACGATGCTGATGGACCAGCAGAAGGCGCTGCGGGAACAGCAGGCGGCTGTGGGGCAGGTGGAGTTGGCGCGGCAGTGGGACACGCTGACGAATCAGCAGCGGCGCCAGGTGCTTCGGAACTTCATCCAGCGGATTGAGGCGTATCGGTCCAGGGAGACCGGGGAGGTCTCACTTCAGATCCAGTGGGCGTTTGAGACGGACACGCAGGATCAAGAGATCCGGGTGGAGGCCCCGAAAGGGCGTCCCTTCAAAAAGATGGCGGGCGGGGAGTAATCCCCGCCCGTCTACCCTTTTCGGGTGTGTCAGCGCCGCCGCACGAGATCAGATGTCTCGTGATCGGTGCGCAAGTCCCCCTCGGCACTTAGCTGGAGCGTCTATCGCCGCTCTAGTGTCAGGTGATCTAGGAAGTGCCTACCCTGATCCGTCAAAAGGACAGCTCCGCTGGAACCATGACTTGGGCTGTCAAACTCAATAACTCCGTATTGGAACAACCCATCGACGACCTTGTCAGCTTCCTTCCTAATTTGGACGGGCAAGAAGTCGGATAGCCACGTCCTTAGCCTACCGTCTGCTGGATGCTCGTCCCGAATCCACTGTAAGATGCCCCACAGAACTCCGCTTTTTCGGAGATCTATGATCAGTCTGGAAGGGCGATTTTCGTCCACATTGCGGGCCTGCACCGAGTTGTCGACTTTTCGAGGCCGCTTGGGTGGAAGCTGGTCTGCGAACAGGCTAAACGAGTCAGTTTCGGAGAGAAGCTCTGTTAGGGCCTTGCGTTGCGTCAGGGTTTGTACTGCCAGCCTGAGCCCGTCGCTTGTTAAGGGGGCAGCCGCAGCCCAGTAATCTTGTAAGCGTCAAATCCGGCCCACCTGGGAAACGCCGGCCCCACCTGAGACAATCTTCCTTGGAAACGCTCTGGGGAGGGTTGTCTCTTGTCATCTGAGGACATGGCGCGGCTGTGGGCCGCCCGAATTAAGGACTACCAGGCCAGCGGCGAGCGCGTCGCAGCCTGGTGCGAGCGGAATCAGGTTACCTCGCACCAGCTCTACTATTGGATGCGGAAACAAAGAGAGGCCGAACGACAGCAAGCACCGACAGCCGGCGACGAACCGAAATGGGTCGCCCTGTCCGTTCAGGAGCCCACAACCGACGAAGCGCCGCTCATCGTGGTCAAGATCGGCGGGGCCGCCGTCGAAGTCCGGGCGGGCTTCGACGCAGCCGTGTTCGCCACTGTGGTCAGGACGCTAAAGGCCCTGTGCTGAGCGAACTTCAGGTAAACCAGGTTTACCTGGCCTGCGGCAGCACGGACATGCGCAAGTCCATCGACGGGCTGGCGGTACTAGTCAAAGAGGGATTCGACCTCGACCCCTTCACGTCAGCCCTGTTCGTATTCTGCAATCGCGAGCGCAACAAGCTGAAGATACTGTTCTGGGAGCACAACGGCTTCTGGCTCTTCTACCGCCGCCTGGAGCGAGGCCGATTCCGCTGGCCTCCGGACGACGGCACCGGCCCCCGCCAGGTCACCCGTCGGGAACTGCGCTGGCTCCTCGACGGACTCCCCTTGGAGCAGAGACAGGCGCATCCCGAGGTGACGGCACGAACAATAATTTGAAGAAATGCCATGAAATGCTTATACGAGGCAGGACAATTCGTTCTGCCTCTCGAATCATTTGGGTATGAAAGACACACCCGAAACCAACGCCGCCGTAGGCGAACAGCCGCTGGAGCAGTACCAGCAGCTTGAAACGAAGTACGCTCAACTGCAGATGAAGGTCGATGAGCTGACGGCCAAAGTGCAGTGGTATGAGGAGCAACTCCGTCTGAGCAAGCAGAAGAAGTTCGGTGCGTCGAGTGAGAAGACGCCGCCGGAGCAACTGCGCTTCGAGGACGCCCTGCTCAACGAGGCCGAACTGGTAGCCGACCCGAAGCAGGTGGAGCCGACGGTGGAGACCATCACCTACCAGCGCCGCAAGCAGCGCGGGGAGCGTGAGGCCAAGCTGCAGGACCTGCCCGTGGAGACGGTCGAGTATCAGTTGCCCGAGTCCGAGCGGGTCTGCCCCTGCTGTAACGGCCCCCTCCACGCCATGAGCACCGAAGTGCGCCAGGAACTGAAGATCATCCCGGCGGAAGTCAAAGTGGTCAAGCATGTCCGGCACGTCTACAGCTGCCGCCAGTGTGAGCGGGAGGGAACGGAGACGCCGGTCATCACCGCCTCCATGCCTAAGCCGGCTGCACCGGGCAGCCTGGCTTCGCCGTCGATGCTCGCCTTCACCATGGCGCAAAAATACGTCATGGGCATGCCGCTTTACCGGCAGGAGCAGCAATTTGCTTACCTCGGCGTGGAGTTGACCCGCCAGACGCTGGCCAACTGGACGCTGAAGGCGGCAGAACGTTGGCTGCAGCCCCTCTGCGAGCGGATGCATACGCATTTGCTTGCCCAGCCCATCCTGCACGCCGACGAGACCACGGTACAGGTACTGCGGGAGGATGGCCGGGAGGCGCAGACGCCTTCATACCTGTGGCTGTATCGGACAGGGCGGGAGAGCCCGCCAATCGTCCTGTACCAGTACAAACCCACCAGAGGCGGTGAGAATCCACGCGGCTTCCTGGCCGGCTTCCACGGATATCTGCATGTTGACGGGTATTCGGGGTACCACAAGGTGGCGAACGTCACACTGGTCGGCTGTTGGGCTCACGCCCGCCGTAAGTTCGACGAGGCGCTCAAGGCGCTGCCTGACGACAAGCAGAAGGCGGCCGTGGCAGCACGGGAGGGCCTGGAGTTCTGCAATCGCCTGTTCGACATCGAGCGAGAGGTCAAGGACGCCACAGCCGAAGAGCGCCTGAAAGTCCGCACGGAGCAGAGCAAGCCCGTGGTGGACGCCTTTTTGGCGTGGCTTCGCATGCAGCGGCCCCGGGTCTTGCCCAAGAGCACCCTGGGGGCGGCGATTACCTATTGCCTCAACCAGTGGGACAAGCTTGTGGTCTTCCTGCAAGACGGGCGGCTGGAGCTGGACAACAACCGGAGCGAGCGGTCGATTAAGCCATTGGGTAAAGCCGTCAACTACACCCCATGCGAGCAATGAGGGTGAATTTGTCCGTGTGACACATCCGTATCATCCGCTGAGTGGGCACGAATTTGAACTCGCCGCGTGCTGGCACACGTGGGGGGAACACCGCGTCTATTTCAAAGACCAGATGGGTGAACTGCGCTCTTTGCCGGCACGCTGGACGAGTGTAGCCGCGCCGGACCCCTATGTTGAGATGTCGGCTGGCAGGTCCTACTTTCGGGTAGAGGACCTGCTTATTTTGGTTGGTCTGGTTCGGATGCTGCAAAAGCCCCACAAGGCTGAGTGACCCAAAACGTAAAGGGGATTTTGCCGCAGGTGTAAAGGCGATTATGCCTCACAGTGTCCTGGCCTACTGGTAGCCACCCTCTGAAAGCCCACATATAGCAATGTTTCCGCCAGAATATCTTGACATATCGGAATTTGATGGGCATAATTAACTTAACACGTCAGTGCAGGAGGTGGCCTGTGGCTAAGCGCAAACCCATGGATGAGAAGCTGTCCGCACTGTCCGAGCGCCATGCCCTAAACGCACGGGCGCAGGCAGTAACTGACCCGACCTTTTCCGAAAACCCCTTCTTCGACCCGCGAGATCTGGTGCAAGTGAAGTACGAAATGCTGCGGCGCGTTCACAAGGAGGGACAGTCGATCTCCCACACCGCAGCGGCATTCGGTTTCTCCCGCCCCTCGTTTTACCAGGCACAAGCGGCTTTCGAAGCCAAGGGCCTCCCCGGGTTGCTTCCGGATCGCCCCGGCCCGCGGGGGGCGCACAAGCTGACCGATAAGGTCATGGATTACGTCGAACGTGCTCTCGCTGAGAACGAGGAGTTGGGGGCTCCGCAACTGGCTGAAATCGTCCACGATGCATTCGGTCTGTCCGTTCACCCGCGCAGTATTGAGCGTGGTCTTCTTCGCCGTCAGAAGGAGCGGCGAGCTTTCCCCCCCTAAGCAGATACGGCCTCTCCCTGTGCAAGAGCTCGCTGAACGCTACGAGGATCTGCGGGCGCAGGCCACAGGCAAACGCATCGGTGCGACACCGGGACTGGGACTGGCGCTGTTTCTGCGGCGGGGCATGCCGGATTGGATGAGTGCCTGGTCAAAGTGCCAGTTAGGCGTGACCCCGCCGCCGGCGAAAGCCCGGAGTGAACAGCCCGGGTTCCTTCCAGAAACTCTGCAAGCTCAGGTAGCACGGCTGCTGGCTGGGATGGCTCTACACCGGCGACAGGAGGTGCACTCATGAACGTGCCTGTCCACCAGAAGGTGACAGCGAGTCACCTGAAGCGAGACGCCTATCTGTATGTACGCCAGAGCACCCTACACCAAGTCTTCGAGAACACGGAGAGCACCAAACGTCAGTATGCGCTCCGGGAGAGAGCGGTGGCCCTGGGTTGGCCTCTGGAGCGAGTTGTGGTAATCGACAGTGACCTGGGTCAGTCGGCTGCTTCGGCGGCCGATCGGGAGGGATTTCAGAAGCTGGTGGCGGCGGTGGGGATGGGCCAGGTCGGGATTGTGCTTGGCTTGGAGGTCTCCCGCCTGGCGCGGAGCTCCACAGACTGGCACCGTCTGCTTGAGATCTGCGCCATGACGCAGACGCTGATTCTGGATGAGGACGGCATCTACGACCCCAGCCACTTCAATGACCGGCTGCTGCTCGGCCTCAAGGGCACCATGAGCGAGGCAGAACTCCATATACTGCGGGCACGGCTGGATGGCGGCATCCGCAGCAAGGCAAGCCGGGGTGAACTGAAAGCGAGACTCCCCGTGGGGTTGGTGTACGGCCCCGATGATCGGGTTCAGTTCGATCCGGACCAACAGGTTCAACACACGATTCGGCTCTTCTTTCAGACGTTCCGCCGCGTCGGCTCCTCCGCCGCAACGGTGCGGGTATTCCGCCAGCAAGGATGGAAATTCCCGCGGCGGCCGCAGACTGGGCCGCGAACGGGCGAGATACTCTGGGGACCACTTGGCACTTGGCGAGCCATCCAAGTACTGAAAAACCCTCGTTATGCTGGAGCATTCTTCTATGGCAGGCACCAATCCCGAAAGATGGCGGACGGGAAACGGCACAGTCGGACCGTGACTGCCGATCAGTGGGTGGCCCTTATCCGGGATGCCCATCCGGGTTACATATCTTGGGAAGAATATGAGCAGAACCTCCGCGTTCTGCACGAGAATGCCCAGGCACAAGGCCACGAGCGGCGCAAGAGTCCGCCCCGAGAAGGCCCAGCCCTCCTGCAGGGACTGGCCGTCTGCGGAATCTGTGGCGAACGAATGGCGGTGCGCTACCACATTCGCGGTGGCCGGATGATCCCCGATTACCTCTGCCAGAGTCAGTACGCCAAGTACGCCGATCGCCGCTGTCAGCAGATCTACGGTGCCGGCATTGACAGGGCAATCGGGGAACTGCTCGTCAAGGCTGTTGCCCCAATGGCGCTGGAAGTGGCGCTCACTGTACAGGAAGAACTGGCTGCACGGGCTGAAGAGGCAGATCGGCTCAGCAGGCAACAAGTTGAACGAGCTCGATACGAGGCCGACTTGGCGCAGCGCCGCTACATGCGGGTCGATCCAGACAACCGTTTGGTGGTCGGCGCCCTGGAGGCCGATTGGAACCAGCGGCTTCGGGCTCTGACTGAGGCCCAGGAGGAATATGAGCGGCAGCGTCAGAGTGACAGTCTTGTGTTGAATGAGCAGCAACGCTCTGAGATTCTGGCCCTGGCCACCGATTTTCCGCGGCTGTGGCAGGATCCCAACACACCCGATCGAGAACGCAAACGCATGGTGCGACTCATACTGGAAGATGTCACGCTTCTGAGGGGCGAGCAGATCACCGTCCATGTCCGATTCAAAGGGGGCGCGACCCGTACCCTGACAGTGCCCTTGCCGCTGAAGTCTTGGCAATCATGGCAGACAAAATCCGAGGTTGTCCAAGAGATTGATCGCTTGCTCGACCACCATACCTACAGCCAGGTGGCCGATATCCTGAACCGGCAGGGATACCGTTCCGGCCACGGCAAAGTGTTTACGGGGCGGATTGTGGCCCGAATGATCCCGAGCTATGACCTTCGCGACCGTTTCACCCGCCTGCGAGCAGCCGGAATGCTCACGCTGGAGGAGTTCGCTGCGGCCGTTGGTGTGCACGTGGCCACGGTCACGAGATGGCGGCAACAGGGAAGTGTGCTGGCGCATCAATACAATGATCGGAACGAGTACCTGTATGAACCACCAGGTGACGATACACCAAGAAAGGGGGCCGGGAAACGCCCCAGCCCCGCTAACAGCTAAGCGTTGTATCGATTCGTACGAAGGAGGTGCAGTATGGAGCACAGACCTTCGTGATCGGTCGCAAGAACTGGCTGTTCAGTAACACCCCGAAGGGTGCGACGGCCAGCGCTACGATCTACAGCATTATCGAGACGGCCAAGGAGAATGGGCTGAAGCCGTTCGGCTACCTCCAGTGGCTGTTTGAAACCATGCCCCAGCTGGAGACTCTCAACGATCCCGCCACACTGGACCGGTTCCTGCCCTGGTCGGAATCGGTGCCCCAGGAACTCAAGCTCGTTCAAGCATAGCCTACATTAAAACCCACCGTGCTGCACGGTGGGCTCTATTTGACGCTTACCAGAAGCGGGATTCGCATGCCCTCAGCATGGGAGTACGATGCAGGTAAGAAAGTCCCGAAATGGCGTGTTTCTGGCCTGCGGGCGTTGCCGCAACACACAGTCGATAGGTCTCTAGCCCGTGGTGGCGATCGTGGTCGAGGTGTGTGATCGCTCGACGACTTCACAAATCTAGGCAGGGTTCGTCAGTCCTGTACAGTAGGATAAGCCCAAACGGCGGCGGATGCCGTTCCTGGGCACCAAGGCAGAGGGTTGATCGAACTGGCTGAGTGACGGCCATACGCATTGAGGCCTCGAAGACGACTGGTCATGCACAACATCCACTTGATGGAGCAGTCTGGGGACACCCGGGCTGCTTTTCGCGTCTACGCATCTGCCAGCCCCGCAACGGCTAAGTGTGCTCCAATACCCAACGGGAGTCCTCGGATTCGAAGTTAGGCTCAAGACTTGTCTCTTTAGCTGGTAGATTATTGGAGCAGTCATGTTTACAAATGTTGGAAAAGAATGATAGGATTATTCCTGTCGGGACACAAGTTCAGGTTGATATCAGCTAGGTGAGTGGTTGTTCAACCTTTACGCACGTCGAATCCGGGGGGGAGGCCAAATGGGAACAACTCAGTTCCTAAACACGGTGGTTGGTGCAATCGCCTTGCTGCTCGTCATGCTGAATGTGGCACTGGTGGTTGTCTCTGGCCTGCGCCAGCGTCGGGCGGGCACCCCTTCATCTCTTGTCGGCGCCGGCATGACAGTACAAGCTATCGGCCTTGGCTTCGCCCTCGGTGGTGCGATCGGTGGCGGATACGCAGTCGTTTTACTGCTCGAGGCTATTGAGCTTTCGACCGCCGC
>Ga0196970_1002328_pt1 | contig 10062 bp, 8 predicted proteins | sample S1v_513CmetaG_FD_148672 | JGI IMG/M metagenome (GOLD analysis project Ga0196970, IMG submission 148672) | Soil microbial communities from Anza Borrego desert, Southern California, United States - S1+v_5-13C | ecosystem: Environmental > Terrestrial > Soil > Desert | place: USA: California... | reverse complement strand
TTCATTTGCTGATGCCCCTGTTCGCAGACCCAGCGCGCTTTGATCCGATGTCCGTGCTGTCGGTGCTGGCTCGTCCCGCACAGGCGGGAGTAGAACTGCCAAAGTAGTGATAGGGCGCGTCTGCAAACCGGCAGCAGGTTGCGGATGCCCCTGCCCCGGGGACCCATCGGCGGTTGAACACCTCCGTTGGCCTCGACGCTTCCATAAGGTTCATTCTGCGTAGAACGGGCCTCTGAGCGCCTACCAGAGGGTGAGAAAGGCCGTTCCCACCGTATGCACAGCTTGCGGCGCTGGTGGACAAACGTGAGCCGAAGTCCGCAGAGATTTGGGAGGCACCCCGAGCTCTGCGATTTCCATGACCTAAAAGGATCAGGTTGATGACACGATCTACCTCCTCAGACGAGTGGTCCAGGACGCAGAGCAGCTAACTGAGCCTGCGGCGTCCGAAACCGCTCTCCCAAAGCCCGCTATCAAGAGAGCTACTTTGGGGCCTCTGGCATGGCCGAAGAATGATGATCGACAATGAGCCAACGCTCGCCACTCTTGACATAAGTGAAGCTATAGCGCGCAGGCAAGTTCTTGGCCTGTCCGTCCTTGACGTAGGAAAACGTGTAATAGCCGGTATTGACCGCTGTATCGCCGTACACGCGGATCAGCTGATCGCCAAAGGCAACCTTGAGGCTCGGAAGAGCCTTGAAGGCTGTCACGAAATAATCCCGTAATGCCGCCCGATCGGCGCGCACCGTCGGCGACAGCGTCCCCCAGAGCACGGCGTCGTCGGAATAGAGCGGCAACACTTTGTCGGGATCGTTTTCGCCAAGCACCCGCCCCCAGGTTGAGACGGCCGCTGCCACGTCCTCCTTCGGTCCGGCCGAAGCCGCGGGGGCAAGCGACAAGAGGGCGATGCTCAGTGCAAGTCCAGTGCTCACGGCTTTCAAAGGGAAATGCATGGCGCTTCCTCCCCTATGACTGGAATGCGTCCCACACCATCCGGCCCAACCTGTCCTGCCGCCGATACGCCTAGGGTCGTGTGATACGTGGCAGCGGAGATCTTATCCGATGGTGCGATTGCTGTTGCGGTAGCAATGGAAGGGATAAGGGGGCTTGCGGACATGCACGTAGCTCTTGCGGACGGGTAATAAGTCGCTCTCACCGCCGAATCCTCAACGGCATCCTCTGGATCAACTGCACCGGCGCGCCTTGGAAGGACCTGCCAAGATGCTATGGCCCGGTTGGAACGGTGTCGAGCCGGTTCTATCACTGGCGCAAGGCCGGGATCTGGCAGCAGGTCCTGGAAGCCTTGCAGGCGCGCGCCGACCGCCAGGACCGGGTGGACTGGTCGCTGCCCTTCATCGACAGCACCGTTGCCCGCGCTCATCAGCACGCCGCGGGCGCTCGGAAAGCCGAGCGGCGCCTCGACGGTGAGGCGCTCGGGCGCTCACGCGGCGGGCTCTCGACCAAGATCCACATCCGCGCCGAGGGCCTCGGCAAGCCGGTGACCTTCACGCTGACTGGCGGTGAGCTCCACGACAGCAAGGCGTTCGCGACGCTGATGGGAAGCGGCTGGATCAAGCGCTTGGGGCGTGGGCGTCCGCGTCTCAAGCCCGACCGGCTCGTCGCCGACAAGGCGTACAGCAGCGGCGTGATCCGCTCCGCTCTGCGGCAACGTGGCATTCAGCCGGTGATCCCAACCAAGAGCAATGAACGCCCGGAGCCGACCTTCGACCGCGCCGCCTGCCGTGAACGCAACCGGGTCGAGCGTCTGATCGGCCGGTTGAAACAGTTCCGCCGGATCGCTACTCGGTATGAGAAGCGTGCTGCCAACTATCTCGCCATGATCACCATCGCCGCCATCCTTCTATGGCTCTGACCCTTGCAGACGCGCCTTAGTTCATAGGCTCGGCAAGAGCCCTTCGCCGATGAGATCCCGGAACGTGCCCGCCGTGACCAGCGCTTTCGCCGCGGCGATGTCCGGCGCCATGGCGCGGTCCTGGTCGTAGGGTGGCACGCGGGCGCGCAGGCGCGCCTTGGCGTCCTCCAGCAGCAGCGAGCTGCGCAGCGGTGCCCGGAGATCCACGCCTTGGGCCGCCGCCAGCAGCTCGATGGCGATGATGCCGGCGAGGTTGTCGGCCATGTCGCCCAAGCGGCGGGCGGCGTGCGTCGCCATGCTGACGTGGTCTTCCTGGTTGGCGGAGGTCGGCAGGCTGTCGACGCTGGCGGGGTGGCTCATCTGCTTGTTCTCGCTGGCGAGCGCGGCGGCTGTCACCTGCGCGATCATGAAGCCGCTGTTGAGCCCGCCGTCGCGCACCAGGAAGGGCGGCAGGCCGGACAGGTTGGTGTCCATCAGCAGCGCGATGCGCCGCTCGGACAATGAGCCGGTCTCGGCGATGGCCAGCGCCAGCACGTCGGCGGCCAGCGCCACCGGCTCGGCATGGAAGTTGCCGCCGGAGACGATCTCGCCGGTGCCGGCGAAGACCAGCGGGTTGTCGGACACCGCGTTGGCCTCGCGCTCCAACACCTGGGCCGCGAAGCGCACATGGTCGAGCACGGCGCCCATCACCTGCGGCTGGCAGCGCAGCGAGTAGGGGTCCTGCACCGTGTCGTGCTCGCCGCGGTGGCTCTCACGGATCGCGGAGCCGGCCAGCAGCCGGCGGTAGACGGCGGCCACGGCGATCTGTCCGGGCTGGCCGCGCACGTCATGGATGCGCGCGTCGAACGGTCCGTCGCTGCCGAGCGCCGCGTCGACGCTCAACGCCCCCGCCACCAGCGCCGCGGCGAAGGCATCCTCCAGCGCGAAGAGGCCGAGCAGCCCCAGCGCGGTGGACACCTGCGTGCCGTTGAGCAGCGCCAGCCCCTCCTTGGCCTCCAGTTCCAGCGGCACCAGCCCCGCGCGGGCCAGCGCGGCGGGAGCGGGAAGGCGCTCGCCCCCCACCAGTGCCTCGCCCTCGCCGATCAGCACGCCCGTGAGGTGCGCCAATGGTGCCAGGTCGCCCGAGGCGCCCACCGAGCCCCTGGCCGGCACCGCCGGCAGCACGTCGGCGTTCAGCAGCGCCAGCAGCGCGTCCAGCACCACGGGCCGCACGCCCGAGTGGCCGCGCCCCAGCGCATTGGCCTTCAACGCCAGGATCAGCCGCACCGCCGCCGCGGGCAGGTCGGGCCCGATGCCGGCGCTGTGCGACAGCACCAGGCGGCGCTGCAGGTCCCGCACCCGGTCGGGTGGGATGCGGCGCTTGGCGAGCAGGCCGAAGCCGGTGTTGACGCCGTACACCGGGCGCTCGCCGGCCGAGGCAAGCGCCACCGTTTGGGCGGACGCCTCGACCGCCGCGCGGCAGGCGGGATCGAGGGAAACCGAGACCGGCGCGCCGGCGATGCGGCGCAGGTCGGCCAGCGTCAGGGATCCCGGTGAGAGAACGAACGTGGCGCTCATGCAGCCTCCGAAATCGCGCCCTTCACAAATGAGAACGAAATGTCCGTCCCGCAAACGGCCTGCGACACGGATGGGGGAGCTATGGCGACAATCCTGTGATCCCTCATGAATTTAACATGTCATTTACCATGCAGGACGCCTCATCCCCCCTGCCTGCGTTCGGTGGGCAAACGCAAGCTTCGGTTAAACGTGGAGGAATTTGATGCCGTCCCCGACCAGCCGCACGCCCAAGGTCGGCAGTGACCGTCCTGATTTCGGCAGCAGCTACTTTGTCCGGATCCTGGTTGCGACCTTCGTTTTCAGCGCGGCGATCAACGTTCTGCAACTGAGCATGCCGCTCTATTCCCTGCAGGTCTTCGCCCGGGCGATCCCGTCCGAGAACCTCGATACGGTGCTCATGCTGACGGTCCTGGTGGTCCTGGCCCTGTCGATGATCGCGCTGCTGGAAACCGTCCGCTCGCGCCTGCTGACGCGCTGTGCCAACGCGATGGAAATGGCTTGGCGCCGCCGTCTCGCCACCGACGTGCTCGACTCTGCCGGTCGCGGCCGTCCCGAGCCGGGCCCGATGAACGACCTCATGGAGATCAAGGGCGCCATCACCCGACCGACGTTCGGTGCCATGATGGACCTGCCCTGGACGCCTCTGTACGTGGTCGGCATCTACCTCATCCATCCGCTGCTGGCGGCGATCATGCTGGTCAGCATGGTCATCCTGACGGCGCTGGGCTACATCGGCTATCTCGCCTCCAAGGACCTGATGGACGAGGCCAAGGGCCCCGCCGCCCGCTCGAGCCGCCTGTTCGACGCGGTGCAGACCCAAGCCCCGGTGATTCGCGGTCTGCGCATGGGGCCCGCGGTGCTCGACACCGTCAGCACCGGCCAGTTCACCCACTCCGCGCTGATGGGCAAGAATGCCGAGCGCGCCGCATCGATCCATGCGCTCACCAAGTGGGTCCGCATGCTGTTGCAGGTCGCCTGCACCGGCGTCGGCGCCTGGCTGGTCATGGAGCAGCACCTGTCCTTCGGCGGCATGATCGCCACCTCGATGCTGGTTGGCCGCGGCATGGCTGCCGTCGAGCAGTTGGTCGGCTCCTGGGGTCCGATCCTGAAGTCGGTCGAGGCCTGGAAGCGCCTGAAGCCGCTTTTGAAGCGCCTGTCGAACGAGAGGCCCCGCGCCGCCACCCCGATGGCTCCGGAGCGCCTGACGGCCGAGAACGTGCTGTTCATCTCGCCGGTCGACCAGAAGCCGATCCTGCGCAGCGTCGTGCTGACGGCCGAAGCCGGTGAGACGGTGTGCATCCTGGGCGCCAACCGGGCGGGCAAGTCGGTGCTGGCGCGTCTGCTGGCTGGCGTGCAGGCTCCCTCGTCGGGTTCGGTGCGCCTGGGCGGCCAGTCGCTGGCGATGCTCAACCCGCAGGACCCCGCCACGGGCATCGGCTACCTGCCGCAGGGCTCCGACCTGCTGCCGGGCACCATCGCCCAGAACATCGCCCGCTTCACCGACGCCGACGAGGCCGAGGTGGCCGCGGCCGCCGAGCGCGCCGGTATCCGCGAGTGGATCGAGAGCCTGCCCCAGGGCTACGAGAGCGAGGCGGTCAACCCGGTCTTCCCGCTGGCCGGCACTCCGGCCCGCCTGATCGCGCTGGCTCGCGCCGGGTTCGGCAAGCCGGCCCTGGTGGTGCTGGACGAGCCGGCCGCCGGGCTTGACGACGCCGGCATCAAGGCGGTGCGCGGCTTCATCGAAGCCATGAAGAAACAGGGCACGACGGTCGTGATCCTCAGCTACATGCCGGTGTACGCCGACATGGCCGACAAGACCTACGTGCTCCAGAACGGCATGCTGCACGACGTGCAGCCGCGCCAGGAGCAGCAGCCCAACAACGCCGCCGCGTGGGCCCGCCTGCGCGCCGTCCAAGCCGCCCCGGCGACCGCCGTCTGATACCGAAGGCGTTTGTGGCCTCCACAAACGCCTTCGGTTCAAACCCGACAGCACAGTGCGCAGCACTGTGCGATAGGGTCATACGGCCGACCGATCATCGAAGCATTCGTGCGTCGGCCGTATGACGGCCGAACGAGCCGGCAAGGAGATAAAGCATGAGCACGCTGAGCAACCTGCGCGCCCTCGTCCCCACGACCAATACCCGCAGCCTCCTCATCGGCGGCTGCACGGTCCTGGCAATCGGCTTCGGCGGCATGACCGCTTGGGCGGCCTTGGCCCCGCTGCACAGCGCCGTCAGCGCCGTAGGCGTCCTGGTGCCGGAGACCGGGCGCAAGAACGTCAAGCATCCCGAAGGCGGCATCATCAGTGAGGTGCTGGTCCGCGAGGGCGACGACGTGAAGGCCGGGCAGGTGCTGCTGCGCTTCGACAGCACCGAGGCGGAGGCGCGGCTGGAAATGCTGACCTCGTCCTGGCTGGAGACCCTGGCTCTCCAGGGGCGTCTCGACGCCGAGCTGTTCGAGAAGCCGGCCATCGAGTGGCCCGAGGCCATCACCCAGCGCATGGACGGCAACAGCTACATCGCCAAGCTGATGGAGAACCAGCGGAAGCTGTTCGACGTGCGGCGCGAGCAGCTCGCCTCGGAAGAGCGGGTGCTGCGCGAGCGCATCGCTGCGCTGGAGGAGGACTCCCGCAACCTTGCCGAATTGCGCGTCCACCTCAACGTTGAGCTGAATCTGAGCAACGAGGATATTGAGATCAATCAAAAGTTGCTTGATCGCGGCAACACGACGCGCACCAAGCTCGTCGAGGCGCAGAAGGAGAACGCCCGCATCCGAGGCCGCGACGCCGAGCTGGAATCGCGCATCACCCAGAACAAGCAGCAGGCACTTGAGGCGAAGGCCGAGATCGTCAAGCGGCGCAACGACTTCCGTGAGAAGGTTCTGGTCGATCTCGAGAAGGCGCGCGGCGAGGTGTCGAAGCTGGCCGAACAGATCCGCGACGCCGCCAACCGCTTGGCCAACCGCGACGTGAAGGCGCCGGAGAACGGCGTGGTGGTCATGCACGGCCACCCGGCCGCAGGCGTCACCATGGCCGCCAACGAGCCGATCCTGGATGTCATTCCCGAGAGCCGCACCCTGCTGGCCGAGGTGCACGTGCAGCCGAAGGACATCAAGTCGGTCGTTCCCGGCCTGCCGGTGAGGATACAGCTCACCGCCTACGACAGCCGCGTGCTCGGCACGCTGGACGGCACGGTTGACTACGTGGCCGCCGACCGCACCAGCGATGCCGCGACGCGCCAGGACTATTTCCTGACCCGCATCCGCTTGGCCGGTGCCGACGCGCACAGCGTGCACAACCTGTCGATCCGGCCTGGCATGCCCGTCGAGGCGCGCATCCTGCTCGCCGGCCGCACGCCGCTGGACTACATCGTCCAGCCGCTGTCGCAGTCCTACCTGAAGGCATTCATCCAGCAGTAAGGACCGGCCGCTTCGCCGGGCCCGGGACGCAAAAAACTGGACGCAAAAACAGGCCGCCACCGCGCCATGCGGGGCGGCCTTTTTGCGTCATGCGGTCCGCACGCGCAGGCGGCGGCCGGCGAGGTCGAGCGCGGTCCTGAGCTGGGCGGTCGAGAAGGGCTTGTGCACCACGCCGAGCGGGTAGGTTTCTGTCAGGCGACGCATGGTGACGTGGTCGGCATAGCCCGACAGGAAAATCGAGCGAATGCCGAAACCCGCCGCCAGCTTGCGCGCCGCGACGATGCCGTCGCCGCCGGCCGCCAAGCGCACGTCCATCAACGCCAAATCGGGTCGCGCACGGTTGGCGAGGTCGATCGCCTCCTGCTCGCCGCGGGCGATGCCGCAGACGATGTGTCCGAGATCCTCGACGGTGTCCTTGATGGCCTGCGCGACGACCGGTTCATCCTCGACGACGATCAGACGCAACAAGCGCGGCGGCACCGTCGTCGACGGATCGGCGAAGCGGTCGAGCGCTGTTGCCGGGTGAGGGGCCAGGATCGTGTCGGACTCATCCCGCTGCACGGCACGCGTCCCCTTTCCTTGGGGGTAAGGTTAAAACCCGTTTACCAATAGAAAGTGGTATACACGAAATCGAGGAAGATCAAGTGATAAGTGAAACAGGTGCGCGCCTTCGCCCAATGAGCGTGGCAACCGGGTCACGGGGGTAAGGGAGGTAGCCGATTCGAACGTCAGCGGCGCGGTGGGCCTAGCCAATCCACGGTCTGTGCGGGACGGGAGTTTGCCGCGGAGCGATTCGCGCTGAAGTTGCTCCGCGGCGATGCGCCGCCAGATGGCGTCAGCCACGGCGGCGAAGCCGGATCGGCCGCTGAGGCCGGCGGGGTGTGCGGCGCGGCGGAAGGCGGGGGGGACGGCACCGGGGCGGAGATCGCTGGGGGAGGTGGTTCGGGCGCGCGCGGCGGTTTCGGCGGGGCTGTGTGCAGCAGCGAGAACGGCGGTGGGTCGGCGCGGTCGGCGTCCGCCACCGGGCCGGCGGCCGGCACCTCGATTCGGCGGACCGCGTCGCGGATGTCCAGCAGCGACTTCACTGCCATTTGCAGCAGCGGTGCCATGCGGCTTGCGTCGGCCAGTTCCTCGGGCGTCAGGGCGGCAAACCGCGCGCGCACCTGCTCCACCGCATCCTCGACCTGGGCGCGCAGGCCGTCCGATTCGCGGGCGATGCGTTCCAGGTCCTGCTTGAGGCAAGAAATCTCAAGCGCCTGCCGAAGTTCATGGAAGCCGATGGATTGCGCCGTGGTGCGTAACGACCGGAAGTCCTGGGCCATCCTCGCCAAACCCTCGAAGCGCCGACCTGTGATGCGCTCGTGTTGAAACCGCCGGCAACGAACCGGGTGGGCGTCGTGTCACACGTTTACCCCGAAGGGTTGCGGGAAACCGTTTGCGCCTTGCGGTTGCTTGTACTATTTTTTGCCGGCCGCTGGGAAGGATTCCTTCGGCCAACACCCGCCCCGATCCTCTGAAACTCCTATCTTCTTCGAGTTGCCACGGTGTCGATCGATCGCACGGAACTCGAGCGGCTCCTGGCCGATCGCCCGCAAAGTAACCGCAGCGCGATGCAGGCGGTGCGCGACTCGTATGACGACATCAGCCTGATGCGCGAGCGGGGGCTGTCCTGGGCCCAGATCTCCGACATGCTGGCGCGGCTTGGCGTCACCGCGCGCGACGACCAGCCGATTTCGCCGATCACGCTGCGCTCCGCCTTCTTCCTGGTGGGGGGCGAAATGCGCAACGGCGAAGTGCCGGCCGACGAGGAGGGCGAGTCCGCCTCGCCCGAGACTCTCGCCGCCGTCCATCAGGCCGCCATCACTCTCGGCCGCACCGCCGCCGAACCCGCGCCGATTGAACCCGACGCGGTATCGCCCGCCCCGGCATCGGTGGCCGAGATCGAGCCGGAACCGGAACCCGAAGTCGCGGCGCCCGCCCCGACAGTCGAGCCGATCGCGGAGCCGGAATCAGAACCGGAGCCCGAGGTCGAAGCCGAGGCGGAGGTGCCGCCGACACCGCCGGGCCCGGCGCCGGAACCTCAAGCGCCCGTCCGCATCGCGCCCGTGCGCGCTGCGGTGGACCAAAGCACACCCAACACGACGAACAGATTTTTGAAAGGCGACCCCATGCTGGGAACGATCTTCGTCCTCAATGACCGCGGCGGCGTCGGCAAGACGCTGCTGTCCCATCACCTGATGGCGACCGCTATGCTGGAAGGCCTTCAGCTGAGGGTTGTCGAGTACGAGGTCAACGAGCGCCTCGCCCGCCTGTTCGGCCCGGAGGTGGTCGAACACCGCCGCATCACCCAGGACTTCATGAACATGATGGGCTCGGGCGACGGCTTCTACGAGTTCTGGGACCAGATCGGCCCGGAGCTTCAGCGCGGCGGCCGCCTCTACGACTTCGGCGGCAACATCAGCCAGTGGTTCTTCAACTGGGCCGAAGTGTCGGGCTTCGACTATTACGTCGGCGACGGCGAACGGCTGACCTTCATGGTGCCGGTCACGGTGGACCTCGCTTCGCTGTCGACCGGCATGGCGACGCTGGAGCGCATCGCCACCATCGCGCCGAAGGCCAAGCGCGTACTGGTGGAGAACGGCGCCTCGGGTCCGTTCAGCCAGCTCGAGGATTCCAACTACGCCCGCCGCAAGGCGGAGATGGTGGAGCGCGAGGGCGTGCAGGTCATCTCCATGCCGCCGTGCGCGGCGCCGGCGTGGGCGCGCCTGACCGGCCACCGTCTGGACCAGGTGGCGCAGATGACGCGCGAGGACCTGGTGAAGCTCGGCATGACGCCGCCGGTGGCGTCGCGCTCGCTGATCATCATCCACGAGTGGCTGCGCAACATGCGCCAGGCCTTGGCACCCTACATCGTCGACGCCTTCCGCCAGACGCCCGGCACGGCGGTCAAGGGCAGCAAGCAGGGCGTGATCTGACCGGGGGAGCAATCCCCGGACACGCGCGGGGGCCGAAAGGCCCCCGTTTGCGTTTTGCGCCATCGCTCGGCTTGCGGCGGTCGCCGGAATATGATAGGATTTATGTCCTCTAGGGGCGAGGTGTGTCCGTACGGAACGGCAGGATTGGACTGCACCCCATGGGTGAGACAGCGCTAAACTGTTCCGGTTCGCTCACTCACCGGGCCCGGCCGGCCGGCCGGGCCCGGTGAGTGAAAATTTTCC
>Ga0196970_1002326_pt1 | contig 10066 bp, 8 predicted proteins | sample S1v_513CmetaG_FD_148672 | JGI IMG/M metagenome (GOLD analysis project Ga0196970, IMG submission 148672) | Soil microbial communities from Anza Borrego desert, Southern California, United States - S1+v_5-13C | ecosystem: Environmental > Terrestrial > Soil > Desert | place: USA: California... | reverse complement strand
TGGTTGCTAAGGGAAACAAGAATCCATTACGCTGCTTGATGGGCGAAGAAAAATCATTGCAATCGATGATCGTATCTTTCAGTCCTCCTGTGGCTCGAACAATAGGGACTGTCCCATAGCGCATAGCGATAAGCTGAGTAAGTCCGCATGGCTCGAAATGAGAAGGGACTATCAAAAGATCTAAGGCTGCATAAATTTGGTGGGCTAAACTTTCGTCATAGCTTAAATGAAGAAGCACTTGAGGATTGCCCCTATATTCTGCTTTGAGTTTTTCAAAATGCTCTTGAATTTTAGCTACAGGAGAAGAGCCCAGTAAAATAAAGATTCCCCCTAAAGAAATTGTTTCTTTAATAGCAGCTTCTAATAATTCAAGTCCTTTTTGTTGAACTAGACGAGTGATAGCCCCCATCCAAGGACCCTGAGTTTTTAAAGAAAATCGATGAGCAATAGCTTCTTTATTGATTCGTTTAGCTTTTAGGATTTTTTCTAAAGAAGTTTCCTGATCATAATGAGCTAACAGATGAGAATCTATGTTAGGATCCCAAAATTTTTGATCAATTCCATTGAGAATTCCAATCAATTTTTTTCTTGCTTTTTTTAAAACTTTATCTATGTGAAATCCCATTTGATTCGATAAGCATTCTTGAGCAAAAGTAGGGGATACCGTAGTGATTGCATCTGCGTAAAGAATGGCTCCTTTTAAAAGATTGAGCGTTTCAGGATAGTCTAGATGGTCATCTTGTAATTTGTCTGGCGAGAGATAGTTTGCCCCTGAGATACCGATTGCATCTAAGTCCCAAGTGGCACATTTTCCTTGGTATTCAGCGCTGTGAATAGTTAGAACAATTGATTGGATGGGCAGTTGAAAATGGTCTCTGGCTAAAATGGCCACAAGGGCAAAATGCCAATCATGTAGATGAAGAATATCAATGGGTCTATTTTGTAGTTTTAAATATTCTAAAATAGCTAAAGACAAATAGAGAAATCGAGCTGTATCATCTTCATAGCCATAGATTTTCTCGCGATGTAAGTAGCCTGCTGGATGTCTAGTCTCTAAAAGGTGGATCGGGCAATTTTCATATTCTGCAGACCACATAGCATTCGCGTATTGATTCTCATAAATGGTTGCCTTGAAGTCGGGTACTTCGAGTTTTACATTTTTTAATTGAGACAATTGGATGAAATCATACTTTGGTAAAATGATTTCAACTTGTTGGCCTAATCGGTTGAGTTCTCGAGAGAGACCTAAGACAACCTCTCCCAAGCCCCCAGCCTTAGCAATAGGAGAAAATTCAGTGGTGACTTGTAAGATCCTCATGATCTTCTCTATAGCTTCGAGGTGAGATAAGTTAAATAATTATTTTAACACAACTAATGAGACTCTCTTTTAGCGGGCGTAAATTCTTTACTTTAAGAGCTTGTGCGTCGATTCTAAATTTTTCATAATGAGTAAAAAAATTCCCTCCTTTTTTCAGGCCTCTTTAAGGAATGATTGCAAAATATTTAGCCTCTCAGTTAACATGGCTCCTGTTTTTGCATCCACTTGTTTCCAAAGTGATGGGGTGTCGCCAAGTGGTAAGGCAGCGGTTTTTGGTACCGCCATTCGGAGGTTCGAATCCTTCCACCCCAAATTTGACACGAAGCTCTAGGGATCACACCTCTCGTCTTTTTACTGCGAATTGGATCTCTAAAGTCGTATTATTTCGGTTACGCCCTCATAAGAGAGAGGCAATTTTGTATTATGTCGGGAAGCTCGATCTCGTCGCTGTTTAGGAGTAAAAAATGAAACTTTCTGTATTCCCAAGAGCTTTGGGGAAAAAAAGTGAAATCAATAAGATTCGTAGAGAAGGTGGTGTGCCTGCTGTACTTTACGGTCGCGATCAGTCTATGAAGAGCCTTTTTGTGAAAGGGGATGAGCTTCAAGCGATTTTGCGTAAAATTAAATCAGGTTTGCTTGCGACCACTTTCTTTGAGTTGCATGATGGTGAGAATGTAGTTAAGGTTCTGGTTAAAGAAATCCAATATCATCCTGTGACGTATGCTATTGTTCATCTTGACTTTTTGTTGGTCGATGATAAAGCTCTTGTTGCTGTGAATGTTCCGATCCAAGTTACCGGAGTGGCAGAATGTGCAGGAGTGAAGCTGGGTGGTTTTATGCGGCAAGTCATTCGCTCTTTGAAGGTGGAATGCCTTCCAAAAGATCTTCCACAAGAATTTACGCTTGATGTGACTCAGTTGGGCCTTGCTCAATCTATGCGTTTATCCGAAATTGCGCTTCCGGCGGGGATAAAGCCTTTAGCTAAGATGAATGAAGTAGCTGTTGTTATTGCTAAGAAGGCTTAATCAAAGAGCTATAGATTGTGAAGTTCCTTATTGTTGGATTGGGAAACCCCGGGAAAACTTATGAAGGGACTCGCCATAATGTCGGTTTTGTTGTTTTGCGGCAATTAGCCCAGAAATATCATCTTGAATTCCGAGAGAGCAATCGATGGGATTCTATGGTGGCTGAAGGGGTGATAGAGGGCTGTTCTGTTGCGTTAATGATGCCTTTGACCTTTATGAACCTTAGTGGTCAGGCTATAGCACCGGTGTTGCGTTATTTAAATATTGACTTAGCGCATTTGCTAGTGGTGGTCGATGATATTGCTATCCCTATGGGGCAATTGAGATTGAAGCTTAATAGCGGATCTGGAGGTCATAATGGTCTTAAGAGCATTGAGCAGCATTTACAATCAAATCAGTTCGCTCGACTTCGAGTAGGAATAGGCGATCGAGAAGAGGGGGATTTGGCCAGCTATGTGTTGGGCAAGTTCTCTAAAGAAGAAGAAAAGCTCCTTCCGAATATTTTGGATCGAGCTGTTCAGACTATAGAAATATGGCTGAATAAAGGAATAACCAGTGCGATGGATTTTGCTAATAGATGTCCATCAAACCCAAGCAATGGAGCTTAAATGAAGAAGACAAGAAAGGCGCTTTATGAGGGGATGTATATCCTGAGCGCAACTCTGAGTGATGAGTCTCGTAAAAAAGCTTTTGAAAAAATTACGGACGGTATCGTTCAAAAAGGTGGAGAAATTCACAAAGTTCATGAACAAGGACGCCGTAAATTAGCTTATTCCATCGACGGGAAAAGAGAAGGTTTTTATTACGTTCTCTATTTTACTGTTTCTACCCAAGCGATTTTAGATCTTTGGAAAGATTATCATCTTCATGAGGATTTAATTCGTTTTATGACTGTACGGACAGAAAAAGTCTTGGAGAGTCTTGATTTCAAACCCCTTAAAATCGCAGGTTAATTATGTACGAAAGAAGATCTGCTACTATGACGTCTCCTAACAGCAGTGATTCTCCTTTTGCGAAGAAGAAGAAGAGTTGCCCTTTTGTTGCTGAGAAAGTCGAAAAGATTGATTACAAAGATATTGAAACTCTAAGACAGTTCATTACAGAGCGCGGAAAAATTTTGCCTCGTCGTATTTCCGGAGTTTCTCATTATTATCAAAAAGCACTGAAGAAAGCGATCAAGCAAGCTCGTTATATGGCGCTGCTTCCTTTTGTATCGGAGGAGTAAAAAATGAAACAACAACTGCTTTTACTTCAAGATGTAGATTCTCTCGGTAAAAAGGGAGAAATTGTTACAGCTAGACCCGGATATGTGCGTAATTTTCTTTTGCCCCAAAATTTAGCTGTAGTAGCCAGCACTAATACGCTTAGAAAGCAAGAAAGGCTTAAGGCGGAAAGAGCGAAACAAGCAGAAATAGATAGTAAAGAAGCTGCCCTTTTAGCGAAGCAAATAGAAAGTATTTCTCTTGAAATTCGTGTTAAGGTAGATCCTGAAGGACATATGTATGGATCTGTAAGTGCAGCTGATATTACACAGCTTTTCCAAGATCAAGGATTGCCTGTAGAAAGAAAATACATTCAATTGAATCGTCCAATCAAAGAAACAGGCGTTCATAAAATTTCTCTCAAGTTAAAAGAGGGAATTCCTGTTATTTGTAATCTTTCTATCATTCCAGAGGGTATGTCTACAGCTGGACTCGAGTCTGTTGTAGCTCCTATCGTTGCTGAAGAGTCTAAAGATAAAAATTCTGAAGAAGCTTAATGAGTTTTATGAGCAGGTATTCGTTCTGAATACCTGCTTAATACCGATCATCTACGATTGGCATTCATCTTTTTTCGGTTAGAAAATTTTAATCTGCTAGAGTGTGAATGACTTGAAGAAGCTTCACATAGTCTTCTCTCTCTTTTGTGTCGGTTAGATGATCGATTCTTTTGAGAAGCTCTTTTTGTATCTCTTTCAGTAAGGTTACTTTTTTCCCTTTTGGTATTTTCTTGATAGATTCTTTGAGCTGAGTGTTGAGAAGTTGTTCTGTAAATTCTTTTATAGGGATCTCTGATAATTTAGAAGGGTTGTTTGAGGCTAGCTGAAGTACGTTGGATTTTAAGTGTTCTGATAATTCCATTTCTCGTTCTCGAACAGAGGTCAATAGATCTAAAATGGCTGGTACATCTTCTGGGTTAGAAGTTTCTAATTTCTTAATCCATTGTTCCTCGAGTTGTATACAAGCTTCTTTTTCTATTTTTTCACTAAAGTGCGCTTTTCTTCTGTTTTTTGATAATATCCGCTCAGTTAGAGATGTTGTGGGACGATTAGATGCAAGTTTTTGGTCTTTTGAGGAGGTTTCTTCATGATTTGAAGAATGATCAGTGATAGCCGGTAATGATAATTCTATGTCCTCTTTAAAAGAGACGCTTTTTGTATTTAGAGAAGCGAGTAGTTGTTCTAAGGTTGGTTGTAAATCATATTCATTTTTGAATAAAATGTTTGCTTTATGGATTCTTTCAGCAGCGTGATTGGGATGTAGCTGTTTGATAATAGCTTGTGTTTTTGTGATCAAATCAAACTGTTGTTGGATGCTCTCAATTTCTTGAGAATAGAGATTGTTTTTGGTGCAAATATTTTCTATTTTTTGTTGGATAGACCTTTCTTTTTCTTGGCTTAATGGTTTGTAACTATACTTTGGTTCTATTTCGTCTTGTAATTCTTGGATCTGTTTTAGTGCAGATGTAATTTGTTGGAGGCGAGAGAAGGCTGTTTCAAGTATTTTTTTATATGTTTTTTCATCTTGAATGGTAATTCCGTGCTGACTAAATTTTTTCTTTATTTTCTCTTGATCCCCTGATTGAAAATACTCTCCTAATCTACATATAGAGAAGATTTTAATCTCTTTAATAGTCATGTTGATCCTTTTAGTTTAATTATTATTTTAATTTAAAAAATTTATTTTTTAAATACTAATTATTTAAACTGTTTGTCTTTTAATAAGAGTTCTTTGTTTGATTTTAAACTTATATTATTGATAATGAGTCTATTAGGTTCTTGTAAAGAGGGCTTTTAGCATTCTAAAACGACTTGGAATTTAGGGATAATTTCTTGAGGTTTTGTGTGTTTTAAAATTAATATTAACAATAGGATGTGCTTTTTAAAAGAAAAGTGTATAAAATTGATAATTTGTTATTTTTTATTGTTATTATTAATGTTATAATAGTTCTTTAATAACAAAGAGATTATTTCTGTGAAAATAAGAGGCTGTTTATCCCCTAGAGCGAATCTTCACCCATCATCGGAAGTCCATTCAAATAGCTCTATCTGTTCCTCTCAGATTAAAAAAATTTTTACACAATTATCGTCTTTCTTTTCTTTCTCTAAGAGAGAGGCGATTTCCCAAAATCTAGATAAGAATTTTTCGGCTAAAGATTATAGAAAAATTCTAGAAGATAGGTTTGGCAAGGAATTGGTGGAAAAATATTTGGATAAATACTTTTCTTCCTATCCAAAAGCCATAGCTTCTAACAATGAGTTAATTTTTAAAACGTTAGCGCGACTTATAAGGCGAGATATTCACTTAGAAAAATCTCTAGCCAAGCGAAAGGGACAAGTAGATGTTGAAAAGCATCAAAAGGCTCTTAATTTCTGCTCCAATACTTTAGAAAAGATCGATCAGTCTTCCTACAACTTCCAAGAAAAACATTCTGTAATGATCCAAATCTATCATTTACTGGGAACAATTGATCCTATTTCTTCTAAAACGATTGCCCCAGTAGATAAAAAGAAACTTCAGGCTCAAAGCTGTATTCTTCATCAGATTCGATTAAAAGAACACAAGCTCTATAGCTTACCACCTAATGAAAAACCTATAGATCCAAGTTTATGGCGAAGGATATACTTTGTGTTCACTGCACTTGTTAGGTTATTTCAAAAGGTTATCTTAAGAAAAAATAATTGGAATGAAATTCAGATAGATTCTCTATCTAATGCATCTAGAGGGAAATTAATTGTCGGAGCTCTTCCTAATCATTTGACTCAAGATCTGAATGATTTAGAAAAAGAAGGTGTTACTGCTGTCTTATCACTTACAGAGCCTTTTGAAAATGAGAACTGTGGATTATCGCGTCCTTATTCATCTGCCGAATGGGAGTTCAATGGAATAGTACATGGAAAAATTGAGGCTAAAGATCATCATGTTTTAAATGATGAACAATTACATAAGGCGGCCGATTTCATCCATGAACATTTGCAAAAGGGCAGTCTGTATGTACATTGCAGGGGAGGAGTGGGGCGATCTAATATGGCAATTGCTGCTTACTTAATCAAATATTGTGGATGCTCTCCGCAAGAAGCTGCAGCTCAAATTAAAAAATCAAGACCTCAATCTACTATTGATAAAAAGCTAAAACGTCTAGAAGGATTTTATAATGAGCTTCTTAAATCGGAAGAATTCGTATTGACTCGAGCGAGGAAGTTATTGAAAGATCGACTGCTTGATCAAACACAAATGCTAAAACGAGGATGTGATGAATTCTTATGTGTTGCAAAACTTGCTAATGAAACAACTGACAGAAATACAATCCAAACAAAATTAATAGGGAAAACAGATATAGACTACAAAATAGAGATTCAGATTGGCAAACTGAAGTATTCTGCTCTAGTAAATGTGGAAAATCCCCGTAACATTCAGATTAAATCATTTGCTAGAGAAGCTGATTGGCGGCCGAAAAAAGAAGATGTATCGAATTGGAATGAGATCCATCAACAGCCTTGCTTTTTGTCTGACTTGAGGGCAGCTGCGCAAAATTATATTAAAGAGGAACTTCGTAAGGAGCGATCCGTATACGGATTTGATAAGACAGAAATCTCAATGACGCCTCCTACCGAAGAAAATTTTGATCTCTTATGGAACCAAACTCAAGAACTCACTCAGAAAGATTCGACTGCTCAATGGCTATTGCAGCAGATGATAACGCAAACAGGATTTTCTACTTCCTCATGTTGTCTAATGAAGGGAGAAGCAAATGACGTGCTGCAATTTTTACTATTTAATACAGCACGTCCATTGAAAATTGCTAAAGTAGGGAATAACATCACTATCGAGAAACAGCTTGATGTTCGAATATACATACAACCTTCTTTAGAAGAAGTGGGAAGTTTGATGGATTTTGATCTGGTTGATGTTATACATACAATCAACATGGAAAATCCTCAGGATCCTACTTTAACAACTACTGTCAAGCGAGTTGAGCGAATATAAAAAAAGTAGTTCGGTGTACTTGAACCTACCTTAATAAAAAATTCCGGTCGATTTTTCGGTTCTTAAAGACAAGCTTCTTCTTTCTGCTATTTTAGCAGATCTGTTATGCTGCATACAATTATGCTTTCTAATTTGCTGTGATACCTCTCTATGAATGCTTTTAAAAATCAGATCTTGATCACAGGCGCTGCAGGAATGATCGGATCTGGAGTCGTTCGCTATTTGAATGATTGCGGCTATCATAATTTGATCCTTGTCGATGACTTCAAACAATCAGATAAGTGGAAAAATCTCGTAGGAAAGCAATTTTCCGATTTCATTTCTCGCCATAAAATTTTCGAATATCTTCTGGGAAAAGAGAGTGAAATTGATGCGGTGATTCATTTAGGCGCTTGTTCCGATACGATGGAAACAAATGCTGATTATTTGATGGAGAATAATTTTAGATTTTCTATTCGATTAGCTGAATGGGCGATCAGCCATAATAAGCGCTTCATTTATGCTTCTTCTGCAGCCACCTATGGAGATGGATCTCAAGGGTTTTCTGATAAGGAAGAAGATCTGGAAATGCTTTGCCCAATCAATATGTACGCTTTTTCTAAGCATTTAGTCGATCTTTGGATGAAAAGACAGGGCATATTGAAGCGTGTCACAGGCCTTAAATATTTTAATGTTTTTGGGCCTAATGAATATCATAAAGGGCGTATGGCTTCTATGGTTTTGAAGATGGCTCATATTGCGAATCAAGAAGGGGTCATTCGTCTTTATAAATCAAATGATCCTGATCGTTTTGCAGATGGAGAACAAGTACGTGATTTTATTTATGTGAAAGATGCTGTTAGAATGACGTGTGATTTTTTAGATAAGCCTTTGTTTGGTATTTACAACTTGGGACAAGGACAAGCGATTTCCTGGAATGATTTAGCTCGTTTTCTTTTTAGTGCTCTTGGTAAAGAAGCGAATATCCGTTATATAGAGATGCCGAAGGAGTTGAATGGGCAGTATCAAAATTATACATGCGCCGATATGAATAAGACTTTTGCTGCTTTGAATCGCTCGAAAATGACTCCTATTCGAGACGCTGTCAGAGAGTATGTTCAAGATTATCTATTGCAAAGTGCTCGATGGTAAAAGAAATAAAAAACGGTGCTTTTCATTCTTTTCATCCCTTCAAAGCTCTTGTTTTGGGCGATTTTCTTCTCGATAATTATACGATAGGGCGTGTGAGTAGAATTTCTCCTGAAGCTCCCGTTCCTGTTATGGAAGTAGTATCGGAAGAGTCTAAGGCGGGAGGGGCCGGCAATGCTGTCCTCAATCTGCTCTCTTTAGGTGCTTTTGTTTTTGCCATGGGACGCATCGGATCAGATGCAAAAGGGGTAGAATTAAGAGCCCATCTTACTGAAAAAGGGACAGATACGACAGCGCTTTTTGTAGAGACGTCTTACAAAACTCCTGTAAAGAATCGATTCGTTTCAGATAGCCAGCAATTATTGAGAGTCGATTTTGAAACGATCGCACCTTTGTCTTCTGAGATTGAACTGCAAGCTTTAGCTCAATTAAAAGAGATAGTTCCTCAAGTGCAGGTGATTGCGATTTCTGATTATGGGAAAGGATTTTTATCGAATCGGCTCATTCAAGCAGCGATTGAATTAGGAAAACTTTTTAAGGTTCCGGTTATTGTAGATCCTAAAGGAAGCGATTTTTCTAAATATCGAGGAGCGACCATTTTAAAGCCCAATTTATCTGAAGCGTATGCAGCAGCAAAGGTATCTCGTACAGAACCTTTAGATTCTGTAGCTCAAAAGATCCTTGAGTTATCTCAGGTCGATTTACTGCTCATCACTCGCTCTGAGGCCGGGATCTCTCTTTTTGACCGCAATCATCGTAGAATTGATTTTCCTGTTCGCTCTAAAGAAGTCAAAGATGTGACGGGAGCGGGCGATACAGTGCTTGCAGTTATGAGTTTAGGATTGGCGAATGGGCTTGAGATGCCGATTGCCGTTCAATTGGCTAATATTGCTGCAGGCTTATCGATTGAAAAGCTCGGCTGCGCTCAGATTACTTTATCAGAGATTGCTCAAAGGTTTTTGGAATTTGATTGCCATTCTAAGATTTTTGATGAAAGTCATACTTACGCGCTTCATCAAGTATTGGGAAATAAGAGTTATTCTCTTCTTGTTTTAGAAAAAGAACAGGGGATGACAAGCGCTGTTTTTCGTATGATTCGGCATCTGGCTACACTTCCTCAAAAAGAGCTGATTATTTATGTAAGAGATTCTCATCCGGATGATGAATTCATTCATCTATTGGCCTCTTTGGTAGAGGTGAAAATCATCATTTTACAAACTGAGAGTCTTAAGAATCTGTGTGAGGCCATTCATCCTTATGCAGTCTACTTTTTACAGGGGCAAGAGGTCCGAGAAGCTAAAGAACTATTGGCAACCTTGTATACAAACCAACCTAGATTCGCTCCGATT
>Ga0196970_1002325_pt1 | contig 10081 bp, 12 predicted proteins | sample S1v_513CmetaG_FD_148672 | JGI IMG/M metagenome (GOLD analysis project Ga0196970, IMG submission 148672) | Soil microbial communities from Anza Borrego desert, Southern California, United States - S1+v_5-13C | ecosystem: Environmental > Terrestrial > Soil > Desert | place: USA: California... | reverse complement strand
GGTTTCCGAAACCATTCAAGAGGCTTGTTCTTTGAATAATTTTTTAAAACCTGAGGGGATTATCATAAACACCATAGCAGCCCCTTTTGCAGCTCCGATACTTATCATTAAAGGATTAATGCATCGGGGAAATCGTTTTTAGATACGAAAAGAGTAATAAAATCCAGGTTTTCAGATAACCTTAGAGATTTTCTTGGAAGTGAGGATAAGTATAACATATCCTTCACTTCAAGTGTGTAATGGTTGATTTAGATTTGGATTATTCAATTCTTTCTTTATTTAAAACATCGACAATTTCAGGTGACCAATTATGGGTTATAGAGTTTGCTTTTTGTGATATAGCATCTACAATAAAAGAGTTGCTTAGGTAAAAAACTCTTCTAAGTCGAATGGAATGCGATGAAGAAAATTGAAGGATTCTTAGGTTTTGATAGTCTTCTAGTATTTTATTTACTTCCTCATCATCAAAATCTTGCAAGATTTTACGGTGAATTTCCAAAACAAAAGTTTCATTGAGCTCTTCTAACCTTTCTTTTGAAACTTTTTCCCAAACTCTTTGCTTTAGAGAATCATTGAAACTTCTCTGCATAGCATTCTCTAATTGTCGTATTTTTTCTTGGAAAATAGGCTTTAGGATGTTTTCTGGGAGTTTTGTCCCGTTTGATAAAAGTCGAGCTAATTCTTGTTTTGGACAGATAGCTTGCTCATTTTGTACACGTAAGGTCATTTGAATCTCCAATTTTAGTGGTTGATTCATGATTTAAAATAGGTTTCAAGGACAAAAATGCTAATCTGTTGTTGGATATCTCACAAGAGATCTTAAAAGTAGGGTAATTACTTTTAATAAATTATTTGTATTTGATAGATTTCACGCCTTTAAAAAGGTGTGAAATCTATGACAACAAAGGCTACAGTCAATCACTATGAATACAGCTCAAAAGAACTGAACCCAAGGATTCAAAGAAATTCTGCATCTAAGTGGAATTATCTTGTTCCAGGCATTGCAACTGTAGCTTGGACTAGCTTCTTGATCTCTATTCCCATGCATACAGATTGCTTATTATATAATTATGTATACCATAGAGAACCTATCAGTCCAGAGATTATTCAATTGAGTAGGCAAGTCATGGTGAGTTTAAACTTAATTGGGGTTGCAACTATTCCTGCATCTTTCGTTGCCACAGCTATAAGAGCGGGTTATCAAGGTTATTTAAAGGTGAGCGATGGAGTGGCCATTGCAGCCCAGACGGTTTTTGAGACGATTCAGGAATCTTGCTCTTCTAATAGTTTTTCAAGGCCTGAAGGCATCATCATAAATACAATAGCGGCTCCCTTCGTAGTAGCTGAGGCAATTTTCTCAGAGTCTAATTGAAGAGTACCCTTTGTATTATCTTTTCTTATTTATGAGTATTTTGTGCTGTTTGCCATTCTTTTTGACTCATACCGATCCCAGTTAAAAACTCTCGCATTTGAGCGCGTCAAACCCCGGGAGCTTTCACGTGGCTCAAATGCGAGAGTTTTTAACTGGGATCGGTATCATTCGATAAAGTACATGTCTTTTTAGCCAATGGCCTTCAGGGAGTTTAGGGTGATCGAAATCATCTTTTGGATCTCTATGCATGCCAATTTTTTCCATAACACTCTTAGATCGGTTATTTTGAGCCGCAGTGAAAGAAACAATTTCTCTCAGGTGAAGTGTTTCAAAACCATATTTAAGACAGATCATAGCTCCTTCTGTTGCATAGCCGTTACCCCAGTAGTTGAAAGCAAGCCTCCATCCAATTTCAACAGCAGGACTGAAGTGAGTAGGAAAAGTAGATTGATCTATTTGATTTAACCCGATGAATCCAATAAAATCAGAGACGCCGGGGATAGAAACAGCCCAGAATCCCCATCCTCTTTCTTCAATTTTTGCTTGCATTCTTTTAGCCATCTGATCGCTTTCTTCTTGGCTTAAAAGAGAAGGGAAGTATTCCATTACACGCGGATCAGCATTTAAATCGGCAAAAGACTTTAAATCTTCTTGTTTCCAAGGACGCAAAATCAATCTTTTTGTTTTAAGAATAGTCATAAGTTGAAAATACCCACAATGGCTCGTGAAAATGCTTTTGGATACTCTACACTATCTTGTTTTGTATTTTGAGGATTTAGAAAATGATCCATACCTTAAATTTTGTGAGAAATTTCATGCATTCATTGAGTCCTTGTGTGGACCTTGATGATGTAGCAAATGTTTTTGCTTTATCCGAACCAAAAGAAGAACCTGTAGTGTCTCTTGATTCCTTGCCCCCAGATATTCGAAGAAAAATATTTAGTTGTTTAGATAAGAAAGATGATGGTCCTAATATCCATGCTGTTTCTCTTGTTTGTCGTAGTTTCTTTGAGGATGTCGCTGATCTCGAAAAGACTCATGAAAAGATAAGAGAAAATATGGAGGGTTTGGCTTTTAAAGACGAGAAAGGACTTATGCCACTACCTGAAGGGTACATAGCAATATGTGGTTTTGGATGGCGTAGAATGAGTCAGGATTATTCCATAAAGTCCGCTTTAGAGATTGTGAAAGCAAAGCAGTATCATGATTTTATAAAAAAAACATTCTGTGAAGAGAAGCATGCTGATTTAGAGATGAAACAGATTGGTTTACGACATGTAGATTGGATGAAAGGAGAGGAGAGCAATTTCATTTGCTCGATTAATTTGGAAAAAGAAGGTAATCGCTCTTTGAGAAAACTTGGACTAGTTGCAGGAAATTATTATCGTGTAGAGCTCACTGAGCCAGACGGATCTTTTTCAGGATGTATAAAAATTTCGGGTACTTCTTGGCATGTATTCTGAGTATTAGATGATATTTTTTGACTCTAAACACTTGATCTGCGATAGGCCTATTTTCTCAATTAAAGATTGGACAGGAGCAAAAAGTGGTTGTGGTAAAGTATCCCAATCGTGCCATTGCCATCCTTCACATTTGTGGGGCTCCAGAAGAGTCAAGTTTCCTTCAAAATGAGACACAAAGACAAAGATAGTGATGTAGTGCTTAGTTTTTTCAATGAAATCATTTGTCCAAGGGCCCAGTTGCATAGAAAGAGCTTTTAAACCGGTCTCTTCAGCTAGTTCTCGGCAGGCGCAAGCTTCTATGCTTTCTCCAAGTTCCAAATGCCCTCCTGCAAAAGACCATTCTCCAGCGCCATGGGAGCCTTTTCTTTTTCCTAGGAGCGCCTTGCCATTTTGAATGACAGCCACTCCGACTCCCACTTTAGGTCTGTTAGGCTTTCGATCTATTGCCATCTTATCCTACTAATTTTTGAATTAGGTTCGATATAACATATAGGCAATGGAGTCGTCACCTTTTTAGTACAGTTAAATCGATCGAATAATGATTTCTTGAAGCTTCATACTTTTCTTGCTGAAGAAACAATGCATGCCAACTTTTTCTAAAAAAGAGGCAGGATTATCGATTCAATAAGATGATTTTCATTAAAATCTTTCTAAGATTTATTAAAAAATAGATCGAGGATTTAATGAGCTTTTGATAGATTGATCGGACTTTCAATAAGAAGAAGGTTTTTAGGAGGTTTTCTATGTCGCTTTCATTATCAACCGCTGCTGTCTGTTTCATCGCCTGTCATGCTGGCCCTGCCGATCATTTTTCTACTTTTTCTCAGGAATTAGTACAAAAGGGTTATAAAGTACAAATCTATGCAGCAGGACCTGCTTTAAAGAAATTGCAGGATCGAGAAATTAAAGAAGTCATTTCTTTTTCTTTAGACAATAGTTCTGAAGAAGAGGTAGCTATTGAAATTGCTAAGAAATGTGCTAATGCAGCTGTTGTGATTACAGATGTTGGACATCCATTTGATATTACGTTGCAAAAAGTTCTTGCTAGCTACGCTCCTAAAACAGTGAGATTGGCTTATTATGACAATCCTGAACCTTATGTTCCAGGAGGTTATTCAGCCGTTGCTGTTAAAGTGATGCAGGCTGCGGAAAAAATCTTATGTGCAAATGCAAAACTCGCCGTAGCTCCTATTTATCAAGAACCTTCTCTAGAGATTGATTTGCCTTTTGAAAAGCGAATTGGATTAGGATATTATCCTGTCAGCCAAGGTGAAAAAATTGCGAAAAGAAGATCGTAGAGCGTCAAGTGATCCGCGCTCAACTTTTCGATAAATATTCTTTAGTCGATCAAGGTCAAAAAGTTTTGGTTTATGCAGGAGGAAACAATGAGGAATATTTTTCTAAAGCGTTTCCGGCTTTTCTTCAGTTTTTAGCTGAGGCTTCTGAGCAAAAAGATCTTTCCAATTTTATTGTAATACTCCAACAACATCCAGGTGCTAAAGAAAAAAACATTGATATGGAATTGGTGCATGATTGGATCCATCAATATGGACAAGGAGATAGAGTTCCTAAGATATTTGTATCTGAGTTAAATTCTGAAGACTCTCAAATAGTGGCCGATGGAATGCTATACTATCAGACGAGTATGGGGCCTCAATTTGTTCTTGCTGGCATTCCGACGATTCAGGTAGGGCATAATGTTTACGAGGATATTTTAGTGAAAAACCATTTATGTTCTGTGGCGACTGATGTACATGGATTATTGAATGCTTTTGCTCAGCTACAACAAAATCGGGAAATTCAGTCGGGCTATGAGGCAATCCTAGACGGTTTAGGTATTAATGCTGACTGGTCGGATAGATTGGGGCATGCAATCCAAGAATCTGGCTTTAAAGACTCTTAAGGTTTCTTAGAATTTGGTTGTGCAAGGTTTTTTGAGAATAGCAGATCTTCTAAAGCGATTATTTTTTTTCTTTATTGACATGGCTTGCAACATGTTTTATCTCATTGAGACATGTCTGAAGATCTAGGGTTATTTCATTCACAACTGCTCGATTATCTAGAGAAGAATGCACTCACGGAGCAATGTGCAGATCTGTTCGAAGATAAAAATCCGATTCATTTTGAGAGAAAATTATTAGAGAGCTTTCATTTGCCTAATATGTACCGAGGATTACCTCGGTTGTATGATCGAGAAATGCCGGCTAAATCGAGGGTGAAAAAAGAGTTCACTGATTTATCTAGTTTAAAAAGGCTGGTTTCTGAACGGGAGCTTTTTCAAATTTATGAGAAATTTACCCTACCTTTGAAGGCAAAAATTTGCTTTTTTACCTGGGTCATTTGGGATGGTTGGGGGGATTATATTGCCGCTTTTGAGGTAATTGATCTTTTGAAAAAGAAATTCCCACTTTTAGAAATGGATTGGGTTGTTTTAGTCTGCTCTCGGAAAAAATTGCCTCATTTACCTACCCCTTGCAAAACACATACCGTTTTTTATGAAAAAGACTGTCCTCTTTCTTTGATCGATTCATCGATTTTACAGATTTTACGATCTTCACATTTGATTCTGCAAATTCCTACTTATTATCCTTGTACTCAAGATCTTTGTGAAGTTTTGAAAGAAGGCGTAGAACGGGTGCCTAAGTTGGTTTCTGTAGGAGAATATGGGTTCTTGGAATCGCAGTGGTTTCATCCTAAGACATCCAATCGCTCCATGGGACTTCATTTTCTAGAAAAAGGGATTTTAATTAGAGAAAATTTGAGTGAAAAATTTCCTTCTTTTCAACAAGTGGAAAATCGGCAGCTAGTGAACTGGCTTTTTCCTCAAGGTATAGATGAAGAATCTTATTTAGCGGCTCATCATTTTTATGTTGCTTATTTAGCCACACCAATAGGAGGAGCCGTCTATCTTCATGCTCTTTTAAAAGCTCATGAATTTTCTGAAAAAACCATCGATATTTGTTGTCCGGATATAGGTTGGTTCATAGCTTATCTTGAAATGCAAAATAAGGCGGGAAGACCTATTTTGGAGTCTCTAGATTCTTGTTTAGAGGTATATACCCAGGAGAAAATTTATACATTCGGTTCAGAGAGCTTAGTTAAAAAAGTGAGAATTTTCTCCCCAGGAATTATTAGCATTTCTGATTTTCATATTCTGATCCAATTGAGTGGAGAGTTTGTAGGGGTTCGGGGTAATCAATCTTTTTCTGAAGCAATCTCTCTAGGTAAACTCTTTTTTTATGATGGCAGAAATCATGCTCGCTATTTTTTAAAAGATCTTTTGGCTTTAGCGGAAAATAGGATTGCATCCTATCCAACAAGTCTAAAGGTGCTACGAGCCATGAGAGAGGTTTTTCTTTATAATTTGGAAAAAGAGGAAAAGCAGTGGATAGAGGAGATCTATTTTCAAGAAAAAAGGTGTTGGAAAGAAATTGCTTTAGAATTGGGACAATCTCTTCAAGATCCAAAGGTTGTTTCGGGTTTTAAACAGCTAGCCCAAATCATTCAAGAAGAGCATTCATTCAATGATTTTTTTTGCCAATTAATCCAAAGAGAGCTCTGTCACGTTTTTCATCCTCTGATAGCTCGATTCGAAGAAGAATGTATGGAGGAATTTCTAAAAGAGAAAATTTCTTTTTCTGAATTGATAGATCGCTTGAAAAGAGAGATGAATACAAGATTCTCTTAGAATTCATTTTTATTCAGTATGTCTTCTTTAACAATCTCGACAATGATTAGAGAAAAGGTCAGAGCTACCGTAACTATAATTGGAGTCATTTCTAAGACAATAGAGTAGGTTGTCTGATTTGTAAGATCAAAGGGTTCATTTGGTTTTTTGTAGAGATAAGTAGCGAATAGAGAAGCTGATACTACTGAAATTGTGCCTATAGCGGCCAAAAGTTTTTCGTTATTCAAAAGATTTCTCCCTAGATGAATGAGAGAAAAAGTTTTGTTTTGTTCGTGTTCATTTACCCAATTTGTTTTTTCCTCAGGATGCTTTGCGTAATATTTATCGCAGGCTTCTTGAAGTTTAACTTGACGTTCAATGATGGCGATTAATTTATGGGAATTGCTTTGAGTGATCCCTTTAATGATTTTTCTTTCCCGGCAAAGGGGGCACTTGGAATTGCTTTCAAAATGGCGATTGATATGGTTTTCTTCAAATGAATGACCGCATAGAAGGGTTTTCACTTTTCTCATTGTCATTAATGAAATAGGACATTTCATCTCTGCAAAAGAAATTTCCGGGTTTTCAATCAAGTTATTTCTTGAAAGATTTTGTATTGCCATCATTTAATATTAGAATTTATTGATTGCTAGCGCTTAGTACTCGACGAATGTCGAGGATACATTTGAGCTAGCAATCCTGTAAAGCTGCAAGATAGTTGAGGTAATCTTGAATGGAACTATAGAAAAAGCATTTCATGAGGCTTATCGACTGCATCAAGGGATGAATGGTTTAAGAGAAGATATTCATGTAATGCCGATTAGGACAGAGGCTGAAAAATACGAACTCGTCCAATTTTTAATAAGAAATATGAACCAGGGTATCGAGTTTGCAAAGAGAAATTCAAAAATAGAAGCATTGCAAGGATGCGTTCTTATTTCTGAAGCCATGGTAGCAATTGTGAAATGTGGACTAGAATTTTCTCAGGAAATGCAAAATCAAAGATTTTTTGCTGTTATAGATGCTAGCCAATCTTTTCAAGGAGCTATGATGATTACTTTACCTGAAAAAAATTCGACTTTGTTTGTTAATTATCTCGTTACAACTCCACAAAATATTGTGAATTCAGAGCAAAAAATTAAGGGTATAGGAGCTCTTTTAATCTTAGAGGCTGCGCGAGTTGCTTTAGTTTTTGGAAATAAAAGTCTCAAATTAAATTCTTTTTCACGAGGCTGCTATTCTTTTTATGAAGGATTGGGGTTTGAAGGGAAAAGTGGATTGTATACCTTGAGAAAAGAAAGATTTTTCCAGTTGTTAAGGCACATCGCTTGATGGTAGTTTTTTTAAAAAAAGTGGCTCAAAAGAACTGCAAAACCTACAGAACCTTAGTTTCGAAAGAGGTTTAATCTAGAACGCGGTGGGCATGATGGAAAACAAAGCCTTCGGCTTTGATTTTATGATTGGAGACTCTCTTATTGCCGCCGGGAAATTCTGTATGAGATGGGTCCCACTTGACTTTAGGAAGGTGGTGTTTTTGGCAGATTATGTCATAGAGCTCTTTTCTCGTAGGATGATCATCATCTGCAAGATTGAATATCCCTTCTAAGTGATGTCGAAGGCCGTAGTCGATCGCAGCTGTACAATCTTCTCTATGGATCATATTTGTGTAGTGTTCTCCATTACCTGAGAGGGTACGTCCTTCAAGCTCTTTGACTTTTTTCGAAAGTTCTCGATTAGGTCCATAAATCTGTGCTAAGCGAAAAATACAGACAGACCAACCTAGTTCTGTAAGGGAAAGGTAAGACTTTTCTGTTTCGATCAAAATTTTTGAGGATTCATTATTGGCTAGAAGAGAGCTTTGCTCATCCACCCAAAGACCTTGATGGTCTCCATAAACAGAGGTGCTGCTCGTATAAATTAAATGGCGAGGAAGGTTGATTTGCAAGGCGATGTGATGGAACATTTTTGCCGTATCGAGATAAGCATTTTCATATTGATCTGCCCTATCTGCTGCAATGGTTACAAGAAGGACCTCATTATTTAAAATCAGAGAGGTCAGCTCTTTTTCATCATTTCCTTTTAGGATCTGGCTTTTTTGGGAAATTTTACGGAGTTTTTCTAGGTTGGCCATATTGCGTGTAGTGGCAGTCACATGATAGCCTTTTTGAGACCAAAGAGAGGCTAAGGCAGAGCCGATATAACCGCATCCAATGATTGCAATATTCATTCCAGTAGCCCTAATTTTTCGAAGTTTTCTCGAAGGACAGCATTTTCTTTTTTCTCGAAAGCGCCGCTGCCAGCTAGCCAGGCTACATAAGTTTTGGGAATTTCGGAGAGTGCTTTACCAGCGTGTTTACCAAAGGGCATGCGAAGAGTTTGCGGTGTATTGCCCATTAAGTTCAAAATGGTCTCCCAGGAAAGATCGCCGGTCATTTTGCTAAAAATCTGATGTAATACAAGAACGTCGTCTAAGGCTCTATGAGCCTGATTCGCTTCGATTCCATAGACTTCTCTTAGTACTTGAAGACTATGTCTGGGAAGATCAAAACGGTATTTCCGAGACCATTTTAAGGTATCTAAAAAGATCCATTCGGGCATTGGGAGTTTTGCTCTTTCAAACTCGGCTTGTAAAAAAATTTTATCAAAAGCATCGTTATTGTGGGCCACTAAAACGATATCCGGATCTGAACAAAATTCTGCGAAAGCCGTAAGGGTAGGGCCAATGAGCGGAGCATCTTGGACCATTTCGTCTGTAATTTGTGTGATAGCAGTCGATTCAGGGGGGATGGGACATTCAGGGTTAGTGAACATGCAAAATTTACGGTCTTGGACCGGATCATAAGCCGCAATTTCAATGATACGATCCTTCCCAGGCTTAACTCCGGTAGTTTCAGTATCGTAATAGATAGGTCTTTTTGCCATAATAGAGACTCATGAAACCTGATTTTGACTTTTTCTTCAATTTTTCTCTTCTCTGGGCTATAATCGACTTAAAATAAAGGGGTGTTGGATGACTCGATGGATGTTTATGGCTCTTTTTGCCTTAACCGGCTGTTTTCAAGCGTATAACGAAGACGATGATATTCGCGCTGTGCCGGTTACGAACAACCCCCACATTGTCCCGCATTACGGATCAGGCCTTCCTATGGGCGGCGGGAATTAATCTTATTATTGACAACCCCCCATTTTTTACGATACCATCAGGCAAGGGCCGGTTCTTACCATGACTAAGTATAATTTTTTTTCTACAGATCAAAAAAAAGTGATGGCTACTGTAGGCAAGGAAGGCCTGCTTAAGGCTTTAAAGCAAATGCTCCTGATTCGTCATTTTGAATTGCGTGGAGAAGCTGCCTATTCCCAAGGCAAAGTGGGTGGATTTTACCATTCTTATATGGGGCAAGAGGCAATTCAAACCGCTTGTATTGCTGCATGCGGAGAATCTCATTGGTTTACAACGACTTATAGATGTCATGCTCTCGCTCTTCTTTTAGGGGCCTCTCCAAATGAAATGATGGCAGAACTTTATGGGCGCTCTAGCGGAAACGCCGGAGGAAGAGGCGGTTCTATGCATATGTATAC
>Ga0196970_1002324_pt1 | contig 10088 bp, 8 predicted proteins | sample S1v_513CmetaG_FD_148672 | JGI IMG/M metagenome (GOLD analysis project Ga0196970, IMG submission 148672) | Soil microbial communities from Anza Borrego desert, Southern California, United States - S1+v_5-13C | ecosystem: Environmental > Terrestrial > Soil > Desert | place: USA: California... | reverse complement strand
ATGGGGCAAGAAATCGATCTTTTAGTGAATTACCCTCGAACTAAAAGAAATGTCAAAGAGCGAGGGGCCACTAAAACTGAAGCAGATCGTACAATTGCTCGCCAGTTCGGCAAAGATTTCTTTGATGGCGATCGAAGGCATGGTTATGGTGGATTTAATTACCTTCCCCGTTTCTGGCAACCAGTTATCCCAACTTTTCAAAAGCATTTTGGCCTAAAAGCGGGATATAAAATATTAGACGTTGGATGCGCTAAAGGCTTTATGCTTCATGATTTTGTACAACTTATTCCAGAAATTCAAGTAGCCGGCATTGATGTATCTTCCTATGCTATAGAAAACGCTATTGAATCGGTTAAACCTTTCCTAAAGATAGCAGATGCCCGAGCTTTGCCTTATGAAGATCAAACTTTTGACCTCGTTATTTCTATCAATACTATTCACAACTTAGAAAAAAAAGACCTTGCCAAAGCATTACAAGAAATTGAAAGAGTTTCTAAAGGAAATAGTTTCATTACAGTCGATGCCTATCGCAACGAAGAAGAAAAAGAACTTATGTATGCATGGAATTTAACTGCAAAAACTATTATGCATGTTGATGATTGGAAGACCTTCTTCAAAGAAGTGGGTTACACTGGTGACTATTATTGGTTTATCCCATAGGATTTAGAAAATGAATATACAAACTACAAATTTTATTGATGAAATGATTCTGGGGCTCCCAGCAATTCATAACCAACACGCTCGGACTACAGATGCTTATGCATCTTATGCTAAAGTTCTCAGATCTGAGATTGAACCTTTATTTAAGGATGTTTCCACAGAAAGAAAATCTTTCGGTCCATTTGGGAAAATTGCTTTTCCTTATTTCAATATGGGAAATAAAAATTCTCTCGATCTTTTTGATTTAGATGAATTCATTATTTTTAGCTTCTATTGGATAAACCGCAACCGCTACAAAAGAGTTTTAGACATTGGAGCCAATATTGGATTACATAGTCTCATTCTCTCAAAATGCGGCTATCAGATTGAATCCTTTGAGCCAGATCCTTTTCATTTTGAGCAACTCAAATATGTTATGCAAATCAATGATGTCAAAAATGTTACTCCACATTGTGCTGCCGTTTCTTGTAAATCAGGTCAAGCTGAATTTGTCCGTGTTCTAGGTAACACAACCTCAAGTCATCTTGCCGGCTGTAAAAATCCTTATGGAGAATTAGAGAGGTTCTCTGTCCCTCTTTTTAATATTCAAGATCTGATTGGGAAAGCAGATCTTATCAAAATGGATGTGGAAGGTCATGAAAATGAGATTCTTTTGGCTACTAAAGGAAGCGATTGGGACTCAATTGACGCTATAGTAGAGATAGGATCAGCTGATAAAGCTAAACTGATTTATGAGCATTTGAATAAAGAAAGAGTTCATCTTTTTTCTCAGAAAATCAATTGGCAGAAAGCTACTAAGCTCGAAGATATTCCTACTAGTTACAAAGAAGGCTCTCTCTTCATTTCAAAAAAACAAAAAATGCCTTGGAGCTAAACCAAAAGAAGAGCGGCAATAATATGAAAAATAGCCGCTCTTCTTTTAAGAATTTTGGAAATTGAAAAGCTTCTCATAATTAGAATCCAGGACTTTTACTGTTTTCAGCTATTCAATTATCAGAAGAAAAATTCATTTTAATGGGCTTTAACCAAGCTTTCTTTTGACTGGATATTCCAAAAAAAAGAATAACGCCCCTCAAGGGTTAGTAATTCTGAATGAGATCCTATTTCAAGAACTCTTCCTTTTTCTAAGACTATGATTTTATCAGCGTTGCGCACGGTAGATAGTCGATGAGCTACTATAATAATAGTCTTTTTCCCATAGAAAGCATTTAAAGCTTCTTGAATTACATATTCAGAATGACTATCTAAATTACTCGTTGCTTCATCTAGAATGAGAATTTCCGGATCTCGAATTAAAGCTCTGGCCAAAGAAATTTTCTGCTTTTCCCCTCCTGAAAGTCGATAGCCTCTTTCTCCAAGAATGGTTTGATATCCTTCTGGAAGTACGTCTATAAATTCTTGAGCTCCAGCGATTCGAGCAGCTTCCTTAATTTTCTCCATGCTCGCATTAGGAGATCCAAATCGAATATTCTGTTCAATGGTATCTCCAAAAATATAGGTATCTTGACTTACAACTCCCAAAACTGATCTCCAACTGTCAAGATTCAATTCTTTTAAATTGACCCCATCAACTTGTATAGATCCTTCTGTAGGTTCATAAAGTCTAAGCAAAAGATCCATAACAGAGGATTTACCCGCGCCTGAAGATCCCACAAATGCAGTAGTTGAGCCTTTATTGATTTGAATATTCAAGTTTTGAACCGCGCACACCTCTACATTTGGATATCTCAAGCTCACATTGTGAAACTCAATTGAATCTGTAAAGCCTTTAAAGATAGTTCCTTCATCCGATATAAATTCTTTATCATGATCGCTCAAAATTTCTTTTAAACGAAAGATTTCTCCAGAATGAGACGCAATTGTTCCAATGCTAGCCAGCAATTGTTGAACTCGATTATTCATTCGATAGACAATTAAAACAAAAGTTAACAACATGGGAAGAACTTCAGCCTCGTGCCCTCGAGCCATCCATTGACCTGTAAGAAGAAAAACTCCTACTAAAAAAATCCCCATGATCTCATTAATTGGGCTTAATGATTGCCCCCATAAATTCAACTTTCTATTAAAATGAGCTATTTTCTCTAGGGTAGATGAGATTTTTTCAATCACATTCTTTTGGCGATTGAATGTATGCACAGCCCTCAATCCATTTAAACTTTGTGTAGTGTGCTGCGTAAAATCGACAATATATCGAACAAGATTATTTGAAATACTAGAGAGCTTAGAAATAACAAACTTCTGAGAAATTACTAACCCACCAAAAATACATGCCGCAAGAAAAGTTAAAGGAACAGACAAAGAAATCATTGTTATAATAAAAGCCACAACAGTTAAAGCAGACACACAGATTCGATTCAAAGGTTCCATTAGAATGCTAGCAATGATATTCGGGATTTTAGAGTATTCAATAAGAGCCCCAAGTTTATAACGACTTACGCAAGAAAAAGTGAGCCGAAAGATCTGACAATAAACTCTTTTCTGGATATCAGTTTGTAGCCTTGCACCTAAATAAATTGAGATGATTTGTCCTAAATAGTTGAGGCTGCTTCGAAAAATCTGAAAAACAATGGCTAATACTAAAAATGAAGTAAATGACTGAGGGAAATTTAACCATCCAAATACCTTAGAAAAAAGCAAAAATTCAGAACGCGAAGCTCCATCAACAGAAAAAGCAGATCCCTGACTCAACATGGATAAGCTCAACATAATAAATCCAAAGGAAAGACCTTCAAAACAAGCTGCTATCGTATTAACAATTAATCCAGCTGCAAAAAGGGTTGGATTCTTACCTCCTTTCCCAATAAAAATCTCTTTTAAGATCGCAAAACGAGCAAAATTCATAAATTCCAACTGCTTTTTTCAATACAAATGATCAGGCGCAGTTTATTCGCTTTCGTAATTTTGCGGTATATTCTTAAGAAAGAGTGTATCCTGAAACCCCAAAAATTTTTATGTTAAACACTGTATAATACCGAGTTGTCGACCTATTTTTTCTACATGAATTGACATGCATTCGTTTAGAGGCAGATCCCACTTAACCTATCTACAAATTTCCTTTTGATATATACTGAAATTTTTTTTAAAAAAGAGGAAATCAAAGTGTCAAATAATACTCTGAATACTTCTCTCGGATATCTTGCGGAAGGCTATGAGATAGTCAATTTTCTAACTAAAGAAGAATTCCAAATTATAAAAGAATATACGTTAGAAATGCTATTTGAGCTTTTTAAAAACCATAATATTTTGAATTTATCGGAAGAGCGCCTCCTTCAATATCATACCTGGTGCCTAGAAGAAAACGTACCCCATTCTACTCTGCTCAAAGCAAGCAACCGACATATGATTCCTCCTCTTCCTATTAAAACTCTGCTGATCAATGATACTCTAAAAAGTTTCTTGTCCCGTATCGGCATTTCTCAGTTTCGTATATGGGACGAAGGTCTCGGCTGGCTTGGATTTCGACTCATTCGGCCTGGATTTGGAGATGGATATCCTTTCAGCTGCAAAACTTGGGGACCGGCAAAGAACGTTCTTTCTATTTGGCTACCTATCATTGGATTTTCGACTGAACTAATGATTAATTTAATTCCTAAATCTCATCTAAAAGAATACCCTAAATATTTACCTACAGAATCTAAATTTGCTTCAAATGAATATCGCCTTGACTATCAACCTTCCGCTGAAGAATGCCTAAGACCCAAAATAAATCCAGGACAAGCCCTTATTTTTCATCCAAAAACCATTCACTCTGAAGAAGTGGCTTACGGTAAAGAAACTCGGTTCAATCTCGAATTTCGTATTGAGCCATTATGATGAATTTACCTCCATTTGGAATAGGAACCCTCCATTTTGGTTCCTCTCTAAATAAAAAAATCTGCAAAGAAATCATTTTTAAAGCAGTAGATCTTGGAGTTAACTTTTTCGATACATCTCCTCTTTACGGCAATGCTCTATCTGAAGAAATTTTAGGGGGAATTTTCTCTGAAATTCGCCAACCAGTATTTATTGCAACAAAAGTAGGCTTACAACAAGCTCAAAGAAAAGATGGGCAATTCGGTGTAGAAATCATCAAGCTTACAGAACAAAATCTCAGAAAATCAGTCGAAAATAGTTTAAAAAAACTAAAAAAAGAGACCATCGACCTACTAACACTCCATGCTTTTGATCCTCACACCCCTATATCTGAAACATTAGATGCTCTCATTCAATTGCATCAAGAAGGTAAAATTCGATATTTGGGTTGCTCTAATTATAATCCTGAACAACTCAAGTGTTTATTAAAAGAAATCAAGAAGAAATCTTGTTCTTTTTTCTTAACAGCTCAATGCCATTATAACATGATCGAAAGACGCGCTGGGGTTTCTTTCATTCCTTTTTGCGAAAAAAATGGATTACAAATCATCATAAATAGAGCTTTAGCTAGAGGAGCTTTATCTGGTCAATATGTAGCTTCTGCAATTTATCCTGAGCAGAGTAGAGCTGCCAAAAGTTGGCGGATAAGAAAATGGTTAACTTTCGAACGAATCAGTCTCATAGAAACTTTATCTAGACTTTCTAAAAAAAAGAATTTATCTTTAACGGAAATCGCTTTAATCTGGCTTAAGAAAAATCATCCCAAGAGCGTTCCTTTGCTTGGAGTTCGAAATGCCGAACAATTGAACCAATGCCTCAATATAAAAAGCGATTTATTAGATGAAACATTCTTTACAGAAATTGAAGCTATAATTAGCAAGGCCTCACATGTATACTGCTCCCCTCCAAGATATTTTGAAAAATAAAATAAAAGTTGCCTTAATTACCGGAGCTGCTCAAGGCATCGGATCTGTAATTGCTGATTCTTTTTGTAAAAAAGGGTACTTTGTTGCTTTTGTTGATATCAATAAACATCTTGGTCTGGAAAAAGAAGCTGAACTAAAAAGCAGAGGTTACTCTGCAAAATTTTATGAATGCAATTTAGAAGATGAAAAACAAATCCGATTATTAGCTCAAGTCTTACATAAAGATCTTAACCAAATAGATGTAATTGTAAATAATGCAAAACATCCATCCAGGGAAAGAGATATTGTAAATAATCTAGAACTTGAATGGGACGCAGCCTTTCGAATTATGCTTAAGCATCCTATTCTCTTGGGACATCTTCTACTGAATTTATTACAAAAAAGTACAAATGCTTCGATTGTTAATATTGGCTCTACAAATGCTCACTTTATTTCACAACAACCTCTTTCATATCACGTTGTAAAAGGAGCCCTCTCCCAAGCTACGAGATATCTAGCTTGTGAGTATGGGAAAATGAACATACGAGTTAATCTGCTCCATCCAGGCATAGTCGATATTCCAGGAAGAGTGAGAAAAAAAGCTGATCTCTTTAAGGCTGCTGTAGAGCAAGTCATTCCACTACGAAGAACAGCCTTAGCAGAAGAAGTAGGAGATTGTGCGCTATTCCTCGCTTCTGACGAAGCCAAATATATCAATGGAGTTGCCCTAGATCTCGATGGAGGAGAACACTTAAAAGACCATTTCCATTTAGCCTACTCTGGCCTAGAACAAGTTATGCCCTCAAGTGAGTTAATCAAATGATCTATTGGTGGAACACAGAATTAGCAGAGCCCGAAAAAATTGAAATGTTGCGAGCCTTTTCTGAGAGAAGATTTACTCTATCTCGCTCCGTAGAAAGAGTTGAAGAATTGTTCGCCACTTTACTGAATGTCCCTTATGTCGTGATGACAAACAGTGGAAGCTCAGCCCTGCTCATGGCCTTATTGTCTTTAGAACTAGAACCTGAAGATGAAGTCATTGTGCCCGCGGTTACATGGATTGCAACCCCTCAAGCTCCTGCACTATTAAACTTAAAAGTCAGGGTTTGCGACTGCCAAGAAAATACGCCTATCATGGATCTCAATCATCTAGAAAGGCTGGTCACAGAAAAAACCAAAGTCATTATCCCCGTTCACTTAAATGGAAGACATTGTAATTTAAATAAAATTCAAGCGCTCGCTTCTTCTGTAGGAGCTTTTATTATAGAAGATGCCTGTAAGGCCCTATTTTCGAAGGGGACGCAAGGCTATCTAGGCACAATAGGCGATATTGGTTGCTTTTCTTTAGGCATGATTTCTCCTGTCTCTGTTGGATATGGGGGACTTCTGGCAACAAATAAAAAAGAACTCTATCTCAAATTAAAAAAAATACGCGATCATGGTGTGCAAAGACAACCAGAACTCTATGAATATTTGGGCTTTAATTTTAAAATTTCAGATATCTTAGCTTCTCTAGCAATACCTCAATTACTAAATATCGAAGAAAAAAAACAAAAATTTTTAGCCATCCACAATTATTACTCTGAAAAAGTTCAGAATGCTGATATTCAAATCATGCCCAGTGATAAAAAAGGTGGCAGCCTCCCAATATATGTAGAAGCCATATCAGAAAAAAGAGAAGAGGTTATTGCATATTTAGAAAAAAATAGTATTCAGGTATCTCGCTACCATCTTCCTATCTATCAAGCTTCTTATTTAAATGCTGAAGGTTCCTTTCCTAATGCAAAGCGCTTTACTGAACAATCTTTTATCCTTCCTTCAGGCCCTGCACAAAAATTGGAAGACATTCAAATGGTTGTAGATCAGTTAAATAAATTCAATGCCTATTGCACGGTTTAAAATGAAAGTAATTATAATTTCCGCTACAAGTGATATTGGAACAGAAATGTGTCTCCATTGGAAAAAAAAAGGCTGGGAAGTATCCGGTACTTATTATTCTCAAGCAGATAATTATAAAAAACTCAATCAAGAGAAGATACCTCTATTCTCTTGCAACTTACTAGATGAAGAATCAATCGACCAAACAGCCTCTTTGCTTGGGAGCCACATCCAAAAATGGAATCTACTTATTTTCGCTCCAGGATCTCAAATCCCTGTAGGTTCATTTGATAAAGTAAATATCAATGAATGGAGTTCTTCTGTTCATTTAAATTTTTTAAATCAAATGCGAATGCTACATCGATTACTCCCTTTTAAAGATCCTAATTCTAAAGAAAAAACAGTTCTTTTTTTCGCTGGTGGTGGCACAAACAACGCTGTGATTAATTATTCTGCTTATACTGTTTCTAAAATTGCTCTTATTAAAATGTGTGAACTATTAGATGCAGAGATCCCCGATGTGAAATTCTCTATTATTGGCCCTGGATGGGTAAAAACGAAAATTCATAACGCCACCCTTAAAGCCGGGGGAGATTGGGCCGGTGATAATTTTGAAAAAACACAATTAAAACTAAATTCGAACGAATGTGTGCCTATACAGAAAGTCATAGACTCATTTGAATGGGTTATTTCCCAACCCAAGAAAATTGTAAGCGGCAGAAATTTCAGCACTGTATTCGATGAATGGGGCAGTGAAAAATTAGTCCGCCAGCTAGCTGATAATAAAGATATGTATAAGTTAAGACGCTTTGGAAATTAAAGGGTATTCAATGAAATTGTCTGATTATGTAGTAGATTTCTTGGCAAATTGCGGCGTTAAACACAATTTTGTTGTTACAGGTGGGGCAGTAATCCATTTGCTTGATTCTACAGAAAAACATCCCAATATGCAGCATATCTGTGTACAACATGAGCAGTCTGGTGGAGCTGCTGCCGACGGATATTATCGAGCGAGCGGAAAGCTTGGGCTTGCTATGACAACGAGTGGTCCTGGAGCTACTAATTTAACCACCAGCCTTTGTAATGCCTATTTCGATTCTATTCCTATGGTTTATGTGACAGGACAAGTCGCTCGATTTCGTCTTAGACCTAATAAAAAAATGCGTCAAAAAGGATTTCAAGAAACCGACATTGAATCCATTTTTCAAAACATTTGTAAATATGTGAAATTAATCACAGATCCTCTCATGATACGTTATGAGCTTGAAAAGGCTGTTTTTTTAGCTCATGAAGGACGTCCAGGTCCTGTAGTTCTCGATATTCCTGATGATGTACAAAGAGTAGATATACAACCCAATCAACTTGTGTCTTTTAATCCAGAAATTTGCTCTCCTCAACCTCATCCCAATCAAACCAACACACTTTTACAAATGATTAATGAAGCCAGAAGGCCTGTTGTAATTGTTGGAGCTGGGATACGTATTTCAAAAACACAAAATGAATTCCTAAAATGGATCCATCATTTTCAAATTCCTATTCTATTCACTTGGGGAGGAGGAGATCTTCTATCTTCTTCCAATCCATTAAACATGGGGATTTTAGGTGTATGTGGTACTCGACCTGCTAATTTTGCGGCCCAACACTCAGATCTTGTGATTGCTTTAGGCACACGCCTGTCTCAACAAATTACAGGAGGCAAACAAGAATTATTTGCACCTCATGCAAAAAAAGTTATGATCGATATCGACAAAGAAGAATTGAATAAATTTACACAACAACCTTTTTCATTAGATCTCTCCATTTATTCTGATTTAAATGCATTTTTTAAAGAATTTGAGCCTCTTTACCATGAGAAGAGAGAAGATTCTTTTGCCTCTTGGAAAACCCTTATTCGCGCATGGAAAAAACGATATCCAATCTGCAATCCTAAAGATCATCAAAAAACTGGGCTGCTTAATCCTTATGTTTTTATTAAAGCATTATCCCAAATCGCACAGCCGGGAGATACTTTAATCACTGATACAGGAGCCAATATATGCTGGATGATGCAAGCTTTTGAGTTTAAAGAAAATCAAAATGTTTTTTCAGCTTGGAACCATACTCCTATGGGATATTCTTTACCTGCAAGTATCGGTGCTGCATGCGGAACAGGAAAACCAATCATTTGCCTAATTGGTGATGGAGGCTTGATGATGTGCCTTCAAGAGTTAGCGACAGTTCGTCGTTATAATTTGCCTATTAAAATTTTTATCTTTGATAATCAAGGTCATACTACAATGAAGCAAACTCTCGAGATCTGGCTTAAAGGAAACTATGTAGGTGTTGATAAAAAAAGTGGACTTTCATTCCCAGATTATAAAGCGCTTGCAGAAGCTTTCGACCTTCCCTACTTCCACTTAAAAGAAAATGAAAAAGTAGCTAGTCAAATATTAAACATCTGGAAAACTGAGGGACCTTTCGTCTGTCGATTAGAAATTGATCCTGCACATAGAATAACTCCTATGCTTAAATTTGGATCTAGTTTAGAACAATTAGATCCTCCTTTGAGCCAACAAGAAATTATGAGAATCAATGAAGAAGTAAAATCTCTACATTCTGAAAAGCAGTTATTAGCTAGTTCAGTCACTTCATAAGATGCGAAAAAGAAAAATTCTCGATAAAATTAGTCAATTCTTCTATAAAAACCTATACAATAAGCATAAGTATATAAAGGCGATCAACCATCCATTAGTTCACGCCTTTATATATCCTATTTATTCTCTTTTTAACCTTTTCTATTTTCATAGCGTTTTA
>Ga0196970_1002323_pt1 | contig 10088 bp, 6 predicted proteins | sample S1v_513CmetaG_FD_148672 | JGI IMG/M metagenome (GOLD analysis project Ga0196970, IMG submission 148672) | Soil microbial communities from Anza Borrego desert, Southern California, United States - S1+v_5-13C | ecosystem: Environmental > Terrestrial > Soil > Desert | place: USA: California... | reverse complement strand
CGGTTTGCTTCGCTGCAACTACTTCCGCTGTGTCTGGCTGCGCCAGACGGTCGCTGCGCTCCCACGCCCGGATCGATCCCTGCGCTCAGCCTTCCGATGTCGCTGGTTAGGCAAGATCAAGATCAAGAGCACGCGAGCTAACGCTCATTGTTGAGTGGTTAGAAGCGGTTGTTCGGCTTGGGATTTGTGGTGTGGCTGCCCCTCACCCCAGCCCTCTCCCGGAGGGAGAGGGAGCCGATCTGCGCGCCGTTCAAAATTCGCATTCGACTCGGTATCGCAGGTCGGTGTAGTTCTCGCATCCACCACAGTCAGTCCCCTCTCCCTCCGGGAGAGGGCTAGGGTGAGGGGCTTTTGATTTTCTCTTTGAGGTCACCCCCTACAACGGCAAATACCGGCTCAACAATGCCCGCAACGCTGCCGGTTTCACCGGTTTGGCCAGGTAATCCAGGCCCGCGGCATGCACTTGGGCAACCATTTCCGGGCGTCCGTCAGCGCTGATCACGACCCCCGGCACCGGTTCGCCCAGGCGCGTGCGCAGCCATGCCATCAGTTCGGTGCCGGTGTCGCCGTGGTCGAGGTGATAGTCGACCAGCGCCAGTTGCGGGCGGATGCCTTCGCTGAGCAGCGCCGCACATTCCTCGCGGTTGCGCGCGGTCCAGACCTGGCAGCCCCAGCGGCTCAACAGGCTGTTCATGCCGATCAGGATGCTGTCTTCATTGTCGATGCACAGCACCTGCGCGCCGCTGAGCAATTTGCCATTGATTTCGGCGGTGGCGCTTGCCGGTACGGTTTGTGAGTGCGCGAGCGGTACGCTGACGCTGAATACGCTGCCGCGCCCCGGCCATGAACGCACGCGCAGGGTATGGCCGAGCACGCGGCATAAACCGTCGGCGATCGCCAGGCCGAGGCCGAGGCCTTTTTCGGCGCGGGTCTGGTGGCTGTCGAGGCGTTTGAATTCCTCGAATATCACCTGCTGTTTATCCTCGGGAATGCCTGGCCCGCGATCCCAGACTTCCAGACACAGTTCACCGCCGTGTCGGCGCGCGCCGAGCAATACCGGGCCTTTGGCGTAGCGGAACGCGTTGGTGAGAAAATTCTGCAGAATCCGCCGCAGCAACTTGATGTCGCTGTCGATGCGCAAATGACTGCCGCGCACACGGAAGGTCAGTCCCTGTTCCTGCGCCAGGGCCTTGAACTCGGCGCCGAGGATGTCGAACAGTTCGTTGAGCGCAAAGGGCTTGCGATCGGGGTTGATCTTGCCGTTTTCCAGGCGGGAAATATCCAGCAGATCGCTGATCAGGTCTTCGGCAGAGCGCAACGAGCTGTCGAGGTGCTGCACCAGTTTTTGCGCGTCGCTGCTCAAGCCTTCGCTTTGGTGGGAGAGGGCGGCGGAGAACAGGCGGGCGGCATTGAGCGGTTGCATCAGGTCATGACTGACCGCCGCCAGGAAGCGGGTTTTCGACTGGCTGGCCGCTTCGGCGGTGCCTTTGGCAGCGGTCAGCGCCAGATTGAGCTGCGAAAGTTCCTGGGTACGTTCGCTGACCCGTTGCTCCAGCCCTTCGTTGGCTTCGGTCAGCGCCTGTTCGGCTTCGCGGAACGCGGTAATGTCGGTGAAACTCATGACGAAGCCGCCGCCGGGCATCGGATTGCCGATCAACTCGATCACCCGGCCGTTGGGGAACAGCCGCTCGGAAGTGTGCGCGCGGCCCTGACGCATCCAGTGCAGGCGCCGCGCAACGTGGACTTCCGCTTCGCCGGGGCCACACAAACCGCGCTCGGCGTTGTAGCGAATGATGTCGGCAATCGGCCGGCCAACGCTGATCAAGCCGTCGGGGTAATTGAACAGCTCCAGATAGCGGCGATTCCACGCCACCAGTTTCAGCGACTGGTCGACCACGCTGATGCCCTGGGTGATGTTTTCAATCGCGCCTTGCAGCAGGGCACGGTTGAATTGAAGCACTTCGGAGGCTTCGTCAGCGATGCGCACGACGTCCTCCAACTGCATCTCCCGACCTTCGATGGCAGCTTTTACCACCGCACGCGTTGAAGAAGCGCCGAGTACACCGGCGAGCAAACGCTCGGTGTGGGCGATCCATTCACTGTCGGCATTCTGGTTCGGGTTAAAGCCTTTGCCTTGGCGGTAGGCAAAACGAATAAAGCTCTGCCGCGCACGTTCTTCACCGACGAAGCGCGCGGCCAGTTGCAGCAGATCGTCGATCTGCACCGCCAGCATCGAGCGCGCACTTGGCCGTGCGCTGATCTCCTGACCGATGAAACGTCCGGCCTGCCAGTGTTCCGACACTCGCGTGCGCGACAGCACCGAGACCCAGGCAAACAGGGTGAAGTTGCCGGCCAGCGACAGCACCACGCCCTGGGTCAGTGGGCTGATCGGCAGGTTCAGCGGGTTGCTGTGCAGCCATGCCAGCCCCGGAAAACTGTTCAGCGACCAACCGAGACTGTGCGCGGCAATCGGCAGGACCAGCGTGTAGAACCAGAGGAATGTGCCCGCGGCGAGGCCGGCAAACACGCCGCGGCGGTTGGCCTGCTTCCAGTACAGCGCGCCGAGCATGGCCGGGGCCAGTTGCGTCACTGCGGCGAAAGCGATCTGGCCGATGGTTGCCAGGCTTGCGGTGGAGCCGAGCAAGCGATAGCTGACGTAAGCCAGCAACAGAATGACCACGATGCTCACGCGGCGCACCGACAGCATCCACTGACGGAACACTTCGAACGGCCGCTCGGCATTGTTGCGTCGCAGCAGCCACGGCAGGAGCATGTCGTTGGAGACCATGGTCGACAGCGCTACGCTGGCGACGATCACCATGCCGGTGGCCGCCGACGCACCGCCGATAAACGCCAGCATCGCCAGCGCCGGATGCGCCTGGGCCAGTGGCAGGCTGATCACGAAGGAGTCGGGCAGCACGTCACTGGGCAGCATCATCTGACCGGCCAAAGCGATCGGGACTACAAACAGCGCAGCGAGGGCGAGGTAGGCCGGAAACACCCATTTGGCCAGGCGCAAATCCTGCGGATCGATGTTTTCCACCACGGTGACGTGGAACTGCCGCGGCAGGCAGATGATCGCCATCATCGCCACACCGGTCTGCACCACCATCGACGGCCAGTTGATCGTCTCTTTCCAGTATTGTTCGAGGCGCGGCGCGAGCATCGCTTGATTGAACAGGTCATCGAAACCGTCGTACAGGCCATACGTGACGAAGGCGCCGACCGCGAGAAACGCGAACAGCTTCACCAGCGATTCGAAGGCAATCGCCAGCACCATGCCGCGGTGGTGCTCGGTGGCATCGAGGTTGCGCGTACCGAAGACAATGGTGAACAGCGCCAGCACCAGCGACACGATCAGCGCGGTGTCCTGAGCGCGTGTGCCCATTGCGTCGGCGCCGGCGCCGATCAACAGGTTCACACCGAGAACAATGCCTTTGAGTTGCAGGGCAATATAAGGCAGCACGCCGACCAGACAGATCAACGCGACGACCACCGCCAGCGATTGCGATTTGCCGTAGCGCGCGGCGATGAAGTCAGCGATGGAGGTGATGTTCTCCTGTTTGCTGATCATCACCATTTTTTGCAGGACCCACGGCGCGCCGACCAGCAACAGGATCGGCCCGAGGTAGATCGGCAGGAATGACCATAGTTGTTCCGCCGCCTGACCGACCGCGCCGAAAAACGTCCAGCTCGTGCAGTAAACCGCCAGCGACAGGCTATACACCCAGGCACGCACACGCGGCGGCAACGGCGTGCTGCGACGGTCGCCGTAAAAGGCGATGGCGAACATGATGGCCATATAGGCCAGGGCGACGGCGGCGATCAGCCCGGTGGACAGCGACATGCAACACTCCCGACAAAAGACTCCCCGGCACTCCTGCCCGGGCGGACAGTCTGGCATGCGCGCGGCGGTTAGTCAGTGTCGACCATGGTCGAGGCGTGGCGGGGTGTCGCAGCCGTTAGCCTGCGCCGGCAGTTGCCATAAGTGCAACGCTCCCTAATCGCCCGGCTTTCGGTTAGCCTGCCTTGACCATTCTTCTCACGGACCGATCATGAAGATTATTCGCAGCAAAGCCTTCACCGCCGACCGCGCCTGGGGCGCGCTGGACATTGCCAGCATGAACGGCATCACCACGCGTCTGCACTGGACTGATCAACCATACAAGTGGCACGTTAACGATGGCGAGGAAGTGTTCGTAGTGCTCGATGGTCAAGTGACGATGCATTACCGCGAACAGGGCGAAGAAAAACAGGTTCAGCTCGCCGTCGGTGACATCTTTTACGCCTCCGTGGGCACCGAGCATGTCGCCCATCCGCAAGGCGAGGCGCGGATTCTGGTGATCGAAAACGAAGGCAGCGTTTGATCCATATCGGCAAAACAGATAACAGTTAGAGATATTACCCGTTATATAGATATTCGATTCGGTTCTACCATGAACTCAACCTCACCAGAGGACAGGAGTTCATGATGATTTGCCCACAAACCGCCAAACCCGGCCTCAAGCCGTTCAGCCAGCTTCAGCACCCGCGTGAAGTGATTCGTCAGTTCACTCCCAACTGGTTCGCCGCAACCATGGGCACCGGTGTACTGGCGTTGGCGCTGGCGCAACTACCGTTTGCCGTCCCCGGCCTGCGCGCCGTAGCTGAAGCACTGTGGTTGTTCAACATCCTGTTGTTCGCGCTGTTTACCGTTGCCTACGCCGCACGCTGGATCCTGTTTTTCGACGAAGCCCGGCGGATTTTCGGCCACTCCACCGTGTCGATGTTCTTTGGCACGATCCCGATGGGGCTGGCGACGATCATCAATGGCTTTCTCGTCTTTGGTCTGCCGCGCTGGGGCGAGGGCGTGATTGATCTGGCCGAAGTGCTGTGGTGGATTGACGTGGCAATGTCCCTCGCTTGCGGCGTATTGATTCCCTACATGATGTTCACCCGTCAGGAACACAGTATCGATCAGATGACCGCCGTCTGGCTGTTGCCGGTAGTGGCAGCAGAAGTGGCCGCGGCCAGTGGTGGCCTGCTTGCGCCGCACCTCACCGATGCTCATGCGCAACTGGTGGTGCTGACCACAAGCTACGTCCTCTGGGCATTTTCCCTACCCGTGGCGTTCAGCATTCTGACAATCCTGCTGCTGCGCATGGCCCTGCATAAACTGCCCCACGAAAACATGGCCGCGTCGAGCTGGCTGGCGCTCGGGCCGATCGGCACCGGCGCGCTGGGCATGTTGCTGCTGGGCGGCGATGCGCCGCTGATTTTCGCCGCCAACGGTTTGCCGGGCATCGGTGAGATCGCTGCCGGGCTCGGGCTGGTCGCCGGTATCACGCTGTGGGGTTTCGGACTTTGGTGGATGTTGATGGCGCTGCTGATCACCGTGCGCTACCTGCGCGATGGCATCCCGTTCAACCTCGGCTGGTGGGGATTTACCTTCCCGCTGGGCGTGTATTCGTTGGCCACCCTGAAACTGGCGAGCACCCTGAACCTGGCATTTTTCAGCGTCGTCGGCACGGCGCTGGTGATGTTGCTGGCGCTGATGTGGCTGATCGTCGGCAAGCGCACCGTCCACGGTGCCTGGCGTGGCGAGCTGTTTGTCTCGCCTTGCATCGCAGGTTTGAAGCAATAACCTGAAAAGTTTAGGTAAGGTGTGGCCTGGAACGCGGTTCGAGATTCCAATAAGCAGTATCCAGGCCTCGCTACCTTAAACATCAGGGAAACACGGAAGATGAGTCACCCCTCACAGTTCAACCTGCTGCGCACCCGGCGCTTCCTGCCGTTTTTCATTACGCAGTCACTCGGTGCGTTCAACGACAACGTGTTCAAACAGTCGTTGATTCTCGCGATCCTCTACCGACTGACCATTGAGGGTGATCGATCGATCTGGGTCAACCTGTGTGCGCTGTTGTTTATCCTGCCGTTTTTCCTGTTCTCGGCACTGGCCGGGCAGTTTGGCGAAAAGTTCGCCAAGGACGCACTGATCCGCCTGATCAAGCTTGCGGAAATCGCGATCATGGCCGTAGGATCAATCGGTTTTCTCTTCGATCATTTGTCGCTGATGCTGGTGGCGCTGTTCGCCATGGGCACCCATTCGGCGCTGTTCGGGCCGGTGAAGTATTCGATTCTGCCGCAGGCGCTACGTGACGATGAGCTGGTCGGCGGCAATGGTCTGGTGGAAATGGGCACGTTTCTGGCGATTCTCGCCGGGACGATTGGTGCCGGGATCATGATGTCCTCGGAACACTATGCGCCGGTGGTGTCTGCCGCCATCGTCGGCATTGCCGTGCTGGGCTATCTGGCCAGCCGCAGTATTCCCCGCGCTGCTGCGTCTACCCCTGAAATGCGTTTGAACTGGAACATTTTCAGCCAATCCTGGGCGACGTTGAAACTCGGTCTGGGCCAGACGCCCGCCGTGTCGCGCTCGATTGTCGGTAACTCGTGGTTCTGGTTTGTCGGGGCGATTTACCTGACGCAGATTCCGGCCTACGCCAAGGAGTGGATGCACGGCGATGAGACCGTGGTTACGTTGATCCTCACTGTGTTTTCGGTGGGCATTGCACTGGGTTCAATGCTTTGCGAGAAGCTGTCCGGGCGCAAGGTCGAAATCGGTCTGGTGCCGTTCGGCTCGTTCGGCCTGACGGTGTTCGGCCTGCTGTTGTGGTGGCATTCCGGCGGGATTCCCGACAGCGTCAACGGCCATAGCTGGATTGAAGTGCTGGGCTTCGTTCACACCTGGGCGGTGCTGATCGACATTCTTGGCCTCGGTATATTCGGCGGCTTCTATATCGTGCCGCTCTACGCGCTGATTCAGTCGCGCACCGCCGAGGCCGAGCGGGCGCGGGTGATTGCCGCGAACAACATACTCAACGCGCTGTTCATGGTGGTTTCGGCGATTGTTTCGATCGTTTTGTTGAGCGTGGCCAAGCTGTCGATCCCGCAGCTGTTCCTGGTCGTGTCGCTGCTGAACATCGGCGTCAACGCCTACATCTTCAAGATCGTGCCCGAATTCAGCATGCGTTTCATGATCTGGCTGCTCAGCCATTCCATGTACCGCGTCGAGCACCGCAACCTTGAAGCGATTCCCGATGAAGGCGCGGCATTGCTGGTGTGCAACCACGTATCGTTTGTCGATGCCTTGCTGATCGGCGGCGCGGTGCGCAGGCCGATTCGTTTTGTCATGTACTACAAGATCTACAACCTGCCGGTGCTGAACTTTATCTTCCGCACCGCGGGCGCGATTCCTATTGCGGGGCGCCAGGAAGACATTCAAATCTACGAAAAGGCCTTCAGCCGTATTGCGCAATATCTGAAGGATGGCGAGTTGGTGTGCATCTTCCCGGAAGGCAAGTTGACCGCCGATGGCGAAATCAACGAGTTTCGCGGCGGGCTGACGCGGATTCTCGAAGAGACACCAGTGCCGGTGATTCCGTTGGCGTTGCAGGGGTTGTGGGGGAGTTTTTTCAGTCGCGATCCGAACAAGGGCTTTTTGCGCCGGTTGTGGTCGCGGGTGACGCTGGTGGCGGGTGCGGCGATTACCGAAGGGGCGGAGCCGGCGAAGTTGCAGGTGCTGGTCGGAGAATTGCGCGGGGCAGTTAGATAGTTGGTGACTGTGCCGGCGTCATCGCGAGCAGGCTCACTCCCACAGTCGGAATGCGTTCCCTTGTAGGAGTGAGCCTGCTCGCGATAGCGGTAGTGGCCTAAGCGCTGACCTTAAGGCCAATCAACCCGGTAATGATCAACGCCACACTCGCCAGCCGAATCAACGCCATCGATTCGCCAAACAGTATGATCCCGGCGATCACCGTGCCGACCGCACCGACACCGGTCCAGATCGCATAGGCCGTACCCAACGGCAAATCCTTTACCGCCAACCCCAGCAGGCCAAGGCTCACGGCCATGGCTGCAATGGTCAGTACGGTGGGTAGCGGGCGGGTGAAGCCGTCGGTGTATTTCAGGCCGACAGCCCAGCCAACCTCGAACAGGCCGGCGAAAAACAGAATGATCCAGGACATGCGAGACCTCCATCGATTGACGGGGTCGTCCCCAGATTAATGACTCGAGCGAGCCGCAGGGTCGTCCCCGCGTTGCGCAACAGTCTGCCGAGCATTAACCCGGGGATCAAGTTTGGGTCTTCAGTCGGCCGCTTGTTGCGCCGCCGTCTGGCGATCTGCCTTTTCACTCATCCGGCGGAAGTATGTCGACAGCAGTGCCCCGGAAATATTGTGCCAGACGCTGAACAATGCACTCGGCACTGCCGCCAATGGCGAAAAGTGCGCGCTGGCCAGGGCGGCGCCGAGCCCCGAATTCTGCATGCCGACTTCCAGCGCCAGCGACTTGCGCTGCGCCAATGGCAATTTGAACAGGCGCCCGGTGAAGTAGCCGAGCAGGTAACCGAAGCTGTTGTGCAGCATCACCACCGCCATGATCAGCAAGCCCGACTCGGCGATTTTTGCCTGACTGGCCGCGACCACCGCCGTGACGATGATCACGATGCTGACCACCGAGACCAGTGGCAGCACGTCGACCGCATGGCGAACCTTGTCCCCCAATACGCGCTGGGCCACCACGCCAAGCACGATCGGCAGCAGCACCACTTGCAGGATCGACCAGAACAACTCCATGAACGACACCGGCAGCCACGCCGAAGCCAGCAGCCAGATCAGCGCCGGGGTCAATAGCGGGGCGAGGAGGGTGGTGACGGCGGCGATGGCCACCGACAAGGCCAGATCACCGCGCGCCAGCCAGGTCATCACATTGGACGACGTGCCGCTTGGGCAGCAACCGACCAGGATCACGCCGACGGCGATTTCCGGTGGCAGATGAAACACCTGGCAGAGCAACCACGCCACACCGGGCATGATCACGAAATGCGCAACCACGCCCAACGCCACGCGCCAGGGATGGCGAGCAACGGCAGCGAAGTCGTCAAGTTTGAGGGTCAGGCCCATGCCGAACATTACCAGCCCCAGCAGCGGCACGATGGCGCTTTTCAGGCCGAGGAACCACGCCGGCTGCAGAAACGCGATCACGGCGAAAATCAGAACCCAGTAAGCGAAGGTATTGCCGACAAAACGGCTGAGTGCAGCCAGTGCGCGCATGGCCTGTTCCTTATTATTCAATGAACACCACAGAACCCCTGTAGGAGTGAGCCTGCTCGCGATTGCGGTAGCACATTCAACATCGCCGTTGACTGACACAACGCTATCGCGAGCAGGCTCACTCCTGCAATTTGCACATCACAAGGGGTTAGATCCCCTGCGGAGTCTCTTCCCCGCCCAGCGCTTCCACCAGTGCCGGCAGGAAGTCGCCGAAGGTCAGCATCATCAGAGTGAAGCTCGCGTCCAGTTGGCCGAGGGCTTCGTCGCCGCCGTCCTGTTCCGCCTGATCCTGCAGCAAGTCCTCGAACTTCAGGCGCTTGACGGTCATCTTGTCGTCGAGCATGAACGACAACTTGTCCTGCCAGGCCAGCGACAACTGGGTGACCACTTTGCCGGTGCTCAGGTGCAGCTGGATCTCTTCGCTGGTCAGGTCCTGACGCTTGCAGCGCACGATGCCACCGTCTTCGTGGGTGTCGCGCAGTTCGCACTCGTCCAGTACATAGAAGTCGTCGGCGGCTTTTTGCGTGGTGACCCAATCGGTCATCACGGCGGTCGGTGCCATTTTCACGGTCAACGGACGCACGGGCAGGGTGCCGATCACTTCACGCAGGGTCGACAACAAGTCTTCGGCGCGTTTCGGGCTGGCCGAGTTGACCAGGATCAGCCCCTGTTTCGGCGCGACGGCAGCAAAGGTCGACGAGCGACGAATGAAGGCGCGCGGCAGGAAGGCCTGGATGATTTCATCCTTGATCTGGTCGCGTTCCTTTTTATAGACCTTGCGCATCTGCTCGGCTTCGATCTCTTCGACCTTTTCCTTGACCGCGTCACGCACGACGCTGCCCGGCAGAATGCGTTCTTCCTTACGCGCAGCAATCAGCAGGAAGTCACCGCTGACATGCACCAGTGGCGCGTCTTCGCCTTTGCCGAACGGCGCGACGAAACCGTAGGTGGTCAACTCCTGGCTTGCACATGGACGCGCCAGTTTGGTGGCCAGTG
>Ga0196970_1002321_pt1 | contig 10108 bp, 3 predicted proteins | sample S1v_513CmetaG_FD_148672 | JGI IMG/M metagenome (GOLD analysis project Ga0196970, IMG submission 148672) | Soil microbial communities from Anza Borrego desert, Southern California, United States - S1+v_5-13C | ecosystem: Environmental > Terrestrial > Soil > Desert | place: USA: California... | reverse complement strand
CGTCGGCGCGGAGCCGCGTGGGTTGTGTCTCCCGCCAGCAGGGAGGCCAAAGCGGGGAGTGGATCGGTGGTGAGGCGCAGCGCGGGAAGCGAGCTCACGTTGAGGGGAAGCGTGTCGATGCGGATCTCAATGGCGCCCGTTTCGGTCAGCCGGAGTTCTCCGACGATGATGCTGCGATCGTTGCATTCGGCATAGAGATCGACGGGGGGTAAGGCGGTGGTCATGGAATGTCTTGTCCGATCGTTGCGGGGGTGGTCATCGTTGCGGCGCTGGCTATGCCTCGAGGGCAGCGGGAACGCCGGCGCGCGGACGGCGCGGCTCGGCCGATGTGCGGTCACGGCGATGGCAAGGAAAAAGGCCCCGGCAAGCCGGGGCCTCTGAAGCGATGACGTTTTGATGGGTTGTGGCTGCGGCCGGGCTGGCAGCGAGGGCTTAGCTCAGCAGCAGGGCCTGGAAGCGCTTCATGACGTCGGCGCGGCCGGATTCGTCGGAGATCTCCTTGTAGACGATCATTTCGTTGTCCTTGTCGGTGGCGATGACGCCCTCGCGGGTCGGACGGACGCGCGTGATCATCGAGCGGCGGACGTGGCCGCCGATCGGGGTCTCGATGAAGTCATCGTCGGCGCCGATGAGGTGGTGGCCGATGTTCGCGTAGACCTCGTCGCCGTCGTTCGGGTTGTTGAACGCCAGGTGTTCGAGCATCTGGTTGCTGCGCGACTTCACGGCGATGCCGGTGCGGGTCCGGGTGACCGCACCGATCATGGTGTTGTGGAGCAGCTCGGCGCCGGGCAGCGCGAGAAAGCCGTTGGAAAAGAGGACCTCGGTCGTCGTGATCGGCGGCAGGGAGGATTCGATCTCGTGGGTGTCGATGCCGTCCTGCGGGTGGGCCAGCGTGTCGGTGGTCATGGCGCTCTCGTGGTTGTCTGTTCGATGGGTGCCGCGTTTTGACGATGATTGCGGGTTTGCACGCCAAAGACCGGCAAGAGGAGAGGATACGTGTTTTGACGGGAGTGGCAAACGAAAAATCGCGGACGCATACGGGGTGGACACCGATGATGCGCGATGACGCGCGGTGATGTCCGGGCGTCACTGGATGTTTGTGCGCGACGGCGCGGCCGCGGTGGTGCCGAGGGCGCGGAGCAGGGGGCGAAGGGTGTTCCAAGTCCCTTTGTCCACGTGGCCGGCGTAGCGGGTCGGCGCGTGGTCGCGGGCGTCGGGATTGTCGTGCTCGGTGTAGCCGCTTGCGACGAGCAGGGTTTTCACCGGACCGGTCAGGTCCTCGACGATCGCGGCGGCGTTTTCCGGCGTTCGGCTGGGGAGGGCGGAGGCCGGGTGGAAGGTTGGAACAACGGGAATATCGGCGTGCAGGGCACGATGGACCGTGCCGCGGTGTTTGGTCACACCGCACAGGCCGGTGGCGGCCCAGGTCGCGGTGGCGCCGAGGGCGAGGATGACGGCGGGCTGGATGTCCAGGATCGCCTGCCAGAGAAAGCGGATCTCCGGCAGGTAGGCCTCGAGCAGCAGGCCGTGCGGCGCCGCTGGAAGGGAGGGAGCGATGTCGGCCGTTGGGTCGGCGGGGTCGGCGAAGAACAGACGGACGCGGTTCTCCTCCGGCCGGTAGCGGATGGCGTTGGCGATCCAGCACTGGTGGCGCAGGATCGCGGCTTCCTCAAGACAGCGGTCGAGCAGGCGGCCGGCAGGACCGGCGAAGGGCACGCCGGCGTTGACCTCTTCGCTGCCTGGGACCTCGCCCAGCAGGAGAAGGCCGTTCCAGCCCGCGCGTGGACGGGCGTAGGGCACCGGGCCTGCGACGGCGCCGGGCGGCAGAGGTCCTGACGCGGCGTTATGGCGGAGTGCGGCGGGATTCTTCGGGAGGCCCATGGGTGCTCGCGGGATGGAGCCCGGCGGTGGGGTGTGGCCCGCCGCCGGGTGGCGTGGCTGCCGTCGGTCAGACGGCGAGGGCGGTGTCGCGCAGCGGCGTGAGCGACGGTGCGATGGCGCTCGACAGTGTCCCTGCCGCCGGTTCGAACTGGGCGCTCGCGCCGGGGCGCAGGTGGATGGTCTGGAAGATCGCGGAGCTTGAGGCCGCCGCGGCCAGGATGGTGCGCGGGGTTGTGCCGACCGGGCGGTGGCCGCTGGGGATCGGGCCGTTTTCAGGGGTCAGGGCCGCTTCGGTCATGGGAAGGGCGCTGTAGGAGTGGAAGTCACCGGGGACGGACACCGTGTAGCGTTGAGCCGGCTGCCCCAGGGCGAGGCGAATGTCGGCGGTGGTGATGACCGGCAGAACGGGCGGCGCCGTCTTCATCCGCTCCTGGTCGTCGGCGAGCTCGCGTGCCGCGGCGTTGATCGCGGCGTCGCGCAGCGCAGCGGCGACGGCAGCGTCGCGGTGTTCGATGTCATGCGCGGCCATGGCCGCGATCTGCGGGCGCAGCGAAGGGTTTTCCGCCTCAGCCGCGGCCAGGTGGGCGCGGACCGCGTCGTAGCGCTCCTGGGGCAACGCGTCACGGTCGGTGACGAAGTTGGACAGGATGCCGTCGTCGTCGCGCAGGGTGAGGGTGGTGCGCGGCGTCGGGGTGATGCCGCGCTCGATGTCGAGGGCGGCGTCGATGGTGCGACGCATGGCGCGCACGAGGTTCCGGTCGTCGCTGACGAGGACGTGGCCGGAGGCGGCGAGGATGACGCGACGCCAGTCGGGGTCGTTGAGCTTCTCGAACATCTGGCGCTGGTAGTAAAGGGTTGCGCGTTCCGGGTCGAAGGCGGTGCCCGGGGCGGGCGCGTTGATCGCCTGGGCGCGCACGCGGGTCGCCGTTGCGGCGTAGGCTTCGACCAGAGCCGGGTCGTCGTGGACGAGGACGCCGTCGGCGTGCTGCAGTAGGTGGGCGCGTCCTTCGCGCGTGCGCGCCGCGGTGTTGAGCGCCGCGGTGTAGTGCGCGGCGGCGGCGGTGGTCGCGGCCGCGTTGAAATGCTTGGCGATTTTGCGGTGGGTCTCCGGTGCGAGCCACGGGGCGGCGATGGCGGCCCAGCGTTGCACGGTGTCGGTGTCGCTCCACGGCTTGCCCAGGGTGCGGCGGGTGGTGTGGATCGTGGTGAGCTGGGTCCACAGGTCGTGAACGTCGCTGCGCAACTGCAGGGGCAATCCGGCGGCGGCGCGCTCACGCTCGGGGGAGAGGCGTACGGCGGCGTCCGCCTTGTCCGTCCAGGCCGGGGCGCCCGGCACCGGCCAGGCGATGGTGTGCGTGGTGCTGTCGGGATGGCGGCGGGCCGCTTCGGCGGTGGTGAGGACCTGGACCAGGGGCGCCAGGGGCAACGGCGCGATGTCGCTCAGCAGGCCCTTGCCGGCGGCCAGGGGCAGTCTGGGAGCGTAGGCATCGGGCTGCGCGTGATCCGGCTCGGGCAGGGGCAGGGGAATGCCCTGCTTCAGGGAGATTGCCTTGCGGGCGGTGGCGATCCACGCGCGTTCCAGGTCGTGGTCGTCGCACACGTAGGTTCGGCGCGCGTAGTCGTAGACGCGGTCGAGCCCTTCCGGTGTGTCGAGCTGGGCGAGCATCGCCTGCCGCAGCGCGGCTTCCCGCGCGGGTGACGTGAGGCTGTTGCCGGGGTCGGTGATGTCGGCGAGGGGCGTGAATCCCGGCACCAGCATGAACGGGCGGATGGCCTCCCAGGCGCCCATGTCTTTGGTGTAGCGGCGCTGGCTCTCCTTCAGGGACAGCCCGCGGACGGTGAACGGGTCGTGAGGCAGGGTGTCGGGGTGGCGCGCGGCGTGAGCGGCGAGCAGTTGCTCGGCGACCGCGCGCTGCGCCTTGCGGGCGTTGCGCTGCATGTACCAGGCGGCGTGGCGGCCGATGTCGTGATCGAGGTGGCTCGGGGCGTTGGCGGCGCCCCCGACGTACTGCACGCCGGCGGAGGTGTTGAGGAAGCCGGCGTTGCGGATGTGGGTGCCCGTCGGGTCCATCTCGTCCAGGGTGTCGTCGGTGCGGCCAGAGATCTGCGCGGCGGCGTCGCCCGTGCGGATGAGGGTGTCGTGGTCGAGGTCGTGCCAGTCCTGCTGCACCGCCTTGGCGAAGGTGCGCCAGTCGTCGGCGCCGGCGTCAGGGCGGCGGAGCGCCTCGATGTGGTCGCCGAGTGCGGCGCGGAAGGCGTCCAGCGTCATGGCCTCGCCGGCGGTCGGGGCGATGAGCGTGAGGGGCGCACCGGTGTCGGGGTCGTGCGTATTGTTGTGGAAGTCGAGGACGGCGCGGCGGGCATCGACGACGTCGGCATCGACGACGATTTTCGGAGTGTCGGAGTCCCGGGCCAGGGTGAGGGTCAGGCCGACGAGCTGGCCGCTTTGGTTCGGAACCGGGCCGGCGCTGATGACGTACGGCTCGAGGCCGAGGTCGGCGAAGTCGTTGTTCTGCCGGTCGCGGCGCTGCGCGTTGGGGCTGGTGACGTCCGCCAGCGCGCGCAGGAGCGGGTGGGCGTCCGCGGCGTCGGTGGTGACCGGGGCGGTGGCGGAGCGTGCCCGCAGCAGCGACAGCGCGCGCTGGATCGCGGTGGCGTCGCCGGCGCGAATGGCGGTCACGCGCTCGTCGGGGCGCGCGATGGCGGGGGCGGCGTCGATCGCCTGCAGGTAGTTCAGCACCTCCGGCGTGGCCGCGGCGCCGGTCAGTTCGATGGGCGTGCGAGCGCCAAGGGTGTTCTGGAAATAGGCGGTGACGGCGGTGTGCACGGGGGCCAGGGTCCGGGCGGCGTGGGCCTGGACCAGGGCGTCGGCCGCCTCGGCAGGGGTGCCGGCGGGGGCGAGTTCGGCCCACGCGGCGCGGCGGTCGGCGGTGTAGACGGCGCCGTCGGGGCTGCTGGCGTAGCGGATAGCCGGGGCGGAGCCGGTGCCGGCATAGCCGAGGCGCCACGCGGTCGGGTCGGTGCCTTCGCTGCGGTCCGCGGGGATCCCCCAGCGGCTGAGCTGGTCGGCGGCGATGTGCGCGGTGAGCGCCTCGAGGGAGGTGGCGTTCGGGATCTCCACCGGGTTCGGCACGGGAGCGCCGCTGTTTTCCCACGGGATCGGACCTTCGAAGTAGCGCACCTTGGGCGCTGCGTCGGGCGAGGTCTGCACCCAGTACTCGGCCTCGCCGAAGCGGGTGGTCATCAGGTTGCGGTCGTTGGTGGGCGTGCGCCAGACAACGATGGGGCGCAGGACGGCCGACGGCGGGATTTCACCGGGCGGGTGGGCGGCGGTGTCGTCGTCGAAGCGGCGGTTGTCGCCGACGGTGGCGGCGATGGCGGCACGATCGATGGACGCCAGCAGGTGGTCGCGCAGGTTCTGCGTGCGCTCCCACGCGTTGGCGCGCAGCTCGTCGGCGACCTCGTCGCGGGTGGCGACCGGGCGGGACACGCCGTCGTCGCCCGTGGCGCTGGCCGCTGCCTCGGCGGCGTGTTCGACGACGGGTGCTGCAATGGCCGCCCATTGGGCGGAATCGTGGCGGCGGTAGTCGGTGGTGGTGTCGCGGGTGCGGTAGACGCCGACGGTGGTCAGCGAGAGGGTGGGCGGCGACCAGCCGTCGAAGTCGCTGACGGAGGTGAGGCGCAGACCGTCGTTGAGCGCGGTATTGGCGCTGGTGGCGATGGCGTGTGCCAGCGGACCCGCGTTGTGGTCGGTGGCGTGGGTGAGCGCGGCCGAACGCAGGATCAGCGCCATCTCGTCATGGACGAGGGTGGCCAGGTGGGGTTCCGCCTCGTCGAGGCTGTCGCATTCGAAGGCGAGGCTGTTGGTGGCGGCATCGACGATGCCGGTGGTGCCGTTGAGGGTGCCGATGTGCCAGCTGCGGCGGGTGAGAGCCGGGTTGCGTTCGACGGCGCCGTCGGCCGCCGGTGTGACGGTGGTGGCGAGAGTGACGGTGCGGAAGCCCTCCAGGCCGGGCGTCGGGGCCACGGTGGTGTAGGCGCTGAAGCTGGTCACGGCGGCGGCGGATGCTGTGGACTGACGGGCCGTCGCGGTGGCGATCGGCTCGAGTCCGTAGCGGGAGTAGAGCGCCCAGGACAGGGTGGGATGGTCGGCGACGGTGGAGCGCAGGCCGCTGTTGGCATTTTGACGGGATCGGGACGCAGCGCGGAAGCTGCGGTCGGCGATGACGGCGTCCGCTTCGGTCCGTTCGGCCGCCTTGCGTGCCTCGACGGCGCGCTGCGCGGTGTCGGGCGCCATGACCGGCGCGCGCCCCCACATGATCGGACTGGTCGGGCCGACGCGGCGCGCCTGGATCGCGGCGTCGGTCGGCCGTTGGCCGAGCGCGAAGGCGCTGTCGCGCTGCGACCGCGCGGTGTCGTACAGCGCCGCCGTGAGAACGCGCGGGGCGGCGGTGTCGATGCGGTCGTTGCTGACGTCGGTGTCGGTGGTGCTGTCGGCCATGGCAGGGTCCTTCGAGCGTCTGGGTCTTTGCTTTCGTGTGGTCGGGTGGTGCGTGTGGTGGGCGTCAGGCCATCGCGAGCGCCTTTGGGCGCGCGCTGGTCGGCTGTGGCGTGTCGCCCAGGCCGAGGGAAGTGGTGTTCGAGCGCTGCGCCGTGTGCACCTCGGCGCGCTCGCGCAGGCGGGCGATGGTGGCCGCGCCGTCCGCGATGGTGTCGGGCATCTTCAGCACGGCGAGCCGCTGGGTGTAGGTCCGCGTGGCGTGCTCGCCAACGAACGCGTTGATGTCGAGCGGGGAGCGCTGGTCGTGCAGCACCGTCCACGGCGCGCTGCCGACGCGGTGGAGAACGGCGCCGTGCGGGTGGGCAAGGTAGGTGATGTTGCGCAGCTGGGCGATTTGCCAGTGCTCGTCGGAGCGGCCGGTCGCGACCTCGCGCGGGAGCGAGAGCCGTTCGACTTCGATCTGCGTGACGCGGCGGGTGATGTCGGTCAGCGTGCGGGCGCCGGCGGTGTCGATCGGCGTGAGTGGCTTGTTGGTGTCGTCGGCCCAGGAGGTGGGGCCGGTGTGCACCTGCAGCCCGGGTGAGGGGTTGGTCGGTGCGTCCGTCCAGTACTCCTTGTCGCCGATGCGTGCGTATACCACGCCGTGCGCGTCGGGGTGTTGGTGCCAGGCGGTGAGGGGCCGCAGGTCGGGCAGGCGCTTGCCCTCGGGAAGATAGGTGAGTTCGATGCGCTCGTTCACGCAGGCGATCTCGTAGCGGGCGGTTTCGGTCGGCAGGCCGCCGGTCATCGGGTAGTCCGGAAGGTCCGAGGCGGCGATGCGGTTGCGCATTTCGGTGCGCAGCTGCGTGTAGATCTTCGCCAGGTGGTCCTGGCCGGTCGGTGGCACGGCTTTGCGGTCGATGCCCCAGAAGCTGTCGCCGTAGTTGTTCTCGTGGCGCAGCGGCACCGAGCCGGTCGCGAGGAGTTGCATGCGGGGCTGTTCGTGATGGCGCAGCTTTAGGCGCTGCACCTCGAGCATGGTGCTGACGCGTTCGTCGATGGTGAAGTTGGGCTCCAGGTTGGACAGCAATTCGGTGAGCTGGTGGTTGGTCTGGGCGGCGAAGTTGGGAAGGACCTTGGCGGTGAGGTCCGGGTCGTAGCGGTGCGCGAGCGCCAGCGCGTACGCGTGGCGTGCCGTCGGCATGACGACGTCGTCGGGCATTCCCGGCACCGGCTGCGGGAACTTGGCGCCGAGGGTGAGGTGGCGCGTGGAGTCGATGGTCGGGTCGAAGGCGGAGACGACGCGCTTGTACTTGGTGCTGGTGTCGATGTCGCGCAGCGTGGGGATGTCCCAGGTCAGGCCGAGCGCGCGCGGCTGGCGCTTCAGGGGATCGACGGCGCGGTAGAACGCGTTGGCCCGCGAGGCGGCTTCGCGTCCGTGGGTGGAGGGACCGGCGCCGATCATCATGACGCGGCCGCCTGCGTCGGTGATCTCCCGCATGGCGGTGACGTCGCGGGTGACGAAGCCGGCTGCCGATCGGGAGTCCGGATCGGGCAATGCTACGATGGCGAGGTTGGGCGCGTTCTTCGCGGCCCAGGCAGCGGCGAGACGGCTGGCGGCGTCCTTGCCGACGTGCAGGGCGTTGATGCCCGGCTGGCCGTCGGGCGTGGGGCGGTGCAACTCGTCCAGGGTATCGAACAGGGCCTTCATCTCGGCCTGCTGTTCGAGGGCCGTCTTGGGGAGGTCCGCGCGGTCCATGGCGTAGTCCACGCCCTGGACGAACACGGTCACGGGTGAGCGGCGCGGCGGGTCGGGCAGGCGGTCCTGGCGGCCGATCTCGGTCACCTTGATGTTTTGACGGGCGAGCGTCATGCGCTCGGTCCACGAGAGCGGTGCCATCACGGTCAGCTCGTTGGTCCGCAGCTCCGTGAGGGTTTTCCACGTGGTGTTGTCGATGCGCAGGCCGCCGCTGTCGATGCGGTCGGCGGCCACCGTGTTCACCGTGAGTTCGGTGGCGCCGGCGACGGCGGCGCGGTGGTGTTGCGGGTTGGCGCTGGCCAGCACGACATGCTCGATGCCGTTGGCGTCCAGGCGCGCGACGGCGAGGCGCACCGCGTCGGGTTCGGTCGCCTCAGCGACGGAGAGCACGGTGGCGGGGCGCAGCACGCCGGTGGCGATGCGGTCGCGGATGATGTCGGTCCACTGGGTGGCCGTGGCGTCGGGCAGCGGCAGCCCGCGGGTCGCGTCGGGAAAGTGGAGGGGAAGCCCGGCGCGAATCATGGCGTCGCTGTCGGCGTTGGCGACGGGCCCGATGGGAACGACGGCGTGGATGCCGAGGTCGACCAGGGTGGGCTGGGTGATCTGCGAGAGTGTCGGGTTGCCGGTGATCATCCGGCCGGGAAGGCCGGTGGTCGGCGGGGTGCGGGCACCGGCGGCGCGCGCGGCGGCGGCGAGTGCCGGGTTGATGGTGCCGACGTAGATCTGTGCGGCGCCGTTTTTCTGCGCGGTGGCGATCGCCGCGGCGACGTCGGCGGGTGTCGCGGCGTCGGGCACCGAGAGCAGCACCGTGGGGACGGCGGACGAGGCCTTGGCCTCGCGCCATGCCTTGGAGCGGTAGTCGGTGGCGACGCGAGTGCCGCTGGTTCCCTTGTTCCAGGCGGCCTCTTCGGGGCTCAGGCCGTGCAGCGGCACGACGATGTGGGCATCGAGGTTGTCGATGGTGGCCAGCAGGGCCGTGTTGAACGGGACGCCGGTCACGCCGGGGGGCGCTACGAACGGGGTTGTCGGCGCGAGGGTGGCGCCGGACGCGGTGGCGACGAGGGACAACTCGGCGGTCGGAGCGGCGACGAGAACGCGCTCGGCGCCGTTGGCGCGCGCGTTGGCAATGGCGGCGACCGCGGATTGCGCGGACGAGTCCTTCGAGACCAGCACGAGCGCGGTCGGCGTGTCGGCGGCGCGCAGGGCGCGTTCCCAGCTGCGGGATGTGTAGCGGTCGGCGGCGCGGTCGGGCGCGGCGTTGAGCGCGTGGGTCAGTGCGTCGGCGCGGGTGTGGCCGGCGGCGTAGAGTGCGTCGTACTGGCGCCAGGCGCCGCCCATGCGGGTGCGCAGGGTGGCGAGGGCCTCGGGGCTGTCGATGTCGCCGTTGCGGGCGATGTGGTCGGCGACGAGGCGGGCGGCGAGCCACAGCGTGGCGGCTTCGCGCACGCTCTGGGCGACGACGACGCGCGGATGCGCGGGATCGGCGATGAGGCCATGGCGGGGGTGGGCGACGAAGAGGTGCGCGTAACGCCGGGCCTGGTCGATGTCGGTGGCGTCGTAGGCCGGGGTCAGCTGGGCCTCGATGTGGGAGCGCACGTATTCGGTGACGTAATCCTCGGCGCGGTGCGAGAGGTCGCGGCGGTCCGGGTGGTGCAGCGGATCGGTGGCGTCGATCTGCACCGCGTGGCGCGCGAGGTCCAGGATCGCCTGGCGGGCGTCGCGGTCGGGGATGGCGGAGAGGTCGGTCGGCAGGACGGTGTTGGTGCCCTGAGCGTAGGCGAGGGCGCGCTCCAGGCGGAGCGTCTGCTCGATCTCGGTGGGATCGGCTTCACGGTTGCCGTCGTAGTCGAGATATTCGTGGTCGCGGAACAGGCTGGTCGGCCGGTCGTCGCTGTCCACGGCGAGGTCGGCGGGGCCGGTGAGATGGGTGGTCACCGTTGAGCCGTCGTCGAGGCGGCGGGTGCGGGCGCTGCCGGAATCGTCCATCT
>Ga0196970_1002320_pt1 | contig 10112 bp, 2 predicted proteins | sample S1v_513CmetaG_FD_148672 | JGI IMG/M metagenome (GOLD analysis project Ga0196970, IMG submission 148672) | Soil microbial communities from Anza Borrego desert, Southern California, United States - S1+v_5-13C | ecosystem: Environmental > Terrestrial > Soil > Desert | place: USA: California... | reverse complement strand
CTTTCTTCATGATGACAATGGCGTGATCAACAAGTACGTCGTTCTTTTTGGCCGTGACAGGAACAATATGGATTCTGCCTATGCAGTACCAGTAACCAACTACTCCCAGAGCATCATTTCTCACCAGTATAATCCCGCAAGCAATCAAGTGGCTGATGTAATACAGGTAGGTGACAAGTACAAGATCTACTACAAGCCACTGGAAATACCTGATGCCAACACGCCGGTCAAGCAACTGGTTCCCACTTCACTGTCTGTAACTAACAATGTAAACATTGCACCCGTCACTTCTGCTAATACCAATGTAGCACCAAATCCTGTTAGAACCGATATCCTCAAAGAAGGTGATGTGTTCCAGACTGAGTTTAGCGGGGAGCAGCAGTCGGCAGATGTCCCCGCGACAGAGGTTGCAGTTTCTCCAGACCTTCCGGAGATACCAGATGCTGATCCTTATCCCACTGGTGACGAAGACTCTATAATGGTTGACTCAACTTACGTGAAGCTGAGAGCTCAGCCATACAGGCTCTCTTTTAAGCCGGATTTCTTTACCGTGCGCATTGATAATAGCATCTTGTTTAACAAGTATCAGCCAGCGGGTTACCTGGGTGGTACTCCACCGACCCAAAGCCTCGCAGGGATGCTGTCGGTGAGCCTGAATGATGCTATGGAGAACCATAGGTTCACAGGCGGACTCAGGCTACCTATAAACTTCTCTGGTCTTACCTATTTCCTGCAATATGAGAACTTTAAAAGAAGGGTAGACTGGGGCATTCTCTTTGTAAGAACAGAGAACTTCTATAGATATAACGTACAGTACACCGATCCTGCCAGCGGAGTGCCCATCTTCCAGCAAGAGCAACTCGGAAAGCTAACATCCAACCTACTGCAAGGTTCTGCAAGCTATCCGCTGGATAGGATGAGGAGCGTGAAACTACACCTTGGCTTTAGGCAGGACGTGCTTGACTTCAAGGCAGAAGATACGCTTAGCCTTTCCTTCGGTAATAAGGAGCGTCAGTACTGGACTATGAGCCGTGCAGAGTATGTGTTTGATAACACTATTTCCCCTGCAGTGAACATCAGGTATGGTCTGAGGTATAAGTTGTTTACAGAATACTTCTACAAGCTCAGCAAGCCTAACGGCGGCTTCTACAACATAGGTTTCGACTTCAGATACTACAAGAAGATTTATAAGAACATCATACTTGCCTCACGAGCGGCGTACGCGCATAGTGGAGGTAACCAGAAGATAAACTACATAGTAGGCGGGGTAGATAACTGGATAGCACCAAAGCAGAACCCAATGCCACCGCCACCAACCGAGAACTTTGCCTTTCAGACAACTGCCACTAACCTTCGCGGCTATGAGCAGAACTCAAGGCGCGGCAACACGTTTGGACTGGTGAATGCAGAGGTACGTGTGCCGATTCTGACCAGCATTCTGAAGCGCCCGATACAGAGCTCAATACTGAAAAACCTCCAGGCAGTTGCCTTTATTGATGCTGGTAACGCCTGGGCTGGTCTGGTGCCAAGTAGTGATAACCTGAACCAGCCCTACATATTCCACACACCACCGCAGCCGGTCTGGGTGTCCGTTGTGCCTCCAGAGAATGGTTTAGCAGTTGGCTATGGAGCGGGGCTTCGTACGATGCTTTTCGGGTACTTCCTCAGGGCAGACGCAGCATGGAACATCGAAGGAAGGAAAAAGCCATTGTGGCATTTCTCAATTGGCACTGATTTCTAGCAGCGAGGGTATGTTATCGTCCTGAGCCGGCAGAAGAAACAGTGTGTCTATGGTAAGCCGGATAGTTTCTTAAGCACTTTGGCGAGATCAATGCCTTTACCCAGCACTGGTTTAAAGATATCGCTTGAGGAGCTTATCCTCTCCATGGCATTAAATATATTGAAGTCAGTAATCTTCATTCCCTTCTTTACCTCATCCCATTGCAGTGGCATTGACACCGGTGCGCCTGGCTTCGGGCGTAAAGAGTAAGGTGCTGCGAGGGTTGCCTTTGGCCGGTTCTGAAGGAAGTCGATGTACATCTTCCCTCCGCGTTTAGACGTGAGGCGCTCGATACTAGTGTAACTGGGTATTTCCTTATGCACTGTTGTTGCAACAGCTCTTGCAAACTCTTTAGAATCTTCGTAGCTATATTTACCACCCAGCGGGATATAGATATGCAAACCTGTGGAGCCGCTGGTTTTGCAGTAGCACGGCGCACCTATGCTCTCCAGCACCTGGCGTGTCACCTGCGCAGCTTCTATAACCTGGTCGAAATGGTTCTTGTCGGGGTCCAGGTCTATGATGCACCAGTCCGGGTTGTCTGGGTTCTGAATGGTGCTGCTCCATGGGTTCATTTCTATACAGCCCAGCGATGCCATATACACAAGGCTTGCGTCATCATCCCCCACCATATAGTGCTTGTCCTTATCAGTGTCGCTCGTGTGATATAGGTAGGTCTTAACCCATGATGGTACCTTGCCTGTTACGTCTTTCTGGTAAAAGCTTTTTCCATTTATTCCGTTCGGGTGCCTGTTCAGCGACATAGGCCTGTCTTTAAGGTAAGGCAGCATGTATGGGGCAACGAGATAGTAATAATTGAGCATGTCTCTTTTGGTCACATTTACGTCAGGCCAGAAGACTTTCCCAAGGTTGGTAAACTTGATTTTGTTTCCATTAATGGTTTTTTCCTGGGAGGCCTCCGTCGGATTCAGTAAGGTTTTCCGTTTCGTGTTGGTGGATGGTGCTATCATCTTCTTCGCACTTAGTTTGCTTTCCCGGGTCGTTACGTCTTTTGTTGGAGTTGCTGTTTCTCTGCCCACGTCCTCTGGCTTTTTGTCTATCCGCATTCCTTCAAATGAAGGGTGCCTCATCACGCCATCGCTCGTCATCTCCGCATAGCTCACTTCACACACCAGTTCTGGCTTCAGCCAGGTGGCTGTCGCTTTGGGTGGATTCGGGCGAAACCTTGACGGTTTGTTTACGTCAGGTGTGGTGGTGAAGGGGGACTTATCTGTAACCAAGGGTTGGAACTGTGCCATCATCTCCCGCTGCATCTTATCGGTAAAGCCAGTCCCAATCTTTCCTGTATACACAAATTCTCCTTTTTCAAACACACCCACAAGTAGCGAGCTAAACTGCTTATTAGTATTCTCATTCTTCGTGAAACCACCTATCACCACCTCCTGTCTCTTTGCCGCTTTTATCTTCAGCCAGTTCTTCGTCCTTGCTCCCTGCTCGTAGGTGCTGTCGGCTTTCTTAGCAATAATCCCTTCCAGGCCCATCTGCTTAGCCAGCTCAAAGAATTCTGTACCGCTGGCTTCGAAAGTTTCACTGATGCGGATAGACTCGTCTTCAGGCAGGATGTCTCTAAGGATCTGACGGCGCTGAACGAGGGATAGCGAAGTAAGGTCCTTGCCTTGTAGCCACAGTATATCAAATACATAGAACATAAGCTCGCCATCAGCCTCACTGCGCCAGTTCTGCAAGGCTCCAAAGTCCGAAATTCCCCTTTCATTTAGTACCACCACTTCTCCGTCAATGATCATATCCTTACCCCATGCACCCAGTGCAGCAACGATGGGGTAGAACTTATCATTGAAGGATTTGTCATTCCTCGACTTCAGTTCTACTTCACCCTTATTCATGAGCGCTAGCGCCCTATACCCATCCCACTTCACCTCATACACCCAGTTTTCATCGTCAAATGGTTTATCTACTAGCGTCGCAAGCATAGGTCTGTAAGCTGACGGGAATTTTCCCTTAGGAGCCTTCTTTATGAGTTCCTGCACCTCGTCACCTTCACCAGCTTTTTGCGCAGCCTTACTTTTTGCACTCGTCTTCGTACTGCCAGCTTTTTTCTCCGCTTTCTTCTCCTTGCCATAGATAGTGGTAGAAGTTTCCGCCACCTGCTCCACAGTCTTTCGGGACCGTACCGACTTGTCTTTCAGTGTTATATCATCCTCCGTTGCATATTTGTCATCCAGTTTCATCAGCAGCCAGCCATTGTCGCCTCTGCCCTTCGCCCTCACTAATGCATACTCACCTTTTAGCTTTTTACCCTTCAGGACAATCTTTATCTTTCCTGTTTCCAGTTGCTGAAGCAGGCTCTTCTCTTGCGATCGTTTGTCTGTCCCGTCCGCCTCCACAGCAGCATAAGTTCCCTCATCCCAAACAATCACGGTACCGCCACCGTACTGTCCCTTCGGTATGATCCCCTCAAAGTTGCGGTAGTCGTAAGGGTGGTCTTCCACCATCATAGCCAGCCGCTTTACCGAAGGATCAGTAGATGGGCCCTTAGGCACCGCCCAGCTCTTGAGAACGCCATCCATTTCAAGCCTGAAATCGTAGTGAAGGCGGGAGGCAGCATGTTTTTGAATAACGAAACGAAGTACTTCTTTATCCGGCTTTCCACCCTCAGGCTCGGGAGTTTTATTAAATGAACGCTTCTGCTTATACTTTTCCAGGCTCATTGGCAAGTTGTTACATCCAATTGAACTAAATCTGTGCCACCTTACCAGAGCGTCACTGTGTTCTTCTACCGTTTGAATATATTACACAAAACAGCAAGGCACCTGGGATATCCCGCCTTTGAACCGCCTTAAAAGCGCCTTCAAACCGCCTCCAAAGCAAGTGCAGAAATACTGGTTCACTCCAGCTAGAACATCTGTTACACTGCTACTGATATTGTTTTCCTTAAATATGATAACTAAGTCTAACTTCGGAATAATAAATGGCGTAATTGTCTATTTTTGCTTTCTTCCTAAATCAATTCTGCTTTGCGATTAAAGTCGTTGGATATTAAAGGGTTCAAGTCCTTTGCTGACAAGACCCATGTGTTGCTGGATCATCCCATTACCGGTATCGTAGGACCAAACGGTTGCGGCAAGTCGAATATTGTCGACGCCATACGTTGGGTCATCGGTGAGCATAAGATAAAGGCTCTACGCTCAGACAATCTCGAGGATCTGATATTTAACGGCAGTCGCACCCGTGCGGGCAGCGGTATGGCAGAGGTGTCTCTCACTTTCGAGAATACAAGAAACCTGCTGCCTACTGAATTTACCACCGTTACTATCACCCGTAAGTTCTATAAGAACGGCGAAAGTGAATACCGGCTGAATGATGTGACCTGCAGACTGAAAGATATCCATAACCTCTTCCTGGACACCGGGGTCAGCAACGACTCCTACGCCATCATAGAGCTGGGTATGGTTGATGACATTATTAAAGATAAGGAAGGTTCCCGTAGAAGAATGCTGGAGCAGGCTGCAGGTATCTCTATCTACAAGACCAGGAAGAAAGAAGCAAAGCAAAAGCTCGAGCTTACCGAGCAGGACATATCCCGCATTGAAGACCTGCTATTTGAAATAGGGAACAACGTAAGAACCCTTGAGAACCAGGCTAAAAAAGCAGAGCGTTACTTCCAGATCAAGTCAGAGTACAAGGAAGTAAGCGTGGAGCTTGCCAAGGCATCACTCGAGCAGTTCAACGATCAATACAGAAGCCTGAACGAACAGCACGACACTGAAACTGACAGGAAGCACGAACTGGAAGCTATCGTGGCTACAGAGGAGGCTAACGTAGAACAGCAGAAGGTCAAACTCATACAAAGAGAACAGGAGCTGAATGGATTGCAAAAGCAGTTTAATGAACTGGTGAACCGCATACGACAGCTTGAAAGTGATAAGAAACTTGCTGCACAGCGGCTGGAGCATCTGAAGGAGAGAGAACGCAGCCTTACTGAATTCCTGGGCGGTGCTGATGTACAGCTAAAGCAACTGGAAGAGTCCATTGCCTTTGCCGACAAGCAGATAATGGACGAAACTGGTCAGGTAGATGAACTGAGGGAGCAACTGGAAACCCTGAGAGGAACTGTGGACGAAAAGAGAGAAGCTTTCGATGAAAGGAAGAGAGCGCTGGAACATAGCAGGAATGAGTATCAGCAGAAGCAACGAGTGCAGTTCGACGCCGAAAAGAAGGTGGCTATAGCAGATACCTCAGTTATGAACCTGCAGCGCAGTATGCAGCAAATACAGGAGGAGAAGAGCACGCGGAATAATCAGATAACCTCCCTCAGAAACGAGAAGAAGGAAACGGAGGAAATGTTGCAACAAAAGCAGGATGAACTTCAGACGCTTATCACAAAGCACGAAGAGGTAAAGGGTAAAATACTGCAAAGCCAGGAGCAACTGGAAAGCCTGAGAAGTCAGTTGGTAGATGAGAACCGGAAGCTGGACAGCAGAAGGAACGAACACGACCTGCTGAAGTCGCTGGTGGAAAGTCTGGAAGGCTACCCCGACAGTATTAAATTTCTGAAGAAAAACAAGGAGTGGAACAGTAACGCTCCTCTGCTTTCTGATGTGTTTGTAGTACAGAATGACTACAGGACTGCACTGGAAAATCTGTTGGACAACTACCTGAACTATTATATAGTAGACAATCTGGGTGAGGCAGCAAAGGCTGTGCACCTGTTGGAGGCGAATAAAAAAGGGAAGGCCAATTTCTTTGTACTGAATCATTTTGGTGAGTACACGAATGGCGCGCCGACAAATATCGACGGACTTGTTCCGGCACTGAGTGTGGTGAATGTAGATGAGCAGTACCTGCCACTGGCGCAGCACCTGCTGGGGCATGTGTACATTGCGGCAGATGGTAGTGACGTGGCTACCCTGCCTTTGCAGAATGGTAATGTAATAGTTGCGAAGACCGGTAAGATGGTGCGTGGCCACTACCACCTGGGTGGCGGATCTATAGGATTGTTTGAGGGCAACAAGATCGGTCGAGCTAAGAACCTGGAACGCCTCGCAAAGGAGATAGCTGAACTGACGGAGAAGACCACAGAGCTAAAGGCCTATATTTCCGAAACGCAGACTAAAATTACCGGCTTCAACCAGGAGCTGAACGACAGGGCAATAGAGCAAACAAGACAGGAGATAAACAAGCTCCAGAATCAGGTAGTGAACCTTGGCCACAGGGTCGAGAACTTCGAACACCTGAACGAGACAGGCGAAAAAAGGCTGCAGGACCTACAGGAGCAATTGGATCATACCCATGACAGCATAAGCGATACACGCAGTGAACTAGAAGAGATAACAGACCAATTGCAGGGAATACAACAGAAGATCCAGGTAGCTGAGGCTGAATTCCAGGCTGTAGAGCAGGAGTTCAATTTTGCAACGCAACAATATAACCAGCAGAACATACAGTATACCCGTCAGCAGAGTAAGATCGAGGGCCTCAAGCAGGAGCTAAGCTTTAGAAGCAACCAGCTAAACGACCTGCAAAGACAAATAGCCACCAATAAGGAGCAATTACAGCAAACGACGGTGCAGCTATCCGAAACAGAGGGTAAACTGCACGGTGGTGATAATGAGCTTTACGAACTGCTGGCCAAGAAAGAAAAGGATGAGAAGGATCTAAACGAGAAAGACAGGCAGTACTATGAGATGCGCAATACGATCTCAGCACAGGAAGGGCAACTGAACCAAAAGCGTCGAGAAAAAGAACATGCCGAGGTGCTGCTAAATGGCATAAAGGATCAGTTGAACGAAATGAAACTGAGACTGGCTGGGCTGAAGGAAAGACTGAACGTAGAGTTTCGCGTCAACCTGGATGAGATACTCGATGAGCCGCGGAAGGGAGAGCAAACCCTGGAAGAACTGACTGCGGAATCTGAAAGAATGAAAAAGCGGCTGGAAAATATGGGTGAGGTGAACCCAACAGCCATAGAAGCCTACACGGAAATGAAGGCAAGGCACGACTTCATTCTGGAACAGAAGACTGACCTGGTAAATGCCAAGGAATCTCTGCTCGCCACCATCGAGGAGGTGGAGAACACCGCCAATGCCAAGTTCAGGGAAACTTTCGATGCAGTAAGGGAAAACTTCGTTACAGTGTTCAAGGCACTGTTTACAGAAGAAGATACCTGCGACCTAAGGCTGACTGACCCGGATAATATAGCCGACAGTGGAATAGAAATATACGCCCAACCAAAAGGCAAAAGGCCAAGTACGCTCACCCAGCTATCGGGAGGTGAGAAGACACTTACGTCCACTGCATTCCTGTTTGCTATCTATTTGATCAAGCCAGCACCGTTCTGTATACTGGATGAGGTGGATGCGCCGCTGGATGATGCTAACGTTGGCAAGTTTACTCAGATGATCAGGAAGTTCTCTGACAACTCTCAGTTCATTATTGTAACACACAATAAGCAAACCATGGCATCTGTAGATGTGATCTATGGGGTGACCATGCAGGAAGCAGGAGTAAGTAAGCTAGTACCGGTGGACTTCAGGAGCCTGAATTAACTTATCTGGAAAATAAATAAGCCTCTCTGCGATATGACAGAGAGGCTTATTTATTTATTGCGATCTAAGCTTACCGCTTCTTACAGGCCATTCGGATTAACTGGTGTGTCTTTGTTACCACCAAAGAGCTTGTACCCAATTGTAAACCGCACGTAGGGCTGTGTATATATCTTTCGTACCTGCTCGTTAGGAATGTACCTCATGTCGGATAGGTTTTGACGTACCATAAGGTCTATCAAAAGGCGTCTTCTCAACTCGTAGCTCAACCCAAGCATATACCCGAAGCGAGGTGGACTGGACGCGGGATTCTGGTTGTTACCTACGTTGGCAGTCCCAAAATTAGGGGTGCCATAGTTGAAGTTGATCATCGCCGGTGGAGGCGGGTTCGGATAGGTTGCGCCACTGTCAAGAACCATAGGGTCATATATAATTGAGTCCAGCCGCTGAAGATTACTAAAGGTTTGGATATTGCTACCTACCTGCACGATGTTCCCAAAGGTCATACTAAGCCCCCCGAATATGGAAAGGTTTGGAGCAATATTATACTTAAGCAACAACGGCAGTTCAACCTCCCAGTAGTTCTTGTCCGAAATACTATAGTTTACAAGTATAGAGTCATAGCTATTCCGGTAGCGAAAAACGCGAGTGATTGTGTCGGGGGCAAACTGAGAACTGTCGCCAAACTTCACAATGTGATTCGAGTCGCGAAGAGCCGAAGTGATTCTATGGTAGGCAAGTGGATCATCCAGAAGAACTGTTTTGTTGACCTGGTTGTACCGGATGGCGGGCTGTATCGCTACGCTAATGCGTTTGGAGGCATTCCACTGAACATACGGTGCAAACACAAAGTTGCTGGTAGTTATCTCCGCAAAGCCTCTGTCGTAACCTATCTTCACACCACCTTCTATTTTCGGTTTGTTGAAGTTGCGCAATGGCACAAATGGTTCTATCCCACCTCCACCACCTCCACCTTGCGGACCTGTAGTCACTGACGCCGCAGCATCATCAGTCTTCGGTTGCTCCACCTCTTCTTCCTCATCCTCCTGATCCGTGTTCAGGGCTATGCCTTCAGGAGTCATCTTATATTCGTTCTCAGGCTTTACTACTGTTTTAGGCTCCGGTAACACCTGATTGTCATTGGTCTTAATGTTTGAAGTGCGTGCTTTCACAGCCGCCTCTGGCGTTGCATTATTGTTCTTAGGCTCTTTACGGGCTACTGGTTTTTCTTCGTTGGGTGCGGCATTTACTTCAACAGGCTTCGCCTGAGACTTGTTTGCAGTAGCATCCACCGGTGTGGCGCTGCCACTTTTTTCGTTTGTTACTACTACCGGCTTTCCGGCACCTGGCTCAGGTGTTACAGTTGCCGGTTTTGGTTTTTCAGGCTCTGGTAGAGGCTTGGTAGCAGCAGGGGTGGCAGTGTTATTGTTTGTAGCCGTGTTGGTAGCTGATTTAGTAACATCATCAGGCGTAGCCGTGTTCTGCTGCTGCGCTGCGGCCTTTGCCGCTGTGGTTGGTTTGTCTGTAGCTTTTGCAGTATTGTTGTTAGCGGAGGTTGTTGCCTTCGTGTTGTTCCCCTCCTTTGGTGTAGCACTTCCCGGTGTAGTCGTGGCAACGTTTCCTTTAGTGTTTACTCCATCGTTTGGCTTGGCTCCGGTCGCCTGGTTTTTGTCTGCTTTCTTGCTGGTCAGGGCCGTCTCTGGTGAAGAGTTGTTATTTTCCTTATTCCCAGTGCCTACTTGAGGCTTCGCTTTCGTATTTGCTGCTGTAGGGGCGGCCTTCTCATTGTTATCAATATTATTCTCCTT
>Ga0196970_1002319_pt1 | contig 10116 bp, 7 predicted proteins | sample S1v_513CmetaG_FD_148672 | JGI IMG/M metagenome (GOLD analysis project Ga0196970, IMG submission 148672) | Soil microbial communities from Anza Borrego desert, Southern California, United States - S1+v_5-13C | ecosystem: Environmental > Terrestrial > Soil > Desert | place: USA: California... | reverse complement strand
CGCTTCCTCCAGGCTGGTGGCGCGGCTGGTGCCGGGGATGACGGGAATGCCGTAGCGTCCGGCCAGTTCCCGGGCGCGCACCTTGTCGCCGAACAGGTCGAGCACGTCCGGCTGCGGGCCGACGAACAGCAAGCCTTCCTCGGCGCAGCGGCGCGCGAAAGCGGCGTTCTCGCTCAGGAAGCCGTAGCCGGGGTGGATGGCATCGCAGCCTGCTGCCTTGGCGGTGGCAACGATCTGCGCGATGTCGAGATAGGCCTGCGCGCCCGTCCCCTTGAGCGTGCGGTGCTCGTCGGCCCGGCGTACATGCAATGAGGCCGCATCGTCCTCGGAATGGATGGCAACGGTGTGGATGCCGAGTTCCGCCGCGGCGCGCGCAATGCGGATGGCGATTTCGCCGCGGTTGGCAATCAGGAGCCGGGTGACGCCCATGGGAATCCTTGTCTCGTGGTGATTGTTCGGAGGTGTTTTGGCACGTCCGTACGATTCTAGTCCACGAGACCGGGATCGGTCACGCCAGTTGCGCTGCGTAGGCTTCCAGATGCGTATCCGTGCTGCCGAACTGCAGTTCGATCGCCATCAGGCGCTTGAAGTGATGACTGACGTCCAGCTCGTCGGTCACGCCCATTCCGCCATGCAGCTGCACCGCCTGCTGCCCCACGAAGCGGCACGCCTGCCCGACGACGACCTTGGCTGCCGACAATGCCGTGCCGCGCAGCGCCGGATCAGGATCGTTGCAGCGGACCGCAGCGAGATAACTCATCGACCGGGCCTGCTCGATATGCAGCACCATGTCCGCCATGCGATGCTGCAAGGCCTGGAACTTGCCGATCGGCTGGCCGAACTGCTTGCGGTTGCGCGCGTATTCCACGGTGGCGGCGAGCAGCTTGTCGAGCGCGCCGACCGCTTCCGCGCAGATGGCGGCGATGCCGGTGTCGAGCACTTCGGCGATCTTCGCCTCATTGCCGTCCAGGAGCGCGGTCGCCGGAACGAATACCTGGTCGAGCCAGACTTCGCCCGCGGGAACCGCATCGACCGTCTTGAACGGCACGAGCCGCAGGCCGCTGGTGTCGCGTGGCACGAGGAAGACGCCGATCGCGCCGGATTCGATCCGCGCCGTCACCAGCAGCAGGTCGGCCGACGCGGCGTGCACCACCGCGCTCTTGTGCCCGGTGATCACATAACCGCTGCCCACGGGCGAGGCGCGCGTCCCGATCGCCATACGGTCGAAACGGGAAGCGTGTTCGTCGTGCGCGAAGGCGGCAATCTTTTCGCCGGCGGCGAGTGCCGGCAGGAACGCGCTGCGCTGTGCCTCATTGCCCATCAGCGCGATGGCCTTGCTCGACAGCACGGCACTGCTCAGGTAAGGCTCCAGCAGCAAGCCTTCGCCGATGGCGTTCATCACCAGCATGGTATCGACCGGCGAGCCGCCCAGTCCGCCGTCGGCCTCGGGCACATTGATTGACAGCAGGCCAATGTCGGCCAGCGCCTTCCACGCCTCGCGGCTGAATCCCTCGGGCGATGTCTCGCGAATCTTGCGGCGGGCCTCGAAGCTGTAGTCCCGGGCGACGAAGCGCCGGGTGGTGTCGAGCAGCATCTGCTGTTCTTCGGTGAAGCTGAAATCCATTCTTTTTCTCCTACAGGCCGAGGATCATCTGCGAGATGATGTTCTTTTGAATCTCGTTGGAACCGCCGTAGATCGACAGCTTGCGCATGTTCAGGTAGTTCGGACCAAGCGGGACCGTGTAGAAGGGGCCGACCGGATCGCCCTGGTAACCGGCCGCCATCGCTTCGCGGCGGAGTTGCAAGCCGTAGGGCCCGGCCACCTGCACCAGCAGCTCGGTGATCGCCTGCTGGATTTCGGTGCCCTTGATTTTCAGGATGGATGCTTCCGGGCCGGGCGCACGGCGCTCGGCCTCGGCGGCGAGTACGCGCAGGTTGGTGATTTCCAGCGCCGTCAGGTCGATCTCGACCTGGGCGATGCGCGATGAAAACAGCGGGTCCCTGATCAGCGGCTTGCCGTTCTTCGTCTCGATCGTCGCCAGCCGCTTCAGCCGGGCCAGTTCGCGCTTGGCGATGCCGATGCCGGCGATGTTGGTGCGCTCGTGTCCGAGCAGGAACTTGGCGTAGGTCCAGCCGGCATTCTCTTCGCCGACGAGGTGTTCGACCGGCACTTCGACGTTTTCCAGCCAGACTTCATTGACTTCATGCGCGCCGTCCATGGTGATGATAGGCCGTACGGTCACGCCAGGGCTGCGCATGTCGATGAGCATGAAGGAAATGCCGCGCTGCGGCTTGGCTTCCGGATCAGTGCGCACCAGGCAGAACATCCAGTCGGCATACTGCGCCTGCGTGGTCCAGGTCTTCTGCCCGTTGACGATGTAGCGGTCGCCGTCGCGCACCGCGCGCGTCTTGAGCGAGGCGAGGTCGGAGCCTGCGCCCGGTTCGGAATAGCCCTGGCACCACCATTCCTGCGCCGCGAGGATGCGCGGCAGGAAGCGGTCCTGCTGCTTCGGCGAGCCGTACTGCATGAGCACCGGAGCGACCATCTTGAGGCCGAAGGGAATGGCGCGCGGCGCACCGGCCGCGGCGCATTCTTCCTCGAAGATGTATTGCTGCACCGTGCTCCAGCCGGTGCCGCCGAAATCCTTCTTCCATGCCGGGCCGCCCCAGCCCTTCGCGTGCAGGATTCTCTGCCAGCGCACGTAGTCGTCGCGTTCAAGGATCAGGCCGTTGAGCACCTTGTGCCGGATGTCGGGAGGCAGGGCGCCGGCGACGAAGTCGCGTACTTCCTGGCGGAACGCCTGTTCCTCGGCGGTGAAGTTGAGGTCCATTCGGTTTCTCCGTGCTTCAGAATGCAGCGATGCCGGTCTGCTCGCGTCCGAGGATCAGCGCATGGATGTCGTGCGTGCCTTCGTAGGTGTTGACCACTTCCAGGTTCACCATGTGGCGGATCACGCCGAATTCATCCGAGATGCCGTTCCCGCCCAGCATGTCGCGCGCCATGCGCGCCACGTCCAATGCCTTGCCGCAGGAATTGCGCTTCATGATGGAGGTGATGGCGACGGCGGCCGTGCCTTCGTCCTTCATGCGGCCCAGGCGCAGGCAGCCTTGCAGGCCGAGCGTGATTTCCGTCTGCATGTCGGCCAGCTTCTTCTGGATCAGCTGGTTGGCCGCCAGCGGCTTGCCGAACTGCTTGCGGTCAAGCACGTACTGGCGTGCGATATGCCAGCAGGACTCGGCCGCGCCGAGCGCACCCCAGGCGATGCCGTAGCGCGCCGAGTTGAGGCAGGTGAACGGTCCCTTCAGGCCGCGCACCTCGGGGAAGGCGTTCTCTTCCGGGCAGAACACCTCATCCATCACGATCTCGCCGGTGATCGAGGCACGCAGGCCGAACTTGCCGTGGATCGCCGGCGCCGACAAGCCTTTCATCCCTTTTTCCAGGACGAAGCCGCGGATCGCGCCTTCGTCATCCTTGGCCCACACCACGAACACATCGGCGATCGGCGAATTCGAGATCCACATCTTCGCGCCGGAAATGCTGTAGCCGCCGGCCACCTTCTTCGCCCGCGTGACCATCGAGCCGGGATCGGAGCCGTGGTTCGGTTCGGTCAGGCCGAAGCAGCCGATCCATTCGCCGGTGGCGAGCTTGGGCAGGTACTTCTGCTTCTGCGCTTCGGTGCCGAACTCGTAGATCGGCACCATCACCAGCGAAGACTGCACGCTCATCATCGAGCGGTAGCCGGAATCGACGCGCTCCACTTCGCGCGCGATCAGGCCGTAGCTGACGTAGTTCAGGCCCGGCCCGCCGTACTGTTCGGGAATGGTGGGGCCGAGCAGGCCGAGCGCACCCATCTCGCGGAAGATCGCGGGATCGGTCTTTTCGTGGCGGAAGGCTTCCAGCACGCGCGGCTGCAGGCGCTCCTGGCAATAGGCGTTGGCCGCGTCGCGCACCATGCGCTCTTCATTCGTGAGCTGCTGGTCGAGCAGCAGCGGATCGTCCCAGTGGAATTGTGCTTTCATTGCGTCTCCGGATTTATTGTGTACGTTCGATGACGACCGCAAGGCCTTGGCCCACCCCGATGCACAGGCTGACGACGGCATAGCGTCCGCCACGGCGCGCGAGTTCCCGGCTGGCGCTGAGCGCCAGGCGAGCGCCCGAGGCGCCGAGCGGATGGCCGACCGCGATCGCACCGCCGTTCGGGTTGACGCGCGTGTCCTTGAAATCGATTTCCAGCAGCTTCAGGCAGCCGAGCACCTGGCTGGCGAAGGCTTCGTTGATCTCGATGATGTCCATGTCCTTGAGCGTCAGCCCGGCGCGGGCGAGCGCCTTGCGGATCGCATAGACCGGGCCGATGCCCATGACCCGCGGCTCGACGCCCGCCACTGCGGCCGACAGAATGCGCGCCATCGGCGCCTTGCCCGCCTTCTCGCCGGCGGCGCGGCTGCCGATCAGCAGTGCGGCGGCGCCATCGTTGACGCCGGAGGCATTGCCGGCGGTGACCACGCCGCCTTCCGAAAGCGGCTTGAGCTTTTCGAGCGAGGTGGTGGTGGTGTCGGGGCGCGGATGTTCATCCTTGTCGACGATCACCGGCGGCGTCTTGCGCCCGGTGGGCACGCTCACCGGATGGATCTCGCCGGCGAAGAAACCGTCCTGCAGCGCGGCGTGGTACTTCATCTGGGACGCGAGCGCAAAGGTGTCGGCCTGTTCGCGCGTAATGCCGAATTCGCGCGCCACGTTGTCGCCGGTCTCGGGCATGGTGTCGGCACCGTAACGCGCGGTCACCTTGGGGTTGGGGAAGCGGGCGCCGATGGTGGTATCGAACACCTTGAAGTCGCGGGAAAACGCGGATTCCGACTTGGCCATCACGAACGGCGCGCGGCTCATGCTCTCCACGCCGCCGGCGATGAACAGCTCGCCTTCGCCGCAGGTGACGGCACGGGCGGCATCGGTGATCGCCGCCAGGCCGCTGGCGCACAGACGGTTGACGGTCTGGCCGGCGACGGTCACCGGCAGCCCGGCCGCCAGCAGGGCGTTGCGGGCAACGTTGCGCGAATCCTCTCCGGCCTGGTTGGTGTCGCCGAGGATGACGTCCTCGATCTGTTCCGGTTGCCACGGATTGCGCGCGACGAGGGCGCGCATGATTTCGGCGACGAGGTCGTCGGGACGGACAGTGGCGAGCACGCCGGCGTGGCGGCCGAAGGGCGAGCGCAGGCCGTCGTAGATGTAGGCGTCGAGCATGGATCAAATCTCCTTGTGATAGAGCGGCAGGCCGAGCAGCGCGCGGCGCTGCAGCCAGGGGCTGGGCCGGTAGCGGGTGTCGCCGGTCTGCTGTTCGAGGTTCTTGAGGATGGCCAGCACCGTGGCCGGGCCGAGCTGGTCGCCCCAGGCTAGCGGGCCGATGGGGTAGCCGAGGCCGAGCACGACGGCGCGGTCGATGTCTTGCGGATCGGCGATCTGCTGCTGCGCGATCTCGCAGGCGATGTTGACGATATGGGCGACCACGCGCTGGGTGACGAGGCCGGCGCTGTCGCGGATCACACTGACCGGAACGCCGGTGGCGCCAAACACGGCGCACGCCATGGCGAGCGTTTCGGCGCTGGTGCCGGGCGTGGTCATCAGCACCCGGCGGCGGCTGAGGTCGAGCAGGCTTTCGACGGCGACCGTGCGCGCGGCATCGAGGCCTTCGCGCACGCAGCAGGTGGTGGCGTCTTCGCCGAGCGGGGTGACGATGCACAGCGCATGGTCGCCCGGGCGCGCGCCGGACTCGATCTGCACACCGGCGGCGGTGACGAGGACAGCGATGCGCTCGGCCAGTTCCGGCCGCTCCTGGCTCAGCCAAACGCTGGAGGGCAGCGGTCCATGCTGTTGCTGTGGTTCATCCGTGGCTTCCTTCTTGCCGTCCGCGCCGTAGCGGTAAAAGCCGTGGCCGGCCTTGCGCCCGAGCGCGCCGGCGGCCAGCATCTGGCGCGTCAGCACCTGCGGGCGGAAGCGCGGCTCTTCATAGTACTGGTGGTAGATGGATTCCATCACCGGATGCGACACATCGAGGCCGGTCAGGTCCAGCAGTTCGCAGGGGCCGAGGCGGAAGCCGGCAGTGTCGCGCAGAATGGCATCGAGCACGGGCACGGAACATACACCCTCGGCCAGCAGGCGCAGGCCCTCGGTGCCGTAGCCCCGGCCGGCATGGTTGACGATGAAGCCGGGCGTATCCTTGGCGAGCACCGCGGTGTGCCCCCATTGCCGGCCCAGCGCCAGCAGGTAATCGGTGACCGCCGGCTGCGTCAGGAAGCCGCCGATCACCTCGACGATCCTCATCAGCGGCACCGGGTTGAAAAAGTGGAAGCCGGCGACGCGTTCCGGATGCTGCAAGCCTGCCGCGATGGCGGTGACGGACAGCGAGGAGGTGTTGGAGGCGAGGATGGCGCCGGCATCGACGATGCCTTCGAGCGTGCCGAACAGCGATTTCTTCGCCGCGAGGTCTTCCACGATTGCTTCGACCACGACGTGGCAGGGGCGCAGGTCTTCCAGGGAATTGCAGGCGACAAGACGCTTGCCCGCGGCGGCGGCGTCCTCGGCGGCGAGCTTGCCTTTCCCGGCCAGCGTGTCGAAGGTGGACAGGAGCGCCTCGTGCGCCGCCTGTGCCGCGCCTTCGCGGCTGTCGACCATATACACCATGGCACCGGCCAGGGCGGCGATCTGCATGATGCCGCGGCCCATCACGCCGCAACCGACCACGCCGACATTCAGTTCCTTCGTGCCGGGCGGGGGAAATCCGTTTTGCATCCTGGTTCTCCAGTCATATAATTCTGCATAGCAGAACTGAATGTTCTAAAATGGAATTGTGGGCATTTCCATCAGGGGTGTCAAGGTTGCGAGGCGCATTGTTGTCCTGCTGTGCAGGCTTCCATTCTGAAAGATTTCTGTGAAGCATCGGTTCGCATTGCTCGCCCCGGGTGCCGTGTTTGTCGGATAATCCCGCAGTCACTTAGAAAGATAGCCACCATGCAGCAGGAATACGAAGACCAGGAAATTCCCGAGGCCGACGCCCGGCAGTCCAACGCCAAGGAGGACCGCCACTTCGTCACGGCGCTGGCGCGCGGCCTTGATGTGCTCTCCTGTTTCCGTTCCGGCGAAAAGACGCTCGGCAACCAGGAACTGGCGGAGCGGACCCGGCTCCCCAAGTCGACCATCTCCCGTCTGACCTATACGCTGACCAAGCTGGGCTACCTGGAATACGACGACCATATCGGCAAATACCGCCTCGGCACCGCCAGCCTGGCGCTCGGGAGCGCGATGCTGTCCAAGCTCGACATCCGCCAGTACGCGCGGCCCTATATGCAGGAACTGGCCGACTTCTCGCGCGCCACCGTTTCGCTCGGCATGCGCGACCGCCTCAGCATGATTTACATCGAGAACTGCCGCAGCGAGGCGGCGCTGACCTTGCGGCTCGACGTCGGCGCCCGTATCCCGATTGCGCAGACCGCGATGGGCCGCGCCTACCTGGCCGAGACCACGCCCGCCGAGCGCAACGATATCCTGGAGCGCGTGCGCGAGCTGGACGAGATCAAGTGGCCCCCGGTGCGCGACGGCGTCTCGCGCGCCCTCGACGAATATTCGACACTGGGCTGCTGCACCTCGTTCGGCGACTGGCAGCCGGATGTGAATGCCATCGCCGTCGCCTTCCGCCCGGCCAACGGCAGCGCCATCCTCAGCATCAACTGCGGCGGGCCGGCCTTCAATCTTTCACCGGAATTTCTGCTGGGCGAAGTGAAGCCTCGCTTGCTCGCGATCGTCGGCCGGCTGCAGCGCGGCTGAGCGCCGGCGCAGAAAATCCTGTCAGGAAACGTTTCCTGCGCCGAACAATCGTCGGCGCCAGGAAAGTTTTTTCGTGCGATCTCTCGCCAAGGCGCTGATAAAGTGCCAGGAATTAACCGAAAGTCGGTATTAGGGAGAGATCATGAGCCTTCGCAGCCTGCGCATCGGTACCCGCCTTGCCATTGGATTCGGCATCATCCTCGCCATGCTGATCGTCGCGCTGGCGGCGGACAACATCGTGAGCACGCGTAACCGCGAGGCGATGATCGCCGGCCTCGAAGTCAGCAATGCCAAGAGCGCGCTGGCAACCGACATCAAGGGCGCGCTGCTCGAGGGCGGCATCGCGATGCGCAACATCGGCCTGCAATCGGACCTCGGCGCGATGAAGAAGGAGGAGGAAAAGGTGAAGGCGCTGCGCAAGCGCTTCACCGACGCGCGCGACAAGCTGTCCGCGCTCGGGTTGTCTTCCACCGAGAAACAGATTCTTGGCGAGCTGAGCAGGCTGGACCAGGAAACCGATGTTCCGTTCAAGGAAGCGATCCGACTCGTCACCGCATTCAACAGCGAAGATGCGATCAAGCTGATCACCACGAAGATCGACCCGCTCAACCAGCAGGCGCTCACCGAGATCAACCGGCTGGTCGAGATCCAGAAGGCCGCGGCACGGCAGGTGCTGGACGACACGGTGGCTTCCGGCCGGCAGTTGATGAACATGCTCTTCCTGATCGGCGCCGTGGCCTTGCTGGCGGGCGGCGCGTTCGCGTGGATGACGACGCGCAGCATCATCCGTCCGCTGCATGACGCAGTGCTGGTGGCGCGCCGCGTGGCGGCCGGCGAGCTGGCGACGCAGGTGGACGTCAGCGGCACCGACGAAGTGAGCCAGCTGCTGCAAGCCCTGCGCGACATGAACGGCAGCCTGCAAAAGATCGTGGGCGAGGTGCGCTCCGGCACCGATTCCATCACGGTCGCGTCGCGCGAGATCGCGACCGGCAATGCCGACCTCTCCGCCCGCACCGAGATGCAGGCCGGCGCGCTGCAGGAGACGGCCAATTCCATGGGACAGATTACCGGCACCGTGCGGCAGAATGCCGAGAGCGCGCGGGAGGCCAACCGCCTGGTGATCTCCGCATCCGGCATCGCGGCCAGGGGCGGCGAGGTCGTCGGACAGGTGGTCGGCACCATGGGCTCGATCAAGGATAGCTCGCGCAAGATCGTGGACATCATCGGCGTGATCGACGGCATCGCCTTCCAGACCAACATCCTGGCGCTCAATGCCGCCGTCGAGGCAGCACGTGCCGGCGAGCAGGGGCGTGGCTTCGCGGTGGTGGCGGCGGAAGTGCGCAACCTCGCGCAGCGTTCGGCCGGCGCCGCCAAGGAAATCAAACAGTTGATCAGCGATTCGGTGGAGAAGGTGGATGCCGGCGGCAAGCTGGTGGACCAGGCGGGCAAGACGATGGACGAGATCGTTACCGCGGTCACGCAGGTGGCCGACATCATGCGCGAGATCACGGCGGCCAGCGAAGCACAGAGTGCGGACATCGAAGAGGTCAACCGCGCCATCGCTCAGATGGACGAGATGACCCAGCAGAATGCGGCGCTGGTCGAACAGGCGGCCGCTGCCGCGCAGAGCATGCAGGACCAGGCCACGGCGCTCGAAAAGGCGGTCGCGGTATTCAAGATGGACGCCGCACGTGCGCCCGTTGCACTGCGCCCCGTTCCAGCGCAGGTGATCCCGCTCGCCGCACCGCAACGCCAGCCGCTGCTTGCCGTGGCGCACGAAGGAGAGCCGGGCGGCTCCTGATCCCCGCGCCTTGCCTTGCGCCATCTTTCCGAAGGGCTGCACCCGTTCTTATTTTCCCTCATCCAGATGCAGGCCGCGCGCCTGCATTTTCTTTTTGCGGCAGCCTCTCTTCTTGTTATAGTGACCACATAGCAGGCCAATATCTATCCGCTGCGCCCACACCAATTCGCGAATGCAGGTTCACACTTTTGGGCATCCGAGCGTGTTGAGTAAGATCAAATGAAGCAAGGGGGCGCGGCGCTATGATGAACGGCCTTGCACGGCGGCCTGTCCAAACACATTGCGCCTTGCGCAGGCCGGCCGGGCCCGGTTTTTTCATCCTTAATGGAGAGTTGAAATGAGTGAAGTCGTCATCGTCGCAGCCGGCCGTACCGCCGTGGGCAAATTCGGCGGGTCGCTGGCCAAGGTCGCGGCGGCGGACCTGGGCGCGCATGTGATCAAGAACCTGCTTGCCAAATCAGGCATCGCACCCGATCAGGTCAGCGAAGTGATCATGGGC
>Ga0196970_1002318_pt1 | contig 10120 bp, 9 predicted proteins | sample S1v_513CmetaG_FD_148672 | JGI IMG/M metagenome (GOLD analysis project Ga0196970, IMG submission 148672) | Soil microbial communities from Anza Borrego desert, Southern California, United States - S1+v_5-13C | ecosystem: Environmental > Terrestrial > Soil > Desert | place: USA: California... | reverse complement strand
ATGCTTCTTCGGCAAAAAGAACAACTCCCTTCGCTCATCATGCTACGCGAGAGCGCCGGGAGCCCGCAAACTCAGTTGTTGACATAAAAACCGCTTGCTGCTGTCTGTCCGACGATGGGGCGGGGCAGCCGAGGGATAACGCTCCCAGAACGCCAGGGCCGTCTTGCTCTCAAAGGGTTCGCTGAAGAACGTCTCCCAGTCGGGCCAGGACCGCATCAGCAGGTAATGGAGCCGGTTCTTGACACGAATATGCTCCTCGACCAGCCCGCGCCTGTGGCTCACCGTGCTGATAATCGTCAGCCAGAGCGGGTCCACGTCCGCATCCGGGAGGGTATGGACGTGCTTCTGGGTCACCCGCGCAACCGCCAGGGCGTCAATCTTGTCAGTCTTGTTGATTTCGTCGCGTTCTTTCTTGGTCATATAGGCGTTGACAAACTTGACGATCTTCTCCTGGCCGAGCAGAAACTTGGCGAGGGCCTGCCCCAGTCCGTGCACGTCTTCTAGGCCAAAGACAACCTGCTTCCCTTTGGCCCGCTTGGTCACCTGTTCAAGCCAGGGACCAAAGGCGGCTGGAGCGTTGTCGAACTTCATGCTCTTGCCCATGGGATCTCCAAAGCAATCGACCATCATGGCAACGTTGGATGCCTTGTGGAGGTCAACACCGACATAGACGTACTCATCACGACGCAGCAAAGATGACAGCCTCCTGTTGCAGTCCTGTGTTGCCGTTCTCCTGGTCAACTCCGGGACAGGCAGGCGCACCGTACACTGCGTTCGTAGCTCGAAGGCCGCGATGGCCAGCAGCAAAGACACCTTAACGCATGCGTCTACCTCTCCCGGAGCCGAATCCAAGAGTATCTTCGTGGATCTTACGGTATCACACAGGTTCTGTTGATGTCAATACGATACGAGACTGTAGTAGCCTGTCCGAAACCGTAGGAAACTGGTATCATGGACGGTGAGGTGAGGGAACGATGCCAACGTGGCTGACAGCGAAAGAAGCCATGGACTACTTGCGGGTCTCGAAAGCGACCTTTTACCGGCTCATCCGGGCCGGAAAGATCACGGTCTACGCTCTGGATGGCACCGACGACAAGCGATACCGACAGGATGATCTCGACGCCTTGCTCAAGCCGCTGCCGAAGGGTCAGGATGTTGACGAAGAGGCCGACGATTGATCTGCTCATCCACCACTGCAAGGACCAGTGGTGCGTAACGGCGTGAAAACGGGGACAGGGGACCCGCAAGCGGGAGCAGGAGATATTTCTATATAGCGGTTTTAATTACGCACTGCCTGAAGTTGCTTCAGTACGTGCCGTACAGCGCCTTCCGTGATACCCAACCGACGGGCGATTTCGCGATTGGACGTGCCGCCCTGCTGCTTGAGGGCGATGATCGCCTGCATACGTTCCCGTGCCCTTGCGAAGCGGTTACGCGCTGCTTTCGCCATGGCTGATCCCTGATCAGCCCGCCGCCGCTGGGCCAGTTCCCGACTGCGGAGGGTCCGCATGAACTGCTGCTCTGCCTCGCTGATCTGGAGCCGGTCGATAATCGTCGCGGTGGCCCACCGATACAACCGCCTGGTGCAGGTCCTGACGATGGCCCGAACCTGGCTGGTGGGGAGCGGGGGCGAGAGCCGTTCGTTCAGCTCCAGGGTTGCCGTGAGAACGGCATCCTCGTCGTGGGTCAGGCCATTGACCGTGGACGCGTAGATGGTGAGGAAGTAGTTACGGCAGTGGTCGAAGCGCCCATGACGCCGGGTACACAGGGTTTCCAGGTCATGAATCCGCAGGGGCAAAAGCGGTTTCCGCTTGCGCTTGGCCGGTTCAGTCTCAGACGGTGCCCTTTGCCTGCGAGGCGCAGAAGGGGCCGGAACGGGCAGGGGCGGCGCATACTGCAGCATGGTGTCCAGGTCATGACGCTGGCCCGAAAGCACCTCCAGTCGGACGGTGGAACCGCTTGAGGAATTGGTACTACCGGCGACTCGGATGTACTTTGCCGCATCGTTGGGGTCGGGGCCGAAGAGCCACAAGACATCGCTGAAATGGTGCTGGACGTGCTGCCAGTGTGTCCGACGGCCAGCCGTTACGGGGTTGATCAGCCAGACAAGCCAGACCCCGTTGCCTGAGAGGACCGCGTAACTTGGCTCAGGCAGCGTTACGGTGCCGAAATAGGCCCGCCTCATCTCCTCCAAGGCGTCGTCCGGGTCGATACCCTTCTCTCGTGTATCACACCCAACATAGACCGCCGAGTATTGCCAGACGTTCTCCGCCGAATGATTGGGCTTGGCGAAGGTGTTCAGGCTCATGTAGAGGTCGGTCGATGGCCGCCTCAGCAAAACCCGCTGTACCTCATGGACCCGACAGAATGTGGGTGGCCCCTTGTGGCGATTCATAATGCCCACGTAGCCTTTGGCCATGTCACCGAAGTGCAATTTCACCTGTTCATGCATCGCGCTTCTCCTTGTTGATTTTTCGTGTCGTGGTCTATTGGCTGTTCTGCCATATATAAAGTGGTTGAGCGGGAGTTTTGTTCTCGGATTCTTGAACTTTTTTTCTTGGGTCCTCGTCGCTCCACCGCAGGTTTCCCGCCAACCTTCTGTCAGCAGATACCGACGCTGCGAACCGGGAAACTTGTTCTCGCAAAATGGTCCTTCACTGCAACTTTTTTTGTGATCGCGCCCCAAGTCGCTCGCCAACGGCCTTCCCCGGTATATAAGTGAGCCAGAAGCCGTTTTGTTCCCGTTTCCGTAGACTTTTTTTGCTCGACCTACGCGACGACGGCAGGCACCATGCTGGTGGCCTGCCGTCGTCGTTGCTTGTGGTCATGGGGATGATCGTCCATCCGTGGCTGACCATGCCAATGGAGTTCAGCACGTGCTCGACCTGCTGGAACACTTGGACCAAGCGAAAATCGGGCCGTTTTGTTCCCATTTCGGTAAACTTTTTTTCTGGGATGACGCGAAAGATGGCAGACACCGTGCTGGTGGCCTGCCGTTTCCTATGTGCGTCTTCATGCATGAACTACCAGTGGTTGATCACACTGATGCTGGCGATCGTTTGCTGGACGTGCTTCAGGGCATCGACACTCCGCACCGCCAAGAGTGCCATGACACAGAGCCGGACCGTCAGTGGTACAACTGCCGCAAGCGACGCGGAAGGCGTGGCACTGGCCAGCGCCCGCATGGCCAGCTTCAGCACCTCCACGCCGCAAATTGCGGAGACGGCGACCACGAACAGCATGAGCGGGTTGCTGATCATGGTGAACCACGCCGGTTGAAGGTTGCTTTCGCGGTCGGCCACGCGGCCTGCCGGTGCGCCGGTGGGCCTGCCAGCCCTCCGCATATTTGCGGGGCCGTCCGAGCGGTCGGGGCGGACGAATCCACTCGGACACCCCAATTTCGCGCTCTACGCCGCGTTCTCGGACCCGGATTACCCGCCGGATAGGTTGGGCCTTGCCGGTCACCCAGGCGAGCAAAAACGGGCCAAATGGTGGCTTCCCACGGCTTCCGTGGACAACAGAACGTATCATCTCGTACATTCCGGCCCATAGCACGCGAAAGGCAGGGCGCACAAAGGCCAGCCATGCAATGTCCACGCCCTTTGCCGCCGCCGGAATACGCCCCGCTTGCTGAAGTCGTTGCACCCTCATGTCAGCCAGAGCAAGCAGGCCGATGATCGCAAAAGTCAGCTTCATTAAACCCACATGAACTCACCTCCAAAATGGTTGGTTATCGGATGGAAAACCGTAGGAAACGCACCGCGGGTCCCACCAGTTCTTCTCCCGGAACCGGAACCAAATCGCAGGACTATATACAGAAACGCCCTTGCCACGCTGGCAAGGGCGTTTCTAGCCGATTCACGGCTTTTTGCAGCGCCGAGTTTACAGGGACCTGCCAGACCTCCAGAGTAAAGCAAAATCCAAATCCGGTATGCGGTACTCATCCGCGTTCCCTTCGCCGAACCATCCAAGGCCGATTTCCTCAGCAACGCTGCTGAGATACGTTTCATCGGCTAGGCAGGGGTCATCGAAGCTACTTCCAAGCACCATGCGCTTCCCGGTGGGCAAGTCTGCGGCAGGAACGGGCAGTCGGAAGTCGGAGCAGGACAGATAGTCCTGTCCGAAGTAGTTGGCCCAGAACAGTTTGGGAATGAAGAGTCGTTTCGCCGCTGGCCTGTGCAGCGGGTCGTACAAGGTGTCCAGACTGATGAAGCCATAGTACGCTTGGGACCAACCAAATAGCCTGTCCCCAAGGTCGAGAAACCAAACCGGATCAGGTCGAGACTTGCCAATGGAGAGCCATACGTTGAGTGAATTGAAATAGGTCGATTCTTCAGGGAGGTCCCTGTGCCACGTGACCATACCTGAGAACTTGCACTTCCCTTGTCCTTTGAACAGGAAATAACAGGTCGAGTGTTGACCTGGCAGCCCTCGTCCGGCCCAGTGCTCAGACAGTGCCCCCGCCTTGAATTCCTTTTTGATCGGCTCCTTACCATCAACCCCTTCAACCTTGAGGCCCGCCGACTCAAGAATGTCGATAAAGGACTGCCCCCGCAGGACGTCACCCCAATCCGTCAAAGCGCGATAGCTGTATGTGAGCTTCATTCAGGTTCACCTCTCATGTCCTTCATGGTGAATTATCATGACGTAAGGTCAGGACGTTGGTTCAACACCTTCTCCATGACATCTGTTGGCACAATCATCGGGAGCCCGTCTAGGGTAGTGCCAATGGTTTCTGCCAGAGCAGCTATCGTTTCCGCGCTAACCTCGACAACCGTCGCACCAGCTTCGGCTATGGCAGTCTTGAGGGGGCCTGCCAATTTCGTCCCTTCCCGCACCACAAGGACAACCTTTAGGCCTTCCCTCTTGGCCACCTCAAACATCCCCTGGAGCTGGTTACTGAAATGCTGGTAGCCGACGTTCTTAACTTCGATAAGCTGCTTGTTAACCCTATCGATGAAATCTGGAATCACGTTACCAAAGGATGACGCGAATTTCTGAGTGTTCTTCACGACATCCCATGCACCGGAAACATAATACTCCAACTGCTTGCCGATGGCTTGCCAAGACCATGGCCAGTGCCCGGTGGGATCGATGTAGTTGACTGGGTTGTTGCCGCAGTATACATACAGATTTTGGGTCCAAGGCTCCCATGGGTTCCCTTTCCAGGAGTCCTGCATGTCAGGAACCGCTCTGGGGATTCGGGGCGGTGACCCCTTCACGGGTTCACCGCCCTTGTCCATCGCTCCGGCTATGCCGCCTTGGTCTCCTGCTGAGTCTCTTCGACGGCCACTGCTGCCCTCCTGGCCACCGCCTGGGCCTTTTGGACTTTCATCAGCCTGTACATGCGTTTTGCCTGCTGCCGCATAAGCGAGAGCAACGCCTTGCGCCGTATACGCTTGTCCTGCTTCTCCTTCGGCAGTCCGGCTTGGTCGCCCAGGACCTTGTTGTAATAGGCCAGGGCTTCGGGGTTACGCGGTTTGCCGGAACGGGGGGCCACAACGAGCTGGTGAGCGGCGAAGTTGTGAAAGAAGGCCAGGAGCTCTCGCCTTCCGAACTTGGAGCGGAATTTCGCCTCGCTCTCGCCGCTGGCGGACATGCCGGGGGCTATCCCAGTGTAGGCCAGGAACTTGTCCACGTTCTTGAACCGGCCAACATCCCCCACGAGGGCGATCAGTTCCGCTGCTGACGCCACATCCATGCCGGGAATGTCCGTCAGGTGGTGATCAGTCCTGGCGATGAGCCGGGCTAGTTGCGCCTCGGCGTCGGCGATCTGCTCCTGCACGTGCCGCAGGTGCTTGACGGTGGAGCGGATGATGGCATCCCGCTCGAACTGGCAATCGGGCTCCTCGGTCTGCCCAACCACGGCGAATATTCTCGCCGCCTGCTTCTCGCCCATATAGAAGTGGCTCTTCTCCCGCAGGAACTCCGACAGCTTTGCCGGCGTGACCTCTGCCATCCGGTAAACGGAAGGGTACTGCTCCCAGAACGCGAGTGCTGTTACGCCATCGAACGGCTCGGAGAAAAACGAACGGTACTCCGGCCAGGCCTGGTGGAGAAGGTTCCCCAGCTTGTTCTTCAGCCGGTTCTGCTCGTTCACCAGTCCCCGCCGGTGGGTCACGGTCGAGAGCAGCGCCCACTGGAGCGGATCTATGTCTGCCTCGGGCAACTCGTGGATGTACTTCGCCGTAATCCGGGCGACAGACAGGGCGTCCAACGAGTCGTGCTTGTTAATGCTCGGCCGCTCCCGCTTCGTGAGATAGGCGTTGGCGAATTTCACGCGGTATCCCCGGTCCAGGAGGTACCGCGCCAGGCTCCGCCCCAGGCCGTGAACATCCTCCAGGCCGAAGACGATTCCCTTGCCGCCTGCCCGCTTCTGTACCTGCTCCACCCATTCGTCAAAGGCCGGGATGGCAGCGTCGAACTTCGTTGCCTTGCCAATCTGCTCCCCGTAGTGATTGACCATGACGCTGGCATGGACCTTGGAATGGACGTCCACGCCCACATACACGAAGTCTTCTCTCTTGAACAAGTTATCTCCTCCGATTGCCCCGCCCATCAATCTCCAGCAGACACAGAAGGTCAGTAAGCTGCGTTAAAGCTCGCCGGGCAAACGCCAGCAGCACCGACACCTGAAACTCGACCGCCTGTATCTGTTGGAGATTGCATCGGGGGGCCGTTGTGGCAGATCTGCCGATGCTTCTCCCAACCGGGTCGCAGACTTTTACCACACGGCCGCTGCGTTGTCAACTTCTTTTTGCAGCGAAACGTCTTTTTTCTTGGCGGGACGACTTTGCGGGGATTAACCACCCCTCTGTATCCTGGTGGGATCGGCAGGGCGGCGGGCCAGCCCGAAGGCTACCCCGCCAGTGTCGTGTCCGCCTTGCTCTGCTGCATCGACCGGACGTGCTCCAGGACGAAGCGCGCCACCGACACGTTGCGAATCTGCCTGACGCCGGCGAGAATGTCTCGCGGCTTTGCCTCCAGACCCTTTGCCCGGAACCGCTCGACCACTTTTTCGGCCGATCGGATGTACTGCTCCAGTTCCGAAAGCCCGTGGTTCTCCAGGAGTCTGGCTGCATCGTCCAGGTGAATCTGCAGGACGCGGGCCGCCCACCCATAATCCTCAGCCGTAAGAGCGGGGTTCGGGCCAAGGCCGCGCAGCACATGATAGACCAACGCATATTTGTGGGCAGTCCACAGGATGCGCCGGTAGAACGAGCCCGGCAGCCCCTCCCGCAGGAGTTCGGCAAAGGCGGTACGGAACGCATCAAGTGCCCCTGGGGTAGCCACATATTCGGGCTGCAAGCCGTCCAGAAGCGTCTGCCACGCCCCGGCCCACTCCCGGGGCCCATTCCCCAAATCATAGATCGGATATTTCTCCATGGGTCGGGCCGGATCACGCTGGGCATAGACGTACAAGAACCGCTGCGCAAAGCCATCCAGAATGGACTCCACACTGACCTGGTCCAAAAACGTCTCATCCACAGTCAGCCCCAGGATGACCAGGTGCGGATCATCGACGCGCACTTTGTACTGGCGAGTCTCTCGGGTGATCGTATCACCGCTGTAGAGCCTGAGCAGCGTGTCCCGCATCTCTGCCATGGGTCCCGGGGAGTTGACTGCCCGTAGTAGCTGACCAAACTCATCGCGGACCCACAGCCGGCGGTTGTTGGCTTCCAGGTCCTGAATAAACTTGGCCGTGCTGGCGATGCCGGTGGCGTCCCACTCCAGTTCCGGGCAGCCAAAGGCGCCGACCATCCGCTTTTGGGCATACGTTTTGCCCGTTCCGCTTGGCGCCAGAATCACGGTCCAGAGGTCCGGATGGACAGTGGCATCAGCGACCCGAACGATCACATTGCGGTTGAGCAAGGCTGCTGCCAGGATGCTCAGAAAACTGAAAAACGGTGTTTCGAGGGGAATGTCAGTCGCCAGACGGAACCGGTCTACGATGCCCTCCAGCAGGGAGCCGGGCGGAATGGCGGGCAGGCCCCGCCACCGGCAGGCGCGTTTGGCCGCGAGCAGTGCGCGGATTTGGTCACGGGCAGTATCACTGCCCTGGGTCAGCACGGATTGCAGGTCGTTGCTCATGGATGGACCTCCTGTGTAACGTCATCTGCCAGTCCCCTGGCAAAATGCGTTGCACAATAGCACCTTGCTGACAGCGTGTCAAGCGAAAGCAGCACTTTTTTCTGCGGTGGCGCAGCAGAGGGAGCACACCCCCCACCCCCGTCAGCACAACAGCACGATCGTCAAACCCTTAGAACCACAAGATTCGGCAGGATTTCTTCGGGTTGCAGCAGACGTGCAGCAATAGGCTGGCCCCGTCCGATCATACACGCCCGTCAAACGCGTCGTGGATGTCGCCGCACGGGTAATGCGCAGCCATGCTCCGCCCGTGTCCGAGCGCCTGGGCCACTTCCAGTTCCGTGGTCTTGCGGTCCAGACCAGCACGGCGCAGTTCCACAGTCAGCTCTCGGGCATAGAGGCGGCGCAGGCCGTGGAGCCCGTATTCATGGGTTCCGGTTGCCCTGCATGCCCGCTGAAGGGACTTCTGCATTCCCTGGTAGGAAGTGTTCAAGAGCCGATGCTGTGGGCTGCCAGTCGCCAGGATTCGCTCCAGGCGCTGGTGCACTTCAGGCGGCAGAGGCAGGCTACGGACGACGCGCACCCGCCCGCCTTTGCCAATTACGTCGTGGATGATCAGTCGACCATCCACAAGGCGACACTGGTGCAGCCGGATCTGGATTAGCTCACGGCCGGCGCGCATCCCCGTGAGGGCGGCCAGTTGTAAGCCCAGAGCGTTTGCGGGCTTGCAGTGTCTGTCCATGTGGGTCGCCAGACGGGCCACGTCCTGCATGGTGAACCAGGTGCGACGATCGCGGAGTTTGCTGTGGTCATACGAGTGGCTATCAGGCGAGATTCGCTCGAAGCCCGTCACACGTTGCTCCCGCCAGTTCCGAATCGCTGTGTCCAGCCGGTGCCGGCTTTCGCTCCAGACCGGCTTCCCGTCTCCGGTGAGGCGGTTGTACGCGAAGCCTGCGCAACTGCCGGGGTAGGCCCGGGCAGCGCACTGCATCACCAGCGTGGATGAGCTCCAAAAACCCTCCACGCTGGCCCGTGAGCGCCATTCGCCTGACTCCACTTTGTGGCGGACATAGGCCAACCTCACGTCGTCCGACCACTGGTTGATTCGGGTGGCGCCCAATTGGTCCCTCGCCCATTTTGCAAAAGGCATTACCCGTTCCAGAGCGGTTCTCTGCGTCTCCCGAGAAAACACAGCGCCGTATCGTGGGTTGAAATCAGCATGCTTCTCCACCCACTGGACCTTGGCTTCCCGTTTTGAGCCCCCATAGAGCTCCTGAGCGGTCTGAAAACCGACGTTAAGGGCGTGGGCGACCTGTCCCCCTATGCTGGCCATATCCCCTCCTGTTTTTGGGCTCACAGAGCTTGTGGGACACCTTCCATGACCCTTTCCGGTTTTTGCCGGGGCCGCGGCGCGCCTGAACGGCGCGCCGCGGCCTGCCCTGAAAAAGGGCAGAATGACCCCTTGTTATCCGGCGTCTACCGACACTTTCGTGTCGGTAGACGCTCACTGCGCCAATAGAATCGGCCTCGAATTGCCAGCAGGCGTCCCATCCTCGACGCACTGTGCCACCGCTCCGAGCCCGCGGTCGGCGGCACTACCATGTGTGTGAACTGTGGTAACAGGGCCACATGGGTCCCCGTCATGCGCCGTTCGCCCGAGTGGGCCACGCCGGCGATAAAGGCGTGTGCTGGTCGCTGGCTCAATCATCACGGTTCAGGCGCCAATCGTGACTAGGTCATCCTGTTCGCTTCCTTTCTCGGTTTGTTGTCTCGTGATAGCCAGTCAGCGTGGCCTGTGCAAAAGGACGCGCAATTGGATGGTTAGTGTTGCGCGGCACATAGGTCGTTGAGGCACAAGCTGTAGAATTCTACGGTGGATCATAGGCAGAATTCAAGATGATGATCTGCCCCGCCCCATCGTCGGACAGACAGCAGCAAGCGGTTTTTATGTCAACAACTGAGTTTGCGGGCTCCCGGCGCTCTCGCGTAGCATGATGAGCGAAGGGAGTTGTTCTTTTTGCCGAAGAAGCAT
>Ga0196970_1002316_pt1 | contig 10122 bp, 10 predicted proteins | sample S1v_513CmetaG_FD_148672 | JGI IMG/M metagenome (GOLD analysis project Ga0196970, IMG submission 148672) | Soil microbial communities from Anza Borrego desert, Southern California, United States - S1+v_5-13C | ecosystem: Environmental > Terrestrial > Soil > Desert | place: USA: California... | reverse complement strand
GAGCTGACCGGCAAGGCCGAGGGCTTCGGCGCCGACCTCGGCCTCGGCTCCAAGCGGCTGTGCGAGAAGTACGGCCATCCGGAGTTCCACATGGGCGTCAAGGGCCAGGAGTTCCCGGCCTACGACAGCCGCGGCATCCAGGGCATGGGCCTGACCTACGCCACCTCCAACCGCGGCGCCTGCCACCTGCGCAGCTACACCGTGGCCTCGGAGATCCTGGGCATCCCCGAGAAGACCGACCCGCTGGCCACCGATGGCAAGGCCGGGCTGGTCAAGGCCTTCCAGGACGCCACCGCGGCGTTCGACGCGGCCGGCATCTGCATCTTCACGTCCTTCGCGTGGACCTTGCAGGACGTCGCGCCGCAGGTGGACGCGGCCATCGAGGGCGGCTGGTCGGTCGAGCGCATGGTCGAAACCGGCGAGCGCATCTGGAACCTGGAGCGCCAGTTCAACCTGGCGGCCGGCTTCACGGCGAAGGACGACACGCTGCCCAAGCGCCTGCTGACCGAACCGGCGAAGACCGGCCCGGCCAAGGGGCTGACCAACGGTCTGGCGAAGATGCTGCCGGAGTACTACGAGCTCCGCGGCTGGACGCCGGACGGCGTGCCGACCAACGAGACGCTGGCGCGGCTGGCGCTGTAAGGCGCCGGCTTCGGTCCCCCCTCCTGACCTCCCCCCATCTTCGACGGGGGGAGGGACAAAGCCCTCCCCCGCTCTCGGCGGATCCGAAGGATCCGCCTGCCGCGTCAGCGGGATCGAAGATCCCGCGAGAGCGAAGTGGGGGAGGGTTGGGTGGGGGCCCGATGCGACCACGTCCCAAGTCACAGGTGAACGCATGCACTACGTCGTCCTAGGCGCCGGCCCGTCGGGCGTGGTCGCCGCCGAGACCCTGCGCAAGACCGACCCCGCCGGCCGGATCACCCTGGTCGCCGGCGAGCCCGAGCCGCCCTACTCGCGCATGGCCATCCCCTACGTGCTGACCGGCAAGGTTGGCGAGGACGGCACCCATCTGCGCAAGGCGCCGAACCACTACGAAGCCCTCGGCATCGAGGTGCGTCATGGGCTCGCCACCCGGCTCGACCCCGACCACAAGCGCATCGACTTCCAGGACGGCGGCCATCTCGGCTACGACCGCCTGCTGATCGCCACCGGCGCGCGGCCGGTGCGCCCGCCGATCCCGGGCCTGGAACTGAAGAACGTCCACCACTGCTGGACGCTGGAGGACGCCCGCAACATCGTCCGCCTCGCCGAGCCGGGGGCGCACGTGGTGCTGATGGGCGCCGGCTTCATCGGCTGCATCGTGCTGGAGGCGCTGGCGGCGCGCGGCGTGCAGCTCACCGTGGTCGAGATGGGCGACCGCATGGTGCCGCGCATGATGAACGCCACCGCCGGCACCATGATCCGCACCTGGTGCGAGAAGAAGGGCATCCGCGTCCTCACCTCGACGAAGATCAAGAGCCTGCAATCGGTGGCGGCGGAGAAGAGCCGCGGCATCTTCGGCTTCCTCAAGCGCCGCGAACCGACCGCCGACTCCGACACCATCGACGTCGAGCTGGACAACGGCGAGCGCATCGGCGCGCACCTCGTCGTCGTCTCGGCCGGCGTGACGCCGAACGTCGATTTCCTGAAGGACAGCGGCGTCCGGGTGGAGCGCGGCATCCTGGTCGACCGCTACATGCGCACCAGCGTCAACGACGTGTACGCGGCGGGCGACGTGGCGCAGGGCTACGACTTCTCGACCCGCGCGCACGACGTGCACGCCATCCAGCCGACCGCGTCGGAGCACGGCCGCATCGCCGCCATGAACATGGCCGGGCGCAACGTGCAGTACAACGGCAGCCTGCAGATGAACGTGCTGGACACGGTGGGGCTGATCTCCAGCTCCTTCGGCCTGTGGGCCGGCGTGGACGGCGGCGACAGCGTCGAGGTGGTGGACCACGCCAACTACAAGTACCTCAGCCTGCAGTTCCAGGACGACGTGCTGGTCGGCGGCACCGCCATCGGCCTGACTCAGCACGTCGGCGTGCTGCGCGGCCTGATCCAGGCGGAGACGCGGCTCGGCCCCTGGAAGGAGCGGCTGAAGAAGGACCCGCACCGCATCATGGAAGCGTACGTGGCGCATTCCCAAGTGAGATAGATGCAGATCACGGTCAAGCTGTTCGCCACGCTCGCCGGCCACCTGCCCGCCGGGGCGCGGAACAACGCCGCCGAGCTGGACGTAGACGACGACGCCACCCCCGCGGCGATCATCGCGCGGCTGAACCTGCCGCGCGAGAAGTGCCATCTGGTGCTGGTCAACGGCGTCTACGTGGTGCCGAGCCAGTTGGACACGCACCGGCTGAAGCCCGGCGACGCGCTCGCCATGTGGCCGCCCGTCGCCGGGGGATGAGCGCTCCGGTCGTCAAGGAGATGGCGCTGACGCGCGCGGAGTTCGTCCGCCTGCTGCCCGGGGCGGCGGGGGATGCCGCGGTGCGCGAGGAGGGCGGCGTGTTCCGGGTCGGCGACGCGGTGAGCATCGCCCTGGACCCGCTGCCGCCGCGGCGGCTGGGGCTGTTCACGATTCCGGTGATGCGGGTGACGCTGCGCTTCCATGGCGGGACGGACGAGGACGCGCGGGCCTTCGTGCGGCGGTTCGACCGGGCGTTCCAGAAGGGGGGCGGGTAGCCGAAGCACTTGCCCCCACCCTCCCCGCTTTGCGGGTCCCCTCCCTCCCCCGCTGCGCAGGGGAGGGCAAGGACAGGCCCCCTCCCCTGCGCAGCGGGGGAGGGTCGGGGTGGGGGCAATACGCTCACACCACCGGCGCCCCATACCCCCAGGAGAACGGCACCGGGCCGGACAGCGCCACCACGTCGCCGTCCTCCAGCGTGCGTTCCTGGTTCACCACGTCGCCGAGCGTCGGCGTCGGGTCGCGGCCGTTGATCAGAACCAAGTAGACGTCGCGCGGCGGGATGCCGAAGCGGCGGATCACGTCGCCCACCGTGCTGCCGGCCGGCAGCGGCACCGTCTGCACCGGCCGGCCCTGGCCGTGCGGCACCAGGCTGTTGAACAGCCGCACCTCCACCTGGATGCGGATGGCGCCGGAATTGTCGCCGATGGAACGGTCCTGCACGGGTCGATCCTCCACGCTCGCTGTCCGGCAAACCCTCGCCCTGCCCCGTCCTGCCGCCCTTGACCGCCGTCAAGGCTGCCCCGCTCACGCCGTGGTGGTCGACCAAAGTATAAGACCCCATATTGCTGCCCACGAACGAACAGGGAGAGCAGGGATGGTCGAGACGGTTCCGGGCTTGGAGAAGTACGCAGCCGACATGAAGGCGTGGCGGCACGACCTGCACGCCCATCCGGAGACCGCGTTCGAGGAGCAGCGCACCAGCGACGTGGTCGCCGAGAAGCTGGCGAGCTTCGGGCTGGAGGTGCACCGCGGCCTCGCCAAGACCGGCGTCGTCGGCATCCTGCGCAACGGCGAGGGGCCGTCCGTGGCGTTCCGCGCCGACATGGACGCGCTGCACATGGACGAGCAGACCAACCTGCCGCACGCGTCCAGACACGCCGGCCGCATGCACGCCTGCGGCCACGACGGCCACACCACGATGCTGCTGGGCGCGGCGCGCTACCTCGCCGAGAACCCGAGCTTCCAGGGCTCCATCGCCTTCGTCTTCCAGCCCGCCGAGGAGAACGAAGGCGGCGGCCGGGTGATGGTCGAGGAAGGGCTGTTCGACAAGTTCCCCGTCAGCGAAGTCTACGGCATGCACAACTGGCCGGGCCTGGAGGTTGGCCGCATCGCCCTGCGCCCGGGTCCGATGATGGCGTCCTACGACGTGTTCGAGCTGACGCTGACCGGCAAGGGCACGCACGCCGCCATGCCGCACCTGGGCACCGACGTGATCGTCGCCGGCACGCAGATCGTCAACGCCTGGCAGACGATCCCCAGCCGCAACACCCACCCCGTCGATTCGGCGGTGGTCAGCGTCACGCAGTTCCACGCCGGTGACACCTGGAACGTCATCCCGGCCAGCGCGGTGCTGCGCGGCACCACCCGCAGCTTCCGCGCTCAAGTTCAGGACATGATCGAGCACCGCATGCGCGAGATTGCCCAGGCCATCGCCACGGTGATGGGCGTGGAGGCGTCCTTCCGCTACGAGCGGCGCTACCCCTCCACCGTCAACACCGCCGACGCCACCGAGAAGGCCCGCCGCGCCGCCGCCCGCGTGGTCGGCGATGAGGCGCTCGACCTCGACCCCATGCCCAGCATGGGCGCCGAGGACTTCGCCTTCATGCTGCAGAAGCGGCCGGGGTGCTATGTGTGGCTGGGCGCCGGCCCGTCCGACGGCGGGCGCAACCTGCACAGCCCGCACTACGACTTCAACGACGAGGTGCTGCCCATCGGCGCCAGCTATTGGGTGCGGCTGGCCGAGACGGTGCTGCCAAAGGCGGGATAACACGTCATCATATTGTGAATACTGACTACATCCCGCATTTCAACAAGGGGAATTGCATCGTTTCCCATTCTGCCCCATAGTTCGGTCCTGAAGGAACTGGTCGGACCAATCGGACGGCGCACACGTGGCAGAGACATTGAACAGCATCCCCGGACGGGGCGGCATCTGGGAACGCCCCAACTCGCTGTGGGAGGCGACGGCCCCGCCGCCGCCGGCCCTGCCCGCGCTCAAGGGGCCGGTGGAGGCCGACGCGCTGGTGATCGGCGGCGGCTTCACCGGCCTGTCGGCGGCGCTGCACCTCGTCGAGGCCGGCAAGCGCCCGGTGGTGCTGGAGGCGTCCGAACTGGGCCGCGGCGCCTCGGGGCGCAACAACGGGCAGGTCATCCCGACGCTGACCCGGCCGGACCCGGACGACCTCGTCGCCCGCTTCGGCCCGGTGGACGGCGAGCGATTCGTCGCCCTGGTGCGCGACAGCGCGTCCTACCTGTTCGACACGGTGCGCCGCCTGGGCATCGACTGCGCGGCGGAGCAGACCGGCTGGATTCAGCCGGCGCACACCCCGGGCCGGATCAAGATCGCGCAGCGCCGGGTCGAGCAGTGGGGCCGCCGTGGCGCCGACGTCGAGCTGCTGGACCGCGCCCGCGTCCGCGACCTGCTGGGCAGCGAGGCCTACCACGGCGGCTGGATCAACCACACCGGCGGGCACATCAACCCGCTGGCGCTGGTGCGCGGGCTGGCCGCGAAGGTGGTGGAGGCCGGCGCTTCCATATACGTCAACTCCCCCGCCCTGTCGGTGGAACGTCGTGGCGACCGCTGGGTGGCCCGCACGCCGGAGGGCGAGGTGACGGCCGACGCGCTGATCCTCGGCACCAACGGCTACGCCGCCAGCGTCTTCCCGAAGATCCGCACCGAGGTGGTGCCGATCCTGTCCTGGCAGATGGCCACCGCGCCGCTGGGCGACAACGTGCGCAAGACGGTAATCCCCGGCCGGCAGGCGATGTCGGACACGCACGGCGACCTGCGCTTCATGCGCTGGACGGCGGACAACCGGCTGGTCAGCGGCGGCGCGCTGCTGATCCCGGTGAACGGGCCGGAACGGCTGAAGAAGATCGTCGGCGCACGCTTTGCGGAGATGTTCCCGCAACTGGCCGGCGTCGCCTTCGACTATGTGTGGAACGGCCGCATCGCCATGACCACCGACTATTTCCCGCGCGTCCACCGGCTGGGGCCGAACGGCTTCGCCTGGGCGGGCTGCAACGGGCGCGGCGTGGCGCTGTCGGTGTCGCTGGGCCGCGAGCTGGCGCACGCCGCCGCCGGGCGCGACATCCGCGAGTTGGCGCTGCCCTTCACCGAGCCGACGCCGCTGCCCTTCAACAGCCTGCTGCAACGCGTCGGGCCGCTGAAGCTGCTGCAGTACCGCTGGAACGATTCCCAGGAAATCTGACGAGAGCATCATGGCCGACACCCCCGACTACCCCACCCTGCTGCGCAATTCCTACGCCATGCGCGCCGCCGCCTACGCGCACATGTTCGACGTGATGCGCGAGCGCTTCGGCACCGAAACCGCGCTGGATGTCGGCCGGGAATCGACCCGCCGCCTCGGCGAGCAGATGGGCACCAAGTACGCCGGGCACGGGCCGGGCGACCTGGAGGGCCTGTGCGGCGCCTTCCTCGACGGCATCCCGCTGCGCGACCAGATGTTCGCGCCGGAGATCAAGCGCTGCGACGGCGAGATGCTGGAGATCCACTTCCACCGCTGCCCGCTGAAGGAAGCGTGGCAGGCGCAGGGCCGCTCGGACCAGGATCTCGAACTGCTGTGCAAGATGGCCGGCGCCATCGACGGCGGCCTGTTCGAGGCGGCCGGCTTCACCTTCAAGGGCGAAACCTGGAAGCCCGGCGACGAGGGCTGCTGCCGCCTGAAGGTCGTGCCCGGCCCCGGCGCCGCGAAGTAACGCACCGATAAACGACAACGATTTCAGGGAACCGCACCGATGACCCTTCGCCTTGCTGCCCTCACCGCCACCGCCGTGGTCGCCCTGTCCGCGTCCGCCCACGCCGCCGACGTCAAGATCGGCTACCAGCTGCCGCTGACCGGCGACACCGCCCAGTACGGCCAGGACTTCCGCAAGGCCGCGGAGATCGCGCTGGACGAGTTCAAGGCCGCCGGCAAGCCGTTCAAGGTGGAGATCGTCTTCGAGGACAGCCGCTCCGACGCCAAGGAGGGCGTGAACATCGCCCGCAAGTTCGTGGACGACAAGGCGATCGTCGGCGTGCTGGGTGACTTCACCTCGGGCGTGTCGATGGCCGCCGCGCAGGTCTACAAGGACGCCGGCATGCCGCAGCTGTCGCAGACGGCGTCGCACCCCGACTACACCAAGGTGTCCAAGTACCAGTTCCGCAACATCGCCACCCAGGCCCAGGAAGGCCCCTACAACGCCAAGTGGATGGCCTCCAAGGGCTTCAAGAACGTCGCGGTGATCGCCGAGCAGACCGACTGGGGCCAGTCGGTGGTCGGCGGCTACACCGAGGCGGTGAAGGCCGGCGGCGGCCAAGTGGCGTTCAGCGAGTTCTTCAACCGCGGCCTCAAGGACTACCGCTCGCTGATCTCGAAGATCGAGCGCGCGAAGCCCGACGCCATCTACACCGGCTTCTTCTACGAGGACGGCGCGCAGTTCCTGAAGCAGTTGCAGCAGCTCGGCGTCAAGACGCCGGTCTACTCGACCTCGGCCGCCTACAGCCCGAAGCTGCTGGAGCTGGCTGGCGACGCGGCGGAGGGGCTGCACCTGACCTCCAACTTCCTGCCCACCAACCCGGACCCGGCGGTGCAGAAATTCGTGGCGGAGTGGAAGAAGCGCTCCAACGGCGCCGAGCCCGGCCAGTTCCCGGCGCAGGCGTACGACGCGGTGCGGATCATGCTGGCGGCCGTGGAGAAGGCGCAGCCGAACCCGACGCGCGAGAGCGTGCGCGACGCGCTGGCCCAGACCAAGGACTTCCCGGGCATCACCGGCAAGACCAGCTTCGACGCCGACCGCGAGGCGAACAAGGAACTGACCAAGGTCCAGGTCAAGGGCGGCCAGTTCGCGCCGGTGAAGGAGTAAGCAGAAAACCCTCTCCCCTCTGGGGAGAGGGTGGTCCGAAGGACCGGGTGAGGGGGTCTTCGGGAGACCGGGGACGGACGCCATGCGGGACCCCCTCACCCTAACCCTCTCCCCAGAGGGGAGAGGGAATAAGGAGCCCCATGTTCGACCCCTACTACCTCCAGCAGCTCGCCATCGGCCTGTCGCTGGGCATGACCTACGCGCTGATGGCCATCGGCTTCACGCTGATCTTCGGCGTGCTGAACGTCGTCAACTTCGCGCACGGCGAGATCTACACGCTGGGCGCCTTCGCCGGGCTGGTGCTGATCACCGCGGCCGCGCCGCCCATCGCGGCGGTGGTCTTCGCAGCGCTCGCCATCGGCGCCTTCGCCGGCTTCTCGCTGGAGCGGCTGGCCTTCAAGCCGTTCCGCCGCTTCACCGACGAGGCGTCGCTGAAGTCGCGGGCGATGCGCGAGTCCACCCTGCTCTCCTCGCTCGCCGTGTCGATTGTCGTGCGCGAGGCGCTGGAGATCGTCTTCGGGTCGGAGATGCGCTCGGTGCCGTTCGAATACCTGATCAACACCCCGGTGCGCGTCGGCCCGGTGATCCTGGTGACCGGCGACTTCATCATCCTGGGCGTCGCCGCGGCCATGCTGATCGGTTTGCAGTACCTGCTGACCCGCACCCGCATCGGCCTGTCGATCCGCGCCGTGTCCAACAACCCGCTGGGCGCCAAGTACGTGGGCATCGACACCGACCGCACCATCATCATGACCTTCGTGGTCGGCTCGATGATGGGCGCGGCGGCGGGCATCCTGGTCGGCCTGTACTACGGCGCGATCTTCCCGGCCATGGGCTTCGTGCCGGGCATCAAGGCGTTCGTCGCCATGGTGATGGGCGGGCTGTCCTCCATCCCGGGCGCGGTGATCTGCGCGCTGATCCTCGGCATTTCGGAGAGCATGGCGACCACCTTCGTGTCGTCGGGCTGGTCGGACATGGTGGCCTACGGCTTCCTGATCCTGACGCTGATCTTCTTCCCCAACGGACTGTTCGGAGCGGGCCGTGAACGCGTCTAAATCCCGCCCGCCCCAATCCCGCCCGCAATGGATCATGCCGGCCCTGATCGGCGTCCTGGTGTTCGCGGCGCTGCCGGCGGTGCTGGCGTCGTTCGACCGCGGCTATTTCTACCAGATCGCCAACCTGGCGCTGATCTTCGTGCTGCTCTCCGCCTCCATGCATCTGGTGACCGGCGTCGCCGGGCTGCTGCACCTGGGACACGCGGCGTTCTACGGTGTGGGCGCCTACACCGCGGCGCTGCTGACCACCAAGCTGGGCCTGGGGTTCACCTGGACGCTGCCGCTGTCCGGGCTGGTCGCCGCCCTGGTCGCCTTCCTGGTGGCGCTGCCGACCATGCGGCTGGTCAGCATCTACTTCGCGGTGGCGACGCTGGCCATCGGGCAGATGCTGTATCTGGTGATGCTGAACTGGGTCGAGTTCACCAAGGGGCCGAACGGCATCATCGTCACCAAGGGGCTGGAGCTGTTCGGCGTCAGCCTGTCCGGTCGGCTTTCCACCTACTACACGGTGGCGGTGGTGGTGGTGCTGTGCGTGGTCGCCATCGGGCGGCTCAGCCACTCCTACTACGGCAACGCGCTGCGCTCGATCCGCGAGGACGACCAGTGCGCCGATGCCATGGGCGTGCGCACCGTGCGCCTGAAGATGGAGACGTTCACGCTGTCCGCCTTCTTCGCCGGCGTGGCGGGGAGCCTGTGGGCGCACATGACCGGCTACATCTCGCCGGGCGACTTCAAGTTCTCCGAGTCCATCCTGATCCTGGCGATGGTGGTGGTGGGCGGCCTGGGCAGCCTGCCGGGCGCCATCATCGGCGCGCTGCTGCTCATCCTGTTGCCCGAGGGCCTGCGCGGCCTGGGCGACTTCCGCAACATCATGGTCGGCGCGGTGATGTTCCTGTCCATCCTGTTCCTGCCCAAGGGGCTGCTGGGCGAGGTCTCGGCCCTGCGGCTGGTCCGGCAGCAATTGGGCGCGGCGTGGCGGCGCACCGACAACGGCATCGGGATCGGCTGGCGATGACGCACCTGTTGGAAATCCAGAACGCCTCCCGGCGCTTCGGCGGCGTGCTCGCCGTCAACGACGTGACGGCGCACGTGGACGAGGGCGAGCTGGTCGGGCTGATCGGCCCGAACGGCGCCGGGAAGACCACGCTGTTCAACCTGATCTCCGGCTTCACGCCGCTGTCCTCGGGCACGGTGCGGTTCGCCGGACAGCCGATCAACGGGCTGCGCACCAACCGGGTGGCGCGGCTGGGCATCAGCCGCACCTTCCAGAATCTGCGCGTCTTCCCGAACATGTCGGTGTTCGACAACGTGTCGGTCGGCGCGGTCGGCACGCTGCCGCAGGGGCCGCTGAACGCGCTGTTCGGCAGCCGCAAACGCGCCGACGCCATCAGCGAGCGGACGTGGCAGGCCCTTGAAGCCGTCGGCCTGACGCACGTCGCCGACGAGCTGGCGGCCAACCTGCCCTACGGCCGGCGCAAGTACCTGGAGATCGCCCGGGCGCTGGCCATGCAGCCGCGCTTCCTGATCCTCGAC
>Ga0196970_1002315_pt1 | contig 10130 bp, 4 predicted proteins | sample S1v_513CmetaG_FD_148672 | JGI IMG/M metagenome (GOLD analysis project Ga0196970, IMG submission 148672) | Soil microbial communities from Anza Borrego desert, Southern California, United States - S1+v_5-13C | ecosystem: Environmental > Terrestrial > Soil > Desert | place: USA: California... | reverse complement strand
TATCCACGTGTTACTCACCCGTCCGCCGCTGTCCCTTGCGGGACCGCTCGACTTGCATGTCTTAAGCACACCGCCAGCGTTCGTCCTGAGCCAGGATCAAACTCTCCGAAGAAAAGTTTGCGGCTCTTAATTAGAGTTCGTACGACTCGCTTAGCTTCTTATCTTACACTGTCTAGTTTTCAAGGTTCGAGGCTTCGCCGCCGTTCAGCGGCGAGGTTTGTATCTTATCATCAGTTGTCACCTTCCGTCAACCACGTAAGTTTTTCCTTTCGTGGCCGCCGTTGTGGCGACAAGATCAGATCTTATCAGCTTCAAGCGATCTATGCAACCGCCAGTTGCTGGATTTTGAATCACTGGTTGCGGAGACAGGATTTGAACCTGTGACCTTCGGGTTATGAGCCCGACGAGCTACCGGACTGCTCCACTCCGCGATGAGTCTGGTGCGAGGGCCGAGATTCGAACTCGGGACCTCTCGGTTATCAGCCGAGTGCTCTAGCCAACTGAGCTACCTTCGCAATGGAGCTGATGACCGGATTCGAACCGGTGACCTCGTCCTTACCAAGGACGTGCTCTACCTGCTGAGCTACATCAGCATTGGTGCAGATGGGGAGACTCGAACTCCCACCGGGGGTGATTACCCGACACGGTCCTGAGCCGTGCGCGTCTGCCAATTCCGCCACATCTGCATATGAAATTGGCGGAGGCGACGGGATTCGAACCCGCGGTCTCGGCCGTGACAGGGCCGCATGTTAGGCCACTACACCACGCCTCCGCATGACAAGGAACCTGGTGCGCGGTAGTGGGATCGAACCACTGACCTCATGAACGTCAATCATGTGCTCTCCCAGCTGAGCTAACCGCGCGTGGGATATTGGTGGAGCTAAGCGGGATCGAACCGCTGACCTCTTGAATGCCATTCAAGCGCTCTCCCAGCTGAGCTATAGCCCCATATAAAATTGGAGCGGGTTACGAGATTTGAACTCGCGACCTACGCCTTGGCAAGGCGTCGCTCTACCGCTGAGCTAAACCCGCATCCTACACCGCCTGGTCGGCAGCGGAATTAACATGTTACCAGCTATACCTTGCTCCTGCAATGCACAGTTCCTGGTAACTGTTTGGTGGGGAGAGGTGGATTCGAACCACCGAAAGCGTCAGCTACCTGATTTACAGTCAGGCCCCTTTAGCCACTTGGGTATCTCCCCGGGATTAAGTTGATGGTGGCCCAGGCCAGAGTCGAACTGGCGACACGCGGATTTTCAGTCCGCTGCTCTACCAACTGAGCTACCGGGCCATCTTCTTGGTAGCGGTGGGTGGATTCGAACCACCGACACTACGGGTATGAACCGTATGCTCTGACCAACTGAGCTACACCGCCATGAATGGCTCCGGCAGTAGGATTCGAACCTACAACCCTCCGGTTAACAGCCGGATGCTCTACCGTTGAGCTATGCCGGAATCACTGGTTGGGGATCTAGGATTCGAACCTAGACTAGCTGATCCAGAGTCAGCCGGGCTACCGTTACCCCAATCCCCAATATGTTGTTGCTCTGGAGCTGGTGGCCGGACTTGAACCGGCGACCTGCTGATTACGAATCAGCTGCTCTACCAACTGAGCTACACCAGCAGGAAAATGGTGACCCCATGGGGATTCGAACCCCAGTTTGCGCCGTGAGAGGGCGCCGTCCTAGGCCTCTAGACGATGGGGCCAAGCTGGTGGACCGCGAAGGACTCGAACCTTCAACCGTCCGATTAAGAGTCGGATGCTCTACCATTGAGCTAGCGGTCCAGCTTAGATAAACAAACAAAGATGGCGGAGAGAGAGGGATTTGAACCCTCGCGGGACTTGCGCCCCCTACAGCTTTAGCAAAGCCGCCCCTTCAGCCACTTGGGTATCTCTCCACATGGCCAGAGTTTGCATTTTATCAACTATCAAAGGGTGTTGTAAACCCTGATGTCCCTGGTGTCTGGGGATGAATTACCCACAGATGGAGCGGGCGACGGGATTCAAACCCGCGGCCTGTACCTTGGGAGGGTACCGCTCTATCAACTGAGCTACGCCCGCACGTATTTGGTGACCCCAACGGGATTCGAACCCGTGTTACCGCCTTGAAAGGGCGGTGTCCTAGGCCTCTAGACGATGGGGCCGTCTTGGTGGGCGGTACTGGGATCGAACCAGTGACCCCTTGCGTGTGAAGCAAGTGCTCTCCCGCTGAGCTAACCGCCCATTCTGGTCGGGGTGACAGGATTTGAACCTGCGACCTCTTGGTCCCGAACCAAGCGCGCTACCAAGCTGCGCTACACCCCGAAAAAATAAACCTGGTCGGGCTGACAGGATTTGAACCTGCGACCTCTTCCACCCCAAGGAAGCGCGCTACCAAGCTGCGCCACAGCCCGAAACGTTACTGGCGGAGAGGGAGGGATTCGAACCCTCGGTACGGTTTTGCCGTACACAGCATTTCCAATGCTGCACCTTCGACCACTCGGACACCTCTCCGTACCTGGTGGAGCTAAGGGGATTCGAACCCCTGGCCTCGTGGGTGCGATCCACGCGCTCTCCCAACTGAGCTATAGCCCCGAAAACTGGGCTGACCGACCGGAGTCGAACCGGCGACCTCAAGAGCCACAATCTTGCGCTCTAACCAACTGAGCTACGGCCAGCATGTACTTGGCAGGGGCAGTAGGACTTGAACCCACAACCTACGGTTTTGGAGACCGTTGCTCTACCAATTGAGCTATACCCCTATCTTGGCGTGCCCGGCAGGGATCGAACCTGCGGCCTCTTGCTCCGGAGGCAAGCGCTCTATCCGCTGAGCTACGGGCACATATGGAGGTGGGTGTGGGATTTGAACCCACGGATAACGGTTTTGCAGACCGCCGCGTTACCACTTCGCCAACCCACCGTTTGGCGCGCCGGGCAGGATTCGAACCTACGACCACCTGATTCGTAGTCAGGTACTCTATCCACTGAGCTACCGGCGCATCCCTGGTGTCGGCGGTGGGACTTGAACCCACACGGTTTCCCATACGCCCCTCAAACGTACGCGTCTGCCAATTCCGCCACGCCGACATTCTGTTCACCGCTGTTTGGCGGCGAAAATCGATTGTAACCTGTCATTTATAACTCGTCAAGCAGGTGGACGACGATAACAAATCAGGTATGACAAGTATAATGTCATACCTATCCATATACTCGTCCCTAAAGGCTCGATCATCCGCCCATTTTCTTCTGCATTCCTGTATTCCTGTATTCCTGTATGTACTCAATCGGGATGACTTGAGCGACAGCCTTGACCACCAGGTCCCTCATTGGCGTATCAACGTCGACCGACCACTTCTTCAACGCCCGGGCAAATTCCGGCGTAAAATCAAAGGTCGTCTTTTTGGCCAAGCCTGTTCTCAGACCTACATGTGCGGCCAGTAGGTCATCAATGATACTTTGAATGCCTACTTCGCTTTCCCCCAAATCTAGCGCAATATCAGTCCCGGGTTTACCCTGATCGGCCCCAGAACCATATTCCTGTATTCCTGTATCACCTGTAGTAGCCGGACCGCCCGAACTCACACCCAGCATCTCATCGAAGTTGAAGTCTTTCTTGCGTGGCATTCGCCTACCTCCCTACCAACGATCCTGGATCTCGCCCCACAGGTGACGATATGCCTCAGATGCCCTACTCTTTGGATCATAGAAGTTCACCGGCACCGCATCCGTGTGGGCTTCTCGTATCCGAATATCCTGCCTAACCTCAGTCTCGAACTGCAATTCACGATACTGGCGATCAAGATATCGGTGAACGCTCCTGGCGTAATTGGAGTCACCTCGCCAACTACTGCGGAAGATCCCAATCAAACTGAGCCGCCGATTGATTCGCATGCGAAACCCTTCAACAGTCTTCAAAAGCAGTTGCAACCCATAGACACTCCGAATGTCCTCGTTAACTGGTGCTATAACGCGCTCAGCAGCGATCAAAGCATTCTTTGTGTAAAGGCCAAGATCAGGCGGCGTATCAATAATCACGATCCAATCCTGATCAGTAGCCAGAAACCGCTCAATCTTTCCGCGTAAAATATTCAACCGTTCTGCCTTGGGTTGACTCTCGACCAGGTCCTCGGCAATCTGATACATCGTAAGATCACCAGCAGCCAACCAAAGCCCAGCTACCTTGGTTTCCTGAATGCATTGATCGAGAGGTTTGTCAGTGTCAAAAAGATCGGCACACCCACCTTTGATCCCCTCCGGCCAGACGCCTAGATCACCCGATGCATTCCCCTGCGGATCCGTATCAATCAACAAAACCTTCGTCGCAGGATTTGTTAAGCGACCTTCCTCCAGCGCAACTCCGCTAAGACTAACAGCTGCCGTAGACTTACCTACACCGCCCTTTTGGGACGCCACCGCCAAAACACGCGCCATAGACACACCCTCTTTCCTGTATTCCTGTATACCTGTATGTAAACACGCATGTAGAAAGCCTGGCCAGCCCCATTTTACTGCAGGAAACCGCGAAACTACCGCCATATTGAACGACAACTTCCGTCGAAGATCGCGCCAAACCCAAGTGCCACTCATGCCACCAGCAAGATGATGACCCCAGAGCAACACCAACACCCGAACCCCACGCCAAAACCACGGCCTAAAACAAGGGCTACCCACCCACACACCCATCTCAGCAGCTACGCTGCTATTACCGGAATGACCATTTTCCGTAACCTTAACCATAGTGGGTGTCCGTTCATAAACCGGAAGCGTAAGGACGGTATTCCCGCCACGTCCCTTCTTTGTCATCACCTCAAGCTGGCCAGAGACTTTCAGACGCTCCAAAACAAATCGCAGCGTACTTCTGTTGGTATCAATAATGTTGGCGATTTCCTCTTGGGTCCGTTGCAAGTAACCGCCTTCACCCGCGACAAGTCGGAGGAGTCGTTCTGCGACCTCCTCATAATGCTCGCGCCCGCCCTCGGCTTTCCGTTGCTCCCAGGGTTTTGCCGGCGTAATGGGGTGCCACCGGCCGTTCTTAATGAAACCCGTACTGCCACCGGGGAGTTCCAGCGTTCCTCTAAGATCTTGCCAACTCGCCTGCTGCATTTCCCCCCACTTCAGCGGGCTTCGGTCCGCACAGCGCTCGGCACTGCGCAGGCAACGGTTCAGTTCCCGGCCCGATAGCGGGGGATCGTTCCGCTTGTTCCAGGCCACCATGGCCGCCCACGCCTCTGCACTAGTGGCACCTTTGCATAACAAATAGACTGCCACCTTGTGGGCAACGTCATTGCGGCAGCCGCTGGAGACGCCGGCTGCCCGGATGGCAATATCTTCGAGAATTGTGCCGACATCACGGCGACAGACATCAGCAGAACGAAGCTGATCGCCGCCCCGATCACAACGTGGCATGAGCCTTAATTCCGAGAGCCTGCGAAGCAAGGTGAAGAGGTTAGTACGGATGCCGCCTCGTCGAGCAATTAGATGTGGGATAAACCCGGGCCACTTCAGACGCGGCATGCCCGGGATTATGAACGGTTGCGTCGGCCGCACAGCATTTTGGTCAGCACCAAGGTCGGCAAAGAACCGATTAATGCCACGGGCTGCCCTTTCCCAACGGTCGACATTCTTCTCCGATGCACGCAAAGGAAGCCCGTCTGGCCGGACAAGCGGAATATATAGGTGTGCTCCTTCAGGACCGGAACGCACCAGGTAGTATTCTTCAATCATCAATTGCTCCAGGCGTGCCTCCACGGCCGTCCTGAACGTTCCCCAACCGTTTCGAAGCTGTCGCTGGTGGTAGGCAGTCATCCGCTTGCCATCAAGGTCTAAAACGATACCCAGAATGTGCCGGCCAGTCTCAGTCGTGTAAGTCGCCAGCTGCTTGCCATCCCGACGGGCCTTGTATTGAGTGAGTTGCAGGCTGCACCAATGCTCAGCCGCATGGCCGTTTGCCTGCTCCGTCAGATACTGCCGAATCGACGTTGGTGATTTGAACGGCTTTCGTTGCGGTGATCCCTCAAGGTCGTCGCGCCGATAGAAGACCAGGAATGCCTGGTCGCTCTTCCGCCCGGTGGCCAGGGGCTTGTCCTTTTGCCTCCGCCGGTCCCGTGAGCCGCTGCTGAACACGGTTGGGGGCACGATAAGTTGTAGAAACTCCATGGCCGCATCCACTGATGGAGCTGTCAGGGGTTCTGGCAAATAGGTGAGTGTGGTTTCGCGCTCCCGGGCCAGGATAGAGGACACAACAAAACCTCCTCACTTGGAGTGGGTATGCAGACTACAGCCCACCCCTTGCCCTGTGAGGAGGTTCCCGGTTATAATGCCTTTGCAGACATTAGGTTTCTGGGATCCTCCGTCACTAGGCCACTGGTGGTCACTGGGTCACTGGGTCACTGGGTCACTGGGTCACTGGGTCACTGGGTCACTGGGTCACTGGGTCACTGGGTCACTGTGGGTCACTGTGGGTCACTATTATGGGACGAGGGTCTACTTGGGGCCCGTATCTCCTCACTGCTTGCGAGGCGGATGAGAGGAGGTGCGGGTTTTCTATTTCCGTTACAGACGCCTTCGGGGCGTCTTTTTCTATGCTTATGCTGGGGGGGAAGCGCGCCCTGGGGCGAATCCCCCGTCTCTTGCCAGCCACCACATCGGGATTATACCACATCTGGAAGGCGTCTCATTGCCTCTTCCAATCCGGCCGTTACAAATCTCCGCCTGCACATCAACTGTGGCAAGCATTCTGCTCAGCAATCTGATCAATCGCGATCTGCGTAGCAAACTTTTTTCCTATTCCTCCCAGTTGTTGATGAAGTGATAATGCTTGCCTCCAGTGGCGGACATAGACGGCAAAAAAACAGCTGTACGCATACTCACACAACGATTTCATGCCATTTACCCGGCCAGCTGAGTTTGTAACATGTTACAAGCCATATGACTATATGGTGATATCACGGCGCGGCTTGTTTGCCGAGCCATTCTTTGACGGCCGCCTGCAGCTTCTTAGAGACCGACCGCCGGCCACCCTCGATCAGCGTAATGAGCGATCGGGTAACACCGATCTCGCGGGCAAACGCTTCTTGGCTCATATTGAAGTGCTTGCGGAGATCCGTCAGGGATTTCCCGGTGATCTGACCCTCGCTGATGCGCCGCACGATCGCGGGGATTCTGACTGGTGCGGTTAACTCCTTCGGAGCAGGCAGGGCATAGAACTGCCTGGCTTCCTCGGGCGCAGCGACCTCGACTGATGCCTGCAGCCATGTCTGGAGCCAGCGTTTTCTCGGCCGTTTTGCCTCATCCCAGGTGTCCGGCGCATACTGCCACCCGGCGATGACTCGATCATCAGTGAGCCGCTGTAGGGCCCGCTGAAGTCGCAACTTCGTCTCCTCCGGATGGGCAGGATCTGGCCAGTAATGAGCTGCCTCGAGCAGCTGAGCCACGGTGTGCCGCTGGACACTATCGGCGATATCGCTGCCCCGACGGTCCCAGCTGTAGGCGAAGTACCTGGTCAGCCGCTTCTCCCAATTCTCCGTCCGTCGCCGATAGGTCAGCGCTTTTCGGCTTAACAAGGCGATAGGTCGGCCGGCACCAGCAAAGTATCGGGCAAACATCTCGCCCGGGCGGATTAGGAGGGCCCTGATCTCGGTCTGGCCCAAAAAATCTGTTTGAGAAAGATCCATTCCCACCTCAAGCGCCGGCCCGCCTAATTGACGCTCAACAGGAACCATGCGGCGATTTCCCTGGCCGTCATCCCGCTCCTCGATGATGGTCATAGAGAAAACCTGCAGCCGCATTGCAATAATCCGTAGCAAAGCCTCTGTGACGGCTGTTCTCTGCGCAGCGGTAAACCCGCCTCGCCGGCCACCAGTGAGATGTGAGGAGAGCCCGCGATACGCCAGGATCTCGTCCACACTAACCCAAACCTTCGCTTCTAAAGACGGGGCGCTGGCTACCCATTGACATACCAAGGCGTCCCACACATCAGCTGTGAGATCGTCTAGCGACTGTAGAAGTCCCCACATCCGCTGTCGATACTGTTCAACTTGCTCATCCGGAATGATCGCATGAGGGTTTTGTGCCTGCGGGGTGAAGATCACTTCAGCACTGACGCTCTCGCCTGCCAAGGTAGCTCTTGGCCAATCGCCGGGAATCTGCTGAATGGCATCTCGACCCTTTTCCATCAAGTGACGGACTAAGTAGTTCAGCTCGCCACTTACGGTATGTCCCATGCCACCCGGAAAAGCGTTGATCCGTCCCGGGTAAAGCTGAACTGAAGCCTTTCCTTGTGTGCCGGCCTTCTCTTTTGTCAATCACACACCCCATTTACGGAGTTCGGATGTAATCCGCAACACCTCTGATGGTTTGATTGTCCGGGGTGAATTCAGTTCCGTCAATTCCAAAGCATCGGCCTCAGCGATTCCTAATCATACACATTGGGATTCTGGTTGATTTACTTGATCATCTCGATGGCTTGCGGCCGTAAGTCTGACCTCGATTCATATGAAGAGACGATAGGGCAACCTTGTCTCGTTATCAAACTCACTGTCGATATACCTTGTTTATGTATGATTGAGCACCACTAAGGTCGCCAAAATGAATAAGGACCGCTGCATACGCAGCGGTCCAAATAGTTTGGGCGGCGACCTACTCTCCCACGCTCGAGGCGTAGTACCATCGGCCCTGAGAGGCTTAACGGCCGTGTTCGGAATGGGAACGGGTGATCCCTCTCGGCATAGCCACCCTAAATCTATGAGGTTCGTACCCTCAAAACTGCCAGTGGTGTGTGAAGATCGCATCAACCAGGATCCAAATTGAGGTCAAGCCCTCGGCCGATTAGTACCGGTCCGCTCCACGGATTACTCCGCTTCCACTCCCGGCCTATCTACCTGGTAGTCTTCCAGGGGCCTTACTGTCTTGTGACATGGGAAGTCTCATCTTCAGGACGGCTTCGCACTTAGATGCTTTCAGCGCTGATCCGTTCCGGCCATGGCTACCCAGCGATGCCCTTGGCAGGACAACTGGTACACCAGCGGGCCGTCCACCCCGGTCCTCTCGTACTAGGGGCAGCTCCCGTCAAACTTCCTCCGCCTGCGATGGATAGGGACCGAACTGTCTCACGACGTTCTGAACCCAGCTCACGTACCGCTTTAATTGGCGAACAGCCAAACCCTTCGGACCGACTTCAGCCCGAGGATGCGATGAGCCGACATCGAGGTGCCAAACCTCCCCGTCGATGTGGACTCTTGGGGGAGATAAGCCTGTTATCCCCAGGGTAGCTTTTATCCGTTGAGCGACGGCCCTTCCACTCAGTGCCGCCGGGTCACTAAGCCCGTGTTTCCACCCTGCTCGACCTGTCCGTCTCGCAGTCAAGCCTGCTTCTGCCTTTACACTCTGTGGATGATTTCCAACCATCCTGAGCAGACCTTTGGGCGCCTCCGTTACTCTTTGGGAGGCGACCGCCCCAGTCAAACTGCCCACCTGGCACGGTCCGTTGTCCCGCTTCAGGGACTCACGTTAGAATTCCGATGCTTCGAGGGTGGTATCCCAACGGCGCCTCCACCGAGACTAGCGTCCCGGCTTCTCCGGCTCCCACCTATCCTGTACACGAACCACCAAAATCCAATACCAGGCTACAGTGAAGCTCCATGGGGTCTTTCTGTCCAATCGCAGGTAACCTGCATCTTCACAGGTACTTCAATTTCACCGGGTCTCTCGCCGAGACAGCGCCCAAGTCGTTACGCCATTCGTGCGGGTCGGAACTTACCCGACAAGGAATTTCGCTACCTTAGGACCGTTATAGTTACGGCCGCCGTTTACTGGGGCTTCGGTTCACAGCTTCGCTTGCGCTGACCGTTCCCCTTAACCTTCCAGCACCGGGCAGGCGTCAGCCAGTATACGTCGCCTTCCGGCTTAGCACTGACCTGTGTTTGTGGTAAACAGTCGCTTGGGCCTCTCCTCTGCAACTCACCAAGGCTTCGTGGTGTTTCTCCACTTACCCCGACAAGCCACCCTTCTCCCGAAGTTACGGGTGCATTTTGCCGAGTTCCTTAGCGAGAGTTCTCCCGCGCACCTGAGGATTCTCTCCCCGCCTACCTGTGTCGGTTTGCGGTACGGGCACCCCGTGTCTCCCTAGCGGCTTTTCTTGGCAGCATGGCGT
>Ga0196970_1002314_pt1 | contig 10136 bp, 7 predicted proteins | sample S1v_513CmetaG_FD_148672 | JGI IMG/M metagenome (GOLD analysis project Ga0196970, IMG submission 148672) | Soil microbial communities from Anza Borrego desert, Southern California, United States - S1+v_5-13C | ecosystem: Environmental > Terrestrial > Soil > Desert | place: USA: California... | reverse complement strand
CATCCGCTGGTTCGCGGACGGGGTGCTGAACGCGGCCGCCAACTGCACCGACCGGCACCTCGCCGGGCGCGGCGACCAGGTCGCCATCATCTTCGAACCGGACGACCCGGCCGAGCAGCCGCGCCGGATCACCTACGCCGAGTTGCACCGCGAAGTTTGCCGCATGGCGAACGTCCTGAAGGCGCACGGGGCGAAGAAGGGCGACCGGGTGACCATCTACCTGCCGATGATCCCGGAGGCGGCGTTCGCCATGCTGGCCTGCGCGCGCATCGGCGCCATTCATTCGGTCGTCTTCGGCGGCTTCTCGCCCGACAGCCTGGCCGGCCGCATCGAGGACTGCCGCTCGCGCCTGATCATCACCGCCGACGAGGGCCTGCGCGGCGGCAAGCGCATTCCGCTGAAAGCCAATGTCGACGCGGCGCTGGAGCGGGTCTCCGGCGTCGATCACGTCCTGGTGGTCCGCCGCACCGGGGCCGGGGTGACGATGACGCCCGGGCGCGACGTGTCCTACGCCGAGGCCGCCGCGGCCGTCTCCGACGACTGTCCGGCCGAGCCGATGGGGGCCGAGGACCCGCTGTTCATCCTCTACACCTCCGGTTCGACGGGGAAGCCAAAAGGCGTGCTGCACACCACCGGAGGATACCTCGCCTGGTGCGCCTGGACCCACGAGGCTGTGTTCGACTACCGCCCGGGGCAGATCTACTGGTGCACCGCCGACGTGGGCTGGGTCACCGGCCACAGCTACATCGTCTACGGCCCGCTCGCGAACGGCGCGACCACGGTGATGTTCGAGGGGGTACCCAACTGGCCGACCACCAGCCGCTTCTGGGAGGTGATCGACCGCCATCAGGTCGAGATCTTCTACACCGCCCCGACCGCGCTCCGGGCCCTGATGCGCGAGGGCGACGAGCCGGTGAAGCGGACCTCGCGAAAGTCCCTGCGCCTGCTGGGCAGCGTCGGCGAACCGATCAATCCCGAGGCCTGGCTGTGGTACTGGCGCGTCGTGGGCGAGGAGCGCTGCCCCATCGTCGATACCTGGTGGCAGACCGAGACCGGCGGCATCCTCGTCTCGCCCCTGCCTGGGGCGACTGACCTGAAGCCGGGTTCGGCGACCCGGCCCCTGCCGGGCGTCCAGCTGCAGCTGGTGGATGCCGACGGCGGGGTGCTGGAAGGCGCCGCGTCGGGCAACCTGTGCATCACCGACAGCTGGCCCGGCCAGATGCGCACTGTCTATGGCGACCACGACCGGTTCCTCGAGACCTACTTCTCGACCTACCCGGGGAAGTACTTCACCGGCGACGGCTGCCGCCGCGACGAGGACGGCTACTACTGGATCACCGGCCGGGTGGACGACGTGCTCAACGTGTCGGGTCACCGCCTGGGCACCGCCGAGATCGAGAGCGCCCTGGTCGGGCACTCGGGCGTGGCCGAGGCCGCCGTGGTCGGCTTCCCGCACGACATCAAGGGCCAGGGCGTCTGGTGCTACGTCACCCTGCAGGTGGGCGTGGCGCCCAGCGATGAGCTGAAGGCCGAGTTGCGCAACTGGGTGCGGCAGGAGATCGGCCCGATCGCCTCGCCCGACGTGATCCAGTGGGCGCCCGGGCTGCCCAAGACCCGCTCGGGCAAGATCATGCGGCGCATCCTGCGCAAGATCGCCGAGGGAGACATGTCCAACCTGGGAGACACGAGCACCCTGGCCGACCCGTCTGTGGTGGAGGACCTGGTGACGAACCGGGCGGGGTAGGGGACGGCTTTCGCCCTCCCTCGGTAGGGCCCGGAGACGCGCAGCGGAACCGGGGGAGGCGTGCCCGGTGCGCGACGCTGTCGCCGCCGCGGTGGCTGAGGGTTGTCCGCCGGCCGACGCCTCTCCGGCTCCGTCGCCGCTTCGCGCCGCCGCTCGCCTCCTCTCCCGAGGGAGAGGAAAGACGCGCGAAGTCCGGAGCACACCTTCCTGATCCCCTTGTGGGCTTTCCGTCCTGACGGCGCGAAAGTTCCACCAAGGAGGTTCAGGGGAAACTCCGACCTACACCGGGTATTCCTCTCCTCCCCCGCCTTGTCGCCGCAGCCAGGGGAGGAGGGCGAAGATCCCGGCCTCAACCCGAAATTTACCGTCCTGGCCTAGGCAGGAAGCGCAAACCGCGCCGGGACTCCCATGGAACTGCTGCTCGCCGCCCTGCTCTGTCTCTTCGCCGCCCTGGTCATCGCCGGGGCGCTGAGCGACGTGGCCACAATGACGATCCCCAACTGGATCTCGGGCGTGCTGGTCGTGGCCTTCTTCCCGGCCGCCCTCGCCGCCGGCCTGCCGGTGGGTGAAGTCGCCGGCCACGTCGGGGTGGGCTTCGTCGCCCTGCTGCTGGGCATGGTCATGTTCGCCCTGCGCTGGATCGGCGGCGGCGACGCCAAGCTGATGGCGGCCGCGGCCCTGTGGCTCGGCGTCGCGGGGACGCCACAGTTCCTGCTCTGGACCGGGATCACCGGCGGCCTGTTCGCCCTGCTCCTGATGCAGGCGCGGGCGGTGGGCCAGGTCTATGTGGGCCGCGCTCCGCGCTGGGTCGGCCGCCTGCTCGAGCCGAAGGGCGACATCCCCTACGGCGTGGCGCTGTGCGCCGGCGCGCTTGCGGCGTTTCCGCACAGCATTCTGGTTTCCGGGCTCTAGGACGGCGCCTCCGCCGAATCCCTTGTCCTTCCGGGGCCGGCGCTTAGGTCGTCGTTAACACCCTCCGGTCACTCTCATCGAGGACGCAGTGCGTCCGAATTCCGGTCTTCGGCCGGGCTGCGCGACGGGGGACCGGGATCAATGAAACCCATTCGGATCATCGTACTGGCTGTGGCCGCCGTGGCCGCTATCGGGCTGGCCCTGCTGGTGCGCAACATGATGGCCGGCAAGCCGACGAACGAGGCGACCGCCGCCGTGCCGGTCGTGGCGGAAAAGCCCATGGCCCGCGTGCTCGTGGCCAAGCGCGACCTGAAGGTCGGCGAGCGCCTGACCGCCTCCGACATGGACTGGCAGCCTTGGCCCGTCGACGCCGTGAACGCAGCCTTCGTCACGGACGGGTCTGTGACGACCGCGGCGCAACCGGCGGCCGAGGCCCCGGCGCCCGACAAGGGCGAGAAGGACGACAAGAAGGCGGCGAAGGCCGAACCGGCCGCCGAGGTCGCCGCGACCGTGACCCGCGCCGTCGAGCGCCTGGGGGGCGGCGGGCCCAAGGCCGCCTACGTGGGCGCCGTGGTGCGCGAGGCCTTCCTCGCCGGCGAGCCCATCGTCGACGGGAAGGTGGTCCGCGCGGGCGAAAGCGGCTTCATGGCCGTGGTGCTGCAGCCGGGCATGCGAGCCATGTCGGTGCCGATCACGGTGGAGACCGCCAGCGGCGGCTTCATCCTCCCGGGCGACCGCGTGGACGTGCTCCTCAGCGCCCAGGTCCAGAGCGACAACCAGGAGGGCGCGCCGCGCAAGGCCTTCATGGCCAACCTCGTGCTCCAGAACGTCAAGGTCCTGGCCATCGACCAGGCCACCCAGCCGGAGAAGGGCGCGACCACCGTGGTGGGCGCCACCGCGACCCTCGAGGTCGGTCCCCGCGAGGCCGAGGCGCTCGCGCTGGCGAAGGCCCAGGGCGACCTCTCCCTGGTGCTCCGCTCCTATGCCGACGTCGGCGGGCCGTCGGGCGTAGCGACCTCCGCGCGCAACGGCGCCAGCGGCGGCTCCGTGCGCATCTTCCGCAACGGCGAATCCACCAGCGTGGCGGTGAACTGATGAAACTGAACGCTTCCATCCTCCGCCGCGCCGCGGTCGCCTTGGCCGGTGCGGCCTGCCTCCTGGCGGCGCCCGCGGCCGTGCAGGCCCAGTCGACCGTCCGCGTCGAACTGGGCGGCGCCGGCGCCGCGGCCCAGAACCTCAGCCTGCCGCGCGGAAAGTCGGCCATCGTCGAGCTTCCCGTCGACGCCCGCGACGTCCTGGTGTCGAACCCCGCCGTGGCCGACGCCGTGCTGCGCACGCCGCGCCGGATCTACGTCCTGGGCGTCGCCCCGGGCCAGACCGACGCTGTCTTCTTCGACGCGGCCGGCCGCCAGATCCTCAGCCTCAACATCCGCGTCGACCAGTCGACGGCGGCGCTGGAGGACACCATTCGCCGGGTCGCGCCGACCTCGCAGGTCCGTATCGAGGCGGCCAACGACGGCCTGATCCTGACCGGCTCGGTGGCGAGCGCCTCTGAAAGCAGCGCCATCGAGAAGATCGCCCACCGCTACGTCGAGAAGCCCGAGCAGGTCATGAACATGCTCAGCATCCGCGGCGGCGACCAGGTGATGATCAAGGTCCGCATCGTCGAGATGCAGCGCAACATCATCAAGCAGCTGGGCGTGGACACGAACTTCATCGTCAACCAGCTCAGCGAGGGCCGCTGGGTCCTCGGCGGCTCGCCCACCTTCGGGGTGAACGGCAAGCCGATGGGCGATTTCGTCGCCGGCTACCAGAAGCAGGACGCCGACGACACCGCCAGCGCCCTCATGCAGGCCTTCGAGCGCGTCGGGATCGTCCGCACCCTGGCCGAGCCGAACCTCACGGCCATCTCGGGCGAGAGCGGCAAGTTCCTGGCCGGGGGCGAGTTCCCCGTGCCGGTCGGTCGCGACGACGACGGCATCACCATCGAGTTCAAGCCGTACGGCATCGGGCTGGGCTACACGCCGGTGGTGCTGTCGGAGGGTCGGATCTCGATCAAGATCTCGACCGAGGTTTCGGAACTGACATCCGAAGGCGCCATCCAGGTGCAGGGCCTCCAGATCCCCGGCCTGCAGGTGCGCCGCGCCGAAACGACGGTCGAAATGGCCTCGGGGCAGTCGCTGATGATCGCGGGCCTGCTCAAGGAGCAGACCAAGCAGAACATCGACTCGGTCCCGGGCATGACCAACCTGCCGGTGCTGGGCGCCCTGTTCCGCTCGCGCGACTACCTCGCCGGCGAGACCGAGCTGGTCGTCATCATCACGCCCTACATCGTCAACGGCACGAACCCCAACCGCATGCAGACTCCCGCCGACGGCCTCCAGGTCGCAGGCGACATGGACAGCATCCTGCTGGGCCGCATGAACCGCGCCACCCGCCCCGGCGCCGCCGGCGGCCCCCCGCCCGCGGCCTACCAGGGCCCCGTCGGCTACGTGATCGAGTAGAGGACCCGCGCTGATGATCATCCGCACCCTTTCGCTTGTGGGCGTCGCCGGCCTCCTTGCGGCCTGCACCGCCACCGCCGGCGGCGGCCGTCCCCCGGCCCTGACGCCGACCACCCAGTACAGCCTCCAGGCAGAGGCGGCGGTCGAGGAGATCGCCCTCGCGCCCCGTGAGGACGGACTGTCGCCGGCCCAGCGCGCCGCGCTCGGCGACCTCGCCCTGCGCTCCGAGGGCAAGCCGATCACCATCCGCGCCCCGGCCGGCGGCGACCCCGTCGTCGTGCGCAGCGCCTTTAACGCCAAGGCGGCGCTGGAAGGCATGGGCGTGCCGGCGCAGCTCCTGCGCGTGGGCAGCTACGACGCTCCGGACGGCCGCGCCCCGATCCTGGTGGGCTTCACCGGCTACCGCGCCGTGATCCCCACCTGCGGCCGCGAGTGGAACAACCTCACGGCCACGCGCGACAACAGCACCCATACGAACTTCGGCTGCGCAGTGACCGCCAACATGGCGGCCCAGATCGCCGACCCGTCGGACATCGTCACGCCGCAGCCGCTGGACCCCACCGACGCGACGCGCCGCTCGGTGGTGCTCGACAAGTACCGCCAGGGCCAGACGACCGCGGCGGAAACCGACGACCGCTCCTCGGGCAACGTTTCGCGCGTCGTTCCGTGACCGGATGCAGGGCTGAGTAGATGAATAGGGCTTTGAAGATGCCGGGCGCCTCGTTCGACGACGACGCATTCCAGGGCGACGACCTGGCCTTCCCGACCCCCGGCGGCGGCTACAACCGTCCGTTCGAGGACGACGACGACCTCGAGATCGTCGGCGGCAACGTCGAGCGCCTGCCGGTCGCCCCGGTGGAGCATGCGCCGGCCTATGCCGCTCCGGTCAGCTTCAATCCGGTCGGCGACCTGGTCGGCGCCGCCGAGTCCGCCATGGGCACGGTGTCGGTGCCGCGCATCGGCATCCACCTGTTCGGCGAGCGCTCCGACACGCTGGACGCGGCGCAGAAGGCCGGCTCCGACCGCCGCCTGGCCCGCGCCACGACCGTCGTGCGCATGGGCGGCCTGCGCGCCGCCATCGAGACCTACCAGCAGGAGCCGACCCCCTCGCTGGTGATCGTCGAGAGCGCGGCGCCCGCGGCGCACCTGATCGCCGAACTGGACCAGCTGGCCCAGGTCTGCGACCCGGGCACCAAGGTCGTGGTCATCGGCGCCGCCAACGACATCATGCTGTATCGCGAGCTGATGCGCCGCGGCGTCAGCGAGTACCTGGTCGCCCCGATCCAGCCGCTGCAGCTGATCGGCGCCATCGGCGGCCTGTTCTCGGACCCGGCCGCCCCCTTCGTCGGCCGTTCCATCGCCTTCGTCGGCGCCCGCGGCGGGGTCGGTTCATCCACCGTCGCCCACAACGCGGCCTACGCCATCAGCGAGCGCATGGCGTCGGAGACGGTGATCGTCGATCTCGACCTGCCCTTCGGCACGGCCGGCCTCGATTTCAATCAGGACCCGCTGACCGGCGTCGCCGACGCCCTGACCCAGCCGGACCGCCTCGACTCCGTGCTGCTGGACCGGATGATGGTGCGGTGCTCGGAGCGGCTCAGCCTGTTCGCCGCGCCCGCCTCCCTCGACGCCGACTGGGACATCGCGCCCGAGGCCTACGAGGAGGTCACCCAGAAGATCCGCACGACGGCGCCCTACATGGTGCTGGACCTGCCCCACACCTGGTCCGGCTGGATGCGCAACATGCTCATCTCGGCCGACGAGGTGGTGGTGGTGGCCACGCCCGACCTGTCGTCGCTGCGAAACGCCAAGAACATGATCGACCTGGCCCGCGCCGCGCGCCCCAACGATGCGCCGCCGCGGCTGGTGCTGAACCAGGTGGGCGTGCCCGGCCGGCCGGAGATCCCGCTCAAGGACTTCACCAACGCCATGGGGGTGGCGCCGACCCTCGTGCTGCCGTTCGATCCGAAGCTGTTCGGCAACGCGGCCAACAATGGCCAGATGGTCATGGACCTCGGTCCGAAGTCGAAGGCGGCCGAGGGCTTCAGCTATCTCGCCTCGGTCCTGGCCAAGCGGGACCTGCCGGCCCTGCCGGCGCCCAAGGCCGCGGGCGCGGCCGAAGCCAAGAAGTCCTTCATCAGCAAGCTGCTGAAGCGATAGGGGAACGCGCGGGTGTTCGGAAAACGCGGAACGGGCGACGAAGCGCCGGCACGGAGCTCCTTCGGGCTGGCCGGTCAGGCGCGTCCGGCCGCCAACCCTGCCCAGCCGGCGCAGCCGGCGCAGACGCCCTACCCCGAGACCTTCGATGCGCGCGAGGATCCGGCGGCCGGCTCGGCCGCCCAGTCGCGCCTCGACGCCCTGGCCGCCAAGCCCGCGCCCCAGACCCATCAGGCCAAGCCCGCCGCGCAGCCGGGACCGGCGGCGGCGCCCGCCGGCGCGGCCGCGTCCGCGGGCCCCCGTCCCCAGGCCTCGCCGGCCTCCGAACGCATCTCCAACGCCAACGGCCAGGGCCCGCGCCAGGCCGGCGGCAAGCAGGGCTCCGGCGCGAAGTCCGGCTTCGAGCAGATCCGCCAGGCCCAGGCCCCGGTCGCCGAGATCGTTCGCGAGCAGAGCGACTACTATCACGCCACCAAGACGCTCATCTTCAACGCCCTGCTGAACACGATCGACCTGGCCCAGCTGGCCCAGCTCGACCCAAAGGCGGCGGCCGAGGAGATCCGCGACATCGTCGCAGAGCTGGTGGCCATCAAGAACGTCTCGATGTCCGTGGCGGAGCAGGAGAACCTGGTCCAGGACATCATCAACGACGTCCTCGGGTACGGCCCGCTGGAACCCCTGCTGGCCCGCGACGACATCGCCGACATCATGGTCAACGGCGCCGGCCGCGTGTTCATCGAAGTGGCCGGCAAGGTCCAGCTGACCAACGTCCGCTTCCGCGACAACAGCCAGCTGATGAACATCTGCCAGCGGATCGTGTCCCAGGTCGGCCGCCGCGTGGACGAAAGCTCGCCCATCTGTGACGCCCGCCTGCCGGACGGCAGTCGCGTCAACGTCATCGGTCCGCCTCTTGCGCTGGATGGTCCCACCCTGACCATCCGTAAGTTCAAGAAGGACAAGCTGACCATGCGCAACCTGGTGGAGTGGGCCTCCATCAGTCCCGAAGGGGCGCGCGTGCTCGGCGTGATCGGCGCCAGCCGATGCAACATCCTGATCTCCGGCGGCACCGGCTCGGGCAAGACCACGCTGCTCAACTGCATGACGGCGTTCATCGATCCCACCGAGCGCGTCATCACCTGCGAGGACGCCGCGGAACTGCAGCTGCAGCAGCCGCACGTGGTGCGCCTGGAAACCCGTCCGCCGAACCTGGAGGGCCAGGGCGCCATCCTGATGCGCGACCTCGTCAAGAACTGTCTGCGGATGCGTCCCGAGCGCATCATCGTCGGCGAAGTCCGCGGCCCCGAGGCGTTCGACCTGTTGCAGGCCATGAACACCGGCCACGACGGCTCCATGGGAACCCTGCACGCCAACTCGCCGCGGGAAGCCATCAGCCGTCTGGAATCGATGATCACCATGGGCGGCTACGGCCTGCCCACCAAGACCATCCGTGAGATGATCGTCGGCTCGGTCGACGTCATCATCCAGGCCGCCCGCCTGCGCGACGGCTCGCGTCGCATCACCCACGTCACCGAGGTGCTGGGCCTGGAGGGCGACGTGATCATCACCCAGGACCTGTTCGTCTACGAGATCACGGGCGAGGACAAGGACGGCCGCGTGCTGGGCCGTCACCGCTCGACCGGCATCGCCCGTCCGCGCTTCTGGGACCGCGCCCGCTACTACGGCCTCGAGCGCGAGCTGGCCGAGGCCCTGGACGCCGCGGAGTAACCGTCATGCTCACCACCATCCTCATCGCGGTCCTGGGCTTCGTCACCATCGCCGGCGTCGGCTTCGCCTTTGTCGGCGCGGGCGGGAGCGCCGACACGGCCGTGAAGCGGGCCCAGTCCCTCGGCGTCAACGACAAGACCACCGGCGCCGACGGGAAGGTCCGCCGCAAGCCGATGAGCCGCGAGGCCAGCGCCGAGGCGCGGCGCAAGGACATCCTCAACAAGCTGAAGGACGCCGAGCGCAAGGAGCGCAAGGCGCGCGTCACCCTGCGCAACCGCCTCCAGCAGGCCGGCCTGTCCGGCGACGTGAAGAAGTTCTGGCTGATCAGCGCCGTGGTCGCCGTGGTCGCCGGCGGCGCCCTGTTCATGGCCGGACAGAAGCCGCTGATCGTGCTGGGCGTCGCCTTCGCGGCGGGCCTGGGCCTGCCGCGCTGGGTGATCGGCTTCATGGCCGGACGCCGCACCAAGAAGTTCACCGCCGAGTTCGCCAACGCCGTCGACGTCATCATCCGCGGCATCAAGTCCGGCCTGCCCGTGCACGACTGTCTCAAGATCATCGGCCGCGAGAGCCCCGCGCCGCTCGGGCCGATGTTCCAGCGCCTGGTCGAGAACGTGGGCATGGGGCTGACCCTCGAGCAGGGACTCGAGAAGATGTACGAGACCATGCCGACGCCGGAGCTGCGCTTCTTCACCATCGTGGTGGCGATCCAGCAGAAGACCGGCGGCAACCTGGCCGAGGCCCTGACCAACCTCACGGTGGTCCTGCGGGCGCGGAAGATGATGCGCGAGAAGATCAAGGCCCTGTCGTCCGAAGCCACGGCGTCGGCAGGCATCATCGGCTGCCTGCCGCCAGGGGTGATGACCATCGTCATGGTCACGACGCCCTCGTACATGTCGCTGATGTTCACCGACCCGCGTGGTCACCTCATGCTGCTGGGCAGCGCCATGTGGATGGGAGCGGGCGTCTTCGTGATGAAGAAGATGATCTCGTTCAAGATCTGAGGCCCGCCCGATGGAATCCTTCGCCCGCGCCATCGTCCGTCCGGAGAACCTGATCGCCGCCGGCGTGGCGATCCTCGTGTTCGCCGCGTTCAT
>Ga0196970_1002313_pt1 | contig 10142 bp, 8 predicted proteins | sample S1v_513CmetaG_FD_148672 | JGI IMG/M metagenome (GOLD analysis project Ga0196970, IMG submission 148672) | Soil microbial communities from Anza Borrego desert, Southern California, United States - S1+v_5-13C | ecosystem: Environmental > Terrestrial > Soil > Desert | place: USA: California... | reverse complement strand
CCGTGCGACGGTCGACGGCGATGAGCAGGCTGTAGCTACACTCCTCGTGGCCCTTGTCCAAAGCGGCGTGCCGGTCATCCACTTCGCCGAGGCGCAGTCCAAGTTGGAAGATGTCTTCATGTCGATTACGGGGGGTGGACACGAATGAAGCTGCCCGCCATCAACCCCGTGCTCGCACGTGAGTCGCGGGTCCGCATGCGGGGCTGGAAGGCCCCGGCGCTCATTACGCTCTACGTGGCCGTGCTTGGGTTCATCGCATGGTTCATTCTGGCCGTTACCCGGGCCGTCGGGCAGACCTTCGCCCCGGAGTTGGGCGGCATCATTTTCGCCATGCTGGGCGTCGCACAGTTCGGCCTGCTGGTCTTCTCGGCGCCGGGCCTGACGGCGGGCGCCATCGCCGGTGAACGGGAAAAGCAGACGCTCGACCTGCTCCTCATCACGCGCATGACGCCATTTCAGGTTGTGACCGGAAAGCTCTGGGCCGCGGTGGCCTTCAGCCTGCTGCTGATGTTCGCTTCACTGCCCGTCTACAGCCTGCTCTTCCTGATGGGCGGCATCTCCATGTCGCACCTCGCACAGACGACGGCCGTGTATATCGTCACCGTCTTCCTGCTGGGCGCCCTGGGCCTCTACTTCAGCTCTGTCTTCCGGCGGACGCAGGCGGCTGTCGTCGCTTCGTACGGCGTGGCGCTGGGCTGGATGCTGGCCCTGCTCGTCGCCAGCGTGCTGACCTTCGAAGTCTTCAACCGGCCACCTGACCTGCCGCCTTCGTGGGCGACGATCCTGGCGTACGGAAACCCGGTGGTTGGCCTTTCTTCCGCCATGGGCGGGCCTATCGGCGAACTGACCTATCTCTATCAGAAGATCTTGCTGACGCCGGAAGCTCGGGCGGCGATCTGGTGGAAGTACTGCATCTTCGCGGTGGGGGCCACGGCGATGCTGGTGTGGCTGACGTCACGGCGCATTCGGCCGTACCAAGAAAAGTAACGATGAGGCGGTGTGGGGGATGAAATCCCTGCTGCGTGGGCTCCTGGTGCTTGCGGTGGTGTGGATGACGGCCCTGCCGATGCGGGCCGCGGCCGAGCCCGTTCTGAAGGCCGAGGCGGTGGCCGGGTTTGGCGGCTACGCCAAAGCGGGCAAATGGGTGCCCGCCGAGGTGACCATTCAGAACGACGGAGCCGAGTTCGAAGGCGTCATCCGGTTCCTCATGTCCGCCAGCATGGGCGGGCAGGGGTTCCATAAGGGCATCTACGACACGCCTGTCGTCGTGCCGGCTGGCAGCACCAAGCGGGTCCAGCTCGCGCTGCCTCTGACCGAAGGCGGCATCGACCCGACGCTCAAGCTCATGGTGGGCGATGAGGTTATCTCGGAGATTCCGTTCCAACTGGAGACCGCCGGTGAACTGATGGTCATCGGCGTGCTTGGCGTGGAACCGTCCGAACTGACGGGCCTTGCGGGCAAGGTAATCGGCGGACGGAAAGTCCGGCTTGTGCAGCTCGACAGTGCGCACCTGCCCAGCGACCCGCTGCTGCTGGAGAATCTCGACGGGGTGTTGCTGGACCGCTTCGCCTACAGCGAGCTGCCCGAACCCCAGCGCCTGGCGCTCCAAGGCTGGGTAGAGCAAGGCGGCGTCCTGATCGCCGCCGCCGGACCGGAGGCGAACCGGCTGGAAGGCTTGTCGCCCTGGATCTCCCTGCCGATTACCGGCCTGCAGACGGTGCAGATCCCGGGCGTGGGCATCGGGCCGCTGTCGCAGGTCGAGGCAAGAGGCGGCTGGCAGGTGGAGCGGGCAGCCGGGGCTCAGCCCTTGGCCCTCCGGCTTGAGAAGGGGCGTGGCTCGGTCCATCTGCTCACTTTTGATCCGGCGCTTGAGCCGTTCGCCTCCTGGCAGGGGCTGCCGGATGTGTTGGCGCCCATGCTGCCCAGCCTGGACGCAGCCATGGGCGGGGGAATGCCCATGGGCCCCATGGGCAAGGCGAATATGGTCCTCATCGACAGCCTGCACCAGTTTCCTGTGCGGGAGATTCCCTCGGCGAAGCCGCTGCTGATTCTGCTTGGCATATATGCCCTGGTGCTTGGGCCGGTCCATCTCCTGCTCCTGCGGGGGTTCCGGCGGGTCGGCTGGGCGCTGCTGACGCTGCCCATTCTGATCAGTGCCGGCGGCGTCGGCGCCTGGGCCTTTACCAAGAAGGCCAATGCCTCCGATATCATGGCGACCGCCGTGGCCGTGCTGGAAGGGCAGCCGGGCGGGGGCTCCATGCGCATCAACATGCTGGCCGGCCTCTTCATGCCGCCGGGCTCCAAGCATCGCATTGCCATGGGTGACGCGCTGCTGTCGCCGGTGCCGCCGACCTATTTCATGATTCGCCCCGACCGGCAGGGCGCGCTGCCCGACTTGGAGACGACGTTTGCAGGGGGGCGCGAGGCACAGCTCAAGCCGCGTGAGGAGTGGGGCATGCAGGCGGTCGCCGCCGAGGCGGTTGCACCGGCTGGTGGTCACGTCAGCGGTGTGCTGACGCTCGACACGCAGATGCTGAAAGGCACCCTGACCAACCATCTGCCCTTTGCGCTCAAGGGTGTGCTGGTCGCCACCGGCACCAGCTTCGTGAACGTCGGCGATGTGGGGCCGGGAGAGACGGTGGACGTGCAGCTGATGGCATCGGCGTTTGCCCAGCAATGGGGCGGCGACAACCCGTTGGCTGAAGTGATCGGCCGGGCCTATCAGTTTGCCGGCAGCCCGAACCCGACGCCGGAGGAGTATAAGCTGATGCGCCGCCAGCAGATGGGTTGGGCGGCCGCCAACGTGGTGAGTTGGGCGAGGTCCGGCAAGCAGCCGCCGGCGGTGCTGATTGGCTGGACGGAAGAGTCGGCCCTGCCGCTCACTGTTGATGGGCGCAAGCTGGAAGTGCCGGGCATGTCGCTGTACGCGCAGCCCTTGTCCGTCGTCGTGTCGGATGGCGAGTTCACGCTGCCCTCATCGATGGTGTCGGGGCGGTTGGTCGAGATGAGCGGTGTGGTCCAGGGCGGGCTCCTGCGGCCCGGTTGGTCCATGGGCAAAGGTGAGGCAGCGGTGCTCGAGTTTGACGTCCCGTCTGATTTGGTCAAGCGGGTCAAAGAGATTGAAGTGAAGGTTCCCTCTCTCGGCGGCATGCCCAACGGGCAGAACCCGGTGGAGTTGAGTATCTTCCGTTGGGCCGATTCAACCTGGCACCCCGTGAAGGACGGCGAAGCGGTTGCGGACCGGGCTTTCATCAGCCCGACCGGCACCGTGCGGGCCAAGGTGGTCCAGGTGACGTTTGAGCGCATGCCCCTCGGGCAGCCCGGACTGACGGTCCGGGGCAAGGGGGTGACGCCGTGATTCGTGCTGACGGGCTTTGGCTGAACGCCGGCGGGCGTTGGGTGCTCCAAGGTCTCTCCCTGGACGTGGTTCGGGGCGAACTGGCCGCAGTCACGGGGCCGAACGGGGTTGGCAAGAGCCTGCTCGCCAGGGCGCTGGCGGGGCTGTCTCCGCTGAGCCGTGGCAAGGTGACGGTCGATGGCGTAGACATCCGGCGGCGCAAGGCCCGGCGGATGGTCGGTTATCTGCCGCAGCAGTGCGGGCTGTACGATTACCTGACGGTGGATGAAAACGTGCGTTTCTACGCCGCCGTGGCAGGGGTTTCCTGGCGACAGCGGAAGAAGGTCTGCGGCGATTTGCTGGAGTTGGTGGGATTGGCGAAAGCCGGCGGGCAGGAGGTTGCCCGGCTGAGCCCCGGGCAGAGGCAGCGCCTGGCCCTGGCCCGCACGCTGGCGGGCGACCCGGCGGTGCTGATCCTCGATGAGCCGCTCGCCGGGCTTGACGCAGATGGGCGGGCCGACGTCCGGCATCTGCTGGCTGAACTGGCTGGGATGGGCAAGACCATTCTGGCCACGGTCGGCGACCCGGACGGACTGGTGCTAAACCGCCGGTGGCAGTTGGCGGAAGGCGTGCTGAAAGGGGGCGAGGTCGCATGATGCCGATGCTGGGCAAAGAGTGGCGGCGCCTGCTGCGGTCTCCGTCGCTGCCCTGGATGCTGGGGCTCTACGTGCTGGTGCCGGCCGTCGTGGCCGGGGTATACCTGCAGACGGCGGGCCGCCTGCCGACCGGCATGATGCCGCAGTTTGTGCCACTGATGGGCGCGCAGGCCCTGAGCAACGTGGCAGCGTGGCAGGTTCTGCTCCTGGCGCTCTGGGCGCCCTGGATGACGGCCGGCACGCTGGCCTCCGAGGTGGAGGAGCGGACCCTTGATACGTTTTTGGCCGGCGGCGGACGGCTGCTTAGCGCCGTGGCCGGCAAGTTGGTGGCAGCTTGGTCGCTGCTGGGGCTGGTGGTGTTGGCGGGGCTGCCTGCTTTCGCACTGCCGATGCTGATTGGCGGCATCAACGTCAGGCTGATGGGCCGGGTGGCGGCGCTGGAGTTGGCCACGGCCGTGTTGATGGCCGGGCTCGGTGTCCTGCTGTCCGCCTTTGGGCGGCGGTCCGGTGGCGTGGCGATGGCCGGCGTGGCGCTCGGTCTGATGCTAACACTGGGCACTGCGCTGGCATCGGGGGTGGCCGGTTCGACGTCGGGATTTGGCGGCGACCCCCGCATCAGTGCGATGATGGGCATCCCGATGGGTGATATGGCCAAAGAGGGGCCGAAGTGGCTCTACGGCAACCCGCTGGTAGGGCTCAATTCGGCGCTGGATAACGGTGCGCCCGCCCTCGTGGTCGTGCCCGGCAACTGGACCATGACGGTCTGGAAGGAGTACCGGCTCTGGCAGGTGCAACTGGTCGGGGCGGGCGTGATCGGTATCGTGAGTGGTTTGATGGCCTGGCTGGCGATGCTGGTTCGGCTCCGGTGGCGGCGCCCGCGGCTAGCCTGGAGCCGGCGAAAGGCGGTGGCCGTAAGTGGAACGGAAGCTTGATGTGAGAATGGCGCTGGTGCCCTGGCGGCAGCGGCTGACGCTGCTCGGTGTGGTGCGCTGGCTGGTGATAGGCCTGGCGGCGGGAGCGCTCCTGGCAGCCCTGGTTTGGGGTTGGGCGCATCTCTTCCTGCTGCCTTCGGCGGCTGTGGTTTCGGTCGTGGCTCTGGTTTTCGGATTGTTGTTTGCTGTTGTGTGGGCGCTCTGGACCCGGCCGGGCGTCGTGATGACGGCCCGCCGGGTTGACAGAACGCTCGGGCTGGGCGACCGCATTTCGACGGCGCTTGAGTTTGCGACAGACGATGGGCCGCTTATGCGCTCCCAGCGGCAGGATGCACTGGGCCGGCTGGGGCAGTTCCAGCCTGCCCGCAGCCTGCCCGTCAAGGTGGAGCGAAAGTGGCTGATATCGGCTGCGGTCTGCGTTGCTCTTGCTGTGGCGGCGGCCTTGATTCCGCTGCCTGACCGGGTGCTCAGGCAGGCTGCTGTGCGCACGGAAATCGAGCAGGCCAAAGAAGCGGCCGCCGAGGCCGAGAAACAAATGGAGAAGGCCCCGCTGACCGAAGAGCAACGGGAGGCCATGAAGCAGGCGCTGGCTGAGCTGCAAAGGGAGCTTGCGGCGGCGCAGAGCGAGTTTGACCCGGAAGAGGCCGCCAAGAAAGTCCAGGAGGCGCTGGCGAAGGCCGAGGACTCCCTGGCGTCGTTGGCTGGGCCGGGCGCCGAGGCACGGACCCGGGCACTGGCGGGGCTGGCCCAGCAACTGGGCGGCGATGCGCAGCTTGGGCAACTGGGCGAAGCGCTGGCTGAGCAGGACCCGGCGAAGGCGCAGGAGGCGCTGGAGAAGCTGGCCGAGCAGCTTGACGAGATGCCCGCCGGTGAGCGGGCTGAGCTGGCCAAAAAACTGCAGCGGGCCGGGCAGATGGCCAAGGGCGACCCGGGGCTGGCGCAGGCCCTGACCCAGGCCGGGCAGGACCTCGCCGTGGGCGACCTGAGCGCCGCGGCAGAGAACCTGAGCGCTGCGGCGCAGGCAACGGCGAGTGCCCAGACCCAGGCAAATGTGGCCGGGGCCGTGACCCAGGCGGTTGGGCAGCTTAGCCAGGCTGGGGAGGGTGTCCAGCAGGCTGCGTCCGGCGAGTTTGACCGGGAGGCGGCCCGCCAGGTGGCGCAGGGCCAGGGGCAGGGCCAGGGTCAGGGTCAAGGCCAGGGTCAAGGTCAAGGCCAGGGCACCGGGGGCACCGGCATGAGCTCGGGCGGCAAGGGCACCGATTGGACCGGCGACCCCGCCCAGTTCGAAACCGTCTTTACCCCCGGCCAAATCGGCCAGGGCTCCCAGGGCGAGGTGACCAGCGGCCCGCAGGGCGTCAGCCTTGGCGGCCGGCAGCTCCCCTACCAGCAGGTCCTGGGCCAGTACGCCCAGACCGCCCGTGAACACCTGAGCGCCTCGCAAGTTCCCGAAGAGCTGAAGTCTGTCGTCGAGCAGTATTTCTCCGACCTGGAGGGTGGGCAATAATGGCTGAACTGACCGCAGAACGAGTCGTAGAAGGGGTCCGGGCGCTGGAGAACCAGGTGGCCCGGGCCGTAGTGGGCCAGCGGGAAGTGGTCCGGCAGACCGTCATCGCACTGGTGGCGGGTGGCCACGTGCTCCTGGAGGGCGTGCCCGGCCTGGGCAAGACCCTGCTGGTCCGCACCCTGGCCGACGCCCTGGGCCTTCGCTTCAACCGGGTCCAGTTCACGCCGGACCTGATGCCCGCCGACATCACAGGCACCAACCTCCTGGTGGACGAAGGGGGCACCCGGTCCTTCAAGTTCATGCCGGGCCCCGTCTTCGCCAACCTGCTCCTGGCCGACGAAATCAACCGGGCCACGCCCAAGACCCAGTCCTCGCTCCTTGAAGCCATGCAGGAGCGCCAGGTGACCGTGGGCGAGGCGACTCGGAAACTTCCGGCCCCGTTCTTCGTGCTGGCCACGCAGAACCCGGTCGAGCAGGAAGGCACCTACCCGTTGCCAGAGGCCCAGCTTGACCGCTTCTTCTTCAAGATACTCGTGCCGTTCCCCACGGCCGATGAGCTGACCAAGATTCTCGACCTGACCCTGCGGCCCGCCTGGCCCCAGATCGAACACGTGCCCGAGGCGGCCGAAGTGCTGGGCAACCCGGCCTTCATCCGCAGCGTTCCCGTAGCGAGCCACCTCAAAGAGATGGCCGTGCAAATGGTCCTCGCCTCCCACCCCGACCAGCCGGGCGCCCCGGACATGGTCCGCCAGTATGTGCGCTTCGGCTGCTCGCCGCGTGCGCTGCAGGCGCTGGTGCTGGCATCCCAGGTGCGGGCCCTGCTGGAAGGCCGGTTCAATGTGGCCCAGGAAGACCTGGAGGCCGTGGCCCGGCCGGCTATGCGCCACCGCATCGGGTTGAACTTTGAAGCCCAGGCCGACGCCGTCGCCGCTGACCACGTGGTCGACGCGATCGTGAAAGCGGCGGCGCCCAAATGAGCGCGGGCACGCTGGCCCAGCAACTGGGCTATTCCCCGAGCTTTCTCAACCAGCTCAGGGCGCTGGTCCTCCAAAACAAGCGGATGCTGCCCGGCCCCGGCGCCGGGCGACGCCGCTCGCCCCGGGCCGGCTCCTCGGTCGAACTGATGGACTACCGCAACTACGTTCCCGGCGACGACCTCCGCCGCCTGGACTGGAACGTGCTGGCCCGGCTCGACTCGCTCTTCGTGCGGGTCTTCCGGGCTGAGGAGAACCTGCTGGTCCGGGTCTATGTCGACGTTTCACGATCGATGGACTTCGGCGACCCCTCCAAGTTCGCCCTGGCCCGGTCGCTGGCCGGGGCCGTGGCCTACATGGGCCTCATCGGCTACGACCGGGTCGAAACGGCCGCCCTCGGCGGCCCTGCCCTGCAAATCGTGCCCACTGCCAGCGGCGAACCCGGCACCGCCCGGGTCTGGTCATTCCTGGCCAACCTCACGCCCGACGGCCGGGGCGACATCCTGCGCCAGACCGTGGAAGCCGCCACCCGGCTCAAGGAGCCGGGCCTGACCATCATCATCACCGATGGTTTGGTCGACGGCGGTCTCACGCCGACCCTGCGGGCCCTGCTGGCCATGCGCCACGAGGTGGCGGTGGTGCAGATTCTCGACAAGGAAGAACTTGAACCTTCCTTCGAAGGCGACTGGCGCCTGACCGATGCCGAGAACATCTCCCGCCAGGTCGAAATCACGCTCACGCCAGTGACGGCCGGGGACTACCGGCAGCGAATCGCCGCGTACACCCAGGAACTGCGCGACTTCTGCCGCAAGCAGGGCGCCGGGTACTTCCTCGTCCCGGCACACACACCGTTGCCTGACGCCATCTTCGGCATGTTGCGGGGCACCTTGGCCCGGTAAGAAGCAAAGCGAACAAAAGGGGTGAATCCCCGTGGGGTTCCTCGTACCGGCGGCCCTGGCCTTTTCGGCCATCATTCCGGGCATCGTCGCCCTGTATTTCCTAAAGCTGAAGCGCCGGGAGCGGGAGATCTCCAGCACCTGGCTCTGGCGCCCCGTACTGCTGGACCGGCAGGCCAACAGCCTCTGGCAGCGGCTCCGGGTCAGCCTGCTCCTGTTGATCCAGTTGCTGGCCGCCATTGGCCTCATCCTGGCGGTGGCCCATCCCTTTGCGACGGTCAAGGCGGTCACTGCGGGCAACACCGTGCTTCTGCTCGACGCCACGGGCACCATGCAGGCCACAGACACAGAGCCCAACCGCTTCGAAGCGGCGCGCACTGAAGCCAAGCGCCTCATCAGCCAAATGCCCGCCGGCGGCAAAATGTCGCTGGTTCTGCTGACGCGCAGCCCGGAAATCCTGCTGGCCCATGCCGACAGCCGTGAGGCGCTCCGCCAGGCAGTCGACAACGCCACGCCCACGGCAGGCGACGGCGATCTGGCCCAGGGCCTGGCCCTGGCCAATTCACTGCTCCGCGGCCGCGAGCAGGACGGGCAGATCATCATCATCGGCAGCGGACATTATCGGGGCGCCGGGGAGATTGCACCGTCCGCCGTTCCCGTCACCTATGTCCCCATCGGTGCGGCGGCGCCTAACCTCGCCGTCAGCACGTTCACAACCCGCCTGGTGGAGGGCCAGCTAATGGCCTTTGCCCAGGTATCCAACTACGGGCCGGCCACGGCGCCTGCCACGGCCGAGTTCTGGGCCGACGGCAAGCTGGTCGGCGTCGAGCGGCAGAACCTGGAGCCGGGGGCCAGCCGGGCCTTTTCCTGGGCTGTCCCGAAGGATGCCCGGACGCTGGAAGTCCGCCTGCCCGCCCCCGATGCCCTCGCCCTGGACAATAAGGCCTGGGCCCTGGCCGCGGGCCAGCAGCGGAGCCGCATCAAGCTGATCTCCGAAGGAAATCCGTTCCTCCTCCGGGCGCTCCAGCTGATTCCGGGCGCCGAAGTAACCACGGCCGCAACCTTTGAAGAAGGCGACTTTGACCTGTACGTCTTCGACCGCATCAAGCCTCCGGAGGGCACCTTCGCAGGCCGTATGCTGCTGATCAACCCGCCCGGCCCCACGGAAGAGCGGTTTGTCGGCACAATCCTGCCCCGCAAGGGCGACCCGCTGCTCAAGTTCGTCGACACGGCGGATGTGCACATCAACGTGGCGCACGTCCATGCGCCTTCGCCTGATGCCCGGATTCTTTGGGAAGGGGAGACGGAGAAGGGTTCCATTCCCCTGCTCTGGACCGAGGGAAACGACCGGGCCATCTTCGGCTTCGCCCTCCAGCAGTCGGACCTGCCGCTGCGCATCGCCTTTCCGGTGCTGATGCAGAACCTGGCAGGCTGGCTCCTGCCCCCGGCCCCGGTCGATGCGCCCCAGGTGGCCCCCGGCGAGTCGGTCGGCCTGCGGCCCTGGCCCACGGCCACCCGGCTGGACGTAAAGCTCCCCGATGGGTCCAGCCAGGGCTGGGAGATCACGCCTGGCATGAACCCGCCCTACCTGGAAACCAAGGTTCCCGGTCTCTATCAGGTCACACAGCAGGTCGGCGGCGGCACCAGGAGCGCAACCTTCGCCGTCAACCTCTTCTCCAGCCTGGTCTCCGACCTGACTCCCGTCCCTGAACTGCAGGTCCCCGTGCTGCCCGAAGCAAAGGCGGTCCAGACCGAAGCGCCCATGGATATCTGGCGCTGGCTGGGCTGGGCGGCCCTGGCGCTGGTGGGCCTGGAATGGTGGGTGTACCGTCGTGGGTATTAG
>Ga0196970_1002312_pt1 | contig 10143 bp, 8 predicted proteins | sample S1v_513CmetaG_FD_148672 | JGI IMG/M metagenome (GOLD analysis project Ga0196970, IMG submission 148672) | Soil microbial communities from Anza Borrego desert, Southern California, United States - S1+v_5-13C | ecosystem: Environmental > Terrestrial > Soil > Desert | place: USA: California... | reverse complement strand
CTGGTGCAGAATCATCGCTATTATGTGATATGAGAATATAGTCAGTTGTAATATGTGGATGAATCTTTTGAAAAAAATCATCTAAGAAATCAGTCTTTACGAAAATTGTATTTCCTTTTTCAATTTTCGCAGGATCTAGAGAAGTATCTAATTCATCATAAACAAAATCTGCAAAAAAGCGAAAAGTGTCCCCTGAAATAAAAGGCGTGCTAGGAAGACGGTTGGACGGAGGAGGGACTGTAAAGCTTGCTTGAGGAAAAATAATGCCAATAAGTAATAGAATGTAAAAAGCGATCATTATCTTGATTTAAATTTATTTAAGTTTTTGCTGTGAATATGGAGATTGTTAATTTTACATTCTTTTTCTTTATATGCAATGATGGGAATTTTTCTTCCTTGGTTATCTTCTTTCCAATAAAAGCAAAAATTTTGAGGATTAAAAACACATTCTTCATTGATAAATCCAGGATCTGAATTTTTATGCCAGGGGTCTATACCACCTAAGTATTGTCCAATAGCTGCAGCATCGAAAATAGAGTTAAATTTCTCAAAATGTTTGAAAAAATGGGAAGGGTCTGTTCCTCGGGATCCTGAAGTGCTAATCAGTGTATGATCTTGTGTATACTCAGGGGGTAAAATAGGAAGATGTTCAATCCATTGTTTATGATATTTTTTTCGAAATTGAGCCAATGATTTCATATCATTATTCGATTTGTGAGCTCTTTTAGCAATGAATTTAACTAATTGTTTTAAGGGTTTTACATTAGAAATATAGAGAAATCCGGGAATGCATCGATGATCATTGTCAAAAGTAGCGCCAATCATATTTGTGTAGTTTTGTCTAAAAATAGGGAGCAATTCTTCTAAGTTTGTATAGAGCATGATATCATTTTCTACGTGAAATACATCGGAAAGTTTGTATTGTTCTAAAAATTCTTCGAGATAAAAAAAACGCTCGGTAGTAAAGGTCCAAAATCCATTTCGAAATTTTTTATCTAATTTTGAGCGAGCTATAAATTTTTTGTGGAATTTGTTTTTAAGAAGAGACTCGCAAGAGATCAACTTTACCTGCAGATCGGTTAACTCCTTAGAATGATTTTTCAAGGCTGTCTCATTCGCTAGTAAATAGATTGAGAATGTTGGATTGAAAAGATGGGCTTGAGCAATCGCGATAGGGAGATATTCGGGAAGTGAGGGGCCTAAATGAACAAAGACAATAGATGGGTTTGAGGGGAGAACTGTACTTTGCAAAGAAGGGGTTTTTATAAAAAAAATAAGAGGTAAAGAAAGAAATAGAAATAGCTTTTTAAAGGGAATGTAATTTCTCACAAAGTTCCTTGTTTGTTTGGATTTCTACTTCTGTGATTTGGACTGTTTCATTTTCGATTTTACAGTCTAGTGGAGAATAGGTAATAGCATAATCATGAAGCAAAGAGGGTATAAGGCTATAGTTAGATTGAGGATGAATCAATACATCGAAATGAAAAAAAGAGAAGAAGTCCTCAAGTACATTGGCCTCATGAAAGTTATTTTCTTTTCGATATCCATATTCAATGTGTATATCGGAAGAAATGTCTTCTTTAATTTTTTTCACAATTTGTTCGGGCTCTAATGCATCAGTAAAGACATAACAATAAAAATTTTTTCCCGGGAAAAGAGAAACTACATATTTTAGCCCTTCAATGTAAAAGTCTAGAGGCGGCAACTTGAGAGGCATAATCATTCTAGCTGCCTGTGTGTCAAATCCACCGCCTTCTCTTACATGAATAGCGATATTAACCGAGTGAGGAGGTGGAATAGTTAGAGAAACTGGGTGTTTAGGTTGAATCAGCTGTTTTATTTCTTTTCGAAACGTTTCATCTTTCCAGTTCACCGGAAATGAAAAATAGTTCAAATGTTGGCGCTCCCATAAACTTTCAGGGAAATAACGACATTTATAATTAAAACTAAGATAAGGAATTTTAGAGAAACGGGACCATTTTTTAACCTTAGTTTTGAAGAATGGTTTGAGACCTAATTTCTTCCTTGTTTTTTTGTCTTTATAGTAGACCTCTTTTTCATCGAGACAAAGCAACGACGAATAGGGAAAGGGAGTATAGATGAGAGGGATTTGCTTTTCATAAGAAAACCACTTCGCATGCAAATAGGTGAGGAGATTGTCTCCGAACCTACCTGGAGTGACTTCATAACTGACTACACTCTTATTTTTGAAAGTAAATAATAAGCCTACACAGACTATACAGAAAATGAAAAGTAATTTGAGTGGCTTCATAAGTAGTTGTGTGAAGTAACGTAGTTGTATTGGAGTTTCTTATATTTTTCTATGTTTTTCAAAGGAGATACATTCTTGAAGGGAAGAGGGCGTATTTTAGCTTGATCAGAGCGAAGAAGAGCAAAGTTAAAGTAGATTTCATATTCTGATAAAGAAGACTGATGAACGTCATTTTTATTGATGGCGCGACAAAGAGCTTTCCAAGCAGTTTTCTTATGTTGTTGTGAGATTAAAGAGAACAGATCTTCTAAAATAGGTTTTTGAAAAAGCATATGATGCGTAACTCCAGAATATTGCTCATGTACTTTGACTAAGTCAGGAAGAACTCTTTTCATATGCTCGAAATAAGGGCGATGATATTCATCTCCTACATTAAAAAAGGGCTCTCCTTTTTCATTCATGAAGGAGGTAGGATTGATAAAAATTAGATCTGCATCTACTACTAAAACGTTAGGAGAAATATCTGGAATAACAAAAGGAGCATACAGCTTTAAAAACTGCTGGAAAATCCATCCAATTCTACAATTTTTACGAGAGAGAAATTTTTGGGCTTTTTTTTTGTTCCCCGAGAAGATTTCATAGGCTAAATCTTCTTTTGTAAATGGGTATTTATCTTCACTGAACCATTCTGCATCTAGAGAAAGTCTTTCTTTAGAAACAACAATGATGCGACGAATGTTTTTTGCGTATTTTTGAATGCCTTCAATGCAAAAGGGAAGTATTTTTTGATCTTTTGAAGAGCAGGGGATCACTACATCAATAGGATCTGTAGAAAAAGAATAAGTGATTTTTTCTAATTTAGCCTCGAGGAGATTTAAGAAGATAATAAAATAAAAAAGAAGACAGATTTTTTGTTTCATTGAAATGCTTATACGTTCAGCAAGCAGGTTAGCTGAACAGACCCATAATTTGTCAAGAGATTAGGCAGAGTTAGTTTCTAATGAGTTGAGGAGAAGTCTATCCTCTATAGGTGGTTTTTTGGGGGTGGAGTGACGAGTGATATCAGCACCTAAAGAAGTGAGTTTCTCTACAAGATTCTCATATCCTCGATCTAAAAATTCAACATTGCTAATGATACTTGTTTCTAATGCAAGAAGAGCTGCCATTACATAAGCGAATCCTGCTCGTAAATCGGGAATCCAAATTTCTTTCGCATTCAGTAGTGTGGGGCCTTTAATGACCAGGCTATGATGATGGTTGAGAGAAGCAAATCGGCACTGTTTCCCGCCAAGACATTGAGTGAAAAGCTCGATGTCAGCGCCCATTTCTTTGAGCATTTTTGTATAACCGAAGCGATTCTCATAGACAGTTTCATGAATGACCGAGGCCCCTGTTGCTTGCGTGAGCAAAACAACAAAGGGTTGCTGCCAATCGGTCATAAATCCGGGATGGACATCTGTTTCTAAATGAAGCCCGCCTTTTAGATTTCCTTCGTAAAAAAATTCAATCCCATTTTTCTTTACGTTGAAGCCTCCGCCAATTTCTCTCAGTTTGTTGAGAAAGGCAATCATATGGGCGTGCTCAGCTCCTTCAATGAAGACTCTCCCTTTTGTACTGATAGCAGCCATAGCATAGGAAGCCACTTCATTTCGATCCGTCATAACAGTATGTTCTACTTCTTTGAAATGAGAAGCATGTTGAATGTGAATCGTCCTGTCTGCATCTACCATGATATGAGCGCCTAATTTCTGTAAAAAAAGGATCAGATCAATGATCTCAGGCTCAATGGCAGCATTTTTTATAACGGTAGTTCCTTTCGCTCTAATGGCTGCGAGAATAGTATTTTCTGTAGCTCCTACAGAAGGGTAGCTCAGTTCAATTAACGATCCTTTTAAGCCTTGGTGTGCTTGAGCAAAATAGGCCCCTTCTTTTTTCATTTCCCTATATTCAATACGAGCGCCTAATTTCTGTAGGGAGTTGATGTGGAGGTTGATGGGTCTAGCCCCGATCAAATCTCCACCAATTGTTGGTACAATGATGTCTTGATCGGTACGTCCTAAGAGAGCTCCGATCATTAAGATGGGAATTCGATTAGAGCCTGAGTAGCGTTGAGGAATATAAGAAGTTTTTAGCTCGCTTGTAGTAATCTCTAGGATTTTTGCTTTTTTATCCCATTGGATTTCTGACCCAATTTCTCGGCATAGATTAACAGTGATTTCAACATCGCCAATATTAGGAACGTTATAAAATGTGCATTTTTTATCCGATAGAAGAGAGGCTACAAGGAGTTTTGTCATGGCATTCTTAGCTCCAGCGGCTTGCACATGACCCTCTAATGGTTTGCCTCCTCGAATTTTTAATATATCCACATTTCTCCCCTTTTGCTTAAGCATATACTGCTTGAAAATTTTATGCCTACTTTCTTATGTCGGTTTGTATGGAAAATACTTGATCTACTTCTTTTTAAATGATTTATATAGAATGGTTTGTTTGGTGTTTCATTCTCTGTTTTTTATGATAAAAATCCTGAGAAATAGTTCTTTTATGGTACAATTCTTTTCGCCACACAATCCAATGAGTATTTATGCAAAGAGAAATGCCGATTTTTCGTACAGGAATTGGTCAAGACAGTCATAGATTTTTGTCTTCTGATTCAGCAAAACCTTGTGTCGTTGGAGGGATTATTTTTGATGATGTTCCTGGATTTGATGCTGATTCGGATGGAGACGTCGTTTACCATGCTATTTGCAATGCCATCACCTCTTTATCCGGAGTTCCTGTTTTAGGAGGGATTGCTAAAGATCTTTGCGCTAAAGATGGAATTACAGATAGCCAAGTTTATTTAGAGAAGGCTGTAGAGACTTTAGGTAAGCAAAAAATTGTACATATTGCTTTATCGATCGAGGGAAAACGTCCTCATTTTGAATCTAAAATTGAATTGATGAGACAAAAGATTTCTCAAGTTGTTTCTCTTCGCGTAGATCAAGTAGGGATTACTGCAACTTCTGGAGATGTCCTTACTGATTTTGGTTGTGGAGATGGACTTCAGTGTTTCTGTGTTTTGACAACTGTTGAAATCTAGTAGACATCTGTCAAATAACGTTTTTCGGCTCGTAATTTTTTGATATAAAGGCGAGCGTCTTCTGTATTCAAATGGCCTTCTTCTTGAGCGATGGTGTGAAGTGTTGCATCTACGTCTTTTGCCATTTCTTCAGCGTCTCCGCAAACGTAGAAGTAACTTCCCTTTTGGAGCCACTGCCATAATTCTTTTTTCTGTTCATACATTTTATGCTGCACATAAGTCTTTGTAGGACCATCTCTAGAAAAGGCAACATCGAGTTTAATTTTTTTCTGTCTTTCAAGATCAGTCCAAAACGGCTCATAATAAAAATCTGAAGCTCGGTTCCTTTCTCCGAAGAAAATCCAGTTATCTCCTGGAGCTTTGAGAGCAAGCCTTTCTTGTAAAAAGGCTCGGTAGGGGGCAATTCCTGTGCCGGGACCTATGAGAATGATCGAAGTATTGAGATCTTCGGGGAGTCGGAAGTGGTGAGAAGGTTGGACATAGAGGGGAACTGGTGTTTCTCCAATTTTGCTCAAATCACAGAGAAAATGGCTTCCTATTCCTCGTCTGAGCTGGCCATTTGAAATGTAATGAACATAAGCTACTGTCAAATGGATTTCATTAGGGAAAACTAAGGGTGAATTGGCAATCGAATAAAAACGAGGCAGAAGTGGCATGAGTTTTGTTAGATCGGATAGTTCTACTAAAGGTGTGTCTCGCAAAATGTCTAAAAGAGTATGTGTGGAAAGGAATTGAAGTAACTCGGCTTTATTTTCAGATAAAAAAAGAGAAGAATTTAAACGGCCTACCTTTTCAAAAACTGTTTTTAGAAAAGGAGTATTTACGCGGCTGATATTGATTTTGGAGCTTAAGTATTCTGATAAAGAAATGAGGCTTTGAGTCTTTGGATCGAAAATCTCTTCTGTTCCTCTCTTATTGATCTTTTGTAAGATATTTTCGACCTCTTCTGGATCATTGATAGGCAAAATCCCAATGCTATCTCCTACTTTGAAGCTGATTTCTTTGGGATCGATTTCTAAACAGATATGATAAGTTTTTTTAGTGGAAGAGGGACCTGTCAGAAGAGATCTTTCTAAAATGCGTGAAGAATAGGGATGTAGTCTGGAATACATTTTTATAGACAACTCATAAAACAGAGATTAAATTGAATAAAAATGGGGTAGTTTATCATGAAGTTGCTAGTTTTAGTCGGAGCTTTTCTTTCTTTGATTTCTTGTAGCCAAAGCGATACGTTCAACCGAGGTTATGTCATTTCGCAATCTGAGATGGAGGCGGAACAAGAAGTTTCTTCTGCTGAAGATCCGGACAGTCTTCATTGAGAGCTAGTCCCTATTAATTCTCGGCAGTTTCTCTTTTCCCAGCCTTTTTTTAATAAGTCCATGCGTTTATTGGAGATCCCTCCCAGCGCTTCAATGGCTGTCATGAGGCGTACACGGGTGATGTCTTTGCCTAAGATTGTGACGGAGTCAAATAAAGGAGGGCCCGTATATTTTCCCATAATAGTAGCAAATAAAAGGGGAATAATAGTTTTTTTATGATGAGCTCCGAAAATTTCTTCTACTTCATGGGAAGCTTTTTGAAAGGCTGCTCCTGACCAATCTTCCTGGGCATCTAAACTCCAAATCATAGCTTGCAATAAGCTACTAGCAAGTTCTGGAGATGTGTTTTTAGGGCATAAAAGTTCGGGAGTATATTTCATATCGCTAATGAAAAAGAAATCGCAAAGTTGAATGAAATCACTGAAGGTTTTAATTCGGGTATGAACGAGTGGCATGAGTTTTCTCATGAAATGTTCATTGAATTTCCAATCTACTAAACGGTTCCACAAATTTTTTTCTGAAATGGATTCAATCATCTTCTTTTGGTTGATCCAATTTAACTTTTGGATGTCAAAGAAAGCTCCTGAAATCCCAATGCGTTTAGGATCAAAATTTTGGATGATTTCATCTAGGGTGTAGAGCTCTTTGTCACCGGGCATGCTATAACCCATGAGGGTTAAGAAGTTGACTAAAGCTTCAGAAAGGTAGCCGGCATCACGGAAGTAGAAAATAGAGGTTGGATTTTTTCTTTTTGAAAGTTTTTTACCTTCTTTCCCTAATAGTAGAGGCATGTGCATGAAAACGGGAGACTTCCATCCGAAGGACTCATAAAGAAGAATATGTTTAGGAGTTGAGCTCATCCATTCATCGCCCCGAATGACATGCGTGATTTTCATGAGATAATCATCGACTACATTGGCTAAATGGTAAGTAGGGAATCCGTCAGATTTCAACAGTACCTGATCGTCGATATCAGCCCAAGGAGTAGATATACGTCCTTTGATTTGATCTTCAAAGACGCATTCTCCTGTAAGGGGTACTTTTAAGCGAATGACAAAAGGTTGTCCTGCTTCTTCTCTTTCTTTGATTTCATCGGCGCTTAAGTTTCTATATCTTCTGTCGTAGCCAATCCTTTTGCCTTGTTTGGCTGCCACTTCTCTCATTTCAGAGAGTTCTTGGGCCGTAGCAAAACATTTATAGGCATGGCCTCGATCTAATAATTCATAGGCATGTTTTTGATAAATTTCTGTGCGCTCGGATTGTCGGTAGGGACTATGGGGCCCTCCAATATCAGGGCCTTCATCCCATTGAATATTGCACCATTTAAGGGCATCCATAATATTTTTTTCATACTCAGGACGGCTTCGAGTTTGATCTGTATCTTCAATTCTTAAAATGAATTTCCCTTTGAAATGGCGAGCAAAAATTAGGTTGAATAGGGCGATATAGGCCGTTCCTACATGAGGATCTCCAGTAGGGGATGGGGCAATGCGGACGCGAACAGTCATATTCAGAACTCTCCTAAAAGGTGAGAATCTATTTTGACTGATTAGGGATGTTTAATGCAATGAGTTGCTTTGTTCGATGCTCACTAAATAAATGAGGTCTTTCATCACATTTAAGGCCTCGCTCATTTGCAGATCCCCTTGGTTGAAAAACTCGATAGGTGGTGCATCATAATTTTTCTTTTGCACTTCGGTTAAGAAATTTTGATACATTTTATTGGCATTCATTCGTTTTTCTGAATTTTTCTTTAAGGTCTCTAGATAGGGGGAGTAAATATCGAGTGGAACTTGTAAATTGTTTTTATAAGAACTTCCTAGCTGAAGTCGATGAAAAGGGGAGAGATCGGAGAGATCGTCTTCAAAATGGGGGTCTATTCTATCGTTCTCTAGGGGGTATTTTGCAAATTTCTCCCCAATTTCGAGATAGGATAAGAGTCCTGGGACGACAATGTCTGATTGAACTCCATGAAGCTGGGGGCTTTTCCCTGAAACGGTATAATAGCGTCCTCGAGTGACTTTATACTCTCCTTGAGGATTGACTTTAGGATGATGAATAGGATCTAAGGTGAGCGTTTGGAAAGAGCCTTTTCCGAAAGTCTCTTCATCGCCAACAACCAGAGCTCTTCCATAATCTTGTAGAGTTTGTGCTACAATTTCTGCAGCTGATGCGCTAGCTCGATTGACGAGGACCAAAAGTGGGCCTTCCCAAATAGGATTGCCATCGATTTCTCTTAAATGTTGTACTTTCCCTGTGTTGTCTTTTATCGAAACAACAATTCCATTTTTAATGAAAAGACCTGTTACCGATACAGCTTGGTTTAAAAGGCCTCCGGCATTATTGCGTAGATCTAAGATAACTCCCTTCAACTTTTTTTCTTTTTTGATAGATTCTAAAGCTTTACGTATGTCGGTAGTCGAAGAATTTTTAGGGTCTTGGTAGAAGGAGAAGAGATGTAAGTTGGCAATCACTCCATCTCCGAAAGATTCAAAGCTAGTCTCCAAGCGGCTTTCATCTAAAACCACTTCATTTCTAATAAGCTCTATTTCTTGCTTTTCTTCTTTTTTCCCTCCTCCTTCTTCTTCGCTTTCTCTTAAAATAGTGAGAAGGACGGGAGTTCCTTTTTCTCCTCGGATCAATTCTACGGCCTCGGTAATATCCATTCCAATAACCGGTTCTTTATTAACAGCGATGATTTTATCGTTGATTTTGATTTTATTGCTTTGGCTTGCGGGACTGTTTTCTAAAATGCGTGTTACGGTAAGGCCATTGAGATCATCTCGAAGTTGTGCTCCAATCCCAAAAAGGCGTTGTTGAACCTGGATCATGAATTGATTGGCTTCCGTTGGGGTAAAATAGTTGGTGTGAGAGTCAAGAGAGGCTGTCACAGCCTTGAGTAAGTAAGACAGAGCAACTTTTAGATTGTCATCAGGAGTTATCCCTATTAATTCCGCCTCATGGTTGAGGCGGTATTTTTCGATTCTTTGAAGAAACCGATCACGTCCTTCTTGTCCCATTTTTTCTGCGGCTTCTAATTGAAGGGATTTAATCCGAAGGAGTCTGTTTTCGAGTTCTTCAGCTGTTTTAGCCCAGACAAGATCTTTGAATTCCTCATTTTTGACTCCCTGAGGCAGAGATTTTTGGGATAGTTCTTTTTCTGTTTTATTGCGTCTTTCTATGGCTTTTAAAAGAGAGGCGTGAATTTCTAAGAAACAAGGGAAATCATGGTTTTTAAAGCCTTTTAAAGCCTTCTGTAATGTTTCTTCAGAAGGCTGGATCCATTGTTCTATTTCAGGTTCTAGGAAATAAGTTTTACTGGGATCGAGTTCAGTCAGGTAATTCTGGAAAGTTCTTTTTATGAGTTCTTGATTGAGCGTTTTATAACAAACATGGGCTTTTAAGATCTCTTCAATTTTATTCTTTACATCCCGGGGAGTTAGTTGGGGAGGCTTACATTCAGCTAGGGTAACGCAGGCAAAAAGTAAGAAGAAAACCCATTTTTTTATCATAAGATCCTTTTTCTCAAT
>Ga0196970_1002311_pt1 | contig 10146 bp, 12 predicted proteins | sample S1v_513CmetaG_FD_148672 | JGI IMG/M metagenome (GOLD analysis project Ga0196970, IMG submission 148672) | Soil microbial communities from Anza Borrego desert, Southern California, United States - S1+v_5-13C | ecosystem: Environmental > Terrestrial > Soil > Desert | place: USA: California... | reverse complement strand
TTGTTACAAACATCACACCTGATGCGTCAAGTCTGCAATCTACGGATACCCGACGTTTATCGAGTCACACAATCATTATCCATTTCTTATTATTTTCCTGCCTGCCTTTTCAACAGCATGGATCGTCCTGCAATAAAGCTTACATAGTTGCGCGGAAACTTGCATCCCTACGTTATCTTTATACCCGCTTACACAATCTGAACGACTTTGTACTTTACTGATTTTGGTTTTGATGACGATTTGCTCGATGGCATAGATGCTATGGGCTACGATGAGGCCACACCCGTGCAGGAGGCTGTAATACCGCACATCATTGCCGGAAGAGATATTATTGCCGCGGCTCAGACAGGCACCGGTAAAACAGCCGCTTTCCTGCTACCCGTCTTGCACAATCTTCTTACTCATCCGCACGAGGGGCATGCGATCAATTGCATGATCATCGTTCCGACCAGGGAACTTGCTGTGCAGATCGCCCAGACACTGGAAGGGATAGCCTACTTTACCGACATCAGCTCCATTGCCGTGTATGGTGGCAGTGATGGAGCTTCCTTTGCTAATGAAAGAAAGGCTTTGTCTACCGGCGCTGATATAGTCATCTGCACTCCCGGACGGATGATCTCCCATCTGAATATGGGTTACGTAAAGATAGACTCCCTAAAGTATCTGATTCTGGATGAGGCAGATAGAATGCTGGACATGGGTTTTTACGAAGACATAGTAAAGATCATCTCTCACATGCCTAAGAAGCGGCAGAACCTACTATTCTCCGCTACCATGCCTCCGGCTATCCGTAAGCTCGCCAACAACTTGCTTGTAGACCCGGTGGAGGTAAACATTGCCATTTCCAAGCCGCCTGAGCAGATCACCCAGGCCGCTTTCCTGGTGTACGATGCACAGAAGATTCCCCTGGTTGGCCATGTACTTGCGCAGACACAGTTCGACAGCGTACTCATCTTCTGCTCCAGCAAGCAGAATGTAAAGCAGCTGACTTCAGAGCTTAAGCGTATGCGTCTTTCCGCTGAGCAAATACACTCAGATCTCGAGCAGGATAAGCGGGAACAGGTACTAATAGACTTTAAAAACAAGAAGCTGAAGATCCTTGTAGCTACAGATATCCTAAGTCGCGGTATAGACATCGAAGACATTGACCTGGTAATCAACTATGATGTGCCACACGATGGTGAAGACTATATCCACCGCATTGGTCGTACCGCCCGTGCTGCAACTAAAGGAACAGCTTACACGTTTATAAGCGATAAGGAACAGATAAAGTTCCTCAGGATAGAAAAGCTGCTGGGCCATCCCGTGAACAAACTTCCAGTTCCTGAACAATTTGGCCCCACACCAGCTGTCCGCGACTCTATACCGCGGAGTGGTAAAAGAAAGAAGTACAAGGGCTCAGGTAACCGACGCTGAGCAAAGACAAGCCAATCAATTACCGGTCTTCATTGATGGGGATTTGACAGCACGCTTCAGCCATACAGAATTTGCCACCAGTGCTATCATCAGCAGCAGCAATCCTATAAATTCCCTCGTCTCTTCTATCCAGGGTTTGGATGCTTTCATGCTTTGCACAATATTTTCAGCTTCATGTTCTGTGGCCCAGTTCAGCACACCAGTCTTGTCGAAGAACAGGTAAATAGCATACCCTGCATAAACTATCAGTCCCGCTATATACAGAGGCGGGTAATATTTCTTCCTTAATGCCTGCACGCAAAGAAAAGCTCCATACAGATATATCGGCATCCAGATATATGGGTCCGGATCATTTAGCTGCAATGCTGCAGACAACACAAACAGAAGTATAAAGAAGATATTCAATAAACGCATAGGTCAATTAGTTTAACAGCACTTCTCCCCCTTCTGAATCGGGGGACATTGCACAGTACCGTAGCTGCAATATACGCAGCAGTCTCCCGTTTTTGGCTTCAACCTGGTGTTGCAGCTTTCACATACATAAAAATACTGGCAGGCATTTTCAGGCATAATTTCCTGCTTAGTGTGCTCGCATGCCGGACAGGTTATTCTAGTAAGCAGGATCACCTTATTATGTAACCTGATGCGGTAGTAGTTTATTACCGCAGCAGCCAGCAGACAAATCATGCCCGCATACAATATGTAGGTCCAATAGTCGGCTTCAATAAAATGGTAACTGTAAAAGATCATTAGCGCACCCGGGAGAGCAATGAGTAATGGATACAGGCAACGGTGTTGTCTGTAAGAGATATAGGTACCTGCAAGGGACACCAGCACAAGCGCCTGAAACACCCACATTGTCCATCCTCCAAAAAGCTCAAAGCTCCCCAGCCCCATTGCTGCCAGCGCAAATCCGAATAATGGAAAGCAGCAGGGGGATGCCAATGCTGTGATGAACAGACCGATCGTCCCAACCTTGTCTAATTGATGCTGCATTCCTCAAATTTAATCAACCTCCAAACAAATGGGAATGAGTGTTCATATTGATTCAGATGCTGTAACACATTAAATAACAAAATGCCTGTTATTCTGTGGTTAAATCTGCCTTTTATGAAGCGCCTATGGCTCTGAATGCACACCTTTACATCAAGAAAATATACTGATATGCCCAATCGCCTTGTCTCCGTAAACTATAACGACCATAACTGCTATATCCACCTGTATTTCGATGAAAATAAGATGGATATAAATGTCCTTGACCAGCAGTTACGTGAAGAACTTCGGGTAAGCACCTTCTCCATCAATACGCGCGGAGAGCTTATTACAAATGAAGCTACAAGCACCATGAACACCATTGCAGTTAAGAAATTCTATACTGTAGTCCTTCAGCAGCAGAAAGACGCTATCAACTCTTTCTCAGTATTAGACTAACACTGGTACTACTATAACAGTCTTCGGAGCTGCGATGCCTAAATGGCATTGCCAGACACCAAATACAAGAACGTTCCATCACACCCTGGTCCCGCTCCCGTGGGCGAGTTTTTCTTTACCTGACCCTCTTAGGGTGAAGAAATCCAAACCATATGCAATTATCTTTGGTCTTACTGGATGAGCTTGAGACTACCTCTGCTCCCAGATCTCTATGTTCAAAGCTTGCTTATTCTGTTCCCTCTTTATGCTCCTGTGCGGTAGGGTTTACTCCCAGGAGTCAAAAGGCAATGCTGTCATCGAGAAGAGAAAATACGAGACTCAAAAGGTAGATGTTCAGACGGTAAAGCTGGATGGTGTTCCGGACGATGAAGCATGGAGCAAGGTAAACTGGAGTGGCGATTTTGTGGAGCATCAGCCAAGCGAGAACACCGCACCACACTTCCCAACCTGGTTCAAGATAATATACGACAATAAGTTCCTTTACCTTGCCTACAAGTGCTACGACTCCTCCCCCGATTCGATAGATAAGCGCATGGGCAGACGCGACGAATTTCCAGGAGATTGGGTGGAGGTAAATATCGATTGTTACCACGACTTGCGAACAGCCTTTTCTTTTACGTTATCTGTGTCAGGAGTGCGGGGTGATGAGTTCATTTCCCTTGATGGTGACCACTGGGATGTGAACTGGAACCCGATTTGGTATGCAAAAACCAATGTGAATGATAGCGGCTGGACAGCTGAAGTGAAGATTCCATTTAGTCAGCTTCGTTATGGTAATGAAAAGAATAAAGTGTGGGGTCTGCAGGTCCAGAGGCGGATTTTCCGCAAGGAGGAGCGTTCAATCTGGCAGTTCATCCCACAAAGCTCAGGGGTGTGGGTAAGCGGCTTTGGCGAACTACATGGCCTCAATGAAGTCCAGGCGCAGAAGCAAATAGAAGTTGCGCCCTATGTTGTAGCACAGACTGCCAGATATCAGAAAGAAGAAGGCAATCCGTTTGCTACAGGTAATGAAAGTAACCTTTCTGGCGGAGTGGATGGAAAAGTGGCTATCACTAGTGACCTGATAATGGATTTCACCATCAACCCTGATTTTGGTCAGGTGGAGGCGGACCCTTCGCAGGTTAGGATAGATGGCTACCAGAACTTCTTTGAAGAGCGGCGCCCCTTCTTCATGGAAAGCCGCAACATCTTCGACTACCGCCTCACCGGCTCATCAGCCGGGGGTGACTACGATTCAGATCTGCTTTTCTACTCTCGAAGGATTGGTGGCACCCCTAGGGGGTACCCTGCTCTCAAGGCAGGTGAGTACGCCGAAATTCCTGATAAAACCTCCATACTTGGCGCAGCAAAGTTCAGTGGCAAAACCAAAAACGGCTGGAGCATAGGGGTGCTGGAAAGCATTACGCAACGGGAAATGGCCACCATAGATGAGAATGGTGATAGAAGAAAGGAACTCGTTGAGCCACTCACCAGCTACTTTGTAGGTCGGCTGCAAAAGGATATAGACGGAGGTAACACAGTGCTGGGTGGCATCTTTACAGCTGTCAATCGGGAAAATGGACTTGAGCACCTGTTGCACAGCCAGGCCTATTCTGGCGGACTTGATTTTCTGCACTACTGGAAAAAGCGTGCATGGTACTACCAGGGAAATCTTATTATGAGTCATGTGCTCGGCACTGCAGAGGCTATCTATAATACACAAACTTCATTTGAACATCTCTTCCAGCGCTCCAATATCACAGAGGCAACGGTGAATAGTAACAGGACCTCCCTTACGGGCACCGGGGGTACTTTTAAGATTGGCAAGAGCGGTGGTCAGGCAGGTAAAAGAGGTGAGGTGTTCAGGTTCGAGACCGGTGTCACCTGGCGGTCGCCTGAACTGGAAATAAACGATATCGGATTTTTGCTGACGGCAAATGAAATAAACCATTTTGCATGGGGTGGCTTCATGTTCCAGAAGCCATTTTCAATATTCCGTAGTGGCAGGGTAAGCTACAATCACTGGGCACGGTGGGACTTCGCTGGCCAGTTATTATATCTTGCCTTTAATGCAAATACACATGCTACCTTCCGCAACTTCTGGAGCACGGGTGTAGGAGTCGACTGGAATCCATACGAAGTATCTAACAATGCACTGCGAGGTGCTTCATCATTAAGAAAGCCGCCTGGCATGGGCACCTTCGCTTACATCAATACAGACTCCCGCAAGAAGGTTTATGCAAATCTGAATGTTTCCAAAGCCTGGGGCTTCGGGCAGACAGTGAGATATGACGACTACACCCTTGTTGTCGTCAGCCAGCCGTTTAACGCCTTCAATATTAGTGTAAGCTGTGGATTCAATAAGTTTTGGCGGCGGCAGGATCAGTTTGTAGATGAAGTCCTGTATCAGAACGAAAAGCGAACAATAGTCGGGCAGGTAAGCCAGGAGACGCTGAGGCTAACCCTTAGGCTGAACCTGAATATTACACCTGACCTTACCATTCAGTATTACGGACAGCCTTTTATAACTCGCCCGTTATACAGCAACTTCGGCTTTGTGATTGATCCGTTGAATGCCACATATGACAACCGCTTTCGCCAATACACTTCCGACGAAATATCCTTTGCTGATGATAAGTACCATGTAGATGAAAACGTCGACGGTATTTCAGACTACAGTTTTCACAGGCCTGACTTCAACTTTGTTCAGTTCCGCTCAAACCTCGTCATTCGATGGGAGTATCGCTCAGGATCCGAGCTCTTTCTGGTCTGGTCGCAGGGCAATACACCTGATGTAGCCACGGATCTCTCATCACCGGTAAGCAGCATCCTTTTTGACAATGTATTTAACGAAAGAGCAAAAAATATCGCTTTGCTCAAGTTCACTTATCGTTTTCTACGATAAGCTTCATTACTAAGCTGCCAGGACAGGTTTTAGTTTGCCCTTAGGTGAGACAACATCAGGTTCTGATTGTATTCGAGGGCGGCCCTTATACTCTCCAGTTCGGCGAGTTCATGGTACCCCCATGCCTGCTCTACAAGGTTATACTGCTTCTTCTTCAGCAGATCTATTCCTATTACTACCTTGGCCAGGAACACTTCGTAACTCCATTTTGGTTTGAATGTGTCCTCATAAGTGAGACTTGCTACCTCCTCATTGAAACCTGGGATAAATATTTCCATTGCTCTGTTTGTTTGGTGATGTTTGAGAAGACAAAAATTATAAACCGACGCTTCCTGAGGTAAAAACATTGTGCCGTTAACAAGTTATTTACAACTCATATGTGACCCCCCTCCGAAGGAGGCAGCCTTGCAAGAGTTGCGGGTAACACGTAGAATAAAATACCGTAAAACACGTAGAAGAACAGATATCCTGCATTATTACTTTTGGCAACAAATGAGAAATGATATGTTATCCAAAGCTTTATGTTTTTTAGGCGTTTGCATCGTTGCGCTCACCGCTTCATGCAAAAAAGACAATAACAACAACACTAATCCTGCTTCAGCCTGTAACGGAAAAAACCTGTGTATGAAGATTGGCGGCACTTCGTTTTCAGAAGACGCGGTATGGAGAGAGATCAGTACAACGAGGCGCAGGATATTGTGGGAAACCGGCAGCGGCACTACCTATAAGAATGTTGAACTTGATATATATGATATGACTGCAAATGATGGAACGTTCCAGGTAGCAGAAAATCCCGGCGCGGGTCAGGCAGGCTTCCAGTACTTTACGGCCAGTCCTGCATCAAACATCTCAGGGGTTTCTGGAACCGTGACACTAACATCTGCTGCGAACAATACCTTGTCAGGGACTTTTGTCATCACAGCAAAAGATCAGAACAATGCGACGGTGGAGATTACCGAAGGAAACTTTGTAAATGTCCCTAAGCAATAGCTTTAATTCCTATCGCCATCACCTGCGGGCCTGAAGCAATTCAGGCTCGCTTTTTTATACAGCAAGTTTTATCGCTGAAATTTATCGGCAACGCGCAGCAGTTCATCTTCAAGCGCCTTCACTTCCTCCGGGAGGTGGCATGGAAGCTTCCAGTTTTCACCATCCTTCATCATTATGAATGGTTCGATGTGAGGAGCGGTTAAAAAGGTTACCATAAATTCTGAGGTAGTTTTCGAACGGGATACAAACTTCAACGCCGCGTTTATACCTTCTGTTTCAATAGTGCAGAGAAATGTATGAGCCATACTTCACAAGTAATTTTCCAAAAAGAGGCGCAAAGGTATAATCTTTCTTTAATTTAAGCAAAATCTAATCTGTATATTTGCTGCCACATTAAAAATTAATCCTTCCCGTGAGCACGATCCTGAGAGAGAAAAGACAACATCGCGAGCATTTCCTACCAGATTCTGAAATGCGTCTGCAGTCGAATAGCTCCACCACGAGTGTAGACCCTGCGCAACTCGATAGATACGACCTCAGGCTGTATACGTCAAAGGAATTGTACGAGGCAGAAAGTCTGCATGTTGAAGAACACTCTATGACTACTAACTAGGCCATTTTCGACCGTCAAAGACCCACAGGAAGCCTGCTGAATTGAGGCTTCCCGTAGTCTCTACATTACATCTTACCAGCCCCTGTAACCGTACCGCACAGCTCTTGGCCCGCACCCACGGTGGTGTACATGTCTACGTACACAGTGATGTCCATATCTCTTATATCCATGCCTGTGACCATAACCCCGATGGTAATGTCCTCCTCTCCTGTATCTTCTGTCATAGTATCCATGTCTGTGTCCTCGTCCATAATATCCATCATTGTATCCATAGCCACGCCCGCCATAGTACCCGTCATTGCCAAACCGCACGTTTACACTGCCTGAAACGCGGCCATACTGTGCTTGAGCTGCTTCATAGGTACCCATTAGGCATAGCATGGTACCTATAGCAGTAACGATCATTTTCAATCTCATCACAACTAATTTTAAAGGTTAAAGTTTTAGCCAAGCTTAAACCAACAACCTTGCCAATTTTAATATATGATTGAAAACAATTTTCAATGATTTGTTTTTGTACTTCCTGCAACCGTCTGGACAGATTTGCCGCATTAACCAAGGCCGCGCCTTCTTAATCATTGGTTAACCACATGCAAATCTGACGTTAAGCGTCTCCATTTCCTTGAAGACCCCTTAATTCGTCCCCATCTTTACATCGTAATCAAAACAACAACAAACCACTTAATAAAAGTCTTATGAAAAAGATTATCCTTATCGCAGCAGCCTTCATCGGAATCACAATTGCAGCAAACGCACAAAACGCTTCAAGCACTGCCCAGCAGCAGGTTGAACTGGCGCTGTCTAACACAATCGACATCACCTTTACAGGTTCTGGTTCTGCAACAGGTACTACTGTTACACTGCCTTTTACTTCTGTAACTGATTACGCAAACGGTGTTGAGTCCGGTGCGCAACAATTGAAGGTGCGCTCTAACAAGAACTTTAATGTAACTGTTGCAGCGTCTGCAACCCACTTCAACGTTAGCAACGGTAGTACTACTACAGTGTCTACTATGCCTGTTGCAGGTGTGTTAGACCTGATGGTTTCTGGTAATCAGACTGGCGGTACCATCGGAACTGGTTATTCTTCTTACGGTGCCGGCTTGTCTACTTCTGCAGCTACCATCATCACCAATGGTACTAATGGTAACAACCAGACGTTCGACGTGAAGTATAAGGCTACTCCTGGCTTTGCTTACTCGGCGGGTAACTACACAGTAGATGTCGTATACACTGCCACCCAACTATAATATTTAGTCTCCTTCTACCCTCACCCATATAATCAATGAAAGCTCCTCCCGGGAGCTTTCATGCTGTTAGGTATATCACGTCGCAACAGGCGCCACTCACTACCGTTATTTCTAATCTCGTTCCCGGTTAGGGTCACCCTCAGCTCGCAAATCCCTCTTTGTCTTTCCGGTTCTTAACTCGGTAGCTAACCTTTTGGCTTTCTCCTGCGCTTCATTATCGTCATTTGCGTCTATCACCGCCCACAATTTCTCGCCGGTTGTCTCCTCCAGGAAGGCGTCATTATCAGGCGCGTTTTGACTTGTCGGTCTTATCGAGCGTATTTCTTTGTTTTCGAATTCTACTCTATACTTTCCCATATCAGCACATTTCTCAAGAAAAGCAAAAAGAACATGCCAGTTTAATTATTCTCCAGGGTAATATTTTAATGTGGAATGTGCATACTTCATCAGTCAATATCAATCCCTTCTAATAACTAATTATTCCACTAATATTCACTGATTAGACCACTCCCTATGGCTCAGTTTTTATGTATTTTTCTACCATATACTTTCTGACTCACTAACTTCAACAACATCAAACCATGGCACGTAAATACTCTAAAGGCTCTTCCAAAAAAGTAGAAGAAGCCATGCACGAAATGAAAGAGGGCAAGCTAAAAAGCGGTCGCTCCGGAAAAAAAGTCACCAGCCGCAAGCAGGCTATCGCCATCGGCCTTTCAGAAGCCCGGGAGCGTGGCGAAAAAGTTCCTTCAAAAAAGACCGCCTCAAAGAAAAGCAGCGGCGGATCCAAAAAGGCAGCTTCAAAGAAGAGTTCAGGGACAAAGAAGACAGCAAGCGAGAAGAGTAGTTCGGGCTCGAAGAAAACCGCTTCGAAGAAAGGAACGGCTACAAAGAAGACCGCTTCCAAAAAATCAACTGCCACAAAGAAGACTGCTTCTAAAAAGAGTGCGGGAACAAAGAAGACGGCAAAAAAGAAAAGTACCGCAGGTTCGAAGAAAGCTGCTCCTAAGAAGGCTGCATCTTCAAAGAAATCTGCAATTAAAAAGTCTGCCTCTAAGAAGAGTTCCGGCAGCCGCTCCGCTTCAGGCAAGAAGACAGCCAGCAAAAAGAGTTCAGCAAGGAAATAGTTCCTTCTGCTGAATGTGCCATAAACCCTCCCGCTAAATGGAAGGGTTGCTGCACTCCATATGCTCTTTCAAATCATTATCTTACTATCATGAATTGGTTCTATACGTTAGTCTTCTTTGCAACGGCTAGTCCTGTTTTGTGTTACGCACAGCTTTATGAGCCACTCTCTCCTACTGAGTTTGATAGTTATTTCCTACGTGTTATGGTTGATTCGTCTGCTCATGGGGTAGTCTACCAGGTGGGTGTCAATGATGGTCGGTCGGTGACTCCTCCCCCGCCCCGGCTGGTTATCCAGCGCGTTGAAGACGGACTGCCTTCGTACTTCCTGCTTGCACCCTTTGCAAAGCTAAAGAACGATTCTACAGTTATCTTTTACAGTTCCCTGTTCCAGCATTCCTTAGAACACGAAGTATTTGAATGGCCAGAGGGTCGCT
>Ga0196970_1002309_pt1 | contig 10166 bp, 12 predicted proteins | sample S1v_513CmetaG_FD_148672 | JGI IMG/M metagenome (GOLD analysis project Ga0196970, IMG submission 148672) | Soil microbial communities from Anza Borrego desert, Southern California, United States - S1+v_5-13C | ecosystem: Environmental > Terrestrial > Soil > Desert | place: USA: California... | reverse complement strand
ACTTCCCGGGTAATATCGTCCATGGTCGGGCCCAGGCCGCCCGAAGCGATAATCACATCTGCCCGGTCCAGCGCCTGGGCGAAAACAGCCCGCGCCCGGTCAACGTTGTCGCCCACCACCTGCTGATAGTAGACATCGATGCCGAGCAGCGCCAGCTGCTCGCTCAGGTACTGCGCGTTCGTGTTCAGAATTTCGCCCAGCAGCAGTTCGGTCCCCACAAAGATCAGTTCGGCCTTCATCGCGTTCCCTCCAAACCACGAGAGTCGACTAGGTAAGTTTCTCCAGACATACTCCATCTCCTCCACCACGAATCCTAAGAGCGACAGACCTGAGGAGGCGAATCAACGTGCCGATGCGGAAGTTGACCCCCCGGAGTGAAACCGGGGAGCTATGTGGCGATCCGAACGCAGTCTCCGGGGCCGCGCCGGCCGAATCGGAAGAGAACTGGGACGCGGCGCGGCAGGAGGGCGGCGACGGTGACGGCGGCGATCCGCCCTACCTTCAGGTGGTAGATGCCGTGCTGGAGGGGGTTAAGGGCGACAGCGCGGCAGGTGAGCGCCCTTCTCCCACCGTCTACTCCCCCACCCGGCTTCAGCGCGCCGCCTCCGAAGTCATCGCCGAACTGCACGCTGCCAAGCAGGAGATTGCCAAGGAGCTGGAGGCAAACCTGAAGCAGCTCAAGGCGGTGCTCAAGGAGACGCAGAAGATCGCCAAGGACATGGAGGCGGTCCTGCGGGAGGCCCAGGCCAAACCGCCCGAAGAAGAAAAGGCCACGGGCGACAAGTCAGGCGGAAAGCAGAAACAGGACGCCTGGGAGCCGCCCACGCTCAAGAAGACCAAGGGCAAACAGAAGCAGCAGAATGATGTGGATCAGGACGATCAGGATGAGAATCAGGACGACGAGGAACAGGACGAGAATCAGATTCCGCAATGGTCGCCGCCTGAAGATGCACTTCATCCCCAGCACTGATCGTCACATAGCAAAGAAGGCGGCTGCCGCCCCGACAGGGGGCGAGCAACCGCCTTCCATTCTTACGCCGCTTCCGTCTTGGTCTCGGCAACCGGCATGGCCGGCAGGGCGGGCGCCACGGCCAGCATGGCGCGCAGTTCGTCCCCGCTGATCACCTCGGTGGCCGTCAGCACAGCCGCGACCTGCTCCAGCACCTCACGGCGCTGCTCCAGGAACCAGCGCACCCGGGCCATCTGCTCCCGGATGATCTTCTGGATCACTTCGGCCTCCCGGGTCTTGTTGCCGTTCTCCACGTCGACAATGCCCAGTTCGCTCATGCCGGCCTGCACAATGCGCCGGGCCATGTCGTTAGCCTTGGCAAAGTCGCTGCTGGCGCCGGTCGAGCCTTCGCCCAGCGCCAGCTCCTCGGCCGCAAAACCGGCCAGGGCCACGGCAATCTGGGCTTCCAGCAGGGGCCGGGTGTAGAGGTACCGGTCGTCGCTCGGGTTGGTCCGCACGTAGCCCATGGCGCGGCCACGGGGCGTAACGGTCACGGTGGAAACGGAGCCCGGCTCGGTCCACTCGCCCACCAGGGCATGGCCGGCCTCATGGATGGCAACCCGATGCTTCTCCTCGGGCATCGGCTTCCGGTCCAGCTTCTCACCCAGAATCACCTTGTCGACCGCCTCCACCATGTGGTGCATGGCGATCTGCTCGGCGCCGTCGCGCAGGGCCAGAATGGCCGCTTCGTTGGAGAGCGACTCAAGATGCGCGCCCGAGAAGCCAAAGGTCTGACGGGCCACATCCTGAAGGTTGACGTCGGCGGCCAGGGGCTTCCCCTTGGTGTGCAGGTGCAGAATCGCCAGCCGGCCTTCCTTGTCCGGCAGGTCGACGTTGACGACCCGGTCAAAACGGCCAGGCCGGAGCAGGGCGGGGTCGAGCATGTCGGCCCGGTTCGTGGCGCCCATAATCAGCACCTGGACCTCATCGTCGACCACGACGCCGTCCAGCTCCACCAGCAGGGCATTCAGGGTCTGGTCATACTCCATATGGCTGGCATGGCTGCCACGCTTGACGCCCAGCACATCGATTTCATCGATGAAAATGGATGCGCACGTAGACCATCGAAAGAGGGCGGGTCGGTTGTACAACCCCGAACCAAAAAGCAAGAGAGGAGAGACAACACATTGCCTACTCCTCACTCCAAGCAGATAATATGGCCGCTCACGCGGCATGACGCCCCGTGTCGACACCCCCCTCGACTGAGACGGGAATGATAGTCCACCTATCACATGTTCTTAGCACTGTGCCAGCGCCTGAACAACAGATAGGCGAGAAGCCCGACAGGACCTCCGACAAGTGTCACAAGCACCCAAGCCTTTCCACCGGGGAGAGGTTCGGCCCTGACCCGCACCAAGACCCATCCTGCTGGTATGAGGGTTAACATGCCGAGCATGACTAAATCTGCAACGCCTATCCGAACCCCGACCAATAGGCTAGCTAGTGCGAAGTCCCTCATCGACCAAACACCTCACTCCACAAAAGTCAGTTCAGTCGAGGGCTACCATATCCGGATGCAGGATCATAGCCTTGCTGATCCAATAACAGCACACCATTTCCCTCTGCGCTTGTCAAGACGTCGTTCTTCAGGGCTTGGCTCTGTAACCACGAGCGCGTGGCCGACGCACTACCTTGCCACCCGATTGCGGCGAGCCCGCTTATGTGGGGGGCGGCTGCGGAGGTTCCGGATGCCAGCAGATACGCGCCATCTGGCCAGGTACTCAGCACACCGACTCCCGGAGCAACAACGTCTGGTTCCCCTTCCTGAATCCCGTCGCTCCCAGTGCTTCCGACTTGCCCTCTGCTAGACGTCTCGTGAACCACGAGATTGGCCGCCGAGATGTCGTCTGAAATCATTGGGTAGACACTTCCAACTGCCACTACCTGAGGGTAGGCAGAAGGATAGTCAAGACTGCCCGGTGTGGGGCCGTCATTCCCGGCAGATGAGACAATTAGGACGCCGTACTGCCAAGCCCTTTCAATGGCAGCCCTAGTCAGGGGGTCGGGGATGTTTGACCCGATGGAAATGTTGATGATGGAGGCCCCGTCATTCACGGCTTGGTACACTGCGGCCGCAATATCGTCAGTGCTACATGCTTGGTTGCAGACTTTGTACACGCCAATGGCAGCATCTGGGGCTACGCCATACAGCCCGAGGCCATCCATCCCGCCCCGCGACGCGATGATGCCCGCTACATACGTACCATGCCCAGTCGTGTCCGTACAACCTGACTTGGGTCCCTTCCCTTTTCCCGTGTAATCAAGACAAGCATAGATGGTGGTCCCAGCAAAGTCCGGATGATCAAGGGCAATGCCTGAGTCCAGTATGGCGACCTTGATTCCTGCCCCTCCGCTAGGAGGGGTCGAGCCGCTCAGAATCCTATTAACGTCATTATGCACTACCCGAATGCCAAAGGGCACCTGGGTATTGGGTAACAGTCGACTTGTCGAACCTACCTTCGAGGCATGGACTCTCGACGCGAATGGAGCCGCCGCCCATGACTGTACAGGCGCGATGTCGATCCCTTTCCTCTCTCTTAGTGGAACCAGATCTACCTCTGGTATCTCAACTGTGAACCCAAGATCCCCAAAGTCATGCCTAAGCCCATAGCGGTCCTCGAGTCGTTTCCGTTCCTCAACCGAGGCTCGAATGAGGACTCTCGAAGTCTTGACACTGTCCGCCTTGGTCGACTGGGGCATCGAGGCGAATAGTACCAAAACGGCGAGTAATGAAGCCCATTTGTGGAACCGCATGTTTGGTCACCTCTAGGTCTTGGCTCGATTTGGGCCCCTAGTCATGGCGTCAAAGGCCATGAGCATAGCGAATGACAAGCCTATCGCACCGACCACGATCTCAGTCTGAACTGGTGCGACAATGATCACACAAGACACAATGATTTGTGCGACGATGACCGACATTATACATATGCTGGTTGACAAGAAAACACCCCAGATGTGCCTCAACCGGATGGTCGTCGCCAGTAGACCGAGTATACTGCAGATCACTATGCATACTAACCCAGCCAACCGCTGTCCGCGAGTCAGCCAGCGAAAAAACTGGGCCTGTTGTTCACTCCGCAACTGCGCAGTGGTTGTGATGACAGTTTTGTCAGGCACCCTCAGTTCCCCAGCTAAGGTGTCGGAACCGTTTGCTTGGGTGATGAACATCGATGAGTAGAGGTCGTCAGTTGGCAATCCCTCGCGGACCGAGGAAGTCACGCTCATGACCACCGTGTTTAGGTCCAAGGGGGTCGGTAAGAATATGCCTGACACCTCTCTTATCTCGGATATCGTACCGTTGGATTGTGGAAGGTGCACGGTAATCGGGTCTCCGAGGCGTACGCGGTGCCTGGCTGCAGTAACCCAGTCTATCAGCAAGTCGGCTCCACTGACGGTAGGTCGGCATGCAAGGAACTTGACACGATAGCCTGCGTTCAACGTCGAGGTGGCGGGAGGAGTTTCCAAAAGCCGGATTTTTGCCGGGAGATCTTTACCGTCCCTTAGCGCCATATGCGTCTGGACTTCGATGGTCCCGAGAACGTCCGCCACTCGGTCGTCTGACTGGATGCTTGAAAACACCTCTTGCGAGATTGGACCATTAACAACCACGACCGAATCTGGGTAAGTTTCTGGAATCACGGAAACGGAGAGCCGATAGGCCCCCAACAGTCCTAGTACGATCGTCATTAGAACGGCGAGAATGGCAACGCGCCATATGGCGAACACCAGAACCATGCCCTGGCTTGGAGCCGCCATAGGCTTGGAAAGCGACGACTGTCCTTTGGGTCGGTCGGACATGACAGCATGCTCCTTGTCGTCGTATGACGGAATGGGAGTGCCCCCTGCAGCCAAGGGGCACTCCCAGGCTGGTGCTTACGGATTCCAGGTGGTGTTCACCCAAGCAGCGGGTCCTCCGGACAACATCATACTCCCGTCCTGTCCGTGGCCGTTGGTACGCGTGTACTGGGTATACACACCACTCGTGTTCTTTACAGTCGTAGTGAAGTTCATCGACCAGGTGACTTTCTGCCAGAACCAGGTCGACGGCGAGTTGTATACCCATGCCTTTCCGCCAATGTCCGAGTCGTAGGTGACGTATCCAAAGGTCGGGCTGGTTATTCCGACGGCAGCGGTGACTGACGGTGCGTTAAACTGGTCCCAATTGACCTTAACGCTATAGTTGGACGTATAGGGGTTGAGCGGGAGGCCAAACACCTCCGCGTTATCGAACACGGTGGAGGTCTGCCAGGTCACCGTATCCCCATCACTAACCGACACCTTGTCGGCCGTCATCGAGTTCGTGATGATAGCCAGTTCTGGTGTGGCGGTCATGAGAGACCCGACCTTGCCTTTCCACTTTGGACCGTCTTTCTCCGTCCCAGCCATTACCGAACTGACGCCAACCAACAACATGGCTGTGATTACCGCAAGACTGATCAAACGCTTCAACATCGAATTGGCACCTCCGTTTTCTTCGAAATCAGGACCGGTCCGACCCAAATGTACAATCAGCCACATATCATTGCAATAGTGTGGCATCCTTGAATCGTTCGACACGGATATTCATGAGTTGTGCAAGGGGCGGAATAGACTTAATATGGTAGTTTATCACCTTATATAGTTGCTATGTCTTGTGTCACAACACGAAACTGCTTTTTGGGCGAAGGTCAAACCTACAGCTTGGCCAATCTCACGGAGAATGCTCGAACTGGCCCCAGGTGAAGAAATACATCACTGAGATGCCCTCGGGGGCCTAGCTGAGCTAGCGAACAAAATCCGCCCCTTCCTCGTTGGCTCCAGGCGGGGTCCCCGACGCAAATATCCTGACAGCTAGGAAGGTATTGGGAGGAGTTCCTTAAGCAGGAAGCGAATTCTGTTCCTCAACTCAGGGAGCTGGGGGGCTACATGTGGACCTACGGGCCTTGACTCAGGCGTTCGACGAGCTTATGGGAGAACGACGCTTCGCGCAGGCAGTCTTGCTGTGCGACGAGGCACTGTCTACGCGTCTCCCCCCGCCCCTGAGGTGTCGGGTTCTGCAGTTCAAGGCAGAGGCATTGTTGACAGATGGTCGCCAGTGGGAGGGGCCGGCGCTGGCTTGCCTTCGTGATGCCCTTTCATTTACCCGACCGAACTCGCTTGACCGCGCCCGAGTGCTGACGGCCATGACGGCTGCCTATGCCTCTCTCACCAGCATAGCCAACTGCCGGGAGGCTAGGGATGAACTCGCAGTGATAGCTTCCAGGCGGCGGACACCGGTTGTCGGACGACTTCTTCCACATGCGGAGTACAACTTGGCCTACATCTACCATGAGCTCAGTGACCTCGAAGCAGCCGAAGACGGGTACTTGAGAGCCCTGAAACACTGCTACGAACAAGCAGACCCCGCAACGAATAAACTTCGGTTGAAGATCCTCCACAACCTGATTGACATCTTCCAGGAGGTTGGGCGTAACGAGCACGCTTATGCCATCATGGAGCAGGTCTATCCGAACCTGGACGATGCTGTCTACGGGGCTCAGACCCGGAACCGCCGGGCCGCTCATGCTCTCTATGAGGGAGATACCCATTCAGCGATCCTTTGGGTGGAGAGTGGGCTCGGTCACCCCGGCTGTGACCCCAAGACGAAAGCTGCACTGTACCTAACAAAGGCCAAAATCGCCCACGCTATGGGGGCACAAGGCGCTGCCCGGGAGTACGCCATGGAAGCAAGCCGGCTCGCAAAAGCGGCGGAGTGCAACCGCCTCGTGTGCCGCGCACTTCGTTTCCTTGACCAGGTACCAAAGGGGGTGTAGGTCTGTGAAACGCATGACGGGGGGATTGCTGCTTATTGCCGCTGTTGTTTTGCTGACAGCGAGTATCTGTACAGCAGATGTTGCCGGACCCAGTTGGCCCCGGGTCTCCATCTCTTCTACTAGGGTGATAAAGTAAGAAGAACGGTAGCTAGACTCAGAGGCCGGGTCACTTGACCCGGCCTCTGGCTGTTGGCAGAAGACTTGGCTCCTCCTCTACCGCTCACCTGAACCGGCCTCATGGGCTAACGGGTCGAGGTACCCGTAACATCAAGGTTTTGTTGCATCAGCGAAGAACGGTACTGCACCGTTGAATAGATGCGTCAACTGCTCCATATCTTGAGCAGCGCTATCTTCGGCCCATTCGGAGTCATCCCCTTAATGCGCTCCTCTGCAGATATGCTGCCTGATGCCGAGTACCTCTTCAGGTAAGTCGTGCGGACGAGTCCCCTCAACCGTTCCTGGTGGGGGTTCTAACGCACGCTGCAACGAAGAGCTTCGGCGGCATGTACCGCTACGGCCGACCCCACTTGGGGTCGGCCGTTTTATTAGCTTGTCCTGTCCAAGAGCTGTGCGGGCTGCTCGGAATAGAACCATTCTGCATCCAACCCCAGTAGCCACGCAAGCCGTCGTAGACTCGAATCCGGCCAATCGCGATCGTTTAGCAAACTCTCAAGGTCGTCCTGCCTTAGCCCCAGATACCCAGCCGCTCGACCTAGGAAGAACGCTTCGGGTGCAACGTCCATAGCCAGCCGCAACGCCCGTCGAGCACGCTCGCTCGGGGAGGCCTCTGCCACCCCCTGCGCCTGACGGAGTTCCTTACGCAACGCGGCTTTCCCAGCCTTAACGTCAGCACTCTCACGCTCGGCCTTGGGGTGCCCCACCAAATAATCAAGCGAAACGCCATACCAGCGCTGGAGAATCACCAGGGTCGAGATCGGCGGCGTCCGCCGGCGCTGGTTCGTAGCCTCCCAGTTACTAATTACGCCCTTCTGAGTAACCCCCACAACGGGCACCAGGTCATCCAGCGACCAGCCCATCTCCAGTCGCAACTCCTTCAGGCGATGCGGCAGGTTCGGGACCAGCGTTGTCACTTGCTCCGGGCTGTTAATCTTCGGCATAGCGGTTCACCTACCAGCTACTAGTTACTGCCATTGTACACGACCCGTTATCGACAAGCAAACCCCTTTGTCGACAAACGGACAAATTTTCCCACAAGACTCGATAGATCTATTGACACCATTTCCCATTTTCATTATGATAACCCCAGACGGCGGTTATCTTAACGATAATGCCGAATCGACCCAATTGAGGGGGAGTGAGATTGAAAGCGACTGGAATCGTTAGAAAGATGGACGACCTTGGGCAGGTAGTACTTCCCAAGGAACTCCGCCAGACTCTGGGCCTCTCGGAAGGCGACCCAATTGAGATCATCACGCAAGGTCAAACGGTCCTTCTCCGACGCTATGAGCCCCTCTGCGTCTTCTGTAGCAACGGCGGCCCGATGGTGCTCCACCACGGAAGACAGGTCTGCCAGATCTGCCGGGTTCACTTGGCCGTTTCCTCCCCCACACCATGAGTCAGGAGGCGAAGCACGTGTGTCGGAACCAGGCTCATTATGAACTCCGGTCCCACCTGAAGCAAGCCGTCGAGGTGCTGAGCGAACAGCGAGTGGCACTCGGGGCCGGCTGCTCCGTTAGTTCTGTACAACACTGGCTCCGCCGGGAGGACGTGAACCCCAAGGCCGAGACGATTGGCCGGGTCCTCCCCCGCCTTCTTGGCTGGGAAGCGTGGGTACATGGCTACCTCGCGGGGCTGGTCGAGATTCGGAAGCTGGAGGGCGATGGCATGGCCTGCTGGGAAAACCGGGTCGCCGAATTGCAGGGCCGACTGGACCTGGCTTCACAGACTCACTCACTGCAGCAGATCGCCCTCGCTTGCGAGGTTCCGGAGAGGCGAGTCCTCCTCTGGCGCTTGGGTTACTTCCTGGACAAGCACCTGGACGACATCATCCGATCCCTAGCTCACCTGCGCCATATCGACACTTGGCCGTGCGAGCCGGCGACCCAACCGGAGCAGGAGCATGTCGCAACAGCGTAGGCGCATGCGCCACGGCCATCCTCTGCTGGAAGCCGGCCCGCTGCGTGAGCCCCGACCAGGCCCAGACGGCACAACCGAACCAAAGCACGGGGCTGCCGCCCCCCCTCCCCCGCCGGCCATACCTTCACGGTTCGCAGGATAAAGCAGGGTGTCATTGTGGTCATGTTCGGCTCTGGACAAGGCCCGGAAACGGTGTCGTGCATGAATGGGAGGGGTGTCGTACAACAGCAAACCCGCTCCACTGTAGGAGGGAGAACGGTGTCACGCCTTGTTCGAGTGCAAGCCCACATGGATTCGGCCGATGTAGAGGAACTTCGGCGGCTTGTGAAGATGAAGGGTGGCCAACGAAAGGGTTACACCTTGAGTCGGGAACTCAATGCCGCACTTCGTGAGTACATCAAAAGACACAAAGCTCAACAAGAAGAGGCCACGATGACTCCGGTCTGGGAGCAGCTCATCCACGAAAAGTTCGACCAGCAAGAGGCCTGGCTCCGGTCCGGCGTCTGGGGGGGTGCCACATATAGCGCCACAGCAGCCCTGCTGTTGCTGGAACTGATGTGTGGCAAGACCCTGGAACCGAACCAGGCAAAAGACCACTTCGAACTGATCAGGGGCCGGGCGTGGAAGATCATTCGCCGTGACGATCAGGGCGGAGGCTCGTAGCCCGTGGTGGTCCTCAAGATCAACTACACGAAACACCTGACCCAGGCAGCCAGATCAGTTCGCTACCACGCCTTCCGGAGTCGGGAACAGGAGCACGACCGACTTCACGCCTTCAACCGATCCTCGGATCACGCGCATGTGCGCTCCTTTATCGACTCGTTGGACGATCCGCTGACCCGTGACCGAAAGCTGCGCAACGGGACGACTGTCCAGTACGCCAAGATGCATCGGCTTATGTTCAGCATGCGCAGCAAGGACTTCGAGGCTTGCGGGTTCACCAGTTGGAAGCCGGTGATCCGGGAGGCGTTGGAGAGCTTCGAGAAGCAGCACGGAATCAAACTGGACTGGATCGCCGCAGAGCATCTATCCGCCGGTCACCCTCACGTCCACGTCGATGTCAAGAGCGTCTACACCGCCGCCGACGGGACCCGGCACCGCCTGCGTATCACGAACCAGATGCGCCTAGACTTGCGGGCCTCTGTGGAGCGGATCATCGACCGAGATAAGCGGCAGCGGGACGAGGAGCGACGCCAGCAACGAGAGCTCAACAGCGCTGTCCGTGACATCACCTCTGACCTGCTACGTGGTCTGAGAGATGCCGCCCG
>Ga0196970_1002308_pt1 | contig 10168 bp, 9 predicted proteins | sample S1v_513CmetaG_FD_148672 | JGI IMG/M metagenome (GOLD analysis project Ga0196970, IMG submission 148672) | Soil microbial communities from Anza Borrego desert, Southern California, United States - S1+v_5-13C | ecosystem: Environmental > Terrestrial > Soil > Desert | place: USA: California... | reverse complement strand
AAGCGCCAGGGCTCGGCGGTGAAGGTCCGCCACGTCGCCGAGGTGCTGTCCGGGCTGGCCGACGAGACGCCGCCCATCGGCGACGCCGCGCGCTGAGGGAGAGGCCCATGGAGTCCACCGCCCACCGCTTCCCCGAGAACGCCCGGCGCGCGCTGCAGGACGACACGCTGCAGTACATGCTGGCGAAGTCGCGCACCGGCTTTCAGCTCAAGCGCGCCGCCGCCGCCCAGCGCCTTCCGGAGTTCGAGGCCCTGCGCGACCAGGGCCGCGACCTGAAGAACCACGTCCTCGAACACCTCGACGTCTACCTGGAGATGTTCGAGTCCAAGGTCGTGGAGCGCGGCGGCGTCGTTCACTGGTGCCGCACGGCGGAGGAGGCGCGCGACGCCATCCTCGGCATCTGCCGGAAGGCCGGCGCGAAGACCGTCACCAAAGGCAAGTCGATGATCTCCGAGGAGATCGCGGTCAACGACCACCTGGAGGCGCACGGCCTGATCCCCATCGAGACGGACCTGGGCGAGTACATCATCCAGCTGCGCAAGGAGCCGCCCAGCCACATCATCGCCCCGGCCTTCCACGTGTCGAAGGAGCAGGTCGCCGACGCCTTCCGCGCCGCCCACACCGACCTGCCGCCGGAGCGCTCGCTGGACGAGCCGCGCGAGCTGATCACCGAGGCGCGCCTGATGCTGCGCCGCCGCTTCCAGGAGGCCGACGTCGGCATCACCGGCGCCAATTTCCTGGTGGCCGAGACCGGCTCGACGATCATCGTCACCAACGAGGGCAACGGCGACCTGACGCAGACGCTGCCCAAGGTGCACGTGGTGATCGCCTCCATCGACAAGGTGGTGCCGACGCTGGAGGACGTGTCGACCCTGCTGCGCCTGCTGGCGCGCTCGGCGACGGGGCAGGAGTTTTCCGCCTACACCACCTTTTCCACCGGCCCGCGCCGGCCGGGCGACCTGGACGGGCCGGAGGAGTTCCACGTCGTACTGCTCGACAACGGGCGTTCGGCGCTGCTCGGCACCGAGTTCCAGGACGTGCTGCGCTGCATCCGCTGCGGCGCCTGCATGAACCACTGCCCGGTGTACGGCGCGGTCGGCGGGCACGCCTACGGCTGGGTCTACCCCGGGCCGATCGGTGCGGTGATCGACCCGGCGCTGATCGGCATCAAGGAGGCCGGGCACCTGCCCAACGCCTCCACCTTCTGCGGCCGCTGCGAGGCGGTGTGCCCGATGCGCATCCCGCTGCCGAAGATGATGCGGCACTGGCGCGAGAAGGAATTCGAGGAGAAGCTTCAACCCGCGACCATGCGCCAGGGCCTGGGCGTCTGGGGCTGGTTCGCGCGGCGCCCCCGCTTCTACCACGCCGCGGCGAAGATGACCGCGCGGATGCTGCGCCGGGCGTCCGGCTCCGATGGCAAGCTCGGCTCCCTGCCCCTGCCGATGCTGAGCGGCTGGACCGAACACCGCGACCTCCCCGCCCCCGAGGGTCGCACCTTCCAGGAACTCTGGGCCGAGCGCCGGGGGAGAAAATGAGCGATTCCCGCAGCCAGATCCTTGCCGGCATCGCGAAGTCGCTCGGCCGCGCCACCGGCGACGCCCAGCGCGCAGCCGCCCGCGAGCGCGTCACGGGGCACGCCCGCAACCTGATCCCGGCGCGCGCCCAACTCGACCCCGCCGACCAGATCCGCCTGTTCGAGCAGATGGCGCTGGAGGTCTCCGCCACCGTGGCCCGCGTGGCCAGCCTGGACGCCGTGCCGGACGCCGTCGCCGAGTACCTCGCCGGCCACAACCTGCCCGCCGAGCTGCGCGCCGCGCCCGACCCGACGCTCGACACCATCCCCTGGGACCGCCGCCCGACGCTGACCGTCAGCACCGGCCGCGCCCGCGATGCCGACGCGGTGTCGCTGACCGGCGCCTTCGCCGGCATCGCCGAAACCGGCACGCTGATGCTCGTTTCGGGGGCGGAACGTCCGACGACGCTGAACTTCCTGCCCGACACCCACATTGTCGTTCTGAAGGCGGAACAGATCGTCGGCGGCTACGAGGACGCCTGGGACCGGCTGCGCGCGCAGGCGGCGGCCTTCGAGGGCGGCATGCCGCGCACGGTGAACATGGTCACCGGCCCGTCGCGCACCGGCGACATCGAGCAGACCATCCAGCTCGGCGCCCACGGCCCGCGGCGGCTGCACATCGTGCTGGTGGGGGAGTGAGGACGTTGCTGCATCGGACCCCCACCCAACCCTCCCCCACTTCGCGGGGGAGGGCTTTACCCCTCCCCCCGTCGAAGATGGGGGGAGGCTGGGAGGGGGGCCCAGCGCACGCACGCCCCGGAATCCCATGACCCGCCGCCGCCGCACCGTCACGCCGGAGGAGCGCGCGCTGTGGGCGACCGTCATGCGCGACGCCACGCCCCTGCCCGGCCGCTCGCTGGCCGAGGCGATGACCTCCGCGCCCCCGGAGCCCGCGACCCCGCCCGCCGACCTCTCCGACACTCCCCTGCCGGCCCGCAGCACGCCGTCCTCACGCCGCACCTACGTGCACGTCACGCCGCCGCCGCTCGAACTCGGCCACCACCCCAACGTCGACGGCCGCACCGCCGACCGGCTGAAGCGCGGCAAGCTGGAGATCGACGGCCGCATCGACCTGCACGGCATGACCCAGGCCCATGCCCACACCGCGCTGGCCTCCTTCATCCACCGCGCCTGGAACGAGGGCCGGCGCTGCATCCTGGTGATCACCGGCAAGGGCAGCTTCAGCGCCGAGGGCGGCGTGCTGAAGCGCGCGGTGCCGCGCTGGCTGGCCGACGCGCCACTCAGGCCCATGGTGCTGGCGGTGCAGCCCGCCCAGCCGCGCGACGGCGGCGAGGGCGCGCTGTACGTCTTGATCAAACGCCGCCGGGATCGTAAAGACCCGGCCCGATGACACCGTTCGGCGAACGGGTCCGCGCGCTGCGCGACGCCAAGGGCGTGACGCTGAAGCAGATGGCGACGGACCTGCACATATCCTCGGCCTACCTTTCGGCGCTGGAGCACGGCAAGCGCGGCCAGCCCTCGGCCCAGCTCGTCCGCCAGATCTGCGCCTATTTCGGCATCATCTGGGACGAGGCGGAGGAGCTGGAGCGCCTCGCCTCCCTCTCCCACCCGCGCGTCACCGTCGACACCGCCGGCCTCAGCCCCAAGGCCACGGAGTTCGCCAACCGCCTGGCCGAGCGCATCCACGACCTGAACGACGCCACCATCGACGGCCTGCTGGCGATCCTGGAGTCCACCCCGTGCTCCCCCGCCGCGGTGGCGCGGCGCAACCGCGCGTCCCGCCGGCGCTGACCACGCCTGCGCCGGGTTGCCGCAGCGGCCCTGCACGAATGTATAGCGTCCATGCGAACCCCGTTGGCTATAATCCGTGCACATCATCGCAAACCACCGCCGACGCCGACGTGGCCATCCCCGCCCTTCCCCCCGACGCCTCCACGGACGCGATGGCCGCGTGCCTGCTGGACGGGATGCCCTGCACGCTGTACCGCGCCCTGTTCGAGCAGTCGGCCATGGGCATGGCGGTGGTCGACCCGGCGGGCGTGCTGCGCTCGGTCAACCCGGTGTTCGCCGCCATGCTGGGCCACGCCCCGCGGGATCTCGCCGGCCGGCCGCTGGCCGAGCTGCTGCCGGACGACGGCGCCGAAACGCTGGAGCGCCTGCGCTCCGGCACCGCCCCCGCCCCGTTCGAGCGCGCGCTGCGCCACGCCGACGGCACCGTGGTGCGGGCGCTGCTGCGGCCCTCGCCGATCCGCGACGCGGCCGGCGCGATCAGCGCGGTGATGGTGCTGGTCGAGGACGTCACCGCCCGCCGCAACGCCGCCGACGACCTGCGGCGCAGCGAGGAGGCGCTCGCCCTGTCCGAGGCGCGCAACCGCGCCATCGTCGAGACGGCGGTGGAGGCGATCCTCACCGTCGACACGCGCGGCACCATCATCGGCGCCAACCCCGCGGCGGAGCGGATGTTCGGCTACCCGGCCGAGGAGCTGATCGGCAAGCACATCCACACCCTGATGCCGAAGGAGGAGGCGGACCGCCACGCCTCCTACATGTACCGCTACCTGACGACGCGCGAGCGGCACGTCATCGGCCGCGGGCGCGAGGTGACCGCGCGGCGCGCCGACGGCAGCGTGTTCCCGGCGTGGCTGTCGCTGAACGAGATCGACCGCCCGGGTTTCCACGTCTTCGTGGCGATGCTGCGCGACATCACCCCCATGAAGACCGCCGAGCTGGCGCTGGTCGAGGCCAAGGAGGCGGCGGAGCTGGCCAACCGCGCCAAGACCGCCTTCCTCGCCAACATGAGCCACGAGCTGCGCACGCCGCTCAACGGCATCCTGGGCTTCGCCGAGGTGATCCAGCAGCAGATGCTGGGCGCGCTGGAGAACCCCGGCTACCTGCACTACGTGGCGGAGATCAAGCGCTCGGGCGAGCTGCTGCTGGCGAACGTCAACGACCTGCTGGAGATGGCGACCATCGAGGCCGGCACGCTGGACCTCAACGAGTCCATCGTGGATTTCCGCGACGTCGCGGTGTCCTGCCTGCGCATGGTGGCCAAGCGCGTGGAGCGCGCCAAGCTGAGCGTCGACGCCGACATCGAAACCGAGCTGCCGCCGCTGCTCGCCGATCCGCAGGCGCTGAAACAGGCGCTGCTGCACCTGCTGTCCAACGCCATCAAGTTCACGCCGGAGGGCGGGCGCATCGGCCTGTCCGCCCGCGTCGACTCGCGCGGCGCCCTGGTGGCGGAGGTGTTCGACAGCGGCATCGGCATCCTCACCGACCGGCTGGAGACGGTGTTCCAGCCCTTCGTGCAGGGCGAGACGTCACTGTCGCGCCGCTACGAGGGGATCGGCCTGGGGCTCTCCATCGCCAAGTCGCTGGTGGAGAAGCACGGCGGCCGGCTGGAGATCCGCTCGCAGGAGGGCGTCGGCACCACCGTGCTGATCCACCTGCCCAAGGAACGCTTCCTCGCCGACTGGTAGCCCCTTTCCGCCGGCCCGGAACGCGATAGGTCTTCTCGCTGGACACCCCCGCTGCGAGGCCACGCCATGCCGAACGACGCGCCCGTCTGGTTCATCACCGGTTGCTCCACCGGCTTCGGCCGCGAACTCGCCCGTCTCGTGCTGGAGCGCGGCGGACGCGTCGTCGCCACCGCCCGCGACCGGGCGAAGGTCGAGGACCTGACCGCCGGCCATCCCGAGCGCGCGCTTGCCCTCGCCCTCGACGTCACCGACGCCGGGCAGATCGCCGCGGCGGTGGCGGAGGCGGAGCGCGCCTTCGGCCGCATCGACGTGCTGGTGAACAACGCCGGCTACGGCTACCTCTGCGCCGTCGAGGAGGGCGAGGAGGCGGAGATCCGCGCCATGTTCGACACCAACGTCTTCGGGCTCGCCGCGCTGACGCGGGCGGTGCTGCCGGGGATGCGGGCGCGGCGGAGCGGGCACATCGTCAACATCTCGTCGCAGGGCGGGCTGGTGGGCTTCCCCGGCTCCGGCTACTACGCCGCCACCAAGTTCGCGGTGGAGGGCCTGTCGGAGGCGCTGTCCAAGGAGGTGGCGCCCTTGGGCATCCGCGTCCTGCTGGTCGAGCCCGGCCCGTTCCGCACGGACTGGGCCGGCCGGTCGCTGAAGCAATCGCCGACCTTCATCCCCGACTACGAGGAGACCGCGGGCGGACGCCGCCGGTCGGTGTCCGGCTACAGCGGCAAGCAGCCCGGCGACCCGGTGCGCGGGGCGGAAGCCATCATCGCCGCGGTGACCGCGCCCAATCCGCCGCTGCGCCTGCTGCTCGGCCGGCAGGCCTTGGACAACGTGCGGGCCAAGCTGGACTCCATGGGCAAGGAGATCGACGCCTGGGAGCGGACGACGCTGGGCGCCGACTTCCCGGAGGCGTAGCCCGCGCCGCCGCCGACACTACGGAACGCACCCATGTTGCGGCGAAAAGTCCTCACCGCTTCAATCGTTTATCCGTCATCCCCGCGAAGGCGGGGATCCATGAGTTCCACAACCGCATGCTTTGGAGGTTATGGATCCCCGCCTTCGCGGGGATGACGGAAAGTGTCTATTTTTCAGCAGTTTATCGCTCTGCAACATACGTCCGTCAGCGCACCCGCCGCCGGCTGCTGGCCACCCCGGCGACGGCCGACAGCGCGGCGGCGATGCCGACGGCGACGGGTGTCCCCTGCTCCTTCGACAGCACGCCGAAGATCAGTGCCACCGCCGCCGCGCCCAGCGTCTGGCCGAGCAGCCGGGCGGTGGACTGGATGCCGCTGGCGCCGCCGCTGCGCTCGCGCGGGGCGGAGGACACCAGCACCTTGTTGTTCGGCGTCTGGAACAGCCCGAACCCCAGGCCGCACACCAGCATCGGCAGCACCACCTGCCACGACGCCGGATGCGCCGGCAGCAGCGCCAGCCCGGCCAGCCCGCTCGCCAGCACCGCCAGCCCGGCGGCGCTGAGCAATCCGGGTTCGTAGCGGTCGGCCAGCCGCCCGGCGATGGGCGCCGCCACCGCGACGGCCAGCGGCCACGGCGTCATCAGCAGCCCGGATTCCACCTGCGAGCGGCCGATCACGTCCTCGAAGAAGAAGGGCAGCGCCACGAACGCCATCATCTGCGCCGCGAAGGAGCACACGGAGGTCACCACCGTGAGGGCGAAGATCGGCCGCCGCAGCAGGTCCACCGGCAGCAGCGGCGCCACCTCCGACCTCTGCCGCCGCACCAGCGCGACGCCGAACGCCAGCGCGCCGCCCAGCTCCGCCGCCACCAGCCACGCCGGCTGGCTGTGGTCCAGCCCCTTGAAGCCGGTGATCAGCAGCCCGAAGGTGAGCGCGTTGAGCAGCGCGCTCCGCCAGTCGAAGCGCTGGCCCGAGCGCACCGAGTGCGGCAGCGAGCGCGCCGCGATCACCAGCGCCAGCAGCCCCAGCGGGACGTTGATGGCGAACAGCCACTGCCAGGAGCCCAGCGCCAGCACCCCGGCCGCGATGCTCGGCCCGGCCGCCGAGGCCACCGCGACGATCAGCGCGTTGTACCCCACCCCGCGGCCGAGCTGGCTGTGCGGGTAGATGTAGCGGACCAGCGCGATGTTCACGCTCATGATGCCGGCGGCGCCGAAGCCCTGCAGCACGCGCGCCAGCGTCAGCGTGAGCAGCGAGTCCGACAGCGCGCACGCGGCGGACGCCGCGGTGAACACCGCCAGCCCCGCCCAGTAGACGCGCCGGTAACCGACGATGTCGCCCAGCGACGACAGCGGGAACAGCGAGACGGTGATCGCCAGCTGGTAGGCGTTGACCACCCAGATGGCGCCGCTGGCGGTGATCCCTAAGTCCTTCTCGATGGTCGGCAGCGCGATGTTGACGATCGTCCCGTCGAGCACCGACATGGTCAGCGCCACCGCCATGGTCAGCATGGCCCAGTAGCGCTGCGGCACCGGCAGCCCGTCGGTCTGCGGCGGCGGTGCGGCGGGCGGGGTGCTGTCGGGAACGGTGAGGGCGTCGGGGGTTTCGAGGGAGGATGTGGACCGCATGCACGGCAATATGGGCGGATCCCGGCGCTCCAGTCATGCGGACTTGGCAGGCGTGCGTTGCGCGCAGACACCTATCTCTCCGTCATCCCCGCCTTCGCGGGGATGACGTTGCAGAGGAGAGTCAGGTCACCAGCTACAGAATGAACTTCGACAGGTCCGCGTTCTTCGCCAGGCTGCCCACCCGCTCGCGCACCATTGCGGCGTCGACGGTCACCGTCACGCCCGGCGTGTCGGAGGCGGTGAAGCTGACCTCCTCCAGCAGGCGCTCCATCACCGTGTGCAGGCGCCGCGCGCCGATGTTCTCGACCGAGCCGTTGATCTCCGCCGCGAGCCGCGCCAGCTCGTCGATGGCGTCGTCGGTGACCTCCAGCGTCACCTCCTCGGTCTTCAGCAGCGCCTTGTACTGCTTGATGAGGCTGGCTTCCGGCTCGGTCAGGATGCGGCGGAAGTCGTCCTGGCTCAGCGGCTTCAGTTCGACGCGGATCGGCAGGCGGCCCTGCAGCTCGGGCAGCAGGTCGGACGGCTTGGCGACGTGGAAGGCGCCGGACGCGATGAACAGGATGTGGTCGGTCTTCACCGTGCCGTGCTTGGTGGCGACGCTCGTCCCCTCGATCAGCGGCAGCAGGTCGCGCTGCACGCCCTCGCGGCTGACGTCGGCACCGCCGCGGTTCTCCGAGCGTGCCGAGATCTTGTCGATCTCGTCCAGGAAGACGATGCCGTTCTGCTCGACCGACTGGATCGCTTCCGAGACCACCTTCTCCTGGTCCAGCAGCTTGTCGGACTCCTCGGCCATCAGCACGCCGTGGCTCTCGCCCACGGTCATGCGGCGGGTCTTGGTGCGGCCGCCGAAGGCCTTGCCGAACATGTCGCCCAGGTTGAGCATGCCCATCTGCGCCCCCGGCATGCCGGGGATGTCGAAGGTCGGCATGCCGCCGGTGCCGGTGTCGGCAACCTGCACCTCGATCTCCTTGTCGTTCAGCGAGCCCTCGCGCAGCATCTTGCGGAACTTCTGCCGCGTCTCGGCGCTGGCGTTCTCGCCGCACAGCGCGTCGATCACGCGCTCCTCGGCGCGCAGCTCGGCCTTGGCCGCGACCTCCTTGCGCAGGCGCTCCTTGGTCAGCGTGATGGCGATCTCCACCAGATCACGCACGATCTGCTCGACGTCGCGGCCGACGTAGCCCACCTCCGTGAACTTGGTCGCCTCGACCTTGAGGAACGGCGCCTGCGCCAGCTTGGCCAGCCGGCGCGCGATCTCGGTCTTGCCGACGCCGGTCGGGCCGATCATCAGGATGTTCTTGGGCAGCACCTCCTCGCGCAGGCCCTCCGGCAGCTGCTGGCGGCGCCAGCGGTTGCGCAGCGCGATGGCGACCGCGCGCTTGGCCTCGTGCTGGCCGACGATGTAGCGGTCGAGTTCCGAGACGATCTCGCGGGGGCTGAACGAGGTCATAGGACGATCTTTTCCAGGGTGACGTTCTGGTTGGTGTAGACGCAGATGTCGCCGGCGATCTTCATCGCCTTCCGGGCGATGGCCTCGGCGTCCAGCCCGTCCACGTCGATGAGCGCGCGCGCCGCGGCCAGCGCGTAGGACCCGCCGGAGCCGATGCCGATCAGCCCGTCCTCCGGCTCCAGCACGTCGCCGTTGCCGGTGAGGACGAGGGAGGCCGAGGCGTCGGCCACCGCCATCATCGCCTCCAGCCGGCGGAGATACCGGTCGGTGCGCCAGTCCTTGGCCAGCTCCACGCAGGCGCGGGTGAGCTGGCCGGGGTGCTGCTCCAGCTTGGCCTCCAGCCGCTCGAACAGGGTGAAGGCGTCGGCGGTGGCGCCGGCGAAGCCGGCCATCACCGAACCGTTGGCCAGCCGGCGCACCTTGCGCGCGTTGGCCTTCATCACCGTCTGCCCGAAGGAGACCTGGCCGTCGCCGGCCACCACCACCTGCCCGCCCTTGCGGACCGAGAGGATGGTCGTGCCGTGCCACTGGATGGGATCATGCGAAGAGGTCATAGGAAACCCGACCGGGGGAATGGTTGACGGTCTATGTGGGGGGACGCCCCTTGCCGTCAAGGTTGCCGCGCTCCGGTGTGATACGGCCGGCCGTATCACCCGGCAGCTCAATGCGTTGCATTGAGCTGGAGGGTTGCACCAAAGGCGCTTGATGGCTTCCATCAAGCGCCTTTGGTGTCACACCCAGCGCCGCCAATGCCTCCGCCGCCGGCACGAAGCGGCTCAGCCCGCCCTCCGCCCGCCCCGGCAGCGCGAAGCCCAACAGGGCGCCGCCGGCGTCCAGCAGCGGATCGCCCGGCCGCGGCGCCGCCCCCTCCAGGTCGGCGAGGATACCCTCGCCCAGCGCCGCCACCATGCCCGTGGCGAAGTCGTTCCCGGCGCCGGTCGTCATCACCGGCTCGCTGACCTCCGCCGGCGTGCCGCGCAGCCGCATCGCCGCCAGCCGCGCCGGCACCCGCACCAGCATCAGCCCGCGCCCGGCGTCGCGCGCTGCCACCGTGCCCTCGGCCGCCGTGCCGCCGACGCGCACCGGCACCGCGTCGACCGCCGCCAGCGGCGCCAGCACCAGCGCCGCGCCCTCCACCGCGCCGACCACCACGCCCACGCCGCCACCGACGC